>Ga0307294_10000411_pt1 | contig 10628 bp, 9 predicted proteins | sample ER_DNA_151_FD_194468 | JGI IMG/M metagenome (GOLD analysis project Ga0307294, IMG submission 194468) | Bulk soil microbial communities from the East River watershed near Crested Butte, Colorado, United States - ER_DNA_151 | ecosystem: Environmental > Terrestrial > Soil > Floodplain | place: USA... | reverse complement strand
ACCGGGGGGGGCACGCCAACTGGTGCCAAGTTTGTGGCGTTCACCCAGAAGACTTCTCGGGCTGCCCGCCCCATGCGGCCTTCGAAGCGACCTGCCAGCTCACTGACGGGCGAGCTTGGTCACCGAAGTGGTTCGAAGACCGAACCTTCTGTTCCGTTGGAAACCCGCGTTCCCTCCAAGTCGAGCCGTCTCCTACGGACACGTCCATGGCCTGCGTGCAGCGCCACAACGCGCGACGAGCCGTCCTCTATGCCGATGAGCGATCATCTGAGAACACTGGCCGGAAGCTAGAGCCGGCGTCGTGAGTGAGCGCCTCGCGGTCCCGGGGTGCCGGCGAGATCTGGGGACGTCACGGTGGCGGCGTCCCTCGAGTCAATGTGCCGCTGCGAGCGTCGGGCTCCTCCCTCGCGACGGCTGTATCGGCTCGAATCCATCGGCCCAGGCGCCCCTCATCGGTGGCGATCACCTGGCCGAGGATGGCGGTCGCCAGGAAGGCGAAAGACACCGTGTACAGCAGGGCGAGATACGTGAACGCGACGCCGATGGACCCGTACTGGTCGGCGCTGGTCTCGAGGGCCTGGGGCAACCAGGCCGCCATGACCGGCCGGGCCGCGAGCATCACCAGAGCCAAGATCAGGGCGCCCGGGAGCAGGAGACGCGGACGCACGGTCCCGGACAAGAGAACCCATGGGATGAACAGCGCCATGGCAAGGTCAGATACCAGCGTCACGGCAGCTGGCCACACTGCCTCAGGCGGGACGCCGCTCACCAGCTGACCGACGCTGCGGACCATCAGCAGCGAGAACGCCAGCGCCAGGACGACAGCGATCCAGCGCCATACGGACCGCAGGCTGCTCTTCGGGCGCGGCAGGCCCCAGATGATCGCGAACGCGCGCGTCAGAGCCCGCGATACGCCCGTCGCCGTCACCACCACAACCACGGTGCCGAGGATGCCGAAGCCGGCGTTCCCTGCGGCGGTGACAGCTTCCTGGAGGATCAGCCGCGACTCCTCGGGCATGCTGACCGCGTTGGCGATGCGGTCCGCGTCCCTGCGCGTGGCGAAGGTGGCGAGCAGGATCAGGATCGGGAAGACGCAGGTGAAGAGCTGAGCGGCGACGGTCATGGACCGGTCGAAGAGCTCGGTCCGCGTGAAGGATCTGGCGGTGCGCAAGACTGTGCGGCCCGGCCAGTCCGTCACCAGCCAGTTCAGAAGACGGCGCCAGAGCACGTGCAACGTGCCGGGGGGGCTCTCGGTTTCGCCGGCCGCTTCGTTGCCCGCTGAATGGTGACCCGTGCTTCCAGTCGATCCCATCCTCGTCACCCGCTATGGCTAGAGCTCCCGACTTGGCTTGATGCCGGATGTCCGGGCGGCCTCTTCTCGGGGGCCGTTCTCATCGGGCGATGTCGCGGCCGTGCGCCGTCAGTGCCCAGATGATGAAGACGTCGAGCGCGATGATGGTGATGGCCCAGAACGGGTAGACGGGGATGAAGGCGAAGTTGGCCAGCGCGCTGAGGACGGCCAGGATGATGGCGACCACCCGGCCCCACGTCTGGCCCGACAGCACCGCGAAGCCCGCGAACACAACCAGCACCCCGAGAAGGAGATGGATCCAGCCCCACCTGGTTGCGTCGAACCCCAGGATGTAGTTCGGCGTCGCGACGTAGAGCTCGTTCTTGGCGAGGGCGGCAATCCCGGCGAGAACTTGAAAGCCGCCCGCCACGATCATGATCACGCCAGCGAACGTCATGAACCCGACGGCCCAGCTGCTTCGGGGCGCTTTAACGGATTCGTTCGGTGACGTCGTCTGCTCGGTCATTGCCGGGTCTCCTCTCTCGCAGCACCGGGCGTGCCGCGCACCACGAGGATGGGTCTCGCCTGCCGCGTGTGTCGTCACGCAGACTGTATGAAGACTCGAAGCGGTGGACACGTCACCACAGAACGCGACATCGACCGCGGTCTCTCGACCACCGGTCGGGCGGCCCAACGGGTCTGCAAGCGCACATGCTTGAGGGACCTCATGCCGAACCAGCGAGCCGGTTTCGAAAAGCGCTCGTGCCCGCTCGTCGGGGGTTTCACATGATCTCCATGATGCCTGTCAGTCGCCGCCGGGGTGAAGTGAGGTCAGCGGCAACACTGCCGCGCGTTTCGACGCACACCCAACAGCCACAGGGAGACATCATGTCCGACACGAACACCGACAACGAGACTCCGGTACTGGATCTGCTCGCACGAATGACAGCGGACTCGCTCGAGACGTCGACCCTCGATGCCGAAACACTGATTCTGGTCCGAGTCGCGGCACTGGTGGCGATCGGCGCCCCCCCGGTGTCGTACCTGTTGAACCTCGAGGCCGCCGGTGAGATGGGTATCGACCCTGAGGAGCTTCGTGGCGTACTCGCGGCGGTGGCGCCGATCGTCGGCACCGCGCGGGTTGCCGCAGCGACAGGCAACATCGTCAAGGCGCTCGCGGTCGAAATCGAGGTTGCCGAGCTCGACAGCCAAGACGACGTGTAAGCCATGGCCGTCGACGCCGACAGCAGCGCCCTCGGCATCGAGCCGGAGTCCGGCCAGAGCAGTCCGACCAAGCCGGGGAGCCTGATCGGCTGGGGCCCCAAGCTCGGTATCTGGGCTTGGAGCTTCGTCGGCGTCGTCGTGGCGCTCACTATCGTTCTCTTCGCCGTCGGGGCGGTGAGCGAGATCGTGCTGCCCCTGACGTTCGCAGCCGTTCTCGCCGTGTGCTTCTCCCCGGTCGCCGAAGCGGTCAAGCGTCGCGGACTCAAGGACAGCTTCGCCGCGGGACTGGTCGTCCTCGGGCTGCTCGCCCTCGCCGTCCTCGTAGGCTTCTCGATCGTCCGTGGCGTCACCCAACAGACGACGCAGATCTCCAGCTCCGTCGACGCGGCAGTCACCAACGCGGCCGACGAGCTCAACGCCGACCCCGCGTCGCTAGAGGCGGCACGCGCGGCCATCGAGGGCGCGGCTCCCACCGTCGCAGAGGGCTTCCTGACCCACCTGGCCGGCGGAATCGACAAGGTGGTCGGGCTCGCGAGTGGACTGATCCTCGGCGCTCTGATCATGTACTACCTGCTGAAGGACGGAAGCCGGATCAGGCGATCCGTCGTCGCACAGTTCAATCCCACGGCCCAAGATGAGGTCGACGGCTTCCTCGGAGACTCCTTCGCAACCCTCCGCGACTACGGCCGCGGGCGGACCATCATGTCGGCCATCGTGGCCGCCTTTATCGCGTTGGTTGCGCTGCTGCTCGGGCTGCCACTGATCTTCACCATCCTGGTGGTCAACTTCATCGGCGGCTACATCCCCTACATCGGCGCGTTCTTGGGCGGAGGACTGGCCGTGATCATCGCGCTCGGCGAGGGCGGAGTCAGTAAGGCCGCCATCATGCTCGTCGCTGTGGTGGCCTCCAACCTCCTGTTGGAGAACTTCGTCGAGCCCAAGGTGATGAGTCGGACGCTCGACATCCACCCCCTGGTAGTCCTCGTGGTGACGGCTTTGGGCGGACTCGTGGGCGGCATCGTCGGGCTCATCCTGGCGGTGCCCGCCTGGGTGATCGCCGGCCGCGGCATCTCACGCCTTCGCGAGCGAGGCTTCTTCGACAGGGTGGTCGTACGCGCCGAGCCGTCGGTGCGACGCATGCTCGAATGATCCGCCCGACCCGAGCCGACTCACCGTCGTTCACACAACGTGTGTGAGGAGTGTTCGTTCGTTTCTGAGCGCCGGGCTGACGGGCATGCCTGCATGGATCGCGTCCGCGTTGTACGTTCCGGTTCTGCCCATGACGATGTTCCAGCTGGGGTGATGCCGAGGACCAGGCGACCCTCGAGCGGAATGACGTGCCTGTTGTTGATCTGCTCATCCCGCTTCTCGGCTTCGCCCTCTTACGTGTTGGGCCGGACCCGCCTCGAGGTCGACGTACCGAGCCTCCAGGCCGACGTACCGAGCGGCCAGGCCGACGTACCGAGCAGCAAGGCCGAGGTCAACGCGATCGTCGCAGAGCGGAGAACACAGGTCTCCATCCTCGAGAACGACTGCAGGCCCGGGGCCCGACGCACGTGGAGTCGGTGCCACCTTGACCCTGTCTCTGGGGGCAACCGGGTGATGGCTGGCAACCGGGTGGATCCGTTACCCGCGTACACGAATCCATCCGCGGCGGAACGGCCGAAGTAGATGGTGCCACTTCCCGGGTGCACGTCGAATTCTGCATCACCGCAGGGGACGACGTGGCTCCCCCGTCTTGCCGAGGCGCTGGTTGGCGCGGTCGGGCGCGGCGTCAACGTTCGCCTTCTCTCGATCACCCCGGGTTGCGCGGGATCCCCGGATTCAAGGAGTTCACGGCGCGGCTGGACACGACCGGCGCTTGCGGACAGCTGGCGGCGCCCATGAGCATCCGGTTCGTTCCTCCCGAGTCAAGGGCTCTGCGTGCCGAAGGGTTGCCTACTGGCCGCGTCGGCATGCCCGCGCATGTCTGTGCCTAGGTCGTTGGAGTGGTCGACTCCGTCGGTGAGCCCGTTCACATCCACCAGTTGCGCCGCGCCTGCCCGCCGCCGGGGTCCCTGATCCCAGCTCCCCCGCGGCGGGCCGGGACGGGTCAGCCGAGGGTGTGGATCGTGTATGCCACCGCGAAGCCGAGGGTGGTGACGACGCCGACGAGCCTGCCCCCGTGTTTGAACGCCTCAGGCATCATCGTGCTGGCCAGCATGGTGAGGATCGCTCCGGCCGCGAACGTCAGGACGAAGGCGACGACCTCGGGGGAGGAGTTCTGGAACAGGCCGTACCCGGCCAGGGAGGCGACTCCCGAGACTACGGCGATGCCGATCCACATCCACAGGATCCGTGACTTTTTCCAGCCGCCGGTGATCAAGCCCGTTGTCGATGAGATCGCTTCGGGCAGGTTGGAGATGAAGACCGCGGCCAGATACGCGATGCCTACCTCGCCTCCCGCGAAGATCGTCAGGCCGATGACCATCGACTCCGGGATGCCGTCCAATACGCTGCCGAGCACGATCGCCAACGAGGAGCCGCCTTCCTGCTCTCCGGTCGCATGCTTGCGATCGCCACCGCCGAGGCGCGAGATCAGCCAGTCGCCGCCGAAGAAGACGCCACAACCGGCGAAGAGGCCCAGGGCCACCGCGCCGTGTCCGGACGACTTGTCGGCTGCCTCCTGGACCAGGTCGAAGGCGACCGCGCTGATCAGCACGCCGGCACCGAAGGCCATGATCAACCCGATCATCCGCAGGCTGATCTTGAACCAGATCGCGATCAGTGCGCCGATCACCAGGGAGGAGGCCGCCAAGGTTCCCCACCCGAACGCTGCACCCATCTCCAACCTCCTCTTTGCTACCCGGAAAGGCCGCTACGCGCGGCTACGCCACGGGTTCGATCTCGCCGGCTCGCCAGGTCTTGTCGAAGAACGACTGCAACGGGCTGTACAGGCGCAGGATGACGAACCAGCCCCGCTCGGGGTCGGTCTGGATCCAGTTGCCCGGGGCCACGCCGTCGGGCCGGGTGGGTGAGAAGTGGACGACGGTGCTGCCGTCGGACTCGGCCTCCGCGGCGGGTGAGGGGTACTCCTGGCTGCCGGCCCGGGGGTAGAGCTGTTCGGTCTGCAGCATGGAACGGGTCTGGTTGTCATAGACCGTGAACGACCAGAACCGGGCCGCCGGGATGTCCTTGGGCAGCGTCACCCAGTAGCTCTTCGCGCCGTCGAAGGGGTCGCCGTCGGGGTCGAGGCTGCCGATCAGGTACTGCGACCCGACTCCGGTCAGCCGCATGCACATGGCCGGCGTGACCCCGGTTGCGACGTAGAACATCGAGGTGCGGGAGTGCAGCTGGCGGGCCCCCTTGTTGGGGTAGGGCTTGACGCCCTCCGCGGTGATCTCGGGCGGCGGGTTGGTGAACTCGAAGCCACCGGCGAACAGCGGGTTCCACCAGGAGGAGTCCCCGTCGTAGTAGCGGAAGCCGTCGCTCGGGTGCGCCCCCACCGCGAGCGTGCGGGACGCGGCGTTGCCGACGGCCACCGCGTCGTCGAGGATCTTGCGCAGACGCGCATCGGGCATGAACGTCTCGTCCTTGACGATGCCGATGGCGGCGAACTGGCCGGCCAGCTCGGCGTCGAGCGCCTCGGCCGGCTCCAGCTGGACCAGCGCGTCGAGCAGTTCGTAGTGGCCGAAGTCGGCGGGCGGGAGGGTGTTCATGGCCAGCCCCGTGCCCTCCACGAACCGGGTACTCGGCGGGGTGGCCGGCGGCCCGAGCGGACCCTTGCCGGTCAGGTAGGAGCCGATGCTGCTTCCGATGCCGCCGAGGGCGTAGGGATAGATCTTCAGCTCTTCCTTGATGCGAGCAACAGTGGGGGCGGGGTCATCGCCGGGGTTCTCGTTGATGAAGGCGCGCCCGAGGGCCACCACGTGGTTGGTGCGGGCGTGTCGGACGTAGTACCCGCCCTCGGGCAGCGGGCCGTCGTACTCGGGCCCGACCAGCAAGTAGGTGCCGCCCTGGCCGCGGTCCGGGCCGGGCAGGCCGAAGTCGGTGACCCAGCGGAACCACATGTCGTCGATGCAGCCGAGAGTCTCCGTGGGGATCTGCACCACCTGCGGGCCTTGCGCCAGGTCGAGGAAGAACCAGAAGTACACCGTGTCCGCGTTCCCGGTCAGGAACAGCGATCGGGAGTCCATCAGCTCGGAGAAGAGCAGGACGTCGCCGTCGGCCACCCCGGCCTGGAGGAACCCCTCCCGTATCGCGTAGGTGGAGACACCCTGGACGGTGTTCATGAACGTCTCGACACCGTGCAGGTAGTCCAGGTGGTCACGCAGCGTGCCTGCCGTCTCACCGGTCGGGTAGCCGTCGGTGAACTCCAGCGTCCCGATCCGTGCGTCCACCTTCGACGGGGTCGTGATCTCCGCCGGCACGGGCGTCCTGGTCACATCAGCGGGCATCGCGGCCTCCTCAAGCTCGGTTCGATGGCAAGAAACGTAGTTTTGGCCGACCCGAGCGTCATCACACGGACTGTGTGAAGGAACGCTAAGTCGGACCGAGATTCCGCTCTGGATCGTTTGCGCCACGTGCCAGATCCGGTTCGCTCGGCTGCCGTCAAGGATGGGGTTCACACCATGTGTGCGATGCGGGCAGTGACTTCTCGGGGTGCAATGGCTCGACGAGTTCAAACGGGGGACCGGCCAGCCCACCGGTCGGCGTGCTGCCCGAGAGAAGGAATTCCGTTGGACTACACCGACCTGCTACGCCGCCTCTCGCTCCACGACGAGCGATTCGTGGCGGAGGTCCTCTGCGGTGCGGGCCCCCGAACTGTCAGGCCCGATCCGATCCTCGATCCGAGAACTCAGGCGCTGGTGCGGCTGGCGGCGCTGGTTGCCGTCGGTGGCGCCGTTCCGTCGTACGGCGCCCTCGCCGATGCCGCTGTCGATGCCGGTGCCACCACTGCCGAGATCGTCGAGGTGCTGGTGGCGGTCATTCCGGTGGTCGGGCTGCCGTCGGTAGCAGAGGCAGCCCCGAAGCTGGCGCTGGCGCTGGGGCACGACGTCGACGAGGCCTGAGGCATCCTGACTGGTGGTGACCTCGGTCAGGCGCCGAGGAGGCCGACCCTGGTCGCCTGTAGCACCGCGTTGTTGCGCGATGAAACACCCAGCTTGCGGTAGATCGACGCCACCTCGGAGCTGACGGTGTTGCGGCTGACGAACAGCCGTTCCCCGATCTCGGCGATCGTCAGGTGGGTCTGCAAGTAGGGCAGCAGCCGCAGCTCCGCTCCGGTCAGGGGTGGTGCGCCGGTGGCCCCGAGCTGGGCGTTCGCGGCCACCATCTGGCGGACCTCCGCGACCTGGTCGACGAGCGCGCCCAAGGCGGGCCGGCGCAGCACCAGCTCGTCGATCTCTCTCATCAGATGGCGAGCCGCGGCCTGGTCTCCTCGGCTGGAGTACCCCAAGGCGAGCTGCAACCGGGCCCGCACGGCGAAGAAGGGCAGCGCGACCGTGCACGACGGACGGGCCCGCATCGCCCGCGTGAGCTGCCGGTCCGCCTCGGCCAGATCGTCGCGGTGCACGGCCAGGCGACCCGCGACCGCGAAGGCGAGCACGCTGACGGCATAGTCCTGCAGGCGATGCTCGTCGATAACGTCCAGCGCCTGTTCGACTCGTTCGGTCGCCTCGGCCCACCGGCCATGATCCATCGCCAGCAGCGCGAGCTCGGCCGCGGCGTCAACGAGATTGTCGGTGCTGCCGAGGCTGGCACCGACGGTGATCGTCTCCGCGAAAAGCGAAGCAGCCTCGTCCTGGTCGCCGGCGAGCAGGTGCGCGTGCGCGGCCAGCAGGAGCGCCGTGTCGCGCCATGGGCTCCACGGCGGCTCCTGCTCCATCGCGGCGCCGACGTCGGCCATCATCTGCTCGGGGCCCGAGGCGCAGATGACGGCGCGCAGCATGGCCCGGGCGGAGTCGTACGAGGCCGACCCGTCCGGCGGCGTCAGGTCGAACGAGGCGGCGTCCACGACCGCCGCCCACCGTTCCGCCTCGGCGGTCTGCCCGGTCAGGGCGGTGATCCATCCGGCGAGGACGGCCAGCGGGGGATATTCCTCGACCGCGGAGTCGCCCAGGGCCGAGAGCCACCGCTGGACGGTCGGCAGCTGGCCGGCCATGTAGGTAGGCAGCACCTGCTCGGTGACCAGCTGGATGCACCGGTCCTGCTCGCTGGTGTGCAGCAGGTGCTCGATGGCCAGGACAGGAGACCCGTTCGACTGGTACCAGTCGGCGGCTCGCAGGTGCAGCTTGGGGATGACGTCGGGCTCGACGCGTCGCAGCTCCCCGAGGAGAAACTCCCGGTAGAGCGCGTGGTACCGGTACCACTCCCGGTGACGGTCGAGCGGGACCAGGAACGAGTTCGACGCCTCCAGCGCGCGCAGCCGGGCCTGGCCACCGGATTCACCGAGGACGGCGTCACACAGGGGGGCGGACATCTGGTCGAGCACCGCCGTGCGCCGCAGGAAACGCTGCGTCTTCTTGGGCAGCAGCATCAGGGACTCGCGGTACAGGTAGTCGGCCACATACCGGTCGTCACCGGACACCGAGAGCCCCTGGTCGCGGTCGGAGCGGGCGATCATGGCGGCCAGGTAAAGTCCGACCGGCCACCCCTCGGTCCTGCCGGTCACCTCGGCGGCCACCTCGTGAGAGACCTCAATGTGGGCCTCGGCGAAGACCTGCTCGGCCCCGGCGACATCCAGTGCCAGGTCGTCCCCCTCGAGCTCCACCGCGTCGCCGGATGCCCGCAGCCGTGGCAGGTAGGGCTGCTCGAACCGGCTCGCCCCGATCCACTGGGAGCCGCGCGGGATCCCCGCGATCGCCACCCCCAGGGCGTCGTAACACGCCGGCGCGTGAAGCTCTTGAAGGTCGTCCACCATGATCACGAACGGATCCGCGCTCGACGTGAAAGCCGCGGCCAGCCGGGGCGCGGCACGCCCCAACGCGTCCACGCACAAGCCACCCATGTCGGCGACCAGGTCGCCGTTGCCCGGCGAGACCCGAGCGTAGGCCGAGGCCAGCAGGGTGAGCAGGGTCGCCGGGTCGTCGTCGTAGCGGTCCAGGGACACCCAGGCCACCCGACGATCCTCGACGCGGGCCCACTGCGCGAGCAGGGTCGTCTTGCCGTAGCCGGCGGGCGCGGTCACGCCGACCACCCGGCGGTCGCTTGTCCGAGCCGCGTCGATCATCTCGGCGCGACTGACCATGCCCGGACGAGGCTGCGGCACCGAGAACTTGACCTCGAGCAAGGAACGCTCGAGCTCAATCACCCCAGAGGCGGCCGGGAGGAGACCCTCCACGGCCATGAGCGTACTGGGCCGAGGCTTCGCCTCCACCCCCCGTACCGGCTGATCCGCTTGTAAGACGGCGAACCGGACCCGCGAGTTCACATGATCTGCGTGATGCGGCACCTCCCCCTGCTGGGGTCCGATCGAGCCAGCGGAACCACGCGAGGGAGGACCGCATGACCACCACCTACAACGAGAACGCCCGACGGCTGCGCAACGCGGTGGAGCCGGTCGCGGCCGGGGTGTACTTCGCCCCCGAGGCGCACGCGGCCTACCAGGCGCTTGGCTTCGACCCCAGTCCCGCCGTCGCCGGTGCCGACGGCATCTCTCGCCCGGAGATGAAGTCCTACTTCACCAGTCGCGGCGCCTGCCTGGGTCAGGTGCCAGGGGAGGTCGTCGCCGCCGCGTTCGGCGTCTTCAACCCGAAGGTGGTGGTGCCGGGCGTCGAGGCGGGCTGGCAGATCACCGACCGAGAGACGATCCTCCAGGCCCGGCTGCAAGCGGCGACCGCGATGTTGACGCGCGTCCTCGGCGAGCAGCCCGACGGTCTGGCGCGGGTCACCGAACTGCTGCGCCGGGCGGCGGACGCTGCCCCGTGGTCCGGGCGCGGGATGTACTCGGGGCTGCGCTCCCTCGGGTTCCCCGGGACTGCGATGGGTGACATGTGGCGGGCCGCCGACTTGGTGCGGGAGCATCGAGGCGACAGCCACGTCATCTCGTGGGCGGTCGGCGGTGCCGACGCCGTGGAAGTCCTGCTACTGACCGAGGACTACTGGGGGGTTCCGGCCCGGGCCTACACACCCA
>Ga0307294_10000409_pt1 | contig 10661 bp, 7 predicted proteins | sample ER_DNA_151_FD_194468 | JGI IMG/M metagenome (GOLD analysis project Ga0307294, IMG submission 194468) | Bulk soil microbial communities from the East River watershed near Crested Butte, Colorado, United States - ER_DNA_151 | ecosystem: Environmental > Terrestrial > Soil > Floodplain | place: USA... | reverse complement strand
GCGCTGGACCGCATCACGATTCCACCGGAGGCGCTGGCGCGTATCGCCGAGGCGCTCGGCGGCGGTGGCTCGATCGTGGTGTCCGACCAGGGCATCAACCAGAGCGGCGAAACCGGCGAAGGCACCGATTTCATCGTTTCGCTGCGCTAGACCAGCATGCGACCCCGATTGTTCGGCCGCCGTCGCTTTGGAGCGGCGGCTGAGCTAAGAGCGCCTGCATGAACCATGCTCCCACCCCGGCCCCCGCGCCGCCGATCGTTGCGGCCGATGATGCCTTCGACCGACTCAGTTTCCTCGGCTGGCGATGGGGACTGACGGCCATTGCCGCCGGCATGGCGGCATCATTTTTCCTGTTTGGCTATGCGCTGATCTACTGGCGCAACGCCGACATGGATTTCATGGTGGTCTACAACGCGCTCGTTCTCAACGATGGCAAGCCGCAGCGGTTCTTCGATCACCCCGCCTACTTCACCATCCTGTCGGTGAAATACTGGTTTGGGCTGCTGCATTGGGTCGGCCTGCTCGACGCCTGGACGCTGTCCGCCATTCCGCCGGCATCGGATGTCGCCGGATTCGACGCCGCCATGACCGCTGCGGTTCGCGCCGGGCGCCTGCTGGCGCTGCTGACCGCGATCGGCTGCGTGCTGATTTTCGCCGGCCTGATCCGCCGCGTGGTGCGCGACTGGCGCGTCGCGATGATGGCCACCTTCGCCTTCGCATTCTCCGGCGGCGTCGCCGTGCATTCGCGTATCCTGCGCAGCGAACTGGTGGCGGCCTGTCCCGTCATCTTCGCACTGCTGATCCTGATCGTGGCCGGACGCAGCGCCAGCCTGGCGCGTCCGCTGGCGCTGACGGTCGCGGCCGCATTGTGCGTGCTCGGTCTCGAGAACAAGGTGCAGGTCATCCTGTTGATCGGCGTGCTGCCGATCCTGGTCATACCGTTTGGCAGTGCCGCCGGCGCCAGCGTGGCGTTCTGGCGCTACTCGCCGCTGCGCTGGCTGGCGACGCTGGTCGCCGCCATCGCCGCCATCGCCGCCCTAACGGCGGCGTGGCCGCTCGTCGCCACCGGCCTCGACCGCCCCTTGCTGGAAGCCGCCCAGTTCCGTGCCCTGGCGCTGGGCCGGTTCGGCATCTACCAGGCCGCGCTGCTGATCCTGATCGGCGGCTGCATGATCTCCTATGCCGTGATCTGGCGGGTCAGCGTCGCCGAGACACTGGCGTCGATGTTGGCGATGGCCGCCGGGGCATCGATTGCGCTGCTCGCGCTCAATTTCGACTATCACGCCAGCAATGTGATTGCTGTCTTCAATCCGCTGGAGAAAATGCTGACGTTTGCCGATGCGAACACCACCGACGTCGCGGGCGGATCGAATCCAGCGGCAATTCTCCTGCTGCTATTGAAGGGGATTGGGTCGGTGCTGGCGCGCTACACGTTAGTGCTGCATCCTTCTCCGCGCCCGACGCTGTTCCTCGTCTGGTTCATCGCCCCCTGCATCCTCTATGCGTGGTCGCACGGCGAAAAGCTCGTCGCGATGCAGGCCCTGCTGCTGCTGCTGGCCGCGATCGGAATCGACACGCTTGGCGTGCGCCGCGGATTGAAAATCGAATATTTCGTCTTCACCGATCCGCTCAACATCATTGCAGCCGCTATCCTGCTCGCCTCCGTGAAGGATCTGCGCTTTCACAAATGGACCTATCCGGTCGCCACGGCCCTGTTCGGCCTGCATATCGCGCTCGGCCAGGCCGAGCCGGTGAAATACGCGACCAAACGCAGCGGCCCGGAATCAATCTGCGAATGGAGCTGGCATTACCTTCCCCTGATGCCGCTGCCCTGGTGCCCGCCCCGGTCATAACGGCTTGTTGAAAGCGGCCACGCGCAGGCTGCGCTATCATCTGTGGCGAGACCTGAGAGAGGTGATCATGATCGACCGCAGGACCATCCTCGCGGCAGCGATCGCCGCGATAGCGGTGCCGGCCGCGACGGCAAGCGCCCTGGCGCAGGCGGTGAGCCGGATCACGGCCTATGCTTTCTCGTTTCCCGCGCTCGCGGGCGGCGATATCCGCCTCGCGGATCATGCCGGCCGCCCGCTGCTGATCGTCAATACGGCGTCGTTATGCGGCTACACCCCCCAATATGCCGGGTTGCAGGAGCTGTGGACGGAGTTTCACCGCCGAGGCCTGATGATCGTGGGCGTCCCCTCCAACGATTTCGGCGGACAGGAGCCCGGCGGCGCGGCCGAGATCGCGAACACCGCGCAAGCGCATGGCGCCACCTTTCCGATCGCGGCCAAAACCGTCGTGAAGGGCCCGAATGCGCATCCGTTCTACAAATGGGCCGCCGATCTCAGACCGAAGGATGTTCCGCGCTGGAACTTCCATAAATATCTGATCGGCCGCGACGGCTATATCGCGGACGTGTTTCCCGAGTCCGTCACGCCCTCGGATACGCGCGTCAAAACCGCCATCGCGCGGGCGCTCGCGGATTCCTGACGAACCGAATCAGCCGGTCCGCCGACAAATCGAGGCTTTGGATAAAGGCCGTTATCGTGGCGGCGCGGGTCCAAATAGGCTATCAAGATCAGGCAGGAAGCGGCTCCGGCACGTCCGGGGCACGGGATCAATTCGAAGGAAATCAGATGCGTATTGCGGCAGGTTTGATCTTTGCGGGCGCGGTTTCGCTGTGTGCTACGGGCGCAGCCTGGCCGCAGGCCACCGGCGCCAAGAATGCGGCGGCGCCGCAAGCTCCCGCCGCCGCGCCGGCCCCTGTACCGGCTCCTGCGCCGGCGGCTCCCGCCAAGCCCGCCTGCGCCAACCCGGACGCGCTGGGTATCGGCCGCGTGGTGGAGATCGACACCACCGGTGGCCCCGGTTTCGGTTTCGAGCATTTCAAACAGCTCGACTTCCTGCGCGACAAGGAAGTGGTGCTGACATTCGATGATGGTCCGTGGCCGGTCAATACGCCCTCGGTGCTGAAGACCTTGGCCGAGCACTGCACCAAGGCCGTCTTCTTCCCGATCGGCAAGCACGCGACCTATTATCCTGAAATCCTGAAGCAGGTGGCCGCGGCCGGACACACGGTCGGTTCGCACACCTGGTCGCACGCCAATCTCAACAACAAGAAACTGACCGAGCCGCAACGCAAGGAAGAAGTCGAAAAAGGTTTCAGCGCGGTGAAATGGGCGCTCGGCGCCGCGCCCGCGCCGTTCTTCCGTTTCCCGGCATTGCAGCATCCGCCCGAGATGGTCACCTATCTCGGCGAGCGCAACATCGGAATCTTCTCCACCGACCTCGACTCCTTCGACTTCAAGGCGAGCAAGGCCCAGACCATCATCGACAACGTGATGCGGAAGGTGGACAAGCTGGGCAAGGGCATCATCCTGATGCACGACTTCCAGAAGCACACCGGAGAAGCTCTGCCCGAGTTGCTGGCGAAACTGAAAGCCGGCGGTTACAAGGTCGTGCATATGAGGGCCAAGGCGCCGGTGCAGACCCTCCCGGAGTTCGACGAGGCCCTCATCAAGGACATGAAGCTTCCGACCGTCAGCAACCGCCCGATCAACAGCGTGGTGCAGACGATTTCGGAATAGCGTAGCGGCAAGCGACAACGCCATGACGGGGCTGCGCATCGACGGCTACGTCATCGTCTCCGCCGACGGCATGCTGGCGGACGCCGATGGCGTGATGCCGATGGGGCTGAAGTTCGAGGGGGACAAGCGGTTTTTCACCGCCGCCCTCGATTCCGCCGACCTGATCGTACACGGCCGCAATTCCTACGAGGATCAGCCGAACTCGGCCAGGCGAAAGCGGATCATCGTGACCCGATCGGTCGGCGCCGTGGCTTCAGATCCTTCCAATCCAAGGGCCACCTTGTGGAACCCGGCGGGCGCCTCGTTCGAGACCGCCTGCGAGCATGCCGGCGTGCGCTCGGGCACGGCAGCCGTGATCGGCGGCCCCGGCGTGTTCGGGATGTTCATGGACCGCTACGACACGTTCTGGCTGTCGCTGGCGCCACGGGTAAAGCTGCCGGGCGGCAAGCCGTGTTTCCCCGGCGTGCTCACGCGCTCGCCCGAGGAGATTCTGGCCGCGCATGGCCTGCGGGCCGGCGAGACCCGGATGCTGGATCCCGCCGACGGCGTCAGCGTCACGCCGTGGCTGCGTACAGCTCAGACATCGCCATAGGCCGGCTCCGGCGTCTGCGACGAGCGGCCGTAGCCGGCGATGATGAATAGCGCGCCGATGATCGAGAGATTCTTCAGCGCGTCGAGCACCATCGTGCCATCCGAGCCCGCCGGCTGATTCCAGAAATCATGGAAGTAGAAGGTCGCCACCGCCACGAAGACGATCAGCAGGATGGAAAAAAACCGCGCGCCAAAATTGAGCGCGATCATCAATCCGGCGATCACCTCGAAGGCCCCGACGGAGATGGCGAGCATTTGCGGCATCGGCATCCCCGTGATGCCTTCCAGTTGCGTCACATAGGGCGTGACGACATCCGGGACCGTGGTCATGACCTTGGTGGCGATAAAGTCCGACGTAGCCTTGATGCCGACGAAAAGCTTGGCGGCTCCTGAATAGATAAAAAGCACGGCGAACAGGATCCGCCCAAAAGTAACGAACGCTGGCATGGCTGGCCTCGTTGAATGCTGCAAATGCGGAAATCGCGCCGGTGGAGCGATTATGGGCGCTCAGCGCCGGCTTTTCAAACGGTCAAATCAATTCCGGACCGGGCTCCTATCCGAACAGACTCGGTTGCTGGCGGCCGGCGCGCTCCTGGGCTTCGACCGCGGCGACTGCGGTCATGTTGAGAATCCCGCGCGCGGTCACCGACGGGGTGAGAATATGCGCCGGGCGCGAGGGGCCGATCAGGATCGGCCCCACCGGAAGCGCGTCGGCCAGCACCTTGATCATCTGATAGGCGACGTTGGCGGTATCGAGGTTCGGCATGATCAGGATATTGGCGACGCCTTCCAGCTTCGAATGCGGCAGGACCATTTTTCGCGCGACTTCGGAAAGCGCGGAGTCGCCATGCATCTCGCCGTCGGCCTCGATTTCGGGATGGTTCTGCTTCAGAAGCGCGGTGGCACGGCGCATCTTGCGCGAGGAGTCGGTGTCGTAGCTGCCGAAATCGGAATGCGAGACGAACGCGACCTTGGGCTTGACGTTGAAGCGCTGGACATGGATCGCCGCCAGCGCCGCCAGCTCCGCGAGCTCCTCGGCGGTCGGGTTCGGCCGCACTTGGGTATCGGCGATGAAAAAAGCGCCCTTGCTGGTGATCATCAGCGCCAGTGCCGCAAAGTCGCTGACACCCGGCATGAAGCCGACGATCTCGCGGACGTGGCGCAGATGGCTCATGTAGCGGCCTTCGACGCCGCAGATCATGGCGTCGGCTTCGCCGCGCATCACCGCGAGGGCGGCGATCACAGTGGCATTGGTGCGCACCACCGTGCGCGCCGCATCCGGAGTTATCCCGTGCCGGCCGGCGACATCGATATAGGACTGCACATAGGACCGGTAACGCGGGTCGTCCTCGGGATTGACCAGATCAAAATCCTGGCCGGCCTTGATCGACAGGCCGAACCGCTTGATCCGCGCCTCGACCACTGACGGGCGTCCGACCAGGATCGGCCGCGCCAGCTTCTCCTCCAGCACGACCTGCGTCGCATGCAGCACGCGCTCGTCCTCGCCTTCGGCATAGATCACGCGGACCGGTTGGGTCTTGGCCTTGGCGAACATCGGTTTCATGACGAGGCCGGAGCGGAAGGCGAAGCGCTCGAGCTGGGCGCTGTAGTCGTCGAAGTTCGCGATCGGCCGCGAGGCGACGCCAGACGCCATGGCCGCCTTCGCCACCGCCGGCGCAATGCGCAGGATCAGCCGCGGATCGAACGGGCTGGGGATCAGCGAGCCCGGGCCGAAACCCTGGGCCTCGCCGCTGTCGAAGCCGGCCGCGACCGCATCCGACGGGGGATCGCGCGCCAGTTGCGCGATCGCCTCGACCGCGGCCATCTTCATCTCCTCGTTGATCGCGGTGGCGCCGACATCGAGGGCACCGCGGAAGATGAAGGGAAAGCACAGGACGTTGTTGACCTGATTGGGAAAGTCGGAGCGTCCGGTGCAGATCATCGCGTCGGGACGAGCCTTGCGGGCTTCGTCCGGCATGATTTCCGGCGTCGGATTGGCGAGCGCCATCACCAGCGGCTTGTCGCCCATCGCCTTGACCATGTCCGGCGTCAGCACATTGGGCGCCGACAGACCGAGAAAAATGTCCGCGCCGCCGATCACTTCGGCAAGCCTGCGCTTGTCAGTCTTCTGCGCATAGACCGACTTCCAGCGGTCCATCAGCGTGTTGCGGCCTTCATGCACGACGCCGTCGATGTCGCAAACCCAGATATTGCTGCGCTGGGCGCCCATCTCGACCAGAAGATTGAGACAGGCGATCGCCGCCGCTCCCGCGCCCGACGTGACGATCTTGACGTCCTTCAGCGACTTGCCGTTGAGCAGCAGCGCATTGGTGATCGCGGCGGCGACGATGATCGCGGTACCGTGCTGGTCGTCGTGGAATACCGGGATCTTCATGCGCGCCTTGAGCTGCGCCTCGATCTCGAAGCACTCCGGACCCTTGATATCTTCCAGATTGATGCCGCCAAAGGTCGGCTCCAGTGCCGCCACGGTCTCGACCACGCGTTCGATGGTGTCGGCGGCGATTTCGATGTCGAAGACGTCGATGCCGGCGAATTTCTTGAACAGAACCGCCTTGCCCTCCATCACGGGTTTGGATGCCAGCGGGCCGATATTGCCGAGGCCGAGCACCGCGGTGCCGTTGGAGACGACGGCGACCAGATTGGCGCGGATGGTCAGGGATGCCGCTTCCGCTGGATCGGCCGAGATCGCCATGCAGGCCGCCGCCACGCCCGGCGAATAGGCCAGCGCGAGGTCGCGCTGGTTGGCGAGCGGCTTGATCGCCTGGATCTCGAGCTTGCCCGGCCGCGGCAGCCGGTGATAGGCCAGCGCCGCGGACTGCAGATCTTCAGAATGGGACGACATTGGTGCTCCCGCGTTTCCGACCCCGAATTCTTGTTTCTTGATAGGCCCAGAAGAGGTCAGTTTTCCGGCAGATCGAGCCGCATGTGAAGCACGGGCAACCGCTTCCATGCAACATCTGGCGGCGCCGCCATCAACAGGCCCCCGGCCGGCAGATCGACGCCGTCAGCCGAAGCCGCTACCCTGCCCCTCCCATCCCGCCTTTCGGCCGACCATATGGCAATTGAACCCTGCGATCACCTACCGGAGGCCACCCGATGGTAAAGATCCTGATGGGCCTGGCGGTGGCAATCGCGATCGCGGCGGGCGGATTTTTCGGCTTCGGTTTCTACACGCAGCAACGGGTCGCCAGCGAGGTCGAGGCCGCGTTTGAACAGATCCGTGCGGCGGGCGGCAAGGCGAGCCATGGCAGGGTGTCGTTCGACCTGTCGACCCGCACCCTCACGGTCGCGGACATCGTCACCGAGACGAATGCGCCAACGCCGGTGAGTGTGAAAATCGCCAGCTTCACGGCTCTTGGTGTCCGTCAGCCGGATTCGGCGCAATTCTTCGCCGATACGATCCAAGCCACCGACATCGAGGTCGGCTTGAGCATGGCCGCCCGGCCAAGCGGGCGCGTCACCTACAGAGCACCGCGGATCATGGTGAAGGATTATTCCGGACCGGCCGGCCTGCAGCAGCCGGCGTCGTCGTCCATCATCGACATCTACCGTTCCGCGGTCGAACAATTCATGCGGATCAGCGCATCATCTGTGACGGTCCCTGCCCTTACCGGAACCATGAATTTCGAAGGCGCCGTGCCAGGCGGCGGCGCGGGTGACTTCACTTATTCGGGTGTGTCGATGCAGGGCATCAAGGACGGCAAGATCGCCGTCATGAAGGCTGACGGGTTAGTCTTCACGGTCAATACGCAGCAATCGGGCAAGCCGCAGAAAATGACCGGCAATCTCGCCAATATTGCGTCGTATGACCTGGATGCCGCGGGCGCTGCCGCCGTGCTCGACCCGCAGAAGGCCGCCGACAACCAATACTATCGCGTTTACCGGCAGATTTCGGCCGGTCCCTACACGATCACGTCCGAACCGGGAATGCGTATGCGCATCGACGGATTCACCATCGACGACGTCGGGGTGCGACCGTCGCGGGTTCAACTCCCTGCGCTGCTGGCTTTGATTCCGGCGGCGGGGAGCGCTCCGACCCCGGCGCAAGCGCGCGACATCATGGAGAAGGCGGCCGGGCTCTATGAGGGCATCCGCGTCGGAAGTGCCGAGATGCGCGGCCTCTCGATGGAGACACCGCAAGCGCCGCTCACACTCGCGGCGGTACGGCTCAACCTGGACAACGGCAAGATCGGCGAATTCGCGTTCGAAGCCCTGGATACGCGGTCTGCGAACGGGCCCGTCAAGGTCGGACGCTTCGCGCTGAAATCCCTCGATCTCGCCGGCCTGCTGCGCATGTCGGCCCTGTTCCTGGATCCGGCGCAAATGCCTTCACCCGACCAGGCGCTTGGGATGCTGACGCTGCTCGAGGGCGCCGAACTCAAGGGGCTCGTCGCACCGTATGACAGCGCCGGCAAGCCGGTCAGCATCGATGCCATCAACCTGAACTGGGGCCAGTTCGTCGGACCGATCCCGAGCCGGGCGCATCTCTCCGCGAAGCTCACCACGCCGATCGACCCGGCCAACCCGATGCTGGAGCCGCTGATCGCTGCCGGTATCGACAGCGCGGCGATCGACCTCGATCTCGGCGCGGCCTGGACGGAAACGTCACGCGCCTTCGTGCTGGCTCCCATGTCGCTCGAACTCGGCGGCCTGCTGAAGGCTCAGGCGCGGGTCGCGCTCGCCAACGTACCGCGGGGAGTATTTTCGCTCGATCCGGTGCAGGCGGCCACGCTGGCGGCCCAAATCGAAGCCGAGGCGATGGAGATCACGTTGCGCGATATCGGCGGCGTCGACCTCGCCGTCGCACAATACGCCCGCATGCAGAACCTCACGCCCGACGCCGCACGGCGCGAGATCGTCGAGAGCATCAAGGATGGCAACGCGAACCTCGATCCCGATGCCTTGGCGATCGTCGGGGCAGTAGCAGGTTTTGTCGAGAATCCGCTGGGAACGCTGACGCTCAAATTCACGCCGCGCGCCAAGGTGCCGGCGATGCAGCTGATCGAGCTGCTGTCGACCGAGCCACTTGTCGCGCTGGAGCAATTTCAGGTGCAGGCCTCGACGGGACGGTAAGCCTAGCCCTTGTCCGGCAGATTGAGCCGGATATGCAGCTCGCGCAATTGCTTCGGCGCCACGTCCGAGGGTGCTCCCATCAACAGGTCTTCGGCCCGCTGATTCATCGGGAACAGCGAGATTTCACGCAAGTTGGTGGTGCCGCAAAGCAGCATGACGATGCGGTCGACGCCGGCCGCCATGCCGCCATGCGGCGGCGCGCCATACTGGAACGCGCGGTACATGCCGCCGAAACGCTCGACCACGTCGCTCTCGCCATAGCCGGCGATCTCGAACGCCTTCACCATCGCCTCCGGCCGGTGATTGCGGATGCCGCCGGACGCGATCTCATAGCCGTTGCAGGTGATGTCGTACTGGAACGCCTTGATGGTCAGCGGGTCCTGTCCGTTGAGCGCATCGAGGCCGCCCTGCGGCATCGAGAACGGGTTGTGCGAGAAGTCGACCTTCTTGTCTTCCTCGTTGTATTCGTACATCGGGAAATCGACGATCCAGGCGAGTTCGAACCTTTCCTTGTCGATCAGGTTCAATTCCTCGCCGAGTTTTGTGCGCGCGAGACCCGAAAACTTCCAGAATTTTTCCGGATCGCCGGCCACGAAGAAGGCGGCATCGCCCTCCTTCAATCCCAGGGCATCGCGGATCGCGGCGGTGCGTTCCGGGCCGATGTTGTTGGCGAGCGGACCTGCGCCCTCGCCGCCCTCGCGCCACATGATGTAGCCCAGGCCCGGCTGGCCCTCGCCCTGCGCCCAGGAGTTCATCCGGTCGCAGAACGCGCGTGAGCCGCCGCCGGTGCCGGGAACGGCCCAGACCTGGTTCTTCGGGTCTTCCAGCATCCGCGCGAACACCTTGAAGCCGGAGCCGCGGAAATGCTCGGAGACGTCCTGCATGACGATCGGGTTGCGGAGGTCGGGCTTGTCGCTGCCGTATTTGCGCAAGGCTTCCGCGAACGGAATCCGCGGCCATGTTTTTGTCACCGGCTTGCCCTTGGCGAACTCCTCGAAGACACCGGTGATGACCGGTTCAACCGCAGCAAAAACATCGTCCTGTTCGACGAAGCTCATCTCGAGGTCGAGCTGATAAAACTCGCCCGGCAAGCGATCGGCGCGCGGGTCCTCGTCGCGAAAACACGGCGCGATCTGGAAGTAGCGGTCGAAGCCCGACATCATCAGGAGCTGCTTGTACTGCTGCGGCGCCTGCGGCAGCGCATAGAACTTGCCCGGATGAATCCGCGACGGCACCAGGAAGTCGCGCGCGCCTTCCGGCGACGACGCCGTCAGGATCGGGGTCTGGAATTCGAAGAAGCCCTGCTCCTTCATCCGCTTGCGCATGGAATCGACGATCGCGCCGCGGGTCATGATGTTCTGGTGCAGTTTCTCGCGACGAAGGTCGAGG
>Ga0307294_10000401_pt1 | contig 10774 bp, 8 predicted proteins | sample ER_DNA_151_FD_194468 | JGI IMG/M metagenome (GOLD analysis project Ga0307294, IMG submission 194468) | Bulk soil microbial communities from the East River watershed near Crested Butte, Colorado, United States - ER_DNA_151 | ecosystem: Environmental > Terrestrial > Soil > Floodplain | place: USA... | reverse complement strand
GCAGGAACTCACCCTCGAGCGTCTCGCGGCGGCGGACGCGACGGCGGCCGATCTGCGCTCGCAGTTCGCCACTCTGACCCTCGGCTCAGGATCCGTCGCCATGGTCCTCGGACGCGTGGACCGGCACCCGGAGGGCCATCGCGTGGTCGCGGGAGTGAGTCGAGCCGGGACCGAGCACCACGACCTGTGCGTCGGCGATCTCACCCGGATGCGGACCGACACGAAGCGGCTCTTCGACGCCGGCCTCGCGTTGGCGGTCGCCACCTGGCGCGACGCGAAGGCGGAGTTCAACTGGGGTGGGATCGACTGGTTCGTGGCGCACCAAACCTCGGTCGTTCACATCGGCGCGATGGCTACCGCGCTGGGCGTTGATTCTGACCGTTTCCCGCTGACCCTCCCGAACTACGGGAACATGGGCCCGGCCGCCGTACCGTTCACCCTCGCCCGGCACATGGACCAGCTTCGCGCTGAAGACCGGGTCCTCCTGATGGGTATCGGTTCGGGCCTCAACACCTCCTTCGCCGAAATCGTCTGGTGACCGAGCCGCTGCTGATCGCTCCGGCGCCGGGCATCGAGTTCAATTCGATGCCCGGCCTGGACGCGGCGTGGTCCCGCGAGGTCGCCGTAGTCGATCAAGACGGGGTTCCGCGTACCTGGCACGTCCTCGACAACGGCGTGGCGCCCACGGAGGGGACACTGCTCTGCGTACACGGCAACCCCACGTGGTCCTATCTGTGGCGTCGATTCCTGGCCAGTGCCGAGCCCGGTTGGCGCGTGGTGGCGGTCGACCAGCTCGGAATGGGCTTCTCCGAGCGGCTCGATCGCCCGCGAACCCTGGCCGAGCGGATCGATGACATCGACTCCATCACTGCAGCCGTAGGCATCACCGGCCGGATCGTCGTCGCGGCGCACGATTGGGGAGGCCCGATCTCACTCGGCTGGGCCGAGCGCCATCATGATCGGGTCGCGGGGGTGATCTTGGCCAATACCGGCGTATCGCTCCCGGCCGAAGCCCCTCCGTTCCTGATCCGACTTGCCCGGAGTCGCCTGCTTCATGACGTGGTGTGCGTCCGTACGGGAGCCTTCGTACGCGGCGCCGCGTGGCTGACCCGGCCTCCGCTTTCGCCCGGCGTACGTGCCGCGCTCCGTGCACCGTACTCGTCGGCTGAGCGCCGCCAGGCGGTCGGAGATTTCGTGGCCGATATCCCACTTACGGCGAATCATCCCAGCCGCGCGGCGCTTGATGGGGTGCTGAGCGGGCTGGATGGCCTCAGCCGGGTCCCAGTCTTGCTGCTCTGGGGCCCTCGCGACCCGGTCTTTTCACCGGCATACCTCCACGACTTGGAAGACCAGCTGCCGCAGGCCGACGTCCACCGGTACGCCGGCGCATCGCACCTCGTGACCGAGGACATGCCCGAGGCGGCTGATCATGCGTGGACGTGGATTCGTACCCGTGTCTGCGAGCCGAAGCCGAGGCCCGCCGAGCGCTCGCCCGGCCCTGCGATCGACGTCGCGACTAGCACTGGCTCGGCCACGGCGATCGCCGAGACGGCCCGTGGTCATGCCCGCCTGACAACGTTCACCGAGCTCAGTGCGCGCATCGACGCGATAGCCGAGACGCTCCGCCATGCTGGCCTCCGGCCCGGCCACCGCGTCGCGCTGCTGGTGCCGCCGGGACTCGAGCTGACGGCTGCGGTGTACGCCTGTTGGCGCGCCGGCGCGGCGATCGTGGTCGCTGACACCGGGCTGGGCTGGCGCCGCATGGCCGAGGCACTGCGTAGCGCCGACCCGGACTATCTGATCGGGGTGCCGGCGGCAATGGCGGTCTCCGTAGCGCTGCGGATTCCGGGGCAACGGATTCTCATCGGCGACCTGCCGAGGCCGGTCCGTAAGATCCGGGGCGCATCCCGGAACCGACCACGCGCGGGCAGCCAAGGGAGTAGCGAACCCATCGCCGACCCCGAGGCGGCAGTCCTGTTTACCTCCGGTGCGACCGGACCTCCCAAGGGAGTTGTCTACCGTCACTCTCAGCTCCAGGCTCAGCTCGAGCTCGTCCGAGTGCTGTGCCGCATTACCCCCGACGACCGGCTGGTCGCTGCGTTCGCCCCGTTCGCGCTGTACGGGCCGGCTTTGGGCATCGGCGCCGCCGTTCCGCGGATGGACGTCACCCGGCCGGGCACCCTGACAGCAATCGCGCTCGCCGAAGCGGCCGCGGCGGTCGGCGGAACCCTCGTCTTCGCCTCGCCGGCCGCGCTGCGTAACGTGGTCGCCACCGCAAGTCAGCTGACCGCCAGCGAACGCATACCACTCCAGCGAATCCGACTGGTCCTCTCGGCGGGAGCGCCCGTGGGCGTGCCTGTGCTGCGCGACCTCCAGCGACTTCTTCCCGCGGCTGAGATCCACACCCCGTACGGGATGACCGAGGTGCTGCCGGTGACCGACATCGCGCTGCCGGAGCTGGAGCGGGCTGGCTTGGGCAACGGGGTCTGCGTCGGCCATGTCCTTCCCGGCGTTCGCCTCGGGATCAGCCCGCTCGACGCCCTGGGTCGGGCTCCAGGCGCGCCGCTGCATACCGTCGATGTCACCGGGGAGATCTGCGTATCGGCTGGACACGTCAAGGACCGCTACGACCGGCTGTGGGCGACTGAGCAGGCCAGCTCGCGCGACCCCGGCTGGCACCGTACCGGCGATGTCGGCCACCTGGACGCCGCCGGCCGCCTGTGGGTCGAGGGCCGGCTTGCTCACGTGATCACCGCCGCCGACGGACCGATCACCCCAGTCGGAGCAGAACAACGAATCGAGACCCAAGCGCCGGTGACGGGGACAGCGCTCGTCGGCGTCGGCCCGCAGGGCACTCAGCAGCCGGTGGCCGTCGTCATGACTGCAGCACCTGCGCGACCGGGCCTGGCGGACGACGAACTTGCCGGTGCCGTACGGGCGGCCGCGGAAATCCCCCTGGCGGCGGTGTTGACGGTGCGATCCCTCCCCGTCGACATCCGGCATGCTTCGAAGATCGATCGAACTCGCCTCGCCCGCTGGGCCGGAGGAGTACTCGCCGGCGCTCGAGTGGGCCGTCCGTAAGAGGGTCCAGCGTGCGGGTACTGGTCACCGGAACCACCGGGATGCTGGGGCGGGGCGTCGCGCTTGCCCTGGCCGCGCGGGGCGACGGCGTGACCGTCCTACAGCGGCGCCCCGCCAATCTCGGGCTGCCGGAGGTGCTGACCGACGTGTCCGACGCGGACGCCGTACGGACAGCCGTGAGCGGACACGACGCTGTCATCCACCTCGCCGCGAAGGTCAACGTAGTGGGACCCGAGGACGAGTACCTGCGGGTCAACGTCCGAGGGACCCGTGCGGTCGTCGATGGCTGCCTGGCTGCCGGGGTGGAACGTCTGGTGCATGTGTCCTCTCCCTCGGTGGCCCATCCAGGCAAGTCGCTCGTAGGCCGCGGCGCCGACCCTGCGGACCCGACGACCGCACGTGGACCGTACGCCCGCAGCAAGGCCCACGCGGAGCGGGCCGCGCTCGGCGCCGACGGCGGGGAACTCGCCGTCGTTGCGATCCGACCGCACCTCGTGTGGGGCCCGGGCGACACGCAGCTGATCGCGCGGATCGTTGATCGGGCCCGGCGCGGCCGGCTCCCGCTGGTCGGCTCGGGTGCGGCGCTGATCGACACGACCTACGTCAGCAACGCGGTGGATGCCCTGCTCGCGGCGCTCGATCACTGCCGGGAGGCGCGTGGCCGCGCGTTGGTCGTGACCAACGGCGAACCGCGTCCGGTTGCCGAGATCCTGGCCGCTGTGTGCCAGGCGGCGGGCGTCCCCGTCCCGACCCGGCACGTGCCTGTGCGACTGGCTCACCTGGGCGGAGCGGCTGTCGAATCCTTGTGGACGCTGCAGGACCGTTTCGCCCCCGCCGGACCGCGGGACGATCCTCCCCTGACCCGATTCCTGGTGGAGCAGTTGTCTACGGCGCACTGGTTCGACCAGCGGCTCACCCGCGAGATCCTTCGCTGGCGGCCGCGGGTCTCCCTCGATGAGGGTTTTGTCGAGCTCGAGCGCTGGTACGCAGCACGGGCGGCTTAGATAAAACTTGACGCACGACGCGAAGAAGCGTCGGCCAAATGACCGACGCTTCTTTCAGAGGGTGAGCCGCACCTTACAAGGCGCGGACCTTGTCCGCTTGGGGACCCTTGGGGCCTTGGGTCGTATCGAACTCCACACGCTGTCCCTCTTCGAGCGAGCGGTAGCCACTCGATTCGATTGCGCTGTAGTGCACGAACACGTCCGCGCCGCCACCATCGACCTCGATGAAGCCGAAACCCTTTTCTCCGTTGAACCATTTAACGGTTCCTTGTGCCATGGCACATCTCCTAGCAATCTCGACGTCGCACTGTGCGACCATCGGAGTGCTGTCGGACGTCAGACCTAATCCACGCCCACGCAAAACCTCAGGGGCGTAGCACTAACCACGGCTCAAGAATTGCAACAGCCCGTTTAGTCTGCCAGATGTTTGGTAAGTCCACGTCACAAGGCGCGGCGTTGCGCCACCAGCGGGCAGAGGAAGGGGTCGCGCCCGCGCAGCCCGACGGTGTTCAGGTAGCGGATGACCACGCGATAGGACTGCCACAGCGTGGTCTGGGTATATGGCACCCCTTCCGCCGCGCAGTACGCAGCGACCAGAGGTTGCACCTTACGAAGGCTTGGGCGGGCCATCGAGGGGAAGAGATGGTGTTCGACTTGGTAGTTGAGACCGCCCATCAGGATTGACATGAGGCATCCGCCGCTGATGTTGCGACTCATCAGGACCTGGCGGCGCAAGAAGTCCAGCTTGAGTCTTGGAGAGACCAGCGGCATACCGATGTGGTTCGGCGCAAACGACGAGCCCAAGTAGAAGCCGAACACGGCCAGTTCAACGGCTATAAAGGCGACGGCCTTGCCTGGCGATAGCACCAGGAACGCGAGAGTGACGAAGCTGCCAAGGCGAACCATCAGAAGCGTGAACTCAACCCATCGGTGCTCGACCGGGCCGCGCTTCACCACGCGGCGGAACCCTTCTAAGCGGAGTGAAAGGCCTTCAAGCAGCAAGATGGGAAAGAAATACCAGCCTTGGTGGGATACCAGCCATTTCATCAGTCGGTTACGGGGCTTGCTTGCCTGCTCAGGGGTCATAGCGATGGCGCCTAGGGCGACATCAGGATCCGAACCGACCTTGTTCGGGTTGGCGTGGTGTTTGTTGTGCTTGTTTCGCCACCAGCCGTAGCTGATACCAACAAGGAGATTCGCGATGATCATGCTTGCCCAGTCGTTCCACCGGCCGGACTTGAAGATTTGTCGGTGGGCAGCGTCGTGGCCCAGGAACCCTAGCTGGGTCATGATGATCGCGAGCACACCGGCACTGATCAGTTGCCACCAGCTATCGCCGATCCAGATGAAGGCGAGCACCCAAGCGGCCAGAATGACCAGGGCGCCGACCAGTTTGGTCCAGTAGTAACCGTACCGACGGCGCATGAGATCAAGTTCGTGCACGCGGCGCGTCAAGGCCGTGAAAGAGCTGCCGGCTCGGGCGTTCGTGGCTGAGTCAGAGGCCGTCGCGGGCGCGCCAGGGTTGAGTGTAGACGTCATCAGGGGAGTGCCGTTCGTAGCGGACTTCCCGGAAAAAGTCTGGGCGACAGCGGGATTGCTTCGGGAGCCGCGGTGAGTTTACACGGCGTCTCAGGCCCCAGACCGACTGCGAAATACAGCGACTGCAGTCTACCCAGTGGACGCAAAGGCAATCTGCAACGTGATCGCCCGAGCCAACCAACGATGAGCGCTCGCTCTACGGTAACGGGATCGCAGGACCGCGATAGGCTTTTCCTGATAGCGGTCATATTCAATGCCGACCGCAACCATGAGCGTGCGAAGAGGACCATGGACTTCGACGACAATGACGAGATCGGACCGGCGGGTCACGACATTCAGGCCGAGGAAGAGGATCTACGCGAGAGCCTCGCTGGTCTGTCCCGATTGGCATCGGACCGGCTTCCGCTTGAGGACTTGCTGACCCAGGTCGCCACCTACGCCGTACGAGCCATTCCTGGTGCAGACGGCGCCGGGTTGACGTTGCTCGAGCAGGACAGGGCCGACACCATCGTGGCGACTGCCCCGTTTGTCGGCGAAGTCGACGACATTCAGTACGCGATGGATCAGGGCCCCTGCATCAGTGCCGCCCGTGAGGGTCAGACCGTCCTTTCAGGCTCTCTCGGCGGAGATCCACGGTGGCCGCGGTTCGGCGGCCGGGTCGCCCGGCTCGGCGTGCATAGCGTGGTGTCGTTGCCGTTGATCACGCCCGACAGGGTCGTCGGCGCAATGAACGTCTACGCCCACGACAAGAATGTCTTTGACGAGCGGGCAGCCGAACTCGGTCAGATCTTCGCCGTGCCGGCCGCAATCGCCGTACAAAACGCCCATGTCCTCGCACAGACCCGACGGCTGGCCAACCAGCTGCAATCGGCCCTGGAAATTCGGGGTGTCATTGACCGGGCTATTGGGATTTTGATGAGTCGAAGTGGCAGCACCGAACATGAGGCCATCGAACGGCTACGTTCGATGAGCCAGCATGAGCATCGCAAGCTCGTGGACGTAGCCAGCCAGATCGTGGATGAGGCCGTCGCTCGCGCGCGAGCCCGAAACCGACAAAGTCGAGAACCGTCGTAATTGGCCGCCCTCGGCAGGCAAGCGTACAGTCGAGGTTGACGCGGCTATCTTGACTCCGGTCCGTGCGGCCGCCGCCAGTGGTTTTGGCGATTTGCTGAGCCAGTTCCTGCAGACCCGATCAGCGGGCGGATCCGCTTCCTCGGAGCGCGAGTGTGGATCTCCCAGCTGCCCTGCTTGCGCACCTTCACGATCTCACGGTCAGCATTGGCGAAGATGATCAAGATTTCGACGACACCCTCCTGGCGCTCACCACGGCGCTGCACTCTATGGCCACTTCCTATTGCGGCTTCCAGCTCACGATTGTCGAGCGCGACTGGCCGGTTACGCTCACGACCTTCACTGGCGGGCACGACGTACCGCTCGGCACGTCGCTGCGTCTCCCGCTCGGGCTGGTGTCGCCAACGATCGACGGGGAGAGCCGAGTCGTCTTCTACGCCGGAGTTTCCGGCGCGTTTACCGATCTAGCCGCCGATCTCAGCCACGCCCTCGGGGGCGTGCCCGTTGATCAACGATCATCCGCAGCGGATGGCGCTGATGGAGAACCACGCGTCGACGGCCACCGAAAAATGATCATGCTCGATGCTGATCTTTCACCGATCTCCCGGGCGTCCGGACTGACCGGCCTCGCCGAATTGACCATGCTCAATCGAGCCGTCGGGATGCTGATACTACTGGGCCACGACATCGAGCAAGCTCATCACGTGCTGCGCCGGGAGGCCACAGCTGCGGGAGTCGAACCGCACATTTACGCTGCGAGGATCGTTCGGCGGTGAATATCGAGAGGTCAGACGTCCGGGCCGGTCCTAGGCGGCGGCGTAGCAGAGGTAGACGATGTCGCCGAACGCCCGGGTTTCCAGCAATCGGAGCTTCGTAAGCTCGAATCCGTCAGGGAACAGCCGGCGGCCACGACCTTGCACGACGGGATAGACAAAGAGTCGATATTCGTCGACCAATCCCGCATCGATCAAGGTGTGGCACAGCGAAATGCTGCCGGTGATCACAATGTCTTGACCCGGCTGCTCTTTCAACGCTCGTACCTGCTGGACCGGGTCCCCCGACAGAACCGTGGTGTGCTGCCAGTCCGGATCGCTGATCACTGAGGACACCACGTACTTGGGCACATCATTCAGATACGCCGTGACGCCAGTGGGATCCTCGGTCTGCTCAGGCCAGTAGCTGCGCATTGCCTCAAACGTGTGCCGTCCGGTAAGGAACGCGTCACTGTGACTGTCCTGCCGATGCACCTCCTCAATAAGGTCTGACTGATCAGCTTGTCCTTGAGGGTCGAACCAGTCTCCGAGCATTTCGATCGAGCCATCGGCGGTGATGTTTTGGGTAACGACGAGCTGTCTCATTGCTCTCCTCCAAGGCTGCTTCATGGTCCTTCGCCTCATCAGACCCGAGCTGCTTGGCGAAGTCATCGACCCGCCGCTTAAATTCTTAGAATCCGCGAAATCGAGCCTCCCACTGAACCCGGAGATCCTCCCGACTCGGTTCGCTGCGGTAAGGCCGGTTCGCTAAAGAGCGCCTGCTGCATTTTCTTGATGCTCTCTGCCTCAGGGCTCCCTGGTCCAAGCTTTTTCGTGCCGGTGTCCGGATCCCTCAGGATCTCCTCGAGAACCGCCTCGGCGCTGAAAGCGGAGAGCGAAATTCCGGAGGCATTCAGACCACCAAGGCCGGGCCGACGCCGGGAATTGCCTGTGCTTGAGCCCTCTGAAGCACCGCCCGCGCCGCGGCTGCAGCGGAACCGCTATGCGGGATCTGGCTTGCGATCAGCCCGGCAACCAACGGCGCGGAGAATGATGTCCCAGACCACCGTGCGAGTCCGCTGAAGATCTCCTTTGCCGGAGCTTTCGGTTTCTCGTGGTAGATGTACTCGCCGTGGGCGTAGGCGTTGATCAGCCCTTCGCCCAAAGCGAAAATGTCCACCCAGTTGCCGTAGTTGCTGAACCAGGCTCGGTTTACCTGATCAGTCGCCAAGGCGCCAACCCCGATCGCCCACGGATACGCCGCGGGGTAAAACGCTTTATCGGTGTGATCGTTGCCAGCAGAAGCGACCAAGGTGAGGTTCGGATGCATTTGGTGGAGTTGATTGAAGGGTAGCGACGGCCAGTTGTTGCGGGCATACAGACCGGCGGGAAGGCAGACCAGGTCAGGTGATTGTGCGGTGATCAGCTCGTCGAGCTTCCGGATGATCACATCTTCCGCTTCTCCTTCGGACTCAGTGAAGTGATCATTGACAAATACCGCAGCACTGGGTGCCGTGCATTTGGCGGCACCGGCTGCGAAAGTCCCGTGGCCGGCGTAGGGCCGGATGCGCTGCTGGCCATTCGGCAGTGTCCGACCCAGTCGTTCTGGATCTCCAGTGACGTTGGTCATCCACGAATACTGGCTGAGGTTCGGCTGCAAGCCGGTGTCGGAAATGCCGATCTTCACGCCGTTGCCTCCGCCTGCCGGGTTGGGAGGTGGCCACGGCCCAGTCGCCCCACCCGGCACGTCCGGCTCCCCGGCTGGGGTGATCTTGGTGATGTAGACGATGTGAACTGGCGTCAGCAGTGGCTCCTCGCGTCCTGCGCGCGGGCTATTCTCGAGCCGCTCGTCCATCAGGTCCAACAACTCAGGAACGGTCAACGCACCAGATTCTGCCTGATCGATGGAGAACTGATCGGTTGCTAGCCGGACGAGACCGTCCACCTCTGGCTGTTCGTTCGCGTCGGCGCGGCGCAGGCCCGGCATTGCCCCAAGCAGCTGCTCGACGTTCTCGCCACGGGCGAGCAGACGGTCAACGACGTAGATGTAATCGATGTCGCCGGCTGGCGTATACGTGGCGTTGATGTTGACACCCTTGCGAGCGAATGAGTCCTTGAGGATGAGATATTGCGCGGCGGTTACCGAATCCATCTGATGCTCCCTTCGAGCATTGGGTCGCTCAATAGGTCGGACCCACCTTGACTGAATCTGATACACCCACCGACCCCAGCAGGAACAGATCCCATCCCGAATGCCGATTAGTCCGATATGCCAATTGACTTGCCTCTTCGGCTCGTCGTGGCCAAGGATGTAGCAATATGGCGGCTCTTCGCGAGCGGGAAAAAGACGAGCCGCCGGATCTTGTTTCGCTGGCCGTGTCCCGCCCTCATGAGGCACTGCAGCGTGCTCGCACAATACTTGCGGGCGATCCAGGACCGCTCACCGCCTCGGTCGCGCGGCAGGCTATCGGGCTTGTGCTCCGAGAGTATGGGGACATCGACGCGGCGATCATTGAGCTGCGGACCGCGAGGCGGCTGGCCCACCGGGCCGGCTCGGCCAGCCGTGAGGCGGACGTGCTGGGGACGTTGGGAGTTGCTCTCATCTTCGCCGGCCGTAGCGTGTCGGGGCGCAATGCCCTCGACGCAGCGGTTCAGCAATCAACGGGGCATTTGCGGTACAGGATGCTTTTCCGCCGTGGTGCGGCTTTGTTGATCATCGGCCAGAACCGCGAGGCACTTGAGGACCTGAACACCGCCATCGCGGCCATGCGAGCGGCTGGCGATCAGGGCTGGGAAGCCCGGGCACTGCAGGAACGCGCGGTCAGTTCCCTCGTATCCGGTTTTGCGCGCCGCGCTATTGCCGATCTCCGGCGAGCCGAGGTCCTCTTCGACGCGAGCGGCCAGGAGCTGGAGGCAGGCGAAGCCACCATGAATCGGGGTTTGGTCGCCCTCCGGCTCGGCGACCTGCCAGAAGCGCTGAGCTGCTTCGACGAGGCGGCGGAGCGCTTCCAGGATCTCGGTGCCACTGAACCTGATCTCACCATCCATCGGTGCGCCGCATTGACTGCGGCGGGGCTGTTCAGGGATGCGATGCGTGAGGCAGAGGCCGCCATCGCGCAGTTGGATCAAATCCATGGTCGGCCCACGAAGCGGGCCGAACTGCTGCTCATCGCAGCGCGGTCCGCACTAGCGGCCCGCGAACCTACGACTGCCCTCGTGTGGGCCACCGAGGCGCGTCAGCTGTTTGATCGACAGGGCCGGCGGTGGTGGCGGGCACATGCCGACCTGGCGCGGGTGAGCGCCGGAATCGAGGCCGGTCCCGCGACC
>Ga0307294_10000397_pt1 | contig 10812 bp, 7 predicted proteins | sample ER_DNA_151_FD_194468 | JGI IMG/M metagenome (GOLD analysis project Ga0307294, IMG submission 194468) | Bulk soil microbial communities from the East River watershed near Crested Butte, Colorado, United States - ER_DNA_151 | ecosystem: Environmental > Terrestrial > Soil > Floodplain | place: USA... | reverse complement strand
GGAGAGTCATTTGTGTTGCGGTTCGGCGGGGACTTACAACATTCTCCAGCCCGACATTGCGAGCAGATTGCGCGATCGAAAGGTCGCCAATATTGCGACAGTGAAGCCGGACATGATTGCGGCGGGCAATATTGGATGCATGGTTCAGATTGCCGGCGGTACGTCAGTTCCTGTGGTGCACACGATTGAGCTTCTCGATTGGGCGACAGGCGGTCCCCGGCCAGGATTGGTCTGAATCGATTGGCCCCGTGCGGAAGCGGACGACTTGAAACGCCTGATAGACATTTGATCGCGGCAACAGGAGGTTCACGATGGCTAAAGGGAAGAAGAGCAAGAAGGGCAAGAAGGCTAAGAAAGCCAAGAAAAATCCGGTAACGGCGAAGAAGAAATCCGCGAAGAAATCTTCGAAGAAGTCGGCGAAGAAGGCCAAGAAGTCCGCCAAGAAGACCGCCAAGAAATCCGCCAAGAAATCGACGGCGAAAAAGTCGGCCAAGAAATCCGGCAAGAAGTCGGCGAAGAAGGCCAGCGCCAAAAAAAGCCCGGCAGCCAAGGCGGTCGCCGCGCCCGCCGCGCCGGCAGCTCCCAAACCCAAACGTGTCCGCAAGCCTGCCGCACCCAAGCCCGCCGCGGAGCCGATGGCGGCCCCGGCGTCCGAGCCGAGCTGGGCGTCTCCCAGTCCCGCGGAGGCCAGTGCTTCGGCGCCGTCGTGGGGAGCGCCCTCCAGCAGCGACGACGACAATTAGCGCGCTCCGATAATCTCAGGTCACGTTCAGGCCGCAGCGCTCCGCCGCTGCGGCCTTTTTGTTGGCTGGAGGGATGCGGACCGTGCAAGTCCGCTCCGATTCGCTGACCCTGTCTTCGGCAGGGAAGCTCCGTGGTTTTGCGGTACCCATTGAACTCTAACGCGGCCGAGCCGTCGCCAATTCTGTTGTCGTAATGCAACACCGAGCGACAACATTTTCGAAAACCGCCCCAACGCCCAAAAAGGCGGCAGATGATTGACTTTTTTGCTTCACTCGACCGTCGGCACGTTCCAGATTGCAAACAGGTTAAGGAATTTGGTTGCAGTCGGTTACCGCTCGTCCCTGGGGGGCCCCGGAACTGGACTGTTTTAAAGGTGATGGGGATCGTCATGAAGAAGCTAGTTTTGTTGGCAACGGCGCTGACAATGGTGTCGGGTTCGGCCATCGCGGCGGACATGCGTGTCAAGGCCGTCAAGGCGCCGCCGGTGGTAGCCTTCGATCCCTGGGATATCGCCTTCGGCGCCTCGATCACGAACGACTACGTCTTCCGCGGCATCACCCAGTCCAACCACAAGCCCTCGGTCGGGGCTTACTTCGAGCCGCGCTACAACGTCACCAAGGACGTCCAGCTCTATGCCGGCCTCGCCGGCGCCAGCATCTCCTTCCCGAACCGCGCCGCGGCCGAAATCGACATCTACGGCGGTATCCGCCCGACCATCGGCATGTTCGCCTTCGACTTCGGCCTCTGGGGCTACCTGTATCCCGGCGGGCAGTGCTTCAATGCGTTTGCGTTCCCCGGCTCGGGCATTCCCGGCTCTGATGCGAGCTGCGCCGTCAGCCCGTTCGGCAATTCCGATCCGTTCACCCTCGGCCTGCCGGTGAACGGCAACTTCGCCAAGAAAAACGCCAGCTTTTATGAAGCCTACGGCAAGGTCAACGTCACCCTCAACGACATGTTTGCGATCGGCGCCAGCAATTACTACTCGCCGAACTTCCTGAACCTCGGCGCTTGGGGCGACTACGCTTCGATCAACGCCAAGTTCACCGCGCCGAGCTCGACCTTCGGCACCAGCGGCGTCGGCATGTACGTTTCCGGCGAGTTCGGCCGGCAGTGGCTCGGCACCTCCGACCGTTTCTACGGCACGCAGATTGTCGGTCATCCGTTCCAGTTCGGCATCCAGGAGCCGAGCTACAACACCTGGAATATCGGCGTCGGCTTCACCTACAAGGTGTTCACCCTGGATGTGCGCTACTCCGACACCAGCCTGACCAAGCAGCAGTGCAACGCATTCACCAGCGACCACACCGCGCGTTCGATCGGACCGATCAGCCCGCTCAGCATCAATCCGTCCGGGTTCGAATCGAACTGGTGCGGCGCGACCGGCATCGTCAAGCTCTCGGCTGACCTGACCGCGATGACCAACCTGAAGTAAGTCCTTCTCTCGATACCAAAGGGGCGGCAGAGCGATCTGCCGCCCCTTTTCGTTTGCGGCCACCCGTTCCGGCGGGACGGGTAGCCGGGGGCGGGCGATTGGATCCGTCGCTGGCCAGAAGCCGTCGCCGCCTGCAGCAGCCTCCAGCGCCTTTCGTCAGGGCTTGGCGTTCCCGCCACTCTCTTGCAGCGCAAATTTGTCGCCGTCGCGGGCAAGCACGACATTGCGCTGGTGGAAGGCCTCGAGCGTCGAGCGATGGCCGATCGAAACGATGGTGGTGGCCGGCAGTTTCTCCCGGAGCAGACCATACAGCGCCGCCTCGGACGGTTCATCGAGCGAGGCCGTGGCTTCGTCGAGGAACAGGTACTGCGGCGCATGCAGCAGCGCGCGCGCGAGCCCCAGGCGCTGTTGCTCGCCGAGCGAGAGCATCCGGTTCCAGTGACCGTGTTCGTCGATCTGGGACGCCAGCCGGGGCAAGCCCACCGCTTCGACCGCTTGGCTGATCTGAGAGGTCGTGAACGATCCTTCCCGGCCGGGATACTCGACCGCCCCGCGCAGCGATCCGACCGGAAAATATGGTCGCTGCGGCAGCATCATCATGGTTGCCCGCGCCGGAATGGCGATCGAGCCCGTGCCGAACGGCCAGATGCCGGCCATCGCCCGGAACAGCGTCGACTTGCCGGAGCCGGAGGGGCCGGTGACCAGCGTGCGCTCGTCCTTGCGCAAGCTGAATCCATCCGCGGTCACCAGCGGCCTTCCGTTCGGCAATTGTACAGCCAGCGCCTTGAGATCGATGGCGCCGTCGCCGGCCGCCTCGACGACATGGATCCTGTCGCTGCGGGTGGCAAGCCGGTTGGCCGCGGCGATTCCCGCCTCGAATCCGTCGAGACGGTTCACCACCGCCTGCCACTCTGCCAGCTGGCGGTAGATGGTGATGAAGAACGACAGCGCGCCTTGGACGCTGGAAAAAGCCGATCCGGTCTGCATCATGCCGCCGAGCTGGATTTTCTCCGCGAAGTAGGCCGGCGCTACCAGGATGTAGGGAAAGATCACCGAGGCCTGCGAATAGCTGGCGGTGAACGCCGTCAGTTTCTTGGTGCGGGACATGATGGCGAGCCAGTTCTCGACCACGCGTCCGAAGCGCGCCAGCAGGCGTTCGCGCTCGGCTTCATCGCCGCGCAGCAGCGCGATCTGCTCGGAATTTTCCCGCACCCGCACCAGGCTGAAGCGAAAATCCGCCTCGTACTGCTGCTGCCGGAAATCGATCCCGACCAGGGGCCAGCCGATCAGATGGGTCAGGACCGTGCCGAGAACCGCATAGATCAGCGCGCCCCAGACGAGATAGCCCGGAATCTCGAAATCACGTCCGAACATGTGCAGCGGCGCGGCGTTGGAAAGTCCCCACAGGATCACGACAAAGGACGCCAGCGTGACGATCGAGCTCAAAAGACCGACGCCGATGTTGAGCGTCCGCTCGACGAACAGCTTGACGTCGTCGGTCATGCGCTGGTCGGGGTTGTCGGCGGCGTCCCCCTGAAGCTGCATTCGGTAATGGTTGGCCTGATGCAGCCACTCGCCGAGATAGTGCGCGGTCATCCAGCGCCGCCAGCGGATCTGCAGCCATTGGTTGAGATAGAGCTGGTAGACCGAGATCACCGTGAAGATGGCTGCGAGCACGCAAAAATATATGATCTCGGTGACGAAGATGTCCCAGTTTCGCTCCTGCAGCGCGTTGTAGAAACGGCTGTTCCACTGATTGAGCAGGACCGTGAGGCCGACGATGCCGAGCTCGGTGGCGATGACCGCCGCCAGCAGGGCGCGGCCCGCCCATCTGTCCTCGGAACGGAAATAGGGCGCGGCGATCCGCCACACGGTGGCGAGCGTCGAACGGATATTGGACACAGAGCGATGTCTCCGGGGGATTGGCCTAACGGCCTGAATGATGAATAAATTGAGTCTGCATAGACTAAAGTAGCAGGTCTCTGGGCCTGCGACGGCTTGTCGCGGGCTCGCCGTCGACCCTAGCATGATCGCACCAGCGAGGGGCAGCGGACTTCCGGGTTCGCGAGGTTGTGAGCGGACGGCGGGGATAACCGAATCCGGCATCACCTTCGCGAATTGGTGGAGCCCTGCCGCGAGGGTCAAGGCAGCCCGGCCCGCGGTCGGGGGCGCCCAACGCATAGCCCGGGAGCATCCGCCATGTGGGATCAAGTTTACAATCCGCTCGGCAACGCCACGTTGTCGACCCTCGCCGCTGCAGTTCCGGTGGTTACGCTGTTGGTGCTGATTGCCAGCGGCAAGGTGAAGGCGCATATCGCGGCCATCGTCGCCTTGATCGTTGCCAACACCATCACGGTGGCGGTGTATCACATGCCCATGGGCATGTCGGTCCGGGCGTCACTGCTCGGCGTGGTGGTCGGCTTCTTCCCGATCGGCTGGATCGTTCTCAACGTCATCTTTCTGTATCGCATCACGGTCGAGACCGGCCGTTTCGAATTGCTGAAGCGCGCGATCGGCGGCGTCACCGCCGACCGCCGCCTGCAGCTGTTGCTGATCGCGTTTGCGTTCGGCGCGTTCTTTGAAGGCGCGTCGGGTTTCGGCACGCCCGTCGCGATCACCGGCGCGGTTCTGATCGGGCTCGGTTTTTCGCCGCTCGCGGCGTCCGGCCTGTCGCTGATCGCCAATACCGCTCCGGTTGCCTATGGTGCGCTGGGCACGCCGATCCAGGGCCTTGCCAGCGTCATGGCAAACACCCCCGAAGAAGTCGGTCCGCTGGCTTACCAGCTCGGTGCGATGGTCGGACGACAGCTTCCGTTGTTTTCGCTGATTGTGCCGTTCTGGCTGATCTGGGCGTTTGCCGGCTTTCGCGGAATGGTCGCGATCTGGCCCGCCATTCTCGTCACCGGGGTGTCGTTCGCTATCCCGCAATTCGTGATTTCGAATTTCATCAATCCATGGATCGTGGACATCGGTGCGTCGCTGATCTCGATGGGCTGCCTGATCCTGTTCCTGAAAGTCTGGCAACCCAGGGAACTCTGGCTGTCGCCGGCGCTGCGCGGCAGGGATATCTCGGCGGCGACCATGACGGCGCCGAAGGCGGTGGACAAGACCCCGCTCACCCAGGCGCAGCTTTGGAGCGCCCTGATGCCGTGGATCATCGTCTGCATCGTGATGCTGATTTGGGGCAATGGCGAATTCAAGAACTGGGCAAACAAGATATTCGTCTGGAACTACGAAATTCCCGACCTCGACAAGATGATCAATAAGGTGCCGCCGGTGGCGGCCAAGCCGACGCCGGAACGCGCCATCTTCGGCTTCACCTATTTGTCCTTTACCGGATCCGGCATGCTGATTGCAGCGATCGTCTCCGGCTTCCTCATGGGCTTCTCGCCGGTCAAAATGATTGCGGAATATGGCCGCACCATCAAGCTTTGTGCGATCTCGCTGATCACCATCTCGGCCATGCTCGCGATCGGGACGCTGACCCGGCTGTCCGGCGTCGATGCCACGCTCGGCCTGGCCTTTGCCGCGACCGGCGTGCTCTACCCCTTCTTCGGCACGCTGCTCGGCTGGCTGGGCGTGGCATTGACGGGCTCGGACACGTCGTCGAACATTCTGTTCGGCAATCTGCAGAAAATCACCTCGGAGCAACTCGGCCTGTCCCCGATCCTGATGGGCGCGGCCAACTCCTCCGGCGGTGTCATGGGCAAGATGATCGACGCCCAGTCGATCGTCGTCGCCTCCACCGCTACCAACTGGTATGGCCACGAAGGCTCGATCCTTCGTTACGTGTTCCTGCATTCGATCGTGCTGGCGTGTCTGGTCGGCGTCCTGGTAACGCTACAGGCCTATGTTTATCCGTTCACGGCGATGGTCGTGAAATAACGATCGGCGCTGGCGGCAAATAGCAAAATCCCGCGGCCGATGGCCGCGGGATTTCGTGTGCCGGGCGTCAGAATATGCCGCGGCCGATCTGGCCAATGTGGCGTGTATTCATTAGAACGACGCTGGTTTTGCGCGTAGCGATGTTTCGAGAGGCTTCATGATTGCAACGCCCGGGTTTATGAGACGCGCCGCATCGGTGCTGGTGCTGGCCGCGGCTGCCTTCAATCCCGTCCCGGCGCGCGCCGATGACGGCTTCCCGTTCGGGCTTGAAATGACGCTGGACGTGGCGCGGCAGCCCGGATCGAAGCGGATTCCGACGCTGGAAATTGGCGATGCCGGCGAGGTAATCCTCGAACTGTGGTGCAAGGGCGGCAAGGGCCAGTTTTCGGTTGCCGGCAATACCGTGATCTTCGTCGCGGGGCCGATGGAGGAGCGTTCCTGTCCGCAGGCGCGGGCGTGGGCCGATGACGAACTGATTGCCGCCCTGAGCGAGGCTGTGACCTGGAAGCGGCAGGGCGATTTTGTCTCGTTCGCCGGACCAAAGCCGCTGCGCTTCCGCATCAATACCAATTAGGTCTTCCAGCTCTCGCGCAGGATCATGTCGGCGCAGGCGCCGCCGGCCTGCACCACGCCGGTGTAGCCGCCGAAACCGGCATAGGCCGACGCCAGGAATAGACCCGGTATCGCCGTGCGCGGCGAGCGGTCCACGGCCTGCCCGATCGATCGCGGCGGCGCTGGCGCAAATCCGTAGGCCGCGCCATCGGGCGCATTGAGGTACTGCCGGACCGACAATGCGGTGTTGAACGACGACGCCACCACGGCGGCGGCGAGGCCGGGATAGAGCGAGTCCAGGTAGCGGACGATCGCGTCCTGCCAGCGCCCGCGCTTTTCCCGGTAGGCGTCCATGTCCGAACCGTCCCAGTTCGACAGCAAATCGGGCCCGTAGACCGAGAGCACATGAGGCGGCGAGGGGATGCCGGAATCGATCGCGGTGAAATCCACCAGCGACATCGGCGGCATCCGCTCGCCCGGTTCGCCGGCCATCAGCCGCGCGCCCTGCGGAAAATCGGACAGCCGCTGCAACTGGCGCGGCAGCAATTGCGTGGAATAGGCCGATACCCCGAATTCGCGCGGCGGCCTGGCAAGGCCGAGCGTCATGGCGAACAGCGAGATCGACGGCGCCTGTTTCGCGTAGCTCGCCTGCAGCCGGTCCGCCGCCGCTTGCGGCATCAACGGCGCCAGCGCGCCGGGGGCAGCGTTGCCGATCACGCGGTCGCATTCCACGGTCCGGCTGTCGCTGCCGTCCTTGGTGGTGTGGGTGACGGCGCCGGCGCCGCCCTGCGCATCAAGCGCGATGCCGGTGGCGACGCGGCGCAGCAGCACCTCGCCGCCGGCGGCGCGGATAGCGCGGGCCAGCGCGCTCGACAGTCGCTGCGATCCGCCCTGCACGAAACGCCCGCCGCCCTGCAGATAGCTGCCCTGCGCCATCGCGAAATGGATCCACCACAGCGTCGCGGGGTCGTCGTGAAAATACGACAGGTTGGCGGCAAGGGCACATTTGACGGCTTCGTCGTCGCCGAACACGGCATCGAGCTTTTGCGACAGCGACAGCGTCCAGTCCGGCGAATTGATCCATTCCGAGCCGCCTTGCGCGAGCGAACCCGCCGCCGATGCGATGGCCGCCATCTCGTCCAGCAACCGGCCGATGCCGCTGCACGCCTGCGGAAAGCGCTCCGACAGCGCCTGCCGTGCGGCGTCGAAATTATCCGGCATCACGAACGGCGCCTCGAGCGGTCCGCCGCGCGCCTCGTACAGCGAGCCCGCCGGAATCCACTTGACCGCGTCGAGCACGCCCGCGCGTGTCAGCGCGTCGTGTTTGGGATCGCGAGGGTGTCTTGGATCGCTGGTTTCCTGCAGCGAGCCTTCGATGAAAAGGTCGCCGGACTTGTAGCTCGACGCGGCTCCGCCGACCGAGTTGCTGCGCTCGATGACCAGCACCTGGCGTCCGGCGCGCGCCAGGATCGCTCCGGCCGTCAAGCCACCAAGGCCGGCGCCGATCACCACTACGTCACAGCGCGCCATCAATTCCCTGAAGCATCCCGTGCAAGTATCAACCGTTCTTTGCCGCTGGCAGGCGGCATGTCAAATGCACCAATGCATGGACAGGGTGCGTTCCGAAGCTTCCGGGGACCCGGATGCGCCGGGCTATTTCCAGGCGTTCTTGTCGCCGTCCCAGCGCTGGCCCTTGAACTCCCTGGCCAGCGCCTCGACCGAGCCGTTATCGTCCGTCAGCTCGCCTTCCTCGTCGAGGCTGGTCTCCTCCGCCAGATTTAGTTTGGGGCCTGAGGTTTCGTCTGCCGTCGAAATGGCGGGGCTATCGATCCACAGCATCAGCCGGTCGGTCGGGCCGGGCTTGTCCGGCGCCACCAAAGCGGTGACCTCGACCGTCTCGGTGAGGCCGAGTGCGGGGAAGACCTGGCTCGGCCGCTTCAGCGTCAGTTTCAGCTTTCCGGTCATGGCGTCCCAGGCCGACGCCGACGCCTTCGCCGCCAGCGTCTTTGCCAGCACGCCGGAAATCGCCGCGGCCAATTTGTCCCGGTTGAGCTTGTCGCCATCGCGCCAGTCGGCGGCGGCAAAACGGATCGTGCGGTCCATCTCCACGACGCCGCTGGTCCAGCCGGCGGCGACCACGCCGGGAGACGATTTGGCTTTCGCGATCAGCGCGGCCGATCGTTCCGGATCGATATTGATGTGGATGGTCTGCTCGCCGGCCCGCATCGCGTCGCAGGAAACGCTGAGGCTGCTCAGCGCAACCTGGAGTTCCTGCCCCTTCAGACTTTTGAGGAAATCCAGCGCCGCGTCGAGCTTGACCCGCACGCCAACCGATTCCGGTGACACTTCGGTGAAATCCTTCGGCGTTGCCGTGATGCCGTCGTCGGTGGTCTGGTTATCCTGGAATTCCTTTTCGCTAAGGTCGGAATTGTCCGTCGAGGCCACTTCCGTCATGGCTTGGCCGACGCTGATCTGCCCGCGAAACTCGAAGCTGTCGCCGGTCGGCTTGCGCACCAGCCGGATCGTGACCGGCTGTTTGTCGCCGAGGCTCTGCGTCGTGCCGGTCAGGGTCTGGCCATTGATCGCGAGGTTGGCGACGAAGCGGTCCTTGCGGTCGCTTCCCTTCGCGACGGGATAGCAGACGTCGAGCACCGCCGCGGTAACGGTCTTGCCCTGCCGGGTTTCCTTGAGCACGACGTCGGCATTGCCGTCCATCAAGCCGTCGATCGCCGTGAAATACCGGACTTCGCTGGCGTTGGGCGCGGCCTTGGCCGGCGGCTTCGCCTGAGCCCAGGCGAGTTCCGGTGAGACGGTCATCAGGCCGATCAGGCAGAATAGAAGCGCGCGCATTGGAACGTCCTCGATATCCAGAATCGGGCGTTACCGTAGAGCTTTTTTGCCAAAAAAGAAGGCCGCCCGGAGGCGGCCTTCGTCGATCGATAGGCTCGGTGTCGAGGCAAGGCTCAGAAGCCCATGCCGCCCATTCCACCCATGCCGCCGCCACCGCCGGGCATCGGCGGCGCCGGCTCCTTCGGCAGTTCGGCGACCATGGCTTCCGTGGTCACCAGCAACGCGGCGACTGAGGCCGCGTCCTGCAGCGCGGTGCGCACCACCTTGGCCGGGTCGATGATGCCCTTGGCAACCATGTCGACATATTCCTCGGTCTGCGCATCGAAGCCGAACGTCTCCGACTTGTTCTCGAGGATCTTGCCGACCACGATCGAGCCCTCGACGCCGGCGTTTTCCGAGATCTGGCGGACCGGCGCTTCCAGCGCCTTCAGCACGATATTGATGCCGGCCTGCACGTCGGAATTGTCGTGGTGGATGCGGCCGACGGCCTTCTTGGCGCGCAGCAGCGCCACGCCGCCGCCCGGCACGATGCCTTCCTGCACCGCCGCGCGGGTCGCGTTGAGGGCGTCCTCGACGCGGTCCTTCTTTTCCTTCACCTCGATCTCGGTGGCGCCGCCGACGCGGATCACCGCGACGCCGCCGGCGAGTTTCGCCAGACGCTCCTGCAGCTTTTCGCGGTCGTAGTCCGAGGTGGTTTCCTCGATCTGTGCCTTGATCTGGCCGACCCGGGCCTCGATGTCCTTTTTCTTGCCAGCGCCCTTGACGATGGTGGTGTTTTCCTTGTCGATCACCACCTTGCCGGCGCGGCCGAGCATGTTGACCGTGACGCTTTCGAGCTTCATGCCGAGCTCATCGGAGATCAGCTGACCGCCGGTCAGGATCGCGATGTCTTCCAGCATCGCCTTGCGGCGATCGCCAAAACCTGGTGCCTTGACGGCGGCGACCTTGAGGCCGCCGCGCAGGCGGTTGACCACCAGGGTGGCCAGCGCCTCGCCCTCGACGTCTTCGGCGATGATCAGCAGCGGGCGGCCCGACTGCACCACGGCTTCCAGCACCGGCAGCATCGCCTGCAGGCCGGACAGCTTCTTCTCGTGCAGCAGGACGTAGGCGTCCTCGAGCTCGGCGGTCATCTTCTCGGCGTTGGTGACGAAATAGGGGCTGAGATAGCCGCGGTCGAATTTCATGCCCTCGACGATGTCGACTTCGGTGTCCAGCGACTTGTTCTCTTCGACGGTGATGACGCCTTCATTGCCGACCTTCTGCATCGCCTGCGCGATCATCTTGCCGATCGCGGCATCGCCGTTCGACGAGATGGTGCCGACCTGGGCGACCTCGGCCGACGAAGCCAC
>Ga0307294_10000395_pt1 | contig 10823 bp, 9 predicted proteins | sample ER_DNA_151_FD_194468 | JGI IMG/M metagenome (GOLD analysis project Ga0307294, IMG submission 194468) | Bulk soil microbial communities from the East River watershed near Crested Butte, Colorado, United States - ER_DNA_151 | ecosystem: Environmental > Terrestrial > Soil > Floodplain | place: USA... | reverse complement strand
CCAGGGCCAACCCGATGCTGGCGCGCTTGCTGCGTCAGGTCGACTGCCCGATCCACGGCACCCGAATCATCCGCCTGCCCGGTAACCGCTTTCGCGCCGAACTGTCGGAAGAGGTAAAGCCGGTGCATGACGCCGCGGGGAAAATCGATATCCAGGGCACGATGCAGGCGGTCACTTCGGTGGTCGAAGGCTGGATCCGGGAATATCCGGATCAGTGGCTGTGGCTGCACCGAAGGTGGCGATAGTGATGGCGAGGAGCGTCTTCGTGCGTCTAACCATGAAAGCCCCGATGCCGCCATCCCTCGAGACGGCGCTTACGCGCCTCCTCTGGATGAGGAGGGAATTGCTTCGCTTCGCTCGCAATGACGGATGGGACAGCCAAGCCTACCTCCCCGTCTTCACCATGGTCCATAGCCGGTTGATGACGCGCTGGGTCGCGGGATCGCGCGCGGTGATGACGAACAGTTTCTTGATGGTGGCTTCGTCCGGATAGATGTTCCTGTCGTTGAAAATCTTCGGGTCGATCAGTTTCTGGCTCGCCAGATTGCCGTTGGCGTAGGACAGAAAATCGGAGTTTTTGGCCGCGACTTCGGGCCGGTAGAGATAATTGATCAGCTCATAGGCCTCGGCGACGTTCTTGGCATCGGCCGGAATCGCGAGATTGTCGAAGAACATCTGCGCGCCCTCCTTCGGAATCGCATAGCCGATCTCGATCCCGTTCCTGGCTTCCGCCGCGCGGCTTCGCGCCTGCATGATGTCACCCGACCAGCCCACCACGAGGCAGATTTCGCCACTGGCCATCGCGCCGAGATATTCCGACGAATGAAACTTGCGGACATTGGGCCTGATTTTGCTGACCAGATCGGCGGCCTTTTCGAGATCGGCCTGCTTGATCGAATTGGGATCGAGCCCGAGATAGCCCAGCGCGGCCGGGAGAATATCATCGGCGGAATCCAGCATGTGAATGCCGCAATCCTTGAATTTCGCCAGATTTTCCGGCTTGAAGACGATGTCCCAGCTGTCGATCCGGGCGTCGGGTCCAAGCAGCTTCTGCGCCATCTTGACGTTGTAGCCGATGCCCGTGGTGCCCCACATGTAGTTGGCGCCGTAGCTGTTGTCGGGATCATAGGTGGCGAGCCGCCGGGTTACCACCGGCCAGGCATTGGCGAGGTTCGGCAGCTTCGACTTGTCGAGCTTTGCGAAGACTTTCGCGGTGATCTGGCGCTGCAGGAAATAGCCGGTGGGAACGACCACGTCGTAACCGGATTTTCCGGCGAGCAATCGCGTCTCCAGGGTCTCGTTGGCGTCGAACGTGTCGTAAACGACCTTGATGCCGGTTTCCCTGGTAAAATCCTCGAGCACCCCCGGCGCCATATAGTTCGACCAATTGTAGAAATTGACGGTGCGCTGCTGGGCCATGGCAGGCAGCGAGCACAGCGCCAGCGCGACCATCGTCGCGGCAAGCTGGATGTGAGAACGGTGGCGCATCCCGGCTTTCCTGCTAGCGGCGATGCACCGCGTCCGACAGCCGTTCCAGCGCGGTGTCGAGCGTGGCATCCTTCTTGGAAAAGCAGAACCGCACGACCGACGTCACCGGATTCTCTTCGTAGAAGGCCGACACCGGTATCGCCGCTACCTTGTAGTCGGTGACGATACGCTTGCAGAACGCCTCGTCGGTTTCGTTGAGCCCGAGCGGTGAAAGATCGACCGTGAGAAAATACGTGCCCTGCGATTTGAGGACGGGAAAGCCGATGCTTTCCAGGCCCTTTGTCAGCCGGTCGCGGCTGCGCGCCAGTTCCTTGCGCATGTCGAGAAAGTAGTCCGCCGGCTTGCCGAGGCCGTAGGCGACCGCGACCTGCAGGTTGGGCGCGGTGGTGAAGGTGAGAAACTGGTGCACCTTGGCGGCGACGCGCAACAACGGCGGCGCGGCACAGACAAAGCCGATCTTCCAGCCGGTCAGGGAAAAAATCTTGCCGGCGGAACCGACCTTGATGGTGCGGTCGCGCATGCCCGGAATGGTAATCAGCGGGATATGTTCGCGGCCGTCGAAGATCACATGCTCCCAGACCTCGTCGCAGATTGCGATGGTGTCGAATTCCTGACAGTAGCGCGCCAGCAATTCGAGGTCCTCGCGCGGATAGACCACGGCTGCCGGGTTGAGCGGATTGTTGAACAGCACGGCTTTTGTCTTTTGGTTGAAGACCTCGCGTAGCGCCTCCTCGGTCAGCCGCCAATGCGGAGGCTCGAGCCGCACCAGCCGCGGGATGCCGCCGGCCTGGCGAATGATCGGCAGATACGAGTCGTACACCGGCTGAAAGCACACCACCTCGTCGCCGGGCTCGACGACGGCCAGAATGGCCGATGTCAGCGCCTCGGTACCGCCCGAGGTGACCATCACCTCGGTCATCGGATCGAGGTTGAGGCCGTGCCAGCGTCCGTAATGGGCCGCGATGGCCTGCCGCAGTTCCGGCAGGCCCATCATCGACGGATACTGGTTGTAGCCGTTCATCACCGCGTCAGCCGCAGCCTGCCTGATATCCTCCGGACCGGGATGGTCGGGAAAGCCCTGGCCGAGATTGATGGCGTTGTTGTCGCGGGCGGCCTGCGACATCGCCTCGAACACCGTGACGGGAAGATCCGCAAAAACCTTGTTCATCGACGTCATGGAAGGTCAGCCGCCGCTCTTGGTCGGCAATCCCGCGGCCTTCCAGGCCAGCATCCCGCCGGCGAGATGCTTGTCGTAGGCAAAACCGGCCGCCTGTGCCGCCAGCGAGGATGTCACCGAACGCTTGCCGGAGCGGCAGGCGAAAACCACTTCTTTGCCCTGCGGATCCGGAATATCCTTCGCATCGAAGGTCGAAAGCGGAACGACGATGCCACCGGGATAGGCTTCCACGGCGACCTCATTGGTCTCGCGGACATCCACCAGGAGATAACGGCCGTCCGCCATGCCCCTCGATACCTCTTCCGGCGTCAAATCGTGCACTTGATGACCCTGATCCGCCACTGAACATCCTCCACCGATCCAGGCGCATCCTAGCTGCGCCTGTTCCATTTGCAAAACCGGTCTCTGCTGTTGCCGAAGACGCTTACAGTTGCGAATTCAGCCGATATCGATCGGTCGCCATCCGGCGCCAAAGTCGCCTCTGGCGCGATGAAAATCAAGCGCTGGAAGGCAAATTTGAGCGGCTCGGGAAGCCCTAGATGGTTACCTGCGTTCCGACCTCGACCACCCGTCCGCTCGGGATCTGGAAATAGTCAGTGGCGTCGTTGGCGGTACGGCTGAGCGCAATAAAGAGGTGATCCTGCCAACGCGGCATTCCGGAATGCGCGGCCGGCTTCAGCGCGCGCCGCGACAGGAAGAACGACGTCGACATGATGTCGAATTGCCAACCCAGTTTGCGCGCGATCGCCAGCGCTTTCGGGACATTGGGCGATTCCATGAATCCGAACCGCAGCGTGACCCTGGAGAAGGTCTGGCTGATCTGTTCCATCCTTACCCGCTCGGCCGGATCGATCCGCGGAGTCGACGCGGTCTCGATGGTGAGAATGACATTCTTTTCGTGTAGCACCTTGTAGTGCTTGAGACTGTGCATCAGCGCGGTCGGCGCGCACTGGGGATCGCTGGTCAGGAACACGGCCGTGCCGGGGACCCGCTGCGGCGGCCGCTTCTCCAGCATCGCCACCAGTTCGGCCAGCGGAAACTCGAGCTTGCGCGACTTCTCGAACAACAGCCGGCTGCCGCGCCGCCAAGTGTACATCAGCAGCATCACCACGGCGCCGAGCAACAGCGGCACCCAACCGCCCTCGAATACCTTCAGCAGGTTGGCCGCGAGAAAAGTCAGGTCGAGAAACAGGAAGGGCGCGATCAGGCACGCCGCAGCGAGCGGCGACCATTTCCAGACCTTCCAGATCACGACGAAACCCATCATCCCCGTCACCACCATGGTGCCGGTGACGGAAATACCATAGGCCGAGGCCAACGCGGTGGAGGAGCGGAACAGCAATACCAGCAACATCACGCTGACCAGCAGCAGCATGTTGATGCGCGGGATATAGATCTGGCCGGAATGGGCCTCCGAAGTGTGGCGGATCTCGAAGCGCGGCAGCAGGCCGAGCTGAATGGCACTGCGCGTCAGCGAATACGCGCCGGTGATCACGGCCTGGCTGGCAATCACGGTCGCCACGGTGGCGAGCCCGACCATCGGTATCAGCGCCCAGTCCGGAAACATCAGGAAGAACGGATTCTCGATCGCTTTCGGATCCGTCATCAGCAACGCGCCCTGCCCCAGATAGTTCAGCGCCAGCGACGGCAGCACGATGACGAGCCAGGCTGTCTGGATCGGCCTCTTGCCGAAATGGCCGAGATCGGCATAGAGCGCCTCGGCGCCGGTGACGGCGAGAAACACGGCGCCGAGCGTGATGAATCCGATCATGCCGTGATGGATCATGAATGTAACGGCGTGAAGCGGATTGAGCGCCAGCAGGACCTGGGGGTGCCGCAGGACATGCGGCACGGCCGCGATCGCGATGACGGCGAACCAGACGCACATCACGGGTCCGAACCAGGCCGCGACGCGCGCGGTACCGCGCGACTGGACTGCAAACAGCACCGCCAGAATGACCACAGTCAGCGGCACCACATAGGGATCGAACGTCGCGGTGACGAGTTTGATGCCTTCGATCGCGGAAAGCACCGACAGCGCAGGCGTGATCACCGCGTCGCCATAAAACAGCGCGCCGCTGATGATGCCGAGCAGAACGATGGCGCCGGTGCGGTTGCCGACCGCGCGCTGGGCCAGCGCCATCAGCGCCAGCGTGCCGCCCTCGCCGTTGTTGTCGGCGCGCAGCAGTATCAGGACGTATTTGAGCGTCACGACGACGATCAGCGCCCACAGGATCATGGAGAGAATGCCGAGTACCACCCTGGGATCGGCGGATGTCGCGGCGGGACCGCCGGCTGCGACCACAGCCTCGCGCAAAGCGTAGAGCGGGCTGGTGCCGATATCGCCGTAGACCACGCCGATGCTGCCGAGCAGCAGGGCGTGGAAGCCGGCGGTGGAATGGGCATCGCCATGCCCGTTGGCCGCCGCCGTTTCCGGGGCGCTGGTCGCAAAGTCGCTGGTCATGGCAGTGGACCTCAAATGCTTCACCGCACAATAAGTGAAGCGAGGCGGGCTTATAGTCCCGCGCTCAGCGCATAGCCAAGCTCATTTGGGGGCTTAGCCATGCAAACATGCATGGATCGCTAGATAATGACTTGCGTTCCGACTTCGACCACCCGACCGGTTGGAATTTGAAAGTAGTCGGTGGCGTCGTTGGCCGACTTGCTCAGTCCGATAAACAGATGATCCTGCCACTGCGGCATCCCGGACTGCGGCGACGGCTTCAGCGAGCGCCGCGAAACGAAGAACGACGTCGCCATGATGTCGAACTGCCAGCCGAGCTTGCGCGCGATCACCAGCGCCTTGGGGACGTTGGGCGATTCCATGAAGCCGAAGCGCAGCCGGACGGTGGAGAATTTATCGCTGATCTTTTCCATCCGGACCCGTTCGGCGACGTCGACGCGCGGCGTCTGCGCGGTCTCGATCGTCAGGATCACGTTGTGCTCGTGCAGCACCTTGTTGTGCTTGAGATTATGCAGCAGCGCCGTCGGCACGAAACTGGGGTCGCTGGTGAGAAACACCGCGGTGCCCTTGACGATGTGGGGCGGGCGCTTTTCCAGGCTCTTGATCAAGTCATTGAGCGGCACCTCGATGCGCCTGGTCTTCATGATCAGGATCGCGGCGCCACGACGCCAGGTCCAGACCATGCCCGCCATCAACAGGCCGAACAGCAGCGGCACCCAGGCCCCTTCGAGCAGTTTCATGAGATTGGCGGTGAAGAACGTCATGTCGACGATGACGAGCGGCATGATCACCGCGGCCGCCGTGGCGGCGCGCCAATTCCACAGCTTCCAGATCACGACGAAACCCATGATGCCATCCACCACCATGGTCGTGGAGACGGCGATGCCATAGGCGGAGGCCAATCCGCTCGAACTGCGGAACAGCAGCACCAGCAGCAGCACACCGATCAGCAACAGCCGGTTCACCCGCGGCAGATAGATCTGCCCGGCATGTGCCTCCGACGTGTAGCGGACCTCGAAGCGCGGCAGCAGGCCGAGTTGCACGGCCTGACGGACCAGCGAAAAGGCTCCCGTAATCACCGCCTGGCTCGCAATGACCGTCGCCGCGGTCGCCAGTATGACCAGCGGTAACAGCATTACTTCCGGAACCATCCGGTAGAACGAGTTCTCGATCGCGGCAGGCGTGGCAAGCACCAATGCCCCCTGGCCGAAATAGTTGATCAGCAGCGCCGGCAACACGATGTAGAACCATCCGGCCTGGATCGGCTTGCGGCCGAAATGGCCCAGATCCGCATAGAGCGCCTCGCCCCCGGTCACCGCGAGAAAGACCAGCCCCAGCGTCACCAGGCCGATGGTTCCATGCGAGAACAGGAAGTGAATGGCATACCAGGGATTGAACGCCGCCAGCACCCCGGGGTCGTCGCTGATATGCAGCAGGCCCATGACCGCCAGCGTGGAGAACCAGACCATCATGACCGGTCCAAACGCCGCCGCAACGCGGGCCGTACCGCTGCTTTGCACCGAGAACAGCCCGACGAGAATGAAAACCGTCAGCGGCACCACGTAATGTTCGAGCGCCGGCGTGACGAATTTGAGACCTTCGACCGCCGACAGTACCGAGATCGCCGGCGTGATCATGGAGTCGCCGATGAACATCGAGGCGCCGATCACACCCAGCGCCAGCAGCGGCCAGCTCCGGCGGCCGAGCGCGCGTTGGCCAAGCGCCATCAGCGAAAGCGTGCCGCCTTCGCCGTTATTGTCGGCGCGCAGCAGCAGCAGCACGTATTTCGCGGTGACGACGACAAAGAGCGACCACAGGATCATGCTGAGAACGCCGAGCACGATGTCGCGCGTTACCGGCCCACCATGCGCCGCCGCCTGGACGGCCTCGCGAAACGCATACAGTGGCGAGGTGCCGATATCGCCGAACACCACGCCGATACTTCCCAGCGTCAGGGCCCAAAAGCCGGTGGTCGCCGGCGCAGCCTCATGGGCTTCGGTTGATGGAACGCTGAGAGCCATGAATGCCTGAAAACGCTTTGTCGGTTGATGTGACCCCGGGCCGGCTATCGACGCCTTCTTGCAATGCTTGTCAACCGAGCCAGCCTAGCACCGCTAGGCACGCGGAACCCGCAGGCAAAGCGCCTTTAATACCAAAGGATAAGGTATCCTGGTATGGAAATCGCGATTATGGCTTCAGGCCGGGGGGCAACGGCGGATCCTCGCGCATCAGCGTGATGGTGACGCGGCGGTTGGCCGACAGCGTCGGATCGTCGGGAAACAGCGGCTGGCTGTCCGCCTTTCCGGAGACCGCAAAGATGTGGGAGGACGGCACGCCTTCCCATTCGAGGATCTGGCGCACGGCGTTGGCTCGGTCGGCCGAAAGATCGAATGCGCCGTACTCGTTGCGCGACGGCACGAAGCCCGCCGCGGTGTGGCCGACGATGGAAATGCGAAGCGGCGTCGCCTTGAGCGGCCCGGCGAGCTTCTGGATCAGCCGGCGGGTGCGGTCGTAGGGCGCCTTGGAGCCGTCGGCGAACATCGACCGGCCATCCTGGTCGACGATTTCCAGATTGAGGCCCGCATTGGTCTCCTCGAACATGATGTGCTTGGAAATTTCGGTCAGTTCCGGCATGTCCTGCAATGCCTGCCGCAGCGAAGCCGAGGCCAGCGCGAATTCACGGTCGATCTTCAGCCGGGCGCCCTGCGCCAGGCTCTTTTCCTTCTCATCCGGCGTCGGCGTATTGGAGGCTTCCTCGGGCGGAATGTGCGCGGCGTTCTTCAGCTTTGCCCTGGTCGGCAGGCCATCGGATTCGATGATCCCGGAAAAGCGCGCCTCGGTCTGCACGCCGAACGCTTCGCGCATCGAGCCGGCAACGATCTTGAGCTTGTTCTGGTCCTGGCTGGAGAACGCGACCAGCATGACGAAAAACGCCAGCAGCAACGCCATCAGATCGGCGAAGGTCACGAACCAGCCGTGCCCGCCATGTGCGTCTTCGCGTTTTTTCTTGGCCATGTTCTATGTCCGCGCCTGATTGTCGCCGTCGATCAAGCGGGAACCAGTTCGCCTTCTTCGTGACGGTGTTTTTCGGGCAGGTAGGCCAGCAGCATTTCGCGCACCAGCGTCGGGCTCTTGGAATCGCGGATCATCAGGATGCCGTCGATGATCAGCGTGCGGTTGGTTTCCTCGTCGATCAGCTTGCCATGGAGCTTGTCGGCGATCGGCAGGCAGATCAGGTTGGCGACGACCGCACCGTACAGCGTCGCCAGCAACGCCACCGCCATGAAGGGGCCGAGCTTGGACGGATCGGACATGTTCGAGAACATCTGCACCATGCCGAGCAGCGTGCCGATCATGCCGAAGGCCGGCGCGCAGTCGCCGATGGCGCGGTAGATCTTGGAGCCTTCGTTCAGATGCAGCAGGAAATTGTCGCGGTCGCGCTCGAGATTGTCGCGGATGAATTCCAGATCGTAGCCGTCGGCGACGTAGCGAATGCCCTTGGCCAGGAACGGCTCGGAGGTTTCGACCTTTTCAAGGCCGACCGGCCCTTGCTTGCGCGCGATTTCCGCGATGCGGGCCAGTTCGTCGACCAGATCGCGCGCCGAGAGACTGCTCAGGGTAAATGCAAACTTGGCGCCGAGCGGCAGGCCATGGATAATCGCCGAAATGGGGAACCGGATCAGCGTCGCGGCGAACGAGCCACCGAATATGATGATGACGGCATGGATGTCGTAGAACATCCGGAAGTCGCCGCCCATCAGGACCAGCGTAGACAGTACGATCGCGCCGGCGACCAGGCCAAGCAGGGTGGTGATATCCATCATGTACTCCGACGCGTACTCGACCGGCCGTTCTGGTCGGCGACGCCGCTCATCTGGAGCCGCGCAACAGGCACCCTACGTCGCTGCCATTAAAGACGCGTAAAGGATAAGCTCGCAGAGGTGGTAATTGAGCGTACGCGCCGCCGCTTGGTGCCGCACGGCTTAAACGTTCTGCTAACCATGAACGCGCGGGCGGATGCGGCCAGCGCCGTCAGGCGGTGGCCAAGCCCGTCAGTGCGAGGCTGAGCGCGCGCAACCGCTGGCGGGCGGCCGGGTCATAGGCCTGCGGATTGGCCCGCGCCTCGTTCAGGCCATTGAAGAACAGCCCGCTTTTGCCGGCGACGTCGTCGCCGGCAACCAGGTGCAGGATCGCCTTCCCGCCCTGCTCCACCGTCGAGATCGGCGTGACGCCGCCGGCGCGCACCATGGTGGTGTTCATGTAGGTGGCCGGATGCAGCGAATTGACGGTCACGCCGCTGCCCCTGAGCCGTTCGGCCAGATCGATCGTGAACATGATCTGCGCGAGCTTGCTCTGCGCATAGGCGCGACCGCCATTGTAGCCCCTGGTGATCATCACATCATCGAAGTCAATCGGATGCTGACCGAGCGACGCGACGTTGACGATCCGCGACGGCGCCGCCGTCTTCAGCACCGGCAGCAGCAGATGCGCGAGCAGAAAGCCGGAGAGATAATTGACGGCGAAGCGCAGCTCGTGACCGTCCCGGCTGGTTTGCCGCGTGGGCCCTTCATTCTGCGATCCGATTCCGGCATTGCTGACGAACACATCCAACCGCGTGTGGTCCGCCAGCACGGCTTCGGCAAGTTTTCGAACCTCGGCAAGCGAGGACAGATCGGCCTGATAGAAGATGGGTTCGTTGTGCCCTGCCCGCCTGACTTGCTCGATCAGGGATTTCGCCCGCGCCTTGTCGCGGCCATGGATCAGGACCTTGGCGCCTGATGCCGCGAGTTCGGCCGCGACGTAGCGGCCGACGCCGTCGGTCGAGCCCGTGATCAGGACCGTCTTGCCGCCCATCTCCATGACGGTACCGCCCTATTGACTTACTGCGCCTGCACGCCGATTCCGGCCGCTTTGATGATCGGCCACCATTTGTCGATCTCGGTCTTCTGGAACGCGGCGAGGCCTTCCGGCGTCTGCTGCGCGCGGGGTGCTACGTCGAGCCCGAGCTCGGTAAACCGCTTCTGGATCGCCGGATCGGCCAGCGCCTCGACGGTGGCGGCGTTGAGTTTGGCGATGACGTCCTTCGGCGTGCCCTTCGGCGCCCAGAAGCCAAACCAGCCCGACATATAAAGTCCGGGCACGCCGGTTTCGTCCGCGGTCGGGATATCCGGCATCGAGGCCGAGCGCTGCGGCGACAAATTGGCCAGCGCCTTGATTTTACCGCCGCGGATTTGCGGCAGCGCCACTGCGCCCTGCACCACCAACAGGTCGACCGTACCGGAGACGAGGTCGGTCATCGCCGGCCCCGCCCCGCGATAGGGAATGAACTGCACCTTCTGCTTGGTGAGGTTCTCGAAGATCACGCCGGTGACGTTGGCCGCCGCGTTCTGGTTGACGAAATTGATCTTGCCGGGGTTCGCCTTCATCCAGGTGACGAGATCGGCGAGGTTGTTGGCCGGAAGATCATTCTTCGCGACCAACAATTGCGGATTGTTGGAGATCAGCGCGATCGGCTCGAAATCCTTTTCGAGATCGTAGTCGAGCTTGTAGATGATGCTGCCGACATGAGTATCCCATTGGCCGATGTCGAACGTGTATCCGTCCGGCGCCGCGCGCGCGACGCGCCCGACGCCGATGCTGCCGCCGGCGCCACCGACATTTTCGATCACGATCGGCTGTCCGAGGGAGCTGCGC
>Ga0307294_10000388_pt1 | contig 10897 bp, 8 predicted proteins | sample ER_DNA_151_FD_194468 | JGI IMG/M metagenome (GOLD analysis project Ga0307294, IMG submission 194468) | Bulk soil microbial communities from the East River watershed near Crested Butte, Colorado, United States - ER_DNA_151 | ecosystem: Environmental > Terrestrial > Soil > Floodplain | place: USA... | reverse complement strand
ACCGCCGCCACCACCACATTCATGGGCGAAAGCTACACCTTCATCGATTGTCCGGGCTCGGTCGAATTCGCGCACGACATGCGCGCCGCGATCCCGGCGGTCGACGCCGCCGTCGTGGTCTGCGAGGCGGACGAGAAAAAGCTGCCGCAACTGCAGATCATCCTGCGCGAGCTCGAGGATTTGGGCATTCCGCGCTTCCTGTTTCTCAACAAGATCGACCGCGCCAACAAGCGCATCCGCGAGACGCTCGCGACCCTGCAGCCGGCATCGCGGATTCCGCTGGTGCTGCGGCAGATTCCGGTCTGGAACGGCGACCTGATCGCGGGGTTCGTCGACCTCGCGCTGGAACGCGCCTTCGTCTATCGCGAGCACAAGGCATCCGAAGTGGTGGCGCTGGAGGGCGGCGATCTCGACCGCGAGAAGGAAGCCCGCTTCTCGATGCTGGAAAAGCTCGCCGATCACGACGACGCGCTGATGGAGCAGTTGCTGGAGGATATCGCGCCGCCGCGCGATGCGGTGTTCGACGATCTCGCCCGCGAATTGCGCGAAGGCCTGATCTGTCCGGTACTGCTGGGATCGGCGATCCGCGAGAACGGCGTGCTGCGGCTGATGAAGGCGCTGCGGCACGAGGCGCCCGACGTCACCGCCACCGCCAAACGGCTCGGCGCGTCGTCGGCGAAGGATGCGCTGGCCTATGTGTTCAAGACCGTGCATCTGCAGCACGGCGGCAAGCTGTCGCTGGCGCGTCTGCTCGCCGGCCACCTCGACGACGGCGCCACATTGCAGTCATCATCGGGCGAGCACGCCAGGGTATCCGGAATTCTTGCGGTGAGCGGTGGCCATGACAGCAAGCGTCCCGCCGCCGAGGCGGGCGAGACGGTGGCGCTCGGCAAGCTCGACACCATCAAGACCAGCGACACCGTGTCGAGCGGCAAGACCGCGCCAAAGGCGCTGGTCGGTGTCGAGCCGACACCGCCGGTGCTGTCGCTGTCGCTGTCGGCCGCCGACCGAAAGGACGACGTCAAGCTCGGCCAGGCGCTGCTGCGGCTCAACGAGGAGGATCCCTCGCTGAGCATGATTCAAAACCCGCGCACCCACGACATCGTATTGTGGGGACAGGGCGAGATGCATCTGCGGGTGGCGCTGGAGCGCCTCAAGGATCGTTTCGGCGTCAACGTCAAATCGCAGCCGCCCTCGATCGGTTATCTCGAGACCATCCGCAAATCGATTACCCAGCGCGGCCGGCACAAGAAGCAGTCCGGCGGCCATGGCCAGTTCGGCGACGTGGTGCTGGAGGTCAAGCCGATGCCGCGCGGCGGCGGCTTCGAATTCCACGAAAAGGTGGTCGGCGGCGCGGTGCCGAAAAACTATATCGGCGCGGTGGAAGAGGGCGTGGTCGACGGATTGTTGCGCGGGCCGCTCGGCTTTCCCGTGATCGACGTCCAGGTGACGCTGATGGACGGCTCCTACCACAGCGTCGACTCCTCCGATCTCGCCTTTCGCACCGCGGCGCGGATCGGGGTCTCCGAAGCGCTGCCGCAATGCGCGCCTGTCTTGCTGGAGCCGATCCATGTGGTCGAGATCGTCTGTCCGACCGAGGCCACCGCCAAGATCAATGCCATCCTGTCGGGGCGGCGCGGCCAGATTCTCGGCTTCGATACACGCGAGGGCTGGCAGGGATGGGACCGCGTCCGCGCCATGATGCCGGAGGCCGAGATCGGCGAGCTGATCGTGGAGCTGCGGTCGGCGACGGCCGGCGCCGGCAGTTTCACCCGGCAGTTCGACCGCATGGCCGAGGTCACCGGCCGCGCCGCCGACCAGATCATCGCCGCGCACGGCGTCGCGGCGTGATCTCTCTATCTGTCATTCGGGGGCGCGAAAGGCGCGAACCCGGAATCCGTAGCCTTCGGATCGTCACTCTCGCGAGGTGCAATCGCAAATTGGGCCAGGCGGGACGGCCACTGGTTCCCCGGCATTGACACTGCCGCCAGCTTGGCCGAATTGACTGCCATGACAAGTGGAACCAGACCCCCCGCCGCGTGCCTGATCGGATGGCCGGCGGCGCATTCGCGCTCGCCGCTGATCCATCATTACTGGCTGCGGACGCTCGGCATCGAGGGCGGCTACGTCATAGAAGCGGTGCCGCCCGACGAGTTTCAGGATTTCGTCTTCCGGCTTGCGCTTCGCGGCTTCGTCGGCGCCAACATCACCCTGCCGCACAAGGAGCGCGCGCTGGCGCTGTCGAAGCCGGACGCCCGCGCGCGCGCCGTCGGCGCCGCCAACACGCTGTGGTTCGAGGACGGCGAATTGCGTTCGACCAACACCGACATCGAGGGGTTCATCAACAATCTCGATGCCTGCGCGCCCGGATGGGACCGCGCCGGGGACGCCCTGGTGCTGGGGGCCGGCGGCTCGTCGCGCGCGGTGGTGTTCGGGTTGATCGAGCGCGGCATCAAGCGCGTGCATCTGGCCAACCGCACGCCCGATCGCGCGCAAGCGCTGGCCGGTCAGTTCGGCGCCGATGTGCATCCCGTGGCGTGGGAGGCGATCGCCGGCGTGCTGCCGCGCGCGGGCCTGCTGGTGAATACCACCTCGCTCGGCATGCACGGCCAGCCCGCGCTTGAGATCGACGTCGGCCTGCTGCCGCCGGATGCGGTGGTCGCCGATCTCGTCTATGTGCCGCTGGAAACGCCGTTGCTGGCTGCGGCGCGCGGGCGCGGACTGCGGGTCGCCGACGGGCTGGGGATGCTGCTGCACCAGGCGGTGCGCGGCTTTGAATTGTGGTTCGGGCGGCGGCCGCAGGTCACCGCGGAGTTGCGTTCGCTGGTCGAGGCCGATCTCCGGAATAGTTGAACCGGAATATCGTTGCAGTCCCGGTGTCCAGTGTCAGATGGTGCCAGCCGGAGATATGCCCATGCCCGTTCATCGCTCGTTCGTCACGCGTCCGCTTATCGCCGTCGCCATGGTGATCGTGTCGTCCCTGTTCGCGATCGCCCAGCAGCCGCCATCGCCGTCGCGCGTGCGCGGCACTATCGAAGGCGTCGACGGCGACATGCTCGCGGTCAAATCGCGCGCCGGCGAAGACGTCAAGCTGCGCATGACCGCCGACGTGCGGGTGGTCGGGATCGTCAAGATCGCCCTGTCCGATATCAAGGTCGGCTCCTTCATCGGCACCACCACGGTGCCGGGACCGGACGGCAGCCAGAACGCGGTCGAAGTGCATGTGTTTCCGGAGGAGATGCGCGGCACCGGCGAGGGCTCGCGGCCGTTCGACCTGCGCCCCAACTCGACCATGACCAATGCGACGGTGGCCCAAACCGTGGCCGGCAATGACGGTCACACCTTGCTGATCAAGTACAAGGACGGCGAGAAGAAGGTCGTGGTCGGGCCGGATACCCCCGTCGTGACCTATGTCCCGGCCGACAGGTCGGAATTGAAAGCCGGCGCCAAGGTCATCGCCGCCATGAAGAAACTGCCCGACGGCAGTTTTGAGACCAACCGCGTCAGCGTCGGCCGCGACGGCCTGACGCCGCCGATGTGAGGGTCCTTTCCCCCCACAAGGCGCGAAGGCAAGGAATAGCTGCTGCTCCGCGGGGTTCTGTGCTCTGCCGGGGCAGCATAACTTGGGAGAACGAACCATGCCGAAGATTTCTGGATTGATGCCGCGCGCGGTCGTGGCCGCGCTGACGCTGGTGGCCGTGCTGGGGGCTTCGGGATGGGCGCAGCAGCCGCAGACGGTGCGGATTCGCGGCACCATCGAAGGCGTCGATGGTGCTTTCCTGATGATCAAGTCGCGCGAGGGCACCGACATGAAGGTGCGAATGACCGACAATGTCGCGGTGTTCGGCGTGACCAAGACCGCGCTGTCGGAAATCAAGGAGGGATCCTACATCGGCGTCACCGCGATGCCGGAGCCCGACGGCACCCAGAAGGCGGTGGCGGTGCATATTTTCCCGGAAAACCAGCGTGGTGCTGCGGAAGGATTTCGGCCCTGGGACCAGCGTGCCGGCTCGACCATGACCAACGCCACCGTGGCGCAGACGGTGAAGGGCACCGACGGTCAGAACGTCCTGGTGAAATACAAGGACGGCGAAAAGAAAGTCGTGGTGCCGGAGGGGACGCCGATCGTCACCTTTGTCGCCGGCGACAAGTCCGAGCTGAAGCCCGGCGCCAAGGTGATCATCTTCAGCGCGGCGAAGAAGGACGACGGCACCCTGGAAGCCGCCCGCGTCAATGTCGGCCGCGACGGGATTACCCCGCCGATGTGAGGCTTTCTTCCCTCTCCCCTTGTGGGAGAGGGTGGATCGAATGCGCTTTGCGCATTCGAGACGGGTGAGAGGTCTGTCTCCGCGGATAGAGACCCCTTCATCCGGCGCGCTCAGGAGCGCGCCACCTTCTCCCACAAGGGGAGAAGGAAGAAGGACGCCTTTCTAAATCGCCAGCACGTGGTCGTCGATTTCGGCGATGGTGTTGACGCCGCACAGGCCCATGGTGACGCTGAGTTCGTTGCGGAGGATGTCGAGCGCCTTGTCGACGCCGGGGCCGCCAAAGGCGCCGAGACCGTGAATATAGGCGCGGCCGATCATGCAGGACTTGGCGCCGAGCGCCAGCGCGCGCATCACGTCCTGGCCGGAGCGGATGCCGCCGTCGAACATGATTTCCATCTGCGAGCCGACGACATCGACGATCTCGGGCAAGGCCTCGATCGACGATGGCGCGCCGTCGAGCTGGCGGCCGCCATGGTTGGAGACCACCAGCGCCTGTGCGCCGGTCTTCGCCGCTTCCTCGGCGTCCTCGACGTCGAGAATGCCCTTCAGGATCAGCTTGCCGGGCCAGATGCTGCGGATCCACTCGATGTCCTTCCAGTTCAGCGAGGTGTCGAACTGGGTCGCGATCCAGGTTCCGAGCGCCGTGATGTCGTCGGTGCCCTTGAGATGGCCGACCAGATTGCCGAAGGTGCGACGCTTGCCGCGCAGCACGCCGGCGACCCAGGCCGGCTTGCTGGCGAAATCGACCAGCTTCGACAGCGACCATTCCGGCGGCACCGTCATGCCGTTCTTGATGTCGGCGTGGCGCTGCCCGATCACCTGCAGATCGACGGTCAGCACCAGCGCGCTGCACTTCGCCGCGATGGCGCGCTCGATCAGCTCCTTGATGAAGCCCCGGTCCTTCATGACGTAGAGCTGAAACCAGAACGGCTTGTCGACATTGGCGGCGACGTCCTCGATCGAGCAGATCGACATCGTGCTCAATGTGTAGGGAATTCCCGCGGCCTGCGCGGCGCGGCAGGCGTGAATTTCGCCGTCGCTGTATTGCATGCCGGTGAGTCCGACCGGCGCCAGGATCAGCGGCATCGCCGCGGGCTCGCCGAGGATCGTGGTGGAGAGGTCGCGCTTCGAGACGTCGACCAGGATGCGCTGGCGGAACTTGATCGCCTGCAGGTCTTCGACGTTGGCGCGCAGCGTGTCCTCGGAATAGGAGCCGCGATCGGCGTAGTCGAAAAACGCCTTCGGCACTTTGCGCTTATGGACCTGACGCAGATCCTCGATGCAGGTGATGTGTTTCATCAGCGTTCCCGGCCCTTCTTGTATTCGCCCTTTGACTGATCATCTAGCACGCTTGACGTCCCGGCAAAATCGCCTGGCCGGCAGCCCTCAGGAGGCCATCCATGACCCGACCAACCTCCGCCGCCAACGACGCCGAGGCCGCCGAGAAACGCCGGCTGGATCGGGCCCTCGAGGAGGGGCTGGAGGAGACCTTTCCGGGTTCGGATCCGGTCAATGTCACCCAGCCGGCGCCCTCGAAAGCCGACCACCATGTCAAGCGGAGCGACTAGCGGATCGCGGCGTGGGTTCCCGGCGGAATAATAATCTTGCAATAACAGGCTGTTAGACAAAAAGACGGGTTCACGGCCGGTAATGATTCATCATATTTTTTGAAGCCATTTTAGTTCCGGAGGATTATAACCCCTGCACGCCAGACAGGCGTTCGCGGCTTCGCGCCGGATGGTTGGCGAAGCCGCGGCGATATTGGGGGGCACATGAGCCGCAAATATTTCGGGACGGACGGGATCAGGGGCCGCGCCAATGGTCTGATCACGCCGGAGCTGGCGCTCAAGGTCGGGCAGGCCGCCGGGCTGGTGTTTCAGCGCGGCGAACATCGCCACCGCGTCGTGATCGGCAAGGACACCCGGTTGTCCGGCTACATGATCGAATACGCGATGGTGGCCGGGTTTACCTCGGTCGGCATGGACGTGCTGCTGCTCGGCCCGATGCCGACGCCGGCGGTGGCGATGCTGACCAAGTCGATGCGCGCCGATCTCGGCGTCATGATATCGGCCTCGCACAATCTGTTCGAGGACAACGGCATCAAGCTGTTCGGCCCACAGGGTTTCAAGCTCTCCGACGACGTCGAGAAGCAGATCGAGCAGTTGCTCGACGATTCGCTCGACAAGCGGCTGGCGCAGAGCGCGAGCCTCGGCCGCGCCCGCCGGATCGACGGCGTCCATGACCGCTACATCGAATTCGCCAAGCGTACGCTGCCGCGCGATCTCAGCCTCGATGGCCTGCGCGTGGTGATCGATTGCGCCAACGGCGCCGCCTACAAGGTGGTGCCGGAAGCGTTGTGGGAGCTCGGTGCCGACGTCATTTCCATCGGGGTCGAACCCGATGGCTTCAACATCAACAAGGAATGCGGATCCACCTCGCCGGAAGCGCTGAGCCGCAAGGTTCGCGAGATGCGCGCCGACATCGGCATCGCGCTCGACGGCGACGCCGACCGGGTCATCCTGGTCGACGAGCGCGGACATGTCGTCGATGGCGACCAGCTGCTCGCGGTAATCGCGCAAAGCTGGAAGGAAGACGGCCGGCTCGCCAAGCCCGGCATCGTCGCTACCGTGATGTCGAATCTCGGGCTGGAGCGCTTCCTCGAGGGGCAGGGCATCGAGCTGATCCGCACTCCGGTCGGCGACCGCTACGTGCTCGAACAGATGCTGGGCCGCGGCTACAATGTCGGCGGCGAACCTTCCGGTCATATCATCCTGTCGGACTACGCCACGACGGGCGACGGCTTTGTCGCCGCATTGCAGGTGCTGGCGGTGGTGCAAAAGCTTCGCCGCCCGGTATCGGAGGTCTGTCACCGCTTCGATCCGCTGCCGCAGATCCTGAAGAACGTGCGCTACCGCAGCGGCAAGCCGCTCGACGACGCCGAGGTCAAATCGGCGATCGACGCCGGCGAGAGGCGGCTCAACGGCCACGGCCGCCTGCTGGTGCGTTCCTCCGGCACCGAGCCCGTGATCCGGGTGATGGGGGAGGGCGACGACCGCATACTGGTCGAGGAAGTGGTCGACCATATCGTCAACGCGCTGGGGCAGGCTGCGGCCTAATCGCAGCCCAGCCATCAACTAATGGCGCTGGTCGGGATGCCGGTACCGTCGTAGGAGGAGCATTATTGCGCTCCGAATCCGGGATCTACCCTTGAACAAACCCGTCATCGTCAGTGAAGAGGCGCTGGTCGCGCCGGTGGTGGTGCCCGACCTCACGGCGCCCGCCGCCGCGCAGGCCGCAGCAGCAACGGGGCCGGCCTATGTCGTGCTGGTCGGCATCAGCCTGTCGCATTTTCTCAACGACACCATGCAGTCGCTGATCGCATCGGTGTACCCGATCCTGAAGGAAAATTACGCGCTGGACTTCGCGCAGATCGGCATGATCACGCTGGCGTTCCAGTTCACCGCCTCGCTGTTGCAGCCGGTGGTCGGGCACTTCACCGACAGGAAGGCGCAGCCGTTCTCGCTCGCCATCGGCATGGGATTTACGTTCTTCGGTCTGCTGCTGCTCAGCGTCGCGCAGCAATACCCCGTCATCCTGATCGCGGCGGCGCTGGTCGGGCTCGGCTCCGCGGTGTTCCATCCGGAGTCGGCGCGGATCGCGCGACTGGCCTCCGGCGGGCGCTACGGTTTCGCGCAATCGGTATTCCAGCTCGGCGGCAGTTTCGGAACCTCGATGGGCCCGCTGCTCGCCGCATTGATCGTGGTGCCGTTCGGCCAGCCCAGCATCGCCTGGTTTTCCTCGATCGCATTTCTCGCCATCGTCATCCTGTGGCGGATCGGGCTCTGGTACCGGCCGCAGATCACCACCAAGAAGACGCCACCGCCGTCGCATCCGGACGCGCCGAGTTCGCGCCGGGTCAAGATCGCGCTGGTGGTGCTGGTCGCGCTGTTGTTCTCGAAGCAGCTCTATGTCTCCAGCCTGTCGAGCTATTACATCTTCTATTTGATCGAGAAGTTTCAGGTCTCGACCCAGGAAGCGCAGCTTTATCTCTTCCTGTTTCTCGCCGCCAATGCGGCGGGCGCCTACTTCGGCGGCTCCCTCGGCGATCGCTTCGGCCGCAAATACGTGCTGTGGTTCTCCATCCTCGGCGCGCTGCCGTTCACCCTGGCGCTGCCCTATGCCGGGCTGTTCGCCAGCGCGGTGCTGACGGTGATCATCGGCCTCGTCATTTCCTCGGCGACGTCTTCGATCATCGTGTTCGCGCAGGAGCTGGTGCCACACCGCTTCGGGATGATCTCCGGGGTGTTCTTCGGATTTGCATTCGGCATCGGCGGCCTCGGCGCGGCGGTGCTCGGCAGGGTCGCCGACCACGCCGGCCTCGCCTTCGTCTATCAGGTCTGCGCGCTGCTGCCGGCGATCGGACTGCTCGCGGTGTTCCTGCCGAGTATGCCGAAAGCGGCGCACTGAGCCCGCCATTCGGGTAGACGGCGGGATTTTCGTCAATACATTGTTAGGGATTGTGGCCGTTCCGCCATTTTTTTGCGCCGCCAATTGCATCACCGCAAAGTTTCAAAAGCGCGATCGGAAAATAAATTCAAACGGCATTCGCGGTATCAGGCTGCAGCACAAATTATTGAAATTCCGCATGATCTCGTCGTCGGCCGGCGCCGCGGCGCGGGGCCAAGCAACGGATTATCAACCTTAATAATTAGGGTTAAGCGGCGCTTAAGTATTTTGAGGCATCGTCCGGCCGTGAGTTTTTGGTGTGAGGCCTCCGCTTCTGCCTCGCCGGATAAAAAGGACGAAGCCAATGCGTAGCGTTAAGTTTCTCATCGCCGCCGGAGCGGCATCCCTGTTGCCGTCGATGGCCTCGGCCGCCGACGTTCCCATGCCGCCGCCGCCGCCGGGCTATGCGGTGGCGCCGCCGCCGGTGGGCTACGCAGTGGCGCAGCCGCCGATGGGCTACGGGGGGCAAGCCGGCGGGGAGGAGTTCACCGGCTGGTACCTGCGCGGCGATATCAGCTTCAACAATCAGCGCACCGGCCGCATGAACAACGCGCTCGATTCCAGCACCAACTCCTCGAGCCAGAGCTCCCAGTTCAGCTCCGCCAGCAGCTTCAGCGGTGGCGGCGGTTACAGGTTCAACAATTGGTTCCGTGGCGACTTCACCGGTGAATTCCGCGCCAGCTCGCAATTCTCCGCCAGCGACCGCATCACTTTCAATGGCGGCACCGGCATGGACCTCTACCGTGGCAACTTCCAGGAATGGGTGATCATGGGCAACGCCTATGTCGACCTCGGTACCTGGTTTTCCCTGACGCCGTTCGTCGGTGCTGGCATCGGCACTGCGCGGGTCTCGGTTTTGAACTTCATCGACCAGGGCATCGCCAACTTTGGCAACGGTTCGGTGTCAAGTTCTGCCTTCGCCAACGATACCTCGCGGTGGAATCTCGCCTGGGCGCTGCACGGCGGCATCAGCTACAAGGTCGCGCCGAACTTCACGGTCGAACTGGCCTATCGTTACCTCAACATGGGCGACGCCCTGAGCGGTGACCTCCAAACCTTCGACGGCACCAACCTCATCAACAACCCGATGACGTTCAGGAACCTGCACTCGCACGACCTCAAGTTCGGCGTGCGCTGGGACCTGTGCCTCCCGCCGTCGTACGCGGCGCCGCTTTATGCGCCGATCGCGCCGCAGCCGCCGCTGATGCGCAGAGGTTAATTCAACCCTTCACCGGTTAAGGATTGGAAGCGGCGCGGGAGATTCCCGCGCCGTTTCGTTTTGCGCGCACGGCACGTTCCGCGAAGTCCGGTCCCGCGCGATCGCTGCGGTTTTGCGCAGCAACACGACGATAGTGGGCCCGCGACAACCATTGGTTAAGGTTAACAGGCGATGATCGACGCCAAGTCAGAGTGTTCGATGGAGCGTTGCGATGCGTAGACTTTTGCTGGCGGCGGCGATGTTCGGGGCGGCTTCCGGCGCGCAAGCGGCCGACCTGCCCGACCTGCCGTTTCTTCGCGGCTCCTTCACCGATGGGCTGACCACGACGAAGGTGTTCTGGCAGGGCTATTACCTCGGCGGGCAGCTCGCTTACGGGTCGATCCACTCGAAGTTGCCGGGCACGATCAACAGCGACATGCAGTCGACTTTCCATCCGCCAACCGGCGTGACCTATTATTGGCCGGGGTTGGGGGAGGCGCACAGCCTCAACGCGGGCTACGGGGGTTTCACCGGCTACAACTCGCAATGGGAAGACGTTGTCGTCGGCGTAGAGGCGAATTATCTTCACGGCGAGTTCCGTGCTTATGCCAGCGCGACGGGGAACAGATACAATCCCGACTCGACGGTGCTATCGACAACCCATTCGACTGCGGTGCTCAGGGTGTCGGATTTCGGCTCGCTGCGGATGCGCGCTGGCTACATCATGGGATGCTTCCTGCCCTATGCCTATCTCGGCGCCGGCATGGGCAGCCAGACGATCGAACGCAACGTTTCGTCATCTCCGTCTCCGGTGCTTCCGATGTGGAACACGGCCACCAAGACGACGCTCGTCTATGGCTACTCTGCGGGCGTCGGCATCGATGTCATGCTGATGGGCGGGCTGTTTACCCGGCTCGAATACGAA
>Ga0307294_10000384_pt1 | contig 10940 bp, 9 predicted proteins | sample ER_DNA_151_FD_194468 | JGI IMG/M metagenome (GOLD analysis project Ga0307294, IMG submission 194468) | Bulk soil microbial communities from the East River watershed near Crested Butte, Colorado, United States - ER_DNA_151 | ecosystem: Environmental > Terrestrial > Soil > Floodplain | place: USA... | reverse complement strand
AAGACCTCCGACGCGGCTCGAGACTTTGCGGCCTGCTTTCAAGTAGCTATCTCTGCAACGCACGAGTGACGAACAGTAACGACATCAGCTACTCTTTCAAGGTCACCGGGCACGCAAAACGAAGACTGTTGCATCGCCGGTGTCTATTGCGACACTGAACTCGGGCGAGCGCCGCAGGGCACTCTCGATTGATTGAAGAGATCCCGCCGGCATCGGGCCATGCGCATCCACCTCGATCTCCTGCGAACGCGTGATTAACACATAGCCGTCGGCATAGCGGGGATCGCTTAGCCATTCCGATAGCACCCCGCTGGGATTCGCAACGATTGCACTCCACGACTCTTGAGGCTCTCGATCGATCGGCACGTAGGTGAAATTCTCGTAATTCCTGAACTGAGCCGGATAGTTCCTACTGCCCTCGACCAGCAAGGAGCCAGGTCTTGCGTGCTCACTGACCCATCTAGTCGCCTCGACTTCTGCTGGCGTGAAGTAGTTCTCCCGTTCCTTCCCGTAGTAGCCGAGCAAGAATCCAGGCAGCAATACTGCGGTGAGTAGCGCAGTGACGAGAGTCGCTCTTGCGGCGCCAGCCTTGCCATCCGTCGGAGGAACGATGGCAGTGGCCGTGTTGAACGCGACGAATGGGGCGGCGAACAGAAACGCGCGCAGCAAGACTTCGCCGCCGAACCCTGTGATAACGACCAGCAAAGCCGGCAAAGCCATAAGTATGACCGCAGTCATCTGCAACGTACGGTTTCGCCAGCACCTCCAAATGCCGATCACGGCAACGCTGGCTGACACGAGAACGACGCTGCGCCCACCCCACACCACTACAGCCTGGGCGAAGTTCTTTACCGATGCCTTCTCCAAACTCTCATTGGTATTTTCTAGGAGTTCGCCGAAGGTCGCGATCAAATCCGGAAAGTTGGCGAACGTGTAAGGGCGAGCAGCAGTTAGCGCCCAGGCCAGTGGAGCCACGACCGTTATGATGGGAAGGTACCAACCAGGGGTTTGCCTTAGTACGACAAGGCCAGTCACTGCAATAAAAAGCATGATTGGGGTGATCTGATGACTGACTGCAATAACCGTCACGAAGAGAGTGAAAAGCGTTACGCGCGTCCATCCGGTGACGCCACGAATGAGCAGGCCCATGCATGCCAGGTACAACACATAGGCCATTGCCTGCGGTGAAAAATAGTCTTGTCCGACCCAGTTGATGAGAAAAAAGAACCACAGGCTTAGCCAGACGAGCCGCTTATCTTGAGTAAGTCCTCGTAGCCCAAATCTCAGCACAATGAGGTTCATCAAGTTGAACGCAAAGGGCGCCCAGGAGGCGATGGTTAGCAGATTTTCGCGGCCAGCGAAGTGAGTCAGCAGGGCGCTGGCAGCGAAGAAACCCGGCCAATTCTGATAAATGGGTGAGACATTGATCATGGGGTCGACGGAACCGTGGCGCAGAATGTAGTCGACGATTCCCACGTGCTTCCAGGCCCAGGAATAGCGCAGAGTGCCGTAAAGAATGGCTGGAGTCGCGTGGATCAGGGCCAGGAATGTCACCAACTGCAGAGCCAGTAAGCGCTCCTTGACTCCTCTGTGCAGAGCGATAATGACTCCGGCGGCCAGCAACACCAGGGATGCCACATTCGCCGGGCCAATGAGAGATAGCAGTCCCCAATCGCTCATGGCCCGAGGGTCAGCTCTGGCTAATCCCAAAAACCATAGTGTGACCGAGGTGATCGGGAGGGCGACGAGGAGCCGGTCCGACTCCAGAACCGCTCGGTATATCTGCCGCTTGTCTTGAACAGCAGCCGCTTGGGCCTCGCCGGGAGTTGACGTGATGACCTTCATCGCTCCGAATTGAACATATTCGAGATGCCGCTGGAGCTAGCGAGGTCCAGGATTGGCTTGACGGTGCGTGCCAGCCAGAGTGGGCCGACGCGATTTCGAGTGGCTCGTTGTAGCTCGGCCGTGACGTGCCAAAGCCATGCAAGCAGCACCAAATGGCCTGTCGGCAGTTGAGGGTTGGCCCAGCTCATCCCTAACCCGGTGATGGCACTGTGAAGGTCGTCCGGAGAGAGGAGGGCATGTCGCACTGTCATGCCCAGCTCTCCCGGCTGAGATGTTAGCCACAAGTGGATGAGGTCACAATCCGGAATGCCAACGGGCCGCGCATTCTCCCAATCAACGATGCCCGTCCCCTTGACCCTTCCGTCCGTTCGTTCCAGTAAGACGTTGCCTAGCCAGTAGTCTCCATGGACATACGAGGTGGTGACTTGCTGATCCATGAGCGCGCCGTACAGCTCTTCCATGAGCCGGTGGAAGGCAAACTCCTGGCCATTGAGGGTTGGAACCCGTCGCAACTGGCTTATCGGAGTACCCACCCAGTCTCTCAGGAGGGCCTCGTCAACCACCGTATTAGATCTGGTCATCCGATGCAGATCCGAGATTGCCAATGCGGCGGCTCCCAGCTCAGAGGATTCCGCCACGCGGCTGCGATAGACCATTCCCGGCAGTCTGTTCTCGAGCAGTACCCGGTAACCCTGCACGGTCGTCTTCTGGAGCACCTGCGGCACCAGGCTCAGCATTCGGGATTGCCCCAAACTTTCACGCAGGGTGGACACCATCTCGGCATGCCGGTTTAATCCGCGCGACGCCGCCGCTGTCGTGGCGATCTTGAGCACGGCTTGGTCCGTTTCGCTTGCGATCGACGCGACGAGCGAATCGCTGTCTGAGATCAGGAGTCGGTAATCCGTGTGTTGGATCGGTAAGCCCAGTGCACTTAGTGCCGAAGGCACCAGCTTCCGAGCAAGTCGGCGATTACGCCCGCGCCGCAGGCGGGAGACGAACCAGCCGGCCAGACCGACCACTCCCGCGAGGTCCATCGTGCCGCCTTCTGTGCCGGTTCGCTTAGTCAACACGAGAACCAGCGCGACCGTCGTTTGCGTGGCCAGCCAGGCCAGGCCAACTCCTGTAAGACCTAGACGCTCAATGGTGAGCACTGTGCCGCCGAAGACACCTAAGGCTTGGGCGCCATACACGGCCAGAATCAGGCGGTTGTCGCGACGAACCCGAGCCGCATTCAGCGCGATCCCAATTACCACTTGTGGAATGGCCGACAACAGCAGCAGTCGCAGCACGACCGTCCCGTTGGCCGCGTACTCGTCGCCCAATAGGCCCAGCCCGAACCGCGCTAACACAACGGCTAGCAATGCCAGGGGTACGACGAGAATTGCCGCTTGGCGGAGTGCGGCACCCGCTAGGGCTGCCGCTCGGCTGGGGTAGCGCGCCGCCTCGGCTACGAAAGCGCTGCCGATGTTGCTGGTGACAAGGTACAACGCGTAGGCGATGGTGAAAGACATGAAATAGTAGGCGCTCGCCTGGGGGCCGGCCTCCTGCAGTACGACAAGAGTCAGCAATTCTGTCGTGGCCAGCCACAGAATGGTTGAGGAATGGTCTGCGAGAGCGAATCGGACCAATTGAGCGATTCGTAGTTTGCCAACCGACTCGCCGACGCGGATACGCCGGCCCGTAACCCAAAGCACGAAGGACGTGACCACTACCACAATCGGGACAGCAGGAAGCGCGGTGGCTGCCAAAAGCGCATACGCCCCACCAGACACAAGTGCCGGAAGCAGGGCGATCTTAACCGCGGAATAGATTCCGTTCGTCACCGGCACCCAGCCCGCGCGGCGCAGGCCAATGAGGACGTGATCCTCAAGCACGAAGAGAACCCAGACCATCGTCGCGATGACGAAGGCGAAGGCGACAAATCGGTTCTCACGCAGGAAGCCCAGATTGTCGGCCCACCAGGGCTGGCCGGCGATAAATACGACTGCGGTGACGCTCGCCGCCGAGGTGCACAGCAGATAGGACGTGATGATCAGCCGCCGAGCGGATGCACCGGCCGGAGCCAGAAAGCGAACGAGTGAGTTGCGCAGGCCGAGAGTGGAAAGAGTCGCGAGAAAAGTCATCGCCGAAACAAGCGCAGTCCCAGTTCCCACGGCATCCGTGGGAAGCAATCGTGCGACAAGCAGCCAGAAGACCATCCCTAGAAGGGTCGTCAGGCCGGTTCCCGCGATGAGCGCATATGCGCTGCGGCGCATCGGTTCTCGCAGGTGCGTCGCCAGGCTTGCAGCGATTCCAGTCGCCGCCATCTCAGCTCGTCTTAGTGACGCGTATCCGGTCAATCTCGAATGTTGCCGGAAACTTGGTTGTAGCGTCTGGCGGACCCGGGTAGACCCCACCGACAGCCAGATTGAGAACGAGATACATCGGTTCATCGGGTACTTGACTGCCGGTCAGATGCCACACCTGTTCGCCGTCGATGAACCAGGTCAAACGTTCGGGTTGCCAGTCCAGTCGAATGGTGTGCCAGCCGTCAGCCAGGGTTTTGCCGCTCATCTGGTGCGTTTTGCCGGGGCCACCGGCATCGCCTTCGTTTCGAGGGTGTAGGTGCATCAGCGCTTGACCAGGGTCCTGGCCAATGACCTCCAAAATGTCGATCTCGGGCTTCGACTCGCGAGTGAGGGGCAACATCCAAAGCGCAGGCCAGAGCCCACGGCCGGCAGGCACTCGAAGACGGGCCTCGACGGTGCCGTACGTCCACGAGACCTTGCCTTCGTTATCAGACGAACTCACTGGCCCCGTCGTCACCATGCCTGAGCGGTAGTCGTAGTTTTTGCCGTCGGAACCATGCGTAGGGACTCGATCAGCTGTAAGCCGTAATGCGCCGCCCGCAACCGACACTTGCTCCGGTCGATACCATTCGAGCTCGTCGTTCGAGGAGATAGTGCACCCGTTGTCATTCCACCAGTGGCAGGTGTTCCAAACCGTGGTGTCGAGCGTCGTGCCATCGAACGACTCGTCGAGTACGACTGTGGTCGTAGTCGACGATGTTGTCGGTGATAGCACGACCGCTCCGACGCGTCGCCACACATCGAGAACCGCAAAGGAAGCGACTACGGAGAGCACCACCAAGCCCGTCCACAGAATCATCCGGAGGCTGGATCGCCGCCTCTTCGGCTTTCTGACGCGGTATTCGCTCCGCGGTGACATCTCATTCTCATCCAGCGCCCGTCTGGGCATTACGCCTGACGCAGGACGTCTTCTGTCACGCAAATGCGGACTAGACATCTCGGAACCCGAGCGTCCGCTTCGCTATGGACCGAATGCTTTGGTCGACGCGGGTGTATGGCAGGCGCTCCAATTTGATTTCGGCGTATTCGATCGACTCTGCTCCGAACTTCTCCTTGCTGTAGGCGAGCGATTTCGACTCGCCGGACTCGCCGAGATGATATGCGGTGCACCCGTGATCGCAGGCCAGCTGCAGCGTAGTCCACTGCACTAGTTCACCGGCCCCAGTTGAACCAACCCTCTCGACGTCCATCGCCGATCTTGTGTCGTGTGCCGTCTGGCCTAGCAGGGTGATGGAGGCGTAGGCCGGCTGGTCCTTGACATACGCCATCGTGATGATAAAGGCCTTGCTCAAAAAGTCCGATATCGTCTGAAGTTTGATGAGTGGGTCACGTCGCGCAGCCCGCCAATGCGCCAGCGCTCGCGGTTCGTGTTGGCGCTTAGCCCAGCGGTCCACCGAGCGCAAGTACAGCGCATAGTACTGATCCAGCAGCTCTCCGCTCCGATCCACCTCGATGCGTACGCAAGACCGCTCAGCGACTCGAACCCCACGCCGGGCGGAGCGATTCCACCGCTTCATCACAGCTTCAGCTCCGCCGGTCAGGTCGATGACGTGGGCTCGCCTTTTGATCAAGGTCAAGGACTCATCGACGGCTCCAGCCCAGTGGGAGAATCGCCTAGGATCGGGCCGAATGCTGATCCGCTGGCTCCGCATTGTCCGGAGGTCGGTCAGCACAGCTCGAATGACGTCAGGATCAGCTCCGCCTCCAATCAGACCGCCCATCCCCCAGCTCGGCGGGTAAGACATGCCCGTTCCGCCGATTCCTGTAACGCCGGTCCGTCGGACCAGCGGCAGCACGAATCGACGACCATCGGAAAAGGAGTACAGGCGGCTTGCGTCGACGTAAGGAGCCACCTGGCATAGGGCGTCCACCCACTCGGGAGCATGCTCGGGCAACGCTTCAGTGTCGTCGGCGATGACCCCGCGCCATGCTTCTCGTGGCGCGGGGGAGATCACCTGCATCATGCTGCCCCCGCGCTCCGTCGCCGGTACTGCCACCGGCGCACCCGACGCCAGCCACGCGTACGCCATCTTTCGCGCCGGGGTGCGCGAGCCAAACCTTCTCCGGCCAATACGCGACTGATCTTGGTCTCATCGAAATTGGACTTCACAGTTACCCGGGCTAGGGCGAACCGGTCGTCGTCCGCGTGACTCAGCGCATCTTTAACGGCGCTGGCTGACGTGTAGCCCGAATCCATCACCATCTGACGAACCTCACGGTCGTGATAGCCGTGGGGATAGGCAAATGAGTTCACTGACTGACCCAGAACTTGCTCCAAGATGTCTTTGCACTGCCGGATCTCCTGTGCGGCTTGATGCCTGGGCAGGCAATCGAGTTGCGGATGGGTCATGCTGTGAGCGCCGATCTCACAACCCTGATCAGCGAGATCAACAAGTTGCTGACGGTCAAGCATCGCCATATTGTCTGCTTGCAACGGAGCCAGCCAGCTGCTTCGCCCGCCAACAAACCCTGCTGTCACATACAGCGTCGCCTTCATCTTACGTTCTTGAAGCTCCGGCCAGGCGTTCGCCGCAAAGTCAGCGAAGCCGTCATCGACGGTGATTACTGCCGTCCGCTCAGGCAACGGCAGCTGAGTCCTAACACGCTCCAGCATCTGTCCAACGGTTAACGTGGCAAACTCCAGCGCTAGAAGCCGGTCCAAGTGGGCCGCAAACTGCGAGCGGGACACAGTGAAGGGACCAAAATCACCAGTGGGCGTGTCGCTCACTGAGTGGTACAGCAATATTGGAATTGCTGGCTTCATGCCGTCCGACGCAGCCGACGACTGTGCCGGCGGCTAAGGAGGAACCGCCCGGGCCCCGACGCCAGACCTTTCCACTGCACGCGACTGAGTTCACGAGGATACGGGGGGAGTTGTCCTGCGGCGGCCGGCCGAATTACTTCGGTGCCACGACGTATGACCGCCGGCGCGTGGCGTAGAAAGACGAGTGCCATCCGAGGGCTTCTCAACATGCATCTCGTCAGGTGTGCACCCAGTCCGGCACCGTAACCGTACGTTTGCCGCTTCAGTGCCGGGTACTCCCGGTTGTGTTGGTGCAACACAATTGCGCCCGGCTCATAGACCAGCCGGTTCCCGCTGCTGATGACATCGTAGAACGCCGCAAGGTCGTCGCCTCCCATGGCGACGGTCCCAGCGCCAAGCGCTCCATCGAAGCCGCCGCGTTCACGTAGAAAGCTCGTACGAAAGGCCATGTTGGCACCGGAACCGAAACTACCTGCGGTGTAAGGGAAGAGCGGATCGGCTGGGCGATGCGATTTAATGTCAAACGTACGCCGCTGTAGGCCCTTGTCGTATGTCACGTTACCTTCAACCCATTGTTGCGGGAGCGTGTCGAGTTCGCGCGGAGCGATGATGCCGGTAACGCAGGCGACGGACTCGTCGCCTGCAAACGCCTGCACGATGCGCTTGAGCCATTGCTCATCGACGATGACGTCGTCGTCAGTGAATGCCACAACCGGACTGTTTACGTGCGGTAGTGCGGCGTTGTGCGCCCGGGCAAGCCCAGGCTCATCCTCACGAACATAGTGAACGCTGGGATCTTGCTTTGCAAATTCACGGACAAGCTCAGCGGTTTCGGAAGTGGCGGACGCGTTGTCGACCACTATCAGACTTTCGGGTTTGACCGCCCCTCGCAAGATTGACTGCAAACACTCACTCAGCATTGCTGGCCGGTCTTTAGTAGCGACGACCACGGCCGCGGGGTGGACTGGTGGGCCTGAGCGGACCACAGGTCGGCCGGACGAGACCAAGCCGTGCACTGGCAAGTTTTGAGGCACCGCCCCCGATGTGCTCTCTCGATAATTGACGATCTGCCCTCTGAGACGTTCCCACAGCTGATCAGCAACCTGCTGGGGAGTCAGAGAGCCCGCGGACAGGTCGAGTTTGACCCTGCCCAGCGGATCACCGTCAAGAATGACCAGACAATAGGCGGCACTGTACCGCACCCCGTCGCGTTTGCGGCCGGCCTCAATCGCCGGTAGCGGCTCGTTCAGGTTCACGATTAGCGGGAGCACGGGACGTACAGTCGCGACCACACTGCGTCTGTCAGATTCCACGATTCCGGTCCGCGCGCGACCGCTCTTGGCGTTGAGGAAGCTTAGAGCCGCGAGCGAAGCACCGGCAACCATTGCCCCAGCCCGGGCGAGCGCGGCTAAGTCACCGGCGACACCCTCACGAATGTTTCGAGCAATACCGGTCGGAAGAACGTGGCGCGTGTAGGCCTTTTCCGCGGACAAGGCAGCAGAACGACCAACTGAGGTGGCCACCCTTGCCTTTGAGACGCCTTCCGCTCGGCAGCGTGCCCGAAAGTAGCTCCAGGATGACCGCGACTGGGGTACCCAGTGGTGTACGACAGCCCGCGGCTCGAAGATGAACTCGCCGTCAGGTATGAGTTGACGGGCACGGATACACAGCTCAGTTTCCTCGCAGCCAAGCGCGTTGTCGGCTCCCCGGCCCAGCCCATCGTCGAACCCGCCAACGACCTCAATGACTGCGCGACGCAGGGACATGTTGCAGCCCATCAAGTTTCGTACCGGCGCGGTGGAGACCGGCTGACCTCGATAGCTGCATCCAACTACCCAACCGAACTCGGCTGGCCACCAGCGCGGCGCCGACTGTTCCCACACAGGATGGGCGGCACCACCCACCCCGAGAACGTGTGGATCATGGTAGGCGGAGAGCATGTTGGTGACCCAGTCAGGTTCAGCAACCGCATCGTCATCCAAGAACAGGATTACTTCTCCCACTGAAGCGGCTATGCCGGTGTTTCTCGCCCCAGAAAGACCGACGGCGCCCGTACTCGCAATCACGCGGGCCCACGGCATGGCGAGTTCTGCCTGGTTCAGCAGCTCATCGTTGTGGTCAATGACGACAAGCAGCTCATCGACAGCCGTAGTTTGGTTTCGAACCGATTCAGCGGCGGAAAGTAATTGCTGCCAACGGTTGAGGGTATAGGCGCAAATGATCACCGAAGTGGTCAAGCTCATAAATCTCAGGCCTCATTGACCAGCTGCGGTGTCGTGCTCGGAAACCGGTCGGTCACGGGCGCGGGAGCCTCCTTTAATATCTGCACCGGTACAGGACGGGCAGCTGGCCGAGGAACCCCTCGCTGTGCGCGAGCCCTGGAAAGGCGCCGACGCTCTCGAGCAATAGTGAGCAGCGCGCGAGATCCATCGCGGAAGGTACGCAAGTGACTGTCACCGAATATGCGAGGGCTCTCAAAAGATGCCACCTCAACGACACGGAGCCCGGCGGCTAGGGCTCGGACATTGAGGAATGTCTCAATCTCGAAACCCTGCACGTCGCCTTCGAACGTCGGCAAAACATGGCGCCAAAAAGCCATGTAGCCATAGCACAGATCGGAGTATCGCCCGCCGAAGGCAAAGCGAACTGCATGAGTAAGTACTCGATTACCCAAATGCCGGATCGTTGTCAAATCTGCGCTGCCACCTCCTTGGACAAAACGGGACCCTTTCGCCACGTCGGCACCAGCCTCGAGCGCCGCCACGAACGTGCTGATATCTCTCGGATCCATGGATCCGTCAGCGTCCATCATGACCAGGATGTCGCCAGTCGCGGCGTCGAAGCCGCGCCGTAACGCGTTTCCCTTGCCAGGCCGCTTATCAACTATGACGTGGGCGGCTGGCCGCAATTCGCGCACCACTTCAACGGTGCCGTCCGCCGAACCGCCGTCGACTATGATCAGTTCGTCCACGATATTGGGAATTGTCGGTAAAACAAGCTCAAGATTATCTGCCTCATCAAGCGCTGGAATGATAAGGCTGACCTTGACCGACGGTCCGCCGTTGCGCCACCGCTCTAATCCTCTATCTCCTCGTCGATCACTTCTCATATCAGATGTCAGTATGTGTTGCATCTTTTTTATCACCACAGGCTTTCCAGGTTAACCGATCGCCCACTAGTCCAGAATCGCAGTGAGCAGCGCCATTTGCTAATAAAGGAATGTCCCCACCTTGGATGACCTACTTCCCGTTCTCGATGTGTCACTCCTTTAATTGCTCGGTAACTGAATTGCAAGTGGCCATTACGAATCCCTGCCCGCGCTGGCGAGGAAAGTTCAGTGGTATCGAACTCATGGCGGCCGCGGCAGAGTGCCCGGCGAATCGGTGCCCGCTGTCGTCGCTGACTGCGGGATTGAAAATTTGTAGGGCGACGACTGCGTCTCCCAGGTTCACGCGACCCCCTAAAATCGCGTGATGGGCAAACCGCGGTACACTGCGCACCACTCGAGCTGTCATGCTCGAACCCCCAGGTCGTGGTTGCCTGCCCGCCCAGCACGTCTCGTTGAGAACACACAATCGCTGCGGCCTGGGGAAGTCGCGATCATGCTGGGATCAGCAAATCATAGGCAAAGATGGAGGACCTCAAGTGCGCCACGCACGGCTCATGGGCGCATCGTTACCAGATCGTAAAAGGCTACCTTCAGTGCCGATCGCCAATGTTCCGGCGTTATCTTGGCGTTACGTGCGCAATTCTGCTTGCATTGAAGATTCGGCTACTGGTATACGACCGCAATTTGGGTCTGCTGAACTTGGGATAAGATTGCGCCTTGGCCGGAACGCTAGGGTCTTTGGGCAAGGTGCATTAGTTGACGAACATGCGTGCATTCGCACTTGCACTCGTTGTGGCGTTGGGCGTCGTTGCTCTGATGGCGGCGGGCCGACCTGGCCTCGCGACGGCGGCTTGTCTCTTGCTTCCGGGTCTCG
>Ga0307294_10000382_pt1 | contig 10966 bp, 10 predicted proteins | sample ER_DNA_151_FD_194468 | JGI IMG/M metagenome (GOLD analysis project Ga0307294, IMG submission 194468) | Bulk soil microbial communities from the East River watershed near Crested Butte, Colorado, United States - ER_DNA_151 | ecosystem: Environmental > Terrestrial > Soil > Floodplain | place... | reverse complement strand
TTGCCTTTGGCGGCGACGAGGTGGATCTGCTGCGCCGGCTTCGTGGCCGCGGCCGGATCGTCTGGCTAGCCGACAGCGCAGTCACGACTTCCTCCCGCCGCATGGAGCAAGGTCTGCTGCACACTGTGCTGGTGTCATACGGCTACCACTACGCGCTGGCGCAGCTGGTCAACCGGTTGGCCCGGCGGCCGGTGATCGGCCCACCGCCGGCGATTCGACACAGGCATACCGACCAGGTGCGGTGGCGGCGGCGCCGGTGGCGGCTGGCGGGGCTGGGGTTTGCCGCCCTCGCGGGGCTCCTCCGGCTCATCGGTGCCCGGGCCGGAGGTCAGCGGTGAGGCTGCTGCTGGCCGTTACACCCATTTACGGGCACATCGTGCCGCTGCTCGGCATCGGCCGCGGACTGGTTGCTCGTGGACACCACGTGAGCGTGATGACCGGTCGCAAGTACGCGGCGGCCGCCGCCGCAGGCGGGATGGCGTTCCGACCACTGCCACCGGCAGCAGACTTCGACGACGCGGATCTGGACGGCTGGCTGCCCGGACGGCAACGGCGCAGCCGGCTCGCAGCGGGCCGGCAGGACGTAGTCGGCTTCTTCGTACGGCCGCTGCCGGCCCAGCACGCTGCGCTCCGCGATGAGCTGGCCGTCGGCAATTACGACGCCGTTCTCGGCGACGTGGCGTTCCTCGGCGCGCTGCCGCTGCTGCTTGGTACACCGCCCGCCGGCCGGGTTCCCATCCTTGGTGTATCGGCGACTCCACTGTCCGCGGTCAGCGTTGACTGCGCGCCATTCGGCTCCGGCATGCGCCCAGGGCACTCGATGTTCAGCCGGTCACGAAACAGGCAGATCGACGTGCTGCTACGGCTTGGCCCATTGCGTCCGGTGCAGCGCGCGCTCGACGCTGTCCTCGCGCCGTACGGCGTGCCAGCCGGCCGATTGCGCTACTTCGACCACGCGCTGGCATTCGACACCACCTTCCAACTCGCCCCTCCCGGCTTCGAGTACCCGCGGCGGGAGCTACCGGACCGCGTGCGGTTCGTCGGGCCGGTGCGCAGCGGCGCGGGACCAGATCCGGACGTGCCCCACTGGTGGGCCGATCTGGACGGCTCCCTGCCGGTGGTGCACGTCACGCAGGGGACGGTGGCCAACGCCAACCTGGGCCAGCTGGTGGTTCCCGCTTTGCGGGCCCTGGCGGGGGAGGACGTCCGGGTCGTCGCCGCGACGGGTGGTCGGCCGCTGGCTGCCCTGACCGCCGCGCTCGGCGGCGGGCTCCCGGCCAACGCACGGGCGGCGGAGTTCCTGCCGTATGGGGACCTGCTGCCGCGGACCGCAGTGATGATCACCAACGGCGGGTACGGCGGTGTCGTTCAGGCGTTGCGGCATGGCGTACCGCTTGTCGTCGCCGGCCGTAGCGAGGACAAGCCCGAGGTGGCGGCTCGGGTGGCCTGGTCGGGCGCAGGGCTGAACCTGCGCACTGACCGGCCGACACAGACGCGGCTGCGGCGGGCGGTCCGTACCGTGCTGGACCGGCCGTCCTATCGCGCTGGCGCGGTGCGCCTGCAGCAACAGATCGCCGCGCTGGGTGACCCAGTCGCGGCGATCGCCGCCGAGCTGGACGCTGTAATCGCGGCGCGCGCGGCGGCCGGAGCGCCCTCGAGTAGCTAGCCGAGCAGCTCCCTGACGATCTTGCGTCGCGGGCCGAACCTGACCCGACGGGGAACGCAGGCCGGGCGGGACGACCCGGCGGTGCAGAATCACACCTATGACCGTGGCAGGGGAGCCGTATCGACACCACACACACCGCCTCGACCTCGAAGACCCCTCGATCCGCGAGTGGGGCGCTACTGTGCTGCTCGCTGATCCTGATCAGGGCATCGTTTTGGACCGATCCGCGTTCTATCCGGGCGGCGGCGGGCAACCACCTGATCACGGCGTGCTGCTGTGGGGGAATGTCCGGACGCGGATTGTCGGCACGCGCAAGGGTGACGACCTTTACCTCTTGCCGGCTGAGGGAGATCCTCTGCCCCCGGCTAGCACAATCGTCCACGGTGGCCTTGACGACGAGCGCCGTACGAGCCTGATGCGCACGCATTCTGGTCTACACGTCTTGAGCGCGATCGTGCTGCGGGACTTCGGCGCCCCCGTGACCGGCGGGAACATGGAACCGCTCATGGCACGGATGGACTTCGACCTGCCCGAGGTGCCTGCGGACTTCAAGCAGCGCGTTGAGGATGCCTGCAATGAGGCGGTGGGCCTGAACCGGCAGATCGACGTCCGGGTGCTACCGCGGGAGCAGGCGATGGCGATCCCAAACATCATCCGTACCGCAAGCGACCTGCTGCCGCCGGACATCGAGATGGTCCGGATTGTCGACATCAACGGCATCGACATCCAAGCCGACGGCGGTACCCACGTGGCCTCCACGGCCATGATCGGGCGCATCGCGGTGACCAAGATGGAGAGTAAGGGTCGCGGCTTTCGCCGCCTGCGGATCCGGATCGAGGACGCTGAGTAGTCCCTCGTCAATCTGCGCCTTGGGGGCACGGCTCGCTCACATGGGTCGTTTGCAATCGCAATCGACCAAACAGCCCTGCGTCGAGCTCGAATGTGGGGTCGTTTGCGATCACAATCGACGAAACGGCACACCGCGCCCGCTGGTACGGGCCAAGATCACGGCATCCGGAAAGCCGGGACAGTCACAGCCAAGCGCGCCTGTCGGCCTGCGCAATGTCAACACACTCGCCGAGGAACAGGTCCACCCGCCGCATCCGCAGCCTAGCGAATCGGGCGTTGTCGGAGGACCATCCGCTCACCAGGGCTACTTGCAGTAGGACAGGAGCGACTGGGGCAGGCCCGCCGATGCGGTGCCGCAGATGCTCTGGGAGTCCTGGGCGTCCCATTTGGTGCCGTTCCACTGCAAGAAGAAGACAGTATCGCCCGGGCTAACACGCGCAGCGGCCCACAGCTTGCCACCGACGTCGGCGCAGGTGAACTCCTGCATCGTGGCGCCGGCCGGGAGCGCGGCAAGAATCGCCTCGGACGTGCAAGCCTCGGTGACCGGCCTCGTCGGCGACGAGGACGGGGCCGCCTGGCAGTAGGACAGGAGCGACTGGGGCAGGCCCGCCGATGCGGTGCCGCAGATGCTCTGGGAGTCCTCGGCGTTCCATTTGGTGCCGTTCCACCGCAGGAAGAAGACAGTATCGCCCGGGCTAACACGCGCAGCGGCCCACAGCTTGCCACCGACGTCGGCGCAGGTGAACTTCTGCATCGTGGCGCCGGCCGGGAGCGCGGCGAGAATCGCCTCGGACGTGCAAGCCTCGGTGACCGGCCTCGTCGGCGACGTTGACGAGGACGGGCCCGCCTGGCAGTAGGACAGGAGCGACTGGGGCAGGCCCGCCGATGCGGTGCCGCAGATGCTCTGGGAGTCCTCGGCCTTCCATTTGGTTCCGTTCCACTGCAAGAAGAAGACAGTGTCGCCCGGGTTAACACGCGCAGCCGCCCACTCGGTGTCGCCGACCTTTGCGCAGGTGAACTCCTGCATGGTCGCACCGCCCGGCAGGGCCGACAGGATCGCGTGCGAGGAGCAGTCGGCCTTGAAATTGGAGACCTTCGAGCTGGTCATGGGGCTACTGCTGGGAGTGTCGTTTGAGTTCGATGATGAGGACCCGCAAGCCGAAAAGGCGAGGACGAGTGCGAGAACGGGGACCACGGTTAGGTTAAGAAGGACGCGCCTGTTACGGGCACTGGGAATGCGGCGAGACAGGGCAGTGGTGGACGACAAGGGCGTTCTCCGTAGGGGCTCGTGGTGCGGGCGTGTGGGTCGACAATTTACCCGCTCAAGCGCAGGCCAGTAGGGCCACATGACCTCGGTGTGTCGCGTAGCACGGTCGTCCATTGACCGAAGCGACTCTTGACCTCCGCCAGCTGCTCGAGGACCTGGAGCATGTGCCCCACCGCGGCCGGCTGATCAAGGCATGGCTCGAGCTCATGCTGCGTCACTAGGTCGGCTCCTCACCGGTACTGCCGTCGGCCCACTCGCGCAGCAGGTCGATATGCCCAAGGTGGCGTGCAGTCTCCTCGACCAGGTGCAGCAGGATCCAGCGCAGCGACATGTCCCGCTGGGCCGAGACGGCATCCAGGGAGGCGGCGTCCATCACGACTGCGTCGCAGCGGCGGGACTCGGCAGCGTAGTCGCCCAGGAGATCAGCCATGGTCATATCCGCCGGCACACGCCACTCGGCGTCAGGGTCCTGCTCAGTCCAGTCGAACACAAGGCCCTCCTCACCGGCGAAGACGTCGCGCAGCCACGAGCGCTCCACGTTGGTGAGGTGGCGCACGAGGCCGTGAAGGCCCATGCCGGTCGGGGTCGCCACCGCGCCCAGTACGTCGTCAGGGACGTCGCGCAACTTCCAGGCGACCAGATCCCGTTGACGCTGGAGCACTCCGAGCAGGGTTGTGCACTCGTCCCCATGGTGCGCAGCTTCGGTGATCCCAAAGCGCGTACCGTTCGTCGCGCCGCTGCCGTCGTCCATGCTGCGCATTCTGCCGGACGGAGAAGGGCAGCTCTGAGCGATACGACGGGTTACGCGGGACCCCTGGACGGCTTCAGGCACCGTGACTCAAGAGAAACGGGGTCTGCAACACCGAGCATGCCGTGGGCCAGTTCGAGCAGCAGGATCTGCGGGTCGTTCAGGCCAGGATCCCCAACTCGTGGTTGAGTTCGAGCCGGCAATGCTCGTCGGTGTGTTGAACTCGACGCCGAGCGTTCGAGTTCGTCAGCCAATCGGTCACTAATCACGAAGTAGCTCGGAAGTAGGCCGACGACTTTCCACTGTCGCAGTCGCGAACCCGCCCCAGGCACGTCGAGTCGGCGTGTCGTCGCCGAGGGTGCGCTGATCGTCAAGTGACAGCCCACAGGATCGGAGCAATTCGGCCAGCCGTTCGCGGGAGGGCGGAGTGCTGTCGACGCCAAACTTCAGCGTTTCTCCCGTGGACTTTGTGGCGGCCCTTCCGTAACGCCAATAGAGGGCCTGTGACTCAAGGGCTTCGGTGGTGAAGTAGTCAAACGCGACCACACTGCCCTGCGCCGTCGAAGCTATTTTCCGCAGGGAATCTTCGACGGCCTCCCGGTTGAGGTACATGGTCACGCCTTCCCATAGGAACAGCGTTCGCTCGCCAGGGGCAAATCCCGCCGCGGACAGGCAGGCCAACCAGTCGTCCTTCTCAAAGTCCGCCGCAACGAATGTCACCGGGCGGGAATCTATGCCAACCTTCTGCAGCGTCTCGCGCTTGACCATCTGCGTTTGTGGAGAATCAACCTCGAACACCCGCACCCGGGTATCGTTCGGCAGCTGGTAGGCGCGGGTGTCGAAACCCGCACCGAGGATGACAAACTGCGCGACGTCGGGTAGGTACCGGTCGACCGCGGCGTCGAAAAACCAAATGCGCGCCGAGGCCTCGTATGGAGGGGACACATCGCCCTCGAAGGGGTATCGGAAAGCGCGCGGCACGTACCCGGTGACCCGGTGCGCCAGCAGCACCGGCCCAGTGGTCAGGCGCAGCCCCAGGCGCGGGACACCGGGTAGGGCCCGCATCAGCCGATCCGCTGCCTCGTCCTGCCGTGTCCCGAAGTTGTGCTCGGAGAACCGGGCAGACAGCGGGCCCTGCGCCGTCGCGGACACACCAGAGGCTCGTGCGGCAAACAACTTGCCCACCCACACGAGGTAGCCGACCACGATCACCGGAGACATCAGCGTGCACAGAAGGTAGAACCCGACACATGAGACGCGGGTGCGCATATGCCCCCTCAAGCCATCTACGCGGCCACATGCCACGTTACGCCGCTGGGCACGGCGCCTGACCGGAGGAACACGGTTCTAGGGCCGGGCCCAAAGTGGGTTTGTCAACTCCGGACCCGATCTCCTCGTGCCAAACCCGTCAGCCGACGCCCGCCAGCTGCAGCGGGGATGCGGACGCGCCGCGTCGACGAACATCGCGACCGTCACCGGAAACGGCGCCCCGCATACCGCGAGATGCAGAGAGGCTGGAGCCGTGCGTGCATCTGAAGCGATCGGTGTAGGTTTTGCCGGAACTCGGTATGGAGGAGGCCTTCCGGTGATCACACGGCAGCTGGGATCGGCCGGTCTTCGCGTCTCGGCGATCGGGCTGGGCTGCATGGGCATGTCCGGCGTTTACGGTCCCGCAGAGGAACCCGAGAGTATCGCCACAATCCGCGAAGCTTTGGACACCGGGATCAACTTGCTTGATACCGGCGACTACTACGGCATGGGGCACAATGAGTTGCTCATCCGCGACGCGCTGCGTGGTCGGGATCGGAACGGCGTCGTGATCAGTGTGAAGTTCGGAGCGCTGCGCGGGCCCGACAACGCCTTCATCGGTATCGACGGCCGGCCGGTGGCGGTCCGCAACTTTCTGGCCTATTCCCTGCGGCGCCTCGGCACCGATTACATCGACATCTACCGCCTCGGTCGGGTAGACCCACAGGTGCCGATCGAGGAGACCGTCGGAGCCATCGCTGAGATGATCAGTGCGGGCTATGTGCGGCACGTCGGTCTGTCGGAGGCGGGAGCCGAGACCGTGCGCCGCGCCCACGCCATCCATCCCATCACCGACCTGCAGATCGAGTACTCGCTGCTCTCTCGCGGAATCGAGGCGGAGATCCTTCCCACCTGCCGGGAGCTGGGCGTTGGCGTGACCGCGTACGGCGTGCTGTCGCGTGGGCTGCTGGGAGGCGCTTGGTCGAGCGGGCAACCCGCCTCAGCCGGTGATATGCGCGCCCACATGCCTCGATTCCGCCAGGAGAACCTTGAACGCAACCTCGTCCTCGTCGAGGCTTTGCGCACCATCGCCGAGGCGAAGGGCGTGACCGTCGCCCAAATCGCGATCGCCTGGGTGCTTGCCCGCGGCGAGGACATCGTCCCCCTGGTGGGTACCACACGACGTGATCGGCTGGCGGAAGCGGTCGGCGCTCTCGAGCTGGAGCTCGGCGAGGATGACCTCGCTGCGATCGAGCGCGCAGTGCCGCCAGGCGCAGCGGCGGGCGGACGCTACGACGAGCGCCAGATGGCCATGCTCGACAGTGAGCGCAGCCGCGCAACCTAAAGCGAGCGACCCTGACCAGGACGGCAGCAGCTGTTCGTCGTTAGGGCTTTAGAACCTCAACTGCCTGGTCCCATGCATAGTGAGTGGAGCTTAGAGGGGTGGCGTCACGTCCTGCGGTGGTAGCCGAGGTCATCGTGCGGCATCCGTTGGATTGGTCCGGCTCACCATGGGATAGCAGGAGCAGCCCGTCGCCTGAGTCGGGTTGATCCCGCATCGAGGGCGGCGTCAGCCGATCCGCTCAGCCAGGGACACGATGATCCCCTCCGGTCCGCGCACGTAGGCCATGCGCCAGATGTGCTCGTACTCAGCGATACCGCCGACCAGCCCGTAGCCGTCCGCGGCCAGCCGATCGACGACGGCTTGGAGGTCGTCGACCTCGAAGGCCACGTTGCGCAGCCCCAGCTCGTTGGACATCGCGGCCGGTGACCCCGGCACGTGGTCGGGCCGAACGAAGCTCGACAGCTCCAGCCGGGTACCTCCGTCGGGCGGCCGCAGCATGACGATCTCGGCGCGGGAGTCGGGGATGCCGATGACTGTGTCCAGAAACTCGCCCTCCACGAACGTCGTGCCCTCGACCTCGAGACCGAGCCCGACGAAGAACGCCGTCACCGTGTCGAGGTCCGCGACGGTGATGCCGACATGGTCGAAGCGTCGTGCGTGTGACATGCGGTCCATCCTCCAGTATTCGACTTGTCGATCCACTCCAGGGACGTGGCCGATGGGGTGGTCTCGACATCGGTCACGATGATTTCGAGACGCGTCACAGCTCGTCGATCCGCGTCTAGCGTGCCAACGATCCTCAATCTCCCGGCCCCGGTCGGACGACCCAAGGCGTCATGCAGCTCACACCGCACTGCCGACGAAGCGAGCCACCCTTACGACGTGAGCACGCCGGACAGGTCGCGCTGCGCCTGCGTCTGTCGGCTGGCTATTGATTCGCCGGATCCAACCCAGCCCATAGCCGGCATCGAACTTGCGCGATCGGCTCGCACCTGCGGGTATCTCTAGCCGTCAGCCATACGAGAACGTGTCCCGCAACAAGACCCTTTTATGATGCGCCCGAAATCTTGGATACGTACGGGGACCACGGCGTGCCACGCTCGGCCTCGGCCGCAGACACGTCCTCGGTCACTCGTCGGGCTGCGTGGGACCAGTCGGTAGGACCCGCCGGAACGCTTATCGAAGTGCTCGAAGGCCGGTCATCCGTCCGGCGGTTAGGCACATGGCAAGCGCGTCTCAGTCGGTCAGCGCGGCGAATACTCGCTCCGGCGAGGCGCTGATGACTCCGACGGCGGTGTCAGTCCGACTCATCGCGGGCGCGTCCGTAGCGCTCGTAGATCACGCGCGAGCCGAACGTCCTGGTCTCGATCAGGTCCAGCGGGACGTCTTCGGTGACCGGCGGCAGGAACGGCGTGCCGCCACCGACAACGACCGGGTAGCGGAACATGCGCAGCTCGTCGACGAGGCCGAGCTCGATCGCCGCCGCGGCCAGGCCGGCGCCGCCGATCGAGACGTCCTTGTCGGTCGCGTCGAGCGCCGCAGCGGCCTCCTCGGCCACCGACGCCTCGGCGAGCCGGGCGTTACCTTGGACGCTGCCGAGCGTGCGGCTGAAGACAACCTTCGGGATCGCGCACCAGACGTCGGCGAACGCGGCCCCAAGCTCGTTGTCGCGCATGGACGGATCCGTCTCCCACGGCAGCATCGTCTCGTAAAGCCTGCGGCCGCACAGATAGCCGCCGAGCTCGCGGACCTGCGCGATGTGGAAACGGAACTGCTCCTCGCTCGGGCCCGACCACCCGAACGCGCCCTCCCGGTCGGCGATAAAGCCGTCCACCGAGACGCCCATGGAATAAATCAGCATGGCTTCAAGCTCATCGCACCGAAGCGACGGACGATGATCGTGACGACGTTCACCATTGAGCTTGACACCGGGCTCTCCCACCTTCTGCAGTCCGCTCTGCGACTAGCTAATGACCGATCGCGAGACACTCATCGTCGTGAGCGGTCCAAGCGATCGTACGGCCATTGCCGGCGCCGCACTGAGATCCCGGAGTCGGAACGGGGAGCGCCTCCTGTCTACGGCAAACATCCGACCAGCACGACGCTTTCCAATGCTTTCCGATCTGCGCCTCGCCTCATGAGCGGCCCCAGACTTTCGGTTGGTCCATCTCCAGGGCCGGTTGCCCCACTTTCAAGCATCGGTCTCTTATCCGCGATCCAGGAGCTGGTCAAGCCTCAGATCGCCTTGAATGCAGCGTCAGGAAAACAGCATCGCGGCCCAGCGTTTGCCCCACCGAAATTGCCGCGGAGATTCAAGCAAAACTTAAATGACCTAGTCAGAGTGGGCCCCGTGGGACTCGAACCCACAACCTACGGAGTGACGGGAGTACATCGTTTACCGCGGGTGACGCCAGTTGCCAAGCGTGCACTGCCAGGATCAGAGCAGGCGACTTGCGGCCAGTTGGGAAGGCTCCGTGACAGTATCGTGGCGCCTGAGCGACGCGTTACGAGTCGAAGCGGGAAGTCCACCGGTGTCGTCGCCTCGCCTGCGATGTTCGCCGACGTGTGCCCCGGTCCGTGGGTGACGGTCCCAGGGCTGCTCGGTTGGGCTCAGACTCTCGGCTTTTGGGTAAGACATCCGCTGGCACATCGATCGGCCCGGTCGACTGTTGGGCGCATCCCGCTGGTGCCCGTTCGTGTCCATTGCCTCGTTCGGTGCGATCCGCTTCGGCCCCGAAGCGAAGTAGCGTACCTCGTCAGACGTCTTGGTGCCTTATCAACATAAGACAAGATGAACGTGCCTAGAGAAAGGACAAAGTGGTTGACCTTGTTGGCTGTGCTTATCAGTACTTGCGGCATCCTGGCTGGCGTTGCCCTCGGCGCACTACTCAGCGGTAGGGCGCAGGCCAAACTCCTGCACGTGCAGGAGCGGCAGCAGACCCGGAACGCGCGGGAGGAAGCGTACGTCACCGTTCTGGCTGCTTATCGCCAGTTCCGGCGCTCCTGGTAACTGAGGCCCGGACGGTGGAACTTGTGCCGGCGGGAACTGATAGCCCCGATACGCCGGTCATCGCCGAAGCGGGGGACTACTGGCGCTCACTTGAGAACGCTCAGGCTAGGTTGTCGATTCTCGCGGGCGGCACCGCGGTTGCGGGCGCGGCCGACACACTGAGGCAGTGCCTCTACGATCTTGCCCGAGCGCAGCAGGCACGGTAGCGGGGGATGTTCCTCGGGATGTGCTGGTTTCAATGTGGGAGGCGGAGAAAGCGTTCGCGCGAGAAGCGCAAAAGGACTTGGCTGCGCGGGGTGCCCTGAGGCGAGGGCTCGTCCTCTAACTGCCCGACGGCGGCGATCCGAGCCCCGCCTGGCACACGCTCAGACGAGCCGGCTGTGCAACCAAACCCCCGTTTCGGCATGACGCGGTGACCGATTGACGCATTACGAGGGGCAAGCGTGTCGTCTACCAAGTGCTCGTCCCGCGTGGCAAGGGCCGTGGATGTGTCCAGCCGTCCATGATCACCCAGTCCGTAGGCTGCTCGCTTGGCTGCTCAGGCTCTCAGCTTGGGAAGACGTCCGGACTTTCGTCGCAGCGGCAGAACTGAGCGTCAGAGAATATAGCCGCGGGACTGGCCGTGGTCAGTCGTTCACCGTAGGACCACGGAGGCTACGACCGCCTGACGCTTCTATGTTTGTCAAGCGGTCGTCGGAGGTGCCGATGTCTGGGCGGTGAGGGTGGTGCTGGCGTTGAGGGCGCGGTAGAGCTGGCGGGCGATGTAGCGCTTGAGGCACCGCTGGATCTCACGGCTGGATTTGCCCTCGGCTGTGCGACGGGCGACGTAGTTC
>Ga0307294_10000381_pt1 | contig 10970 bp, 10 predicted proteins | sample ER_DNA_151_FD_194468 | JGI IMG/M metagenome (GOLD analysis project Ga0307294, IMG submission 194468) | Bulk soil microbial communities from the East River watershed near Crested Butte, Colorado, United States - ER_DNA_151 | ecosystem: Environmental > Terrestrial > Soil > Floodplain | place... | reverse complement strand
CGGAATTTTCCGACGAGTCCTCGAGGCCGTTGCGGGTTTCGTTGGTGAATTTGCAGAAATTGACCTTGTGGGCGTGGGTGGCGCCGGCCAGCATGCGGATATTGGCGCCGGCGCAGAACACCCGGTTCTTGGCCGAGCGCAGCAGCACGACCTTAACGCCTGGATGCTCGAAACGCAGCCGCTGCACCGCGTCGGCGAGTTCGATATCGACACCGAGATCGTAGGAATTCAGTTTGAGTTGGTAGCCTTCGAACAACCCGCCATTCTCGTCGACGTCCATGGTCAGGGTCGCGACATCGCCCTCGACCTCCAGCTTCCAGTGCCGGTAGCGCGACGGATCGGTCTGAAAATCGATGTACTTCGCGCCGCCAGCGAGGACGCGGTCGTCACCGGGCTTTTCGCCAGCCATGGGGCCACCCTTGGATTGGTTTTTCGGGTTGGGGCATCTCACATAACATGCACAATAATGCATGTTTTTGAAGCGGTCTACCCTGAAAACGCAGAAAGCTGCATTTTGTTTCATGTGCGGCCGGCGGCGCCGATCTTTACCCAATCGGCCTTTGAGAGCAGCGGCTGCGCCAGCTTTATCTTCAGCTGCGCCTGAAGTGTGGCGGTCGGGTAACCGTCGGCAAAGCCGTCGCCGCCGGCCACCGCCTTGCGCAGGCTGAGCGTATCGAGTTCGCCGAGCGCGTCGTTTAGCAGCCGCGCCGCCGCATGCGGCTTCAACATCCGCAGTTTCAGATTGGCCGCGGCGATCTGGATGCAGGCGCGCAGCAGAATCCGCTCGCGGCCGCCCTGCGGCGCTGCCGCCCATACCGCTTCCAGGATCTGCTGCGATTCCCAGAAGAAGCCGTGGTCGTTGAGCACCAGGCCGTAGCGCAGCGCCGGGTGGCGCGCCGGGACGAAGTCGCGAAACCGCGACGGCACCAGCGTGATGACCTGGGCCAGGGTGTCGTAGTCGGCATCGCCATCCGCGGTCGCACCTGGGACATAGGCCCAGCGCGGCAGCGGCAGGTTGGCGCCTGGTGACGAAGGGATGCTCATCGCGGCATCGCCAAAACCAATTGTTTGAGACCAATGTTCTAGGCGGCGCGCCCCTGCGAGCCTTCATGCGTGTACAAAATGCGTCGTGCAAAATCAGAGATCGTATCCAGCGTCGTCTGCGGCGCCTCACGATGCGGCGAATGTCCAGCCCCGGCAATTTCCGTCACATCGACCGGACAATAGCACTCTTCCCTGGCAATCTCGATCTGCCGGATTGTCCCATACTGGTCGTCGGCACCCTGCAGGATTGCAACCGGCACGCGTATATAGGCGAGATATTCCGAAATATCCCAGGCCCGAAATGCCGGATCGAGCCAGGCGCCGTTCCAGCCGTAGAACGCGTTGTCAACGTCCTTGTGCCAGCGCGCAAGCTTCGATTTCAGCTCCGATGTCTCGTAGGCCAGCTTGATCGCGGCGATCGAGCTCACCGAAATATCTTCCACGACAAAATGCGGCGCGATCATCGCGACGCCCTGCACCCGGTGGTCCTGATGCGAGCCGGCATAGATCGCCGCGATCGAGGCGCCGTCGGAGTGACCGAGCAGAATCCCCCTGCGAAAACCTGTGGCGTCGAGCAGCTTCGGCAGCACGTCGAGCGCCTCGACATGCATGTAATCGAGCGGGCGCGGCAGCGCCGTTGGCGTCGAGGCGCCATAGCCGGCGCGCGAATATACCACCACGCCGGCCGAGGTGGCGGCCTGCAGCTTTTCCGGAAAATCGCCCCACAGCCCGACACAACCCAGCCCCTCGTGCAGCATGACGATGGTCGGCGCCTGATCCGGCGCGGGGCCGATCATGCGGTATTCGAGTTCGGAGGTGCCGATCTTGAGGAAGCCGGAGGGGGAGAGGTTGGTCATGACGTTCTTTCCCAGTCATTCCGGACAGTTCGCGCAGCGAACTGATCCGGAATCTCGAGATTGTACATTCGCTGCTCGAGATTCCGGGTTCGCGCTGAGGCGCGCCCCGGAATGACGGGCCTCATTTGCCTTCCCGCAACTTGAACCTTTGAATCTTCCCGGTCGCGGTCTTCGGCAGGCTGTCGACCACATCGATCCAGCGCGGATATTTCCACGGTCCGATCTTCTGCTTGACGTGCTCCTTCAGCGCCTCGTGCAGGCCGTCGGTCCTGGCATCCGAACGCAGCACCACGAACGCCTTCGGCTTCAACAGCCCTTCCGGATCGGCTTGCGGCACCACGGCGGCTTCCAGCACCGCCGGATGGGTGATCAGCGCGCTCTCGACCTCGAACGGCGACACCCAGATGCCCGACACCTTGAACATGTCGTCGCTGCGGCCGCAGAAGGTGTAGCGACCGTCGGCGTCGCGAACGTATTTGTCGCCGGTCCGGGTCCAGTGGCCCTCAAAGGTCCGGCGGCTCTTGCTGCGCTGATTCCAGTAGCCCTCGCCGGCGGAGGGCGCATCGACCAGGAGTTCGCCGACCTCGCCATCGGGCACGTCGTCGCCGGCGTCGTTGACCAGCCGCACTTTGTAGCCCGGCACCGGACGGCCCGCCGTGCCGTATTTGATGTCGCCGGGCGCATTGGAGAGGAAGATGTGCAACAGTTCGGTCGAGCCGACGCCATCGAGAATGTCGACGTCAAAGCGCGACTTCCAGGCGTTGCCGACCGATTCGGGCAGCGCCTCGCCGGCCGAAGTGCAGATCCGCAAGCCCGAACCGCCGCGTTCGCGCTTCAGCGCCTCGTCGTTCAGCATCGCCGAGAACAGCGTCGGCACGCCGAAGAAGATCGACGGGTTGTATTTATTCATCAGGGCGAACATCAGGGCCGGCGTCGGCCGCTCCGAATTGAGCACGGTGGTGGCGCCGACCGACATCGGAAAGGTCATCGCATTGCCGAGGCCATAGGCGAAGAACAGCTTTGCCGCCGACAGGCACACATCGTCCTCGCGGATGCCAAGCACCTGCCTGGCATAGGTTTCCGCGGTCGCGGCCAGATTGGAATGCAGATGACGCACGCCCTTGGGCATGCCTGTCGAACCCGACGAATAAAGCCAGAATGCCGGCTCGTCGGGGTGGGTGGCGACGGTGGCAAAGACGTCGCTTTCGCGCGCGAGCTCGTCGGACAGTTTCTTGTGGCCGTGCGTGTCGTTGCCCGAAACGACGACATGTTCTAGATCGGACATCCGCCCGACCATGTCCTCGACCACCGGCAGCAGCGCCTCGGAGATGAACAGCACCCGGGCGCGGCAATCGGCCAGCACGTAGGCGTATTGATCCGAGGTCAAAAGCGTGTTGAGCGGCACCGGCACGATGCCGGCGCGGATCGCGCCCAAAAACACCACCGGGAAATCGACGGTGTCGAGCATGATCATCGCCACGCGCTCCTCGCGGCGGACGCCGAGCCGGCGCAGCAGATTGGCGACGCGGCAGCTTTGCCGCTGCAGGTCGCGATAGGTCAGCTCGGAGACGGTGTCGGTAAACGCGAGCTTGGCGCCGCGGCCTTCATCGACATTGCGGTCGAGCAGCCAGCTCACCGCGTTGTAGGAACTGCCGCTCATGCCGCGCTCCCCAAGCCAAAGCGTGTCACGACGTCCCTCCCTGGATTTAAGAATTATAATTCATAGAAAGGCACTGCGTGCGCTTGCTGTCAATCCTTGTCGGCATTATGTTTCCGAGACGGACCGCCGCCGCAGCCCTGACAACGACAAGGGATATGACCGAAAATCTCGATCCCGAAACCGGTTTCCTCGAGCAGCTCGGCCAGCGTGTCCGCACCACGCGCGCCTTGCGCGGCATGTCGCGAAAAGTGCTGGCGAAAGTCTCCGGCATTTCCGAACGCTATATCGCCCAGCTCGAAAGCGGCAAGGGCAACGTCTCGATCGTGCTGTTGCGCCGGGTCTCGAACGCGATGGGCGCGCATCTCGAAGACCTCATTCCCGCGGCCGAACCCGCGCCCGACTGGCCCGTGATCCGCGACCTCCTGCGGAAGGCAACACCGGGCCAGATCGCGCAGGCCAGGGACGTGCTTTCCGGCCAGGGCCACGGCGCCTCGTCGCATCGGACCTCGTTTTCCGGCATTGCGCTGATCGGCCTGCGTGGCGCCGGCAAATCCACCCTCGGCAAGCTGCTGGCGAAAAAGATTGGCTGGAGTTTTGTCGAATTGAACAAGGAGATCGAGGCGCAAAACGGCCTGTCGGTCGCCGAGATCATCGCGCTCTACGGCCAGGAAGGTTTCAGGCGCATGGAGCAGGCCGCCCTCGGCCAATTGCTGGCGCGGAAAGAGCTGATGGTGCTGGCGACCGGCGGCGGCATCGTCTCGGAGCCGCTGACCTTCGACCGCATCCTGCAGTCGTTCTACACCATCTGGCTGAAGGCCGCGCCGGAAGAACACATGGCGCGGGTGCGCGGCCAGGGCGACCTGCGCCCGATGGCGGACGACCGCTCGGCGATGACCGAATTGCGCACCATCCTGTTGAGCCGCGAGCCGCTCTATGCGCGGGCGTCCGTGGTGGTCGACACCTCGGGTCTTTCGGTGGATAACGCCGCCGCCCGCCTGGTCGATGCGGTGGCGCCGGTGCTGCAGAGCGAAGCGCGGATGTTCGCGCGGGGGTGATGGGTCGCCGGGCCTCGCCCTCTTCCGTCATTCGCGATATCCATCTCGCTATGAAACTGCTCTTCCTCCACGGCGCGCCCGCGGCCGGCAAACTGACGGTGGCCAAGGCGCTGCTTGAAATGGTGCCGGGGCGGCTGTTCGACAATCATGCGGCGATCGATCTGGCGCGCACCCTGTTTGATTTCGGCGCGCCCGGATTCTGGGAGTTGGTACACACCACCAGATATGCGGCGCTCGACGCCGCTGCCGAACACGGCGTGGGGCTTGTGGTCACGACCTTCTGTTATGCCGAGCCGCTCGACCTGCCCCAGTTCGAAAAGTTCGAGGAGGTCATGCGGAGGCATGGCGGCGAGTTGCTGCCGGTGTTTTTGCACTGCTCGAGGGAGGAAGCCACGCGCCGGGTCGGCAATCCCGACCGGGTGGAGCGGCGCAAGATCGCCTCGCCGAGCTACCTGATCAAGGAGCTCGACACCTACAACTTCAAGGCGGTGCCGCGCACCGGCTGCCTCATGCTGGATACCGGGGTGAGATCGGCAGAAGCCGCCGCGCGAGAAATCATCGGCCATTTCGGGCTTGGCGCTTAACTCTGCCTTGGGATGAGGCCGACTGGCGAAGGAATCCGCTTGCAGCGAACCGCAGGCCTAGTAATTTGATTCCAAACAATATTCAGCCTGCATTGCCGGGCCGGAGACATCAGCCATGATGAGCCAGGAAGCGAACGACCTGATCACCCGCACGGGCCCCAGGGACCCGGCCGGCAAGCTGATGCGGATGTACTGGCAGCCGGCGGCGCTGGTCGATGAACTGACCGGACCGCGCCCGGTCAGGCCGGTCAAACTGCTCGGCGAGGATCTGGTGCTGTTTCGCGACGAGCAGGGCCGCTACGGCCTGATCGACCGGCATTGCGCGCATCGCGGCGCCGATCTCGCTTTCGGGCGGCTGGAAGGCGGCGGACTGCGCTGCGCCTTTCATGGCTGGCTGTTCGACGTCGCGGGAAAATGCCTGGAGACGCCGGCCGAGCCGAAGGAATCACCGCTGTGCAGGAACGTGACCCAGCGCGCCTATCCGGTGATCGAGAAAAGCGGAATCCTCTGGGCGTTTCTCGGCGAAGGCGAACCGCCGGCCTTCCCCGAGATCGACTGCTTTGTGGCGCCCGACAGCCACACCTTCGCGTTCAAGGGCCACATCAACTGCAACTGGCTGCAGGCGCTGGAGGTCGGCATCGATCCGGCGCATGCCTCGTTCCTGCATCGTTTCTTCGAGGACGAGGACACCTCAGCCGCCTATGGCAAGCAGTTCCGCGGCGCGTCGGCCGGCAGCGACATGCCGATGACGAAGATTTTGCGTGAATATGACCGCCCGATCATCAATGTCGAACACACCGAATACGGCCTGCGGCTGGTCGCGCTGCGCGAGCTCGACGACGAGCGAACCCATGTCCGCGTCACCAACCAGCTGTTCCCGCACGGTTTTGTCATACCCATGAGCACGGAGATGACGATCACGCAGTGGCACGTGCCGGTCGATGACGAGAATTGCTACTGGTACGCGATCTTCACCTCCTATGCGGCCGATGTCGACAAGAAGAAGATGCGCGACCAGCGGCTCGAACTCTACGAATTGCCTGACTATAAATCGCGCAAGAACAAAACCAACGATTACGGTTTCGACCCGCACGAGCAGGCGACCGCGACCTACACCGGGATGGGCGCCGACATCAACGTGCACGACCAGTGGGCGGTGGAATCGATGGGCCCGATCCAGGACCGCACCAAAGAGCACCTCGGCAGCTCCGACAAGGCGATCGTGCAGTATCGCCGGCTGCTGCGGCAGGAGATCGAGAAGGTCGCGGGCGGCGGCAAGCCGATGCTGTTCCTGGACGCCGCGCATGCGCGCAGCATCCAGGGCCCCGCCACCATGGACGGCATCGGCCCGACCCGCGGCTGGGAAACCTTCTGGATGGAGGTCGATGTCAAGCGCCGGCGCAGCGCGCCGTGGGCAGCACCGGTGCCGCAGGAGATCGCCGACAAGGTCCGGCATCTGAAGGCGGTTTGATGAATCTGGCACTGTCATTCCGGGGCGATGCGCCAGCATCGAACCCGGAATGACAGAACGGGGGACGCGTTGAGTTTTGTCGGTAGTCACGGGCTCTGGTCTGGAGAGCAGCAAGAGGCGGCGAGCCGGCTGCGAAAAATCGTCGAGGAGCAGAAGCTGGAAGTGATCCGGCTGTCGTTCCCCGATCAACACGGCATCCTCCGGGGCAAGACGCTGGTGGCGAGCGAGGCGCTGGCCTCGCTGGAGAACGGCTGCTCGATCACCACCACGATGCTCGCCAAGGACACCTCGCACCGCACGGTATTTCCGGTGTTCACCGCCGGCGGCGGTTTTGGCATGAAGGAGATGGAAGGCGCCGCCGACGTGCTGATAGTGGCCGATCCCGCGACGTTTCGCGTGCTGCCGTGGGTGCCCGCCACCGGATGGCTGATGTGCGATCTGCATTTCGCCGACGGACGGCCGGTGCCGTTCGCGACCCGCCATCTCCACCGAACGGTGCTCGATCAACTCGCAAAGCGCGGCTACGACTTCGTCGCCGGGCTGGAAGTCGAATTCCACCTCTTCAGGCTCGAGGATGCAAAGATGTCACCGGAGCATGCGGGACAGCCGGGCACGCCGCCCGATGTCAGCCTGCTGTCGCACGGCTATCAATATCTGACCGAGCAGCGCTACGACCAGATGGAGCCGGTGCTGGAAATCATCCGCCGCGACGTGCTGGCGCTCGGCCTGCCGCTGCGCTCGATCGAGGTCGAGTTCGGTCCGAGCCAGTGCGAATTCACCTTTGCGCCCCGGGCCGGCCTCGAGCCCGCCGACAACATGGTGCTGTTCCGCAGCGCCGTGAAGCAAATTGCCCGCCGCCACGGCTATCACGCCACCTTCATGTGCCGGCCGAAGCTGCCCAACGTGTTCGCCTCCGGCTGGCACCTGCATCAGTCGATCGTCTCGCGCGCCGGCGGCGAAAACGCCTTCATGGCAAAGCACGGCGGCGAGGCGCTGAGCCCGTTCGGGCGGCATTATCTCGCGGGGCTGTTGCGGCACGCCCGCGCCTCCGCCGTGTTCACGACGCCGACCATCAATGGCTACAAGCGTTACCGTTCCTATTCGCTGGCGCCGGACCGCGCGATCTGGGGAAAGGACAACCGCGGCGTGATGATCCGCGTGCTCGGCGGCGCCAATGATGCCGCGACGCGGCTGGAAAACCGCATCGGCGAGCCCGCCGCCAATCCCTATCTCTACATGGCCTCGCAGATTCTTGCGGGCCTCGACGGCGTCGACCGCAAGCTCGACCCCGGCCCCTCCGCCGACGCGCCGTACGAGACCAAGGCAGAGCTGCTGCCGAAGACGCTGCGCGAAGCCGTCGCCGCGCTGCAGGACGATCCGTTCTTCCGGGAGGCGCTGGGCGCGGAATTCGTCGACTACTACGTCCACATCAAAAACGCCGAGATCGAGCGGTTTCAGGCTGAGGTGTCGGACTGGGAGCAGCGCGAATATTTCGAGATGTTTTGAAAGCAGTGAGCCGCCAGGGGTGACCCTGACGGCTCGCTGACTTGAGGGTTGCCGCGTCGTGAATGTGCTCCGCGGAGGCGCACCACGGGAAGGCGACGAAACCCCGGCGCGCTTGATGCGTCGCCATGGTCGATCAGCCCAAGGCGATCGACCTGATCATCATGACCCCGCCGGCGGCAGTTACAAGACAGGGAGGCTGACGGAAATCGAGTTTCCGGGCTCGCAAAACTTTAAATCCCCAGATACCGGTGCTGCAGCTCCGGCGCCGCGATCAGCTCGTCCGACGTGCCGCTCCAGACCGCGCGGCCGCGCTCGATGATGTAGTGGCGGTCGGCGATGCGGGTGAGATTTTCGACGTTCTTGTCGATCACCAGCACCGACTGGCCCTTTGCCTTCAACAGCGACAGGCAATTCCAGATCTCGTCACGGATCAGCGGCGCGAGGCCCTCGGTGGCTTCGTCCAGGATCAGCAGACGCGGATTGGTCATCAGCGCGCGGCCGATCGCCAGCATCTGCTGCTCGCCGCCGGACAGCGTGCCGCCCATATTGGCGCCGCGTTCGGACAGCCGCGGAAACAGCGCGTGGATCTTTTCCGTGGTCCATGGATCGGGATTGCCGAGGCGGTTGCCGGAGGCGGCAACGAGGTTTTCGCGCACGGTCAGATTGGGGAAGATCTGCCGGCCCTCGGGGACGAGGCCGATGCCAAGCTGCGCGATGCGGAACGAGGGGAGCTGACGCGTCTCATGACCGGCAAAGCGGACGCTGCCCGCGCGCGCCGGCGTCAGCCCCATGATGGAGCGGATCGTTGTGGTCTTGCCCATGCCGTTGCGGCCGAGCAGCGCCACCATCTCGCCCGGGCGCACCGACATCGACATGCCGAACAACACCTGGCTGAGGCCGTAACAGGTCTCGATTTCGTTCACTTCGAGCAGCGTTGCGGCGTCAGTCATGGCGGGTCACCACGTGCTGATCGCCGAGATAGGCGCGCTTGACCTCGTCGTGCTGGCGGATCGCCGCCGGGACATCGCAGGCGATGACGCGGCCATAGACCAGCACGGTGATGCGGTCGGCGAGCGCGAACACCGCGTTCATGTCGTGCTCGACCAGCACGATGGTGACTTCGCGGCGCAGCTCCTGCAGCAGCTTGACCATCTGTGCCGATTCGGTGGCGCCGAGGCCCGCCATCGGCTCGTCGAGCAGCAGCAGTTTTGGTTTTGTCGCGAGGGCGACCGCGAGTTCCAGTTCGCGCTGCTCGCCATGGCTCAGTTCCGACACCACGGTATCGGCGCGGTGGGCGAGCCCGACCCTCGACAACGCCGCCATCGCCGCCTCGCGCAGGCCCTTTTCCTTGCGGGCATCGCCCCAGAAACGGAAGGAGTGCCCGTCATGCGCCTGCGCCGCCATCGCGACATTGTCGGAAGCGGTGAAGTCGGGCAGCAATGAGGTGATCTGGAACGAGCGCGCCAGCCCGAGCCGGCTGCGGCGGTGGGCCGGCAGCCGCGTGATGTCCTGGCCGGCAAAGCGGATGGCGCCGGAATGCGGCATCAGCTGCCCGGTCAACTGGCTGATCAGCGTGGTCTTGCCGGCGCCGTTCGGCCCGATGATGGCGTGCAATTCGCCGCCGTTGACGTCGAGCGAAACATGGTCGGTCGCGACCACGCCGCCAAAGCGGATTACCAGATCTTCGACGCGGAGCAGGGGTTCAGCCACGGCGCAGCCTCCCGAGCATTCCATCGATACCACCGCGCGCAAACAGCACGATCAGGAGCAGCATCGGACCCATGATCAGCGCCCAGTATTCCGTCACTTGCGACAACGCTTCTTCCAGCAGCAGAAACGCGATTGTGCCCAGCACCGGACCGAACAGCGAGCCCATGCCGCCGAGGATCACCATCACCATCAGATCGCCGGAGCGGGTCCAGTACATCGCCGCCGGGCTGACGAAGTCGGTGTTGTTGGCGAGCAGCGCGCCGGCGAGGCCGCAGATGGTGCCGGAAATGACAAAACACACCAGCCGGTAGCGGTTGACCGGAAAGCCGATCGCCTGCATGCGCCGCTCGTTGGAGCGCAGGCCCTGCACCACCATGCCGAAACGCGAATTGACGATGCGCCAGATGAGGTAGACGCCGCCGAACAGACAGAACAGGCAGAGATAGTAGAACTGCACGCGGTTCGACAGATCGACCAGGCCGCCGAAATCGCTGCGCTTGTAGATCGTCAAACCGTCGTCGCCGCCGTAACGCGCCAGTCCCGAGGCGACGTAATAGGCCATCTGCGCGAAGGCCAGCGTGATCATGATGAAATAGACACCACGGGTGCGCAGCGAGAGCGCGCCGATCACCAGCGCGAATAGCGCCGAGGCGGCCAGCGCCGCCGGCCACTGGATGAATCCGGAGCCGATGCCTTCATGGGCGAGAATGCCGACCGCATAGCCGCCGATCCCGAGATAGGCGGCGTGCCCGAAACTCATCATGCCGCCATAACCCATGATGAGGTTGAGGCTGGCCGCCGCCAGCGCGTAGATGATGATGCGGGTGAACAGCGTCAGCCCGAAGACGTTGCCGCTGAGCGTGGTGTAGACCGGCAGCAGCAGCAGGCCGGCGACCACCAGCGCCACGACGATGATGCGGGCGTTGAGCGAAACCTTCATCGCCGGCCGGCCGGAAACAGCCCCTCCGGCCGCACTACCAGCACCATGGCCATCAGCAGATAGATGAGCATCGAGGACAGCGCGGGGGCGGCGGTGGACGCGGCGGCGGAACTCAGGACCTGCCGCAAAAGGTCGGGCAGGAA
>Ga0307294_10000377_pt1 | contig 11052 bp, 11 predicted proteins | sample ER_DNA_151_FD_194468 | JGI IMG/M metagenome (GOLD analysis project Ga0307294, IMG submission 194468) | Bulk soil microbial communities from the East River watershed near Crested Butte, Colorado, United States - ER_DNA_151 | ecosystem: Environmental > Terrestrial > Soil > Floodplain | place... | reverse complement strand
CCACGTGCGCCACGCAGCACATCGCGCAGGCGCCGTCATGGGCGCGATGTTGGCCAGTCTGGCCGGTCTGGTCCGACGTCGAGGCAGCGCCACCCGAGCAGATCGGGGCGATATGTAGGGGGTCGGAGGCTGCGATGCTGGCCGCCCAGCAGGCACCGATCGGTGCCAGGATCTGCACCGCGAGGGCCATCAGGACGATGGGAAGAAAATTCCGCAACCGCCGCCGCATCAAGAACCACCTCTTCGACATCGCCTATTAATCATGCAGGGAGTCCCGAGTCGAGATCAGGTTCCCGGCGATTGCCTGGGAACATACGGCCTCAACAGCCAAACCGTTTGATCTCGAACAACCAAATAGCGCGATATTTCCGGATTACCCGCGCGCCGCACCACTTCCACCCACCCCCGAGCCTTCAGGCTGCTTACCTGAACGCGAATTACATTAGCAACGGCAACTCCGGGTGGCGTGAATTCAATTCATTTCGCCAATTGCTTTAATTTTGAACAATCGTTGCTGAAATTGATGACAAAACGAAAAAGATGGTCTAACAGTGCGGGCTCAGGCTGGCCGAGAGGTTCAAGTCTGGTGGTCCAAGTCTCGGGAGGAGCCCTGGCGCGCACAAGCAGCGTCGCCCCGTCAATCAAGATCAAATCTAATCTTGCGGGGGAATAGGGTCGACACAATTTTTGGAGCAGGGCACGCGCCCTGCTCTTTTTTTTCGACATGCTTTTGGCAGCCGGAACGATCGGCTCACGCAACGAATCGCGACGCAGCGCATGACGGCACCGGACAATCCGATCCAGCTCAGTTTTGTACTAGCCGCGGAGCGTTGCGCGGACCTGACGCCGCTGGTCTATGACAGGCTGTTCCGCCAACACCCGGAAACCCAGTCGATGTTCCGCAGCGAAGGCGGCGAACTCGTCAGGGGTTCGATGCTGGCTCTGACCATCGATGCGATGCTGGATTTCGCCGGCGACCGCAGCGGGCATTTTCGCATGATCGAATGCGAGGTGCAGTCGCATGACGACTACGGCACGCCGCGCGAATTGTTCGGCAAATTTTTCGGCGTGATCGCCGCCACGGTGCGCGAGCTCCTGGCAAACGACTGGTCACCCGAGATCGACGCGGCATGGCGGAAATTGCTCGATGAGATCGACAGCCTCGTCGCCAGCAGCCAGGCGCAAATCGGGCCTGACATCCACGGTCCCCGCCCGAGCAAGTGCGAGCAATTATGACGGACATAGAGCTAAGGTAGCGTTCGCGCTTCGAATGTGAGACAATCGCTTGTTCCGCGGCGCAACAAAACGACGCCGTCGGGCAAAGCGAGGGAGCAAGCAATGTCCGGGAGTGATAAATCCTCAACGACCAGACGTGATCTTCTACAGGCGGCGGCGACCGCAGGCATGGCCGGCGCCCTGCTCGGCGGGTTGGGCGCGAGTCCCGCGCTGGCGGCGGCGGCACGTTCCGAGAAGCCGCTGAAGGCCGCCTTCTCCAATGCGGGCCTGCAGGCGACCTGGTGCGCCCAGGGCAAGCAGGCCGCCGAATGGTGGGGCAAGCTATTCAACGTCGAGATCACCTGGTTTGACGGTCAGCTCGATGCCGTCAAGCAGCGCGCCGCTATCGACAACATGGCCTCGCAAAAATGGGACTTCGTGGCGATCCAGGCGTTCGGCATCGGCACGCTGACGCAGCCCGTGCAGAAGATGATCGATGCCGGCACACCGGTCATCGACATGGATACGCTGATCGCACCGCTCGACCAGATCAACGTCCACACGTTTCTGGCGCCCGACAACGAATTCATGGGCGCCTCGGTGACGCAGGCGCTGGTTACCGCCCTCGGCGGCAAGGGCAAGGTGATCATGACCCAGGGCGCGCTCGGCCACACCGGTGCACAAGGCCGCGCCAAGGGCTTCAACACCGTGGTCAAGCAATATCCCAACATCGAGGTACTCGACACCCAGCCGGCGGACTGGGACGTCTCGAAGGCGGCGCGGCTTTGGGAGACCTACCTCACCAAACACCCGCAGATCGACGCGGCTTTCTTCCACAATGACGACATGGCGCTCGCCGCCTACAACATCATGAAGGCGCGCAACCGCACCAACATCCTGATCGGCGGGGTCGATGCCATGCCGCCGGCGATCAGCGCCGTGAGCGAAGGCCGCATGTTCGCCACGGTCCGCAACCCGTCGTGCCGCATCCACGGCGGCGCGATTATCGCCGGCGTCGCCGCGGTCACCGGGGGAGAAAAGAGCGGACAAGGCATCCCGAAGAGCGTCGTGACCGACGGTCCGGTCGTCACCAAGGCCAATGCCGCTGGAATGCAATGGATGGAGAACCACTTCCTGATCTGAGCCCCTGATGCCGCAAGGTCGCTCGCCTATCCTCGAACTATCCGGGATCACCAAGACCTTCGGCGGCGTCGAGGCGCTGCGCGGGGTCGACTTCGCGCTCTCCGCCGGCGAGATCCATGGTCTCGTCGGCGAGAACGGCGCCGGCAAAAGCACGCTGATGAAGATCATCGCCGGCGTGCATGCGGAATTCTCCGGCCGCTTCGTGCTCGATGGCCGCGAGACCCGCTTTCGATCGGTCCGCGACGCGCGCGCGGCCGGTATCGCCATGGTGCATCAGGAGCTCAGCGTGGTGCCCGATCTGTCGGTGGCCGAGAACGTGTTTCTCGGCGCGCAGCCGACCAACCGCCTCGGCGTCGTGCAGTGGCGGCGCATGGCGCGTGAAGCCCGTGAACAACTCGCCAGATTCGGCATCGACGCCGATCCGCTTTCCCGGCTCGGCGACCTGCCGATAGGCCTGCAGCAGTTGATCGAGATCGCCCGCGTCCTGTCGTCCGGCGCCCGCATCATCATTCTCGACGAACCCACCTCGGCGCTCTCGCCGCCGGAGGTGGAGCGCCTGTTCGCGACCCTGCGACGGCTGCGGGATGCAGGCACCGGCATCGTCTTCATTTCCCATTTCATCGAGGACATCCTGCGCGTCTCGGACGCGGTGACGGTTTTCCGCAACGGCAGGAAGGTCGCGGACACCCCGGCGGCCGCGACCAGCAAGGGCGCCCTGATCGAAGCGATGATCGGCAAGGGCGGCGAGACCCTGGAAGAAAGCTACACCGACGAAATTGCGTTGCCACCACCGAGCGATCGGCCGGTGGTGTTGAAGGCAAACCGGCTCTCGCTTGCCCGCAACCTGCAGGACGTCTCGTTCCAGGTGCGCTCCGGCGAAGTGCTCGGCATTTACGGCTTCATGGGCTGCGGACAGCTCGAACTGGCGCGAATCCTGTTCGGCAAGCTCTCGCCCGACCACGGCACGGTCGTCATCGGCGACGACGAAAAGACCTTCGGCAGCACTGCCGATGCAAGGCGGGCCGGAATAGCCTTCGTTGCCGAGAGCCGCCGCGCCATGCTGTTCCTCCAGGAGCCGGTCTACAAGAACATCTCGATCAGCATCCTCGACCGCCTTTCATCGCTATTTCTCAAGCCGTCGCGCGAGCGCGCGATCGCCGCCCGACAGATCGAGCAGCTGCAGATCAGGCCGGCGGCGGTCGAACTCGAGCTCGGCATGCTGTCCGGCGGCAACCAGCAGAAGGTCGCGCTTGCGAAGTGGCTGAGCTATCCGCCACGCGTTCTGGTGCTGTGCGAGCCAACCCGCGGCATGGACGTGGGCGCCAAAAACGACGTCATCAACATCATCCGCGATCTGCGCGCGCGGGGACTTGCCGTCATCGTGCTCTCGACCGAGCCCGAGACGGTGCTGTCGCTCGCCGATCGCATCATCGTGCTCAAGCGCGGCACGGTGGTGCGCGAATTCAGCAACGAGGCGATCAGCAAGGACCGGCTGCTCGAAGCGGCGTGAGGAGACCATATGACGACCGATGACAGCGCGACGGCCGCCGCGGCCAATCGCAAGCGACCGCGGAGTTTCGCTGCCATGCTGCGCTCCCAGATGCGCAATATCGCGCCGTTCGTGACGCTGATATGCCTCACCGGCTTCTTCGCTGTCGCAAGCCCGTCGTTTGCGACGCTCGACAATCTCGGCAACATCCTGACCCAGATTTCGGTCACGGGCATCATCGCCGTCGGCCTCACCTTCGTGATCTTGTGCGCCGAGATCGACCTGTCGATCGCAAGCATCGCCAACGTCACGGGCATCGCGGTCGCCTATTTCACCGCCCAGGAATCCTACGTCAACATCGCCAACATGCCGATGCCCGGCTGGGCGGCGATCCTGCTGGCGCTCGGGCTGTGCGCGATGCTCGGCCTGGTCAACTCGCTGGGGCTCACGGTGATCGGCATCCCCTCCTTCATCATGACGCTGGCGATGATGCAAATCGCCGCCGGCATATCGGCGCTGCTGGTACGAGGCCAGATTGCCTACAAGGTGCCGCCCCTCGTCTCGACGCTCGGATCGTCGTCGATCGGCGGCGTTCCCTGGATCGTGATCGTCGCGGCGTTGATGTTGCTCGGCGGCCATCTCGTGCTCACCTATACGCGCTTCGGGCGGTACATTTACATGGTCGGCGGCAATCGTGAGGCCGCGGAATATTCCGGGCTCAACGTCAAGCTGATCCTCGGCAGCGTCATGGTCATCTCGGCGATCTGCGCCGGCATTGGCGGCATGCTGGGCGTCGCTCATTTCGGCAGCGCGCAGCAGAACGAGTTCGACTCTTACCTGCTCGATTCGATCGCCGCCGTCGTGGTCGGCGGCACCAGCCTGTTCGGCGGCCGTGGCGGCATACCCAATACCATTGTCGGCCTGTGCGTGCTCGGTGTCCTCAACAACGGGCTCGATCACGTCAACATCGACAGCTTCCTGAAGATCCTGATTCGAGGCCTGATCCTGCTGGCGGCGCTCGTCATCAACGTCTATGCGCAACGCTGGCGGGACCGCACCGCCGAATAGAGCGTTTCAGCCAAAATCCGGCTGCCAGTCACGCAGCTCGCGCGCCGCTTTCGTCACCGCGCAGACGGAATTGAACGACGGCGTGTCGAGCATCATCGCGCGGGCGAGACGCAGGCTTCGCGCCTCGCAGACCGCGCGACGCCTGGGGTCCTCGATCCATTCGAAATCGATATTGTGTGCGAGACCGAGGATGCGGCGAATGACCTTTGCCGCGGCGAAGCCGACGGTGTCCCGAAACAACCGATCCATATAGGCCTGCCGTTCGGCCTCGAGCCGCGCCGCGCCGGCCGGGCCGGAGAAAAGCGCTGCGGGATAGGCGTCGCCGCTGGCCCCGGCGCGCCACAGCTCGACAAACTTGCGGGAAAATTCCAGCCATACATTCTCGATCGTCTCCAGCATCCAGTCCTCGAACGCCCGCCGCTCCCCCGGCGAGCGCTCGTGGCCATCAGAGGCCAGATAGCCCATGATGAGGTTGCCGAGCACCGCGCCGAGATCGAACCCCATCGGTCCGTAGAACGCGAACTCCGGGTCGATCACCAGCGTCTCGCCTGGCGTCACCATGATCGATCCGGTGTGAAGATCGCCGTGGATCAGGGCTTCGGGATGGCCCATGAATTTGAGCTTGAGCCGCGAGATCGCCACGTGCAGATCGAGGTCCTCGCGAAAGGAGGCGGCGGTCGCATCGAGCCAGGGCGACGTCCAGCGGTTCTGCTCGGCCCCGAAATAGGGCTCGGTGAAGATCAGATCCTCGGTGATCTTGCACAGCGCGTGGTTGCCGCAGAACGTTGATATCCCCTGCTTCTTTTCGACGGCCGGAACCGCCAGATCTGAGCTGAGGAACAAGGTCCGCGCCAGAAAGGTCGTGATGTGATCGACGAAGCGGGGATAACAGGTGCCGGAAACCAGTCCCTTGCGCATGATGATGTGCGGTTCGAGCAGCTCCATGGCGATGAGGGCGAGCGTCTCGTCATGGTGAAGCACTGAAGGTACCAGCCCGGGGGCCAGCCGGGCCTGGTGCACGAGCGCCAGATGTTCATAATGCGAGCGCGAGAGCGGCAGCGGCCAGCTCTCCCCGACCAGGCGCACATAGGGCAGGGCCTGCTTGACGGCAATTCCGCTTTTGGCTCCCTTGACGATGAAGACGAGATTGAGGTTGCCGTCACCCACCTCGCCGATCGACCAATCCGCCGGCGATCCGCCAAGCCGGGCGGCCATGGCAGGCAGCCTTGCCAGGTAGTTTCGCAGGTCCGCATCCCGCAGAATTCGGTACTCGTCCCCAGGCGCAGCGCCCAATTGCACTTGAGGTAAAGTCATTCGATGCCCCTGCCCGTATGGCAGCGGGGCGTTACGGCTTCACTCCCGCTCCAGGAAATTCGAACCGATGTCGGCTTTCTTCTTGATCGGATCGTAATCGCAATAGATGCCGTCGGCAACGAGCGTGTAGTTCGCAACCACCGTGTATTTGTCGGGCCTGACCGAGTTCAGTCCGACCACCGCGGTCCTGGTCCCGGCATTCCATTTGAACGGTGGTGCTCGGCGCCTTCTCACAGGCCGCCACCGCCTCGGCAAAGACATAGCCCTCGACAAAGGCCTTCGCGGTCCGCAACTGGCCCAAGGTCCTCCAGTTCATGTAGAAGGCGCCCGCGAGCGCAGCGATCAGCAGCACCAAGACCCCGGCAACAATTCTTTGAAACGTCATTCGCTGTTCCCCCAGCCCGCTGAACAAAGCCGCGTTGCCTCACGGCTGCTGCACGCGTTCGTCCATCGGAAGCATCAGCTTAATACAGAGCGCTCGAATGATTCAATGCATTCGCGATTGACAGCGTCGTTGATTTCGGCGCGCGGCGAAACCATATTCGCACGGATCGTGCTATGAGAGCCGCCCGGCCGAACCGACCGCAAGAACGACGAGGTGTATCACCGTGAACCTGGGTGGAATTACCAACCTCGATTACACGGTCCTGCTGTGCAACAGGATGGATGAAACGCGGGCATTCTATCGCGACGTCATGAAATTTCCCGTCGAGACCGACCACAAGAACTGGGTCAGCTTTCGCGTCGGCGCCGCGCTATTGACGCTGCGGCCGCGCGCGGTTTGGAGCGTCTGCGACGACGGCAAGTCCATTCCCGGATCGGCGGCCGTGCAGCTCGCCTTTCGCGTCCCACCGCCCGCGGTCGATGCCTGCCATGCGGAATTGGTCGCCAGCGGTGTGCCGATCCTGAGGGGGCCGACCGATCTGCCGGACTGGCGCCATCGCACGCTGTTCTTTCGCGACCCCGAGGACAACATCATCGAAATCTACGCGGAGTACTGAGCGGGGATGACGGCTGAGGATGGCGCGACCGCGCTTGAAATCCTTGGCAAACCCGCTCTAACCCGGAAACCCCATCAGCTTCGACAGCCGCTCGATATTCAGGTAGCCGGCACGATAGGCCAGCATTCCCAAGCCGTAGACGACCGCCGCGATCAAGGTGGTCCAGATCAGCTTGCGGCCCATCCGGGAGGCGATCGGCGCGCCGGGGTCGGTGCCGGGCGCGCCGCCGCCGTCTTCATGCTGGCTGCGGACGCCGAACGGCAAGGTCACGAACAGCACGATCCACCACAATACGAAGTAGATCGCCAGCGCGGTTGAGATCGAATAGGCCATCTCAGTTCTGTTCGATTTCGACGAGCGCGCCGGAAAAATCCTTCGGATGCAGGAACAGCACCGGCTTGCCGTGCGCGCCGATCTTCGGCACGCCGTCGCCAAGCACCCGTGCGCCCTGTTCGATCAGCCGGTCGCGCGCCGCAATGATGTCAGGCACATCGTAGCAGATGTGGTGGATGCCGCCCTCGGCATTGCGCTCGATGAATTTTGCGATCGGCGAGGCCTCGCCGAGCGGCTGGATGAATTCGATCTTGGTGTTGGGCAGCGTCACGAACACGGTGATGACGCCGTGCTCGGGCAGCGGCACCGCCGCGGAGATCTCCGCCCCGAACGCCACGCCATAGATCCTGGCGGCCTTCTCGGCATCCTTGACCGCGATCGCCACATGATTGAGCCGGCCCAGCATGGCACTTCTCCGCCTTACACCGTCAGAACATGAACATAGCACAAGGGCTTCTTGCCCCAATGCTGGTTGATCGCGGCGCGCACGGCGCGGCGCACCGACTCCGCCATCGCGTCGGGATCACGCCGTCGCGCCCGCGGCAGCCCTTCCACGGTCGTTACCACTACGTCGAACACGATCTCGTCGATCTCCTCGCCGGCGGTATTCTTCTCGGGAATGCCGACCAGCTCGACTTCGGGATCGTCGGCCAGCTCGCCCTTGTCGGTCACGGCGAAGGCGACGAAGGCGCAACCGGCAAAGGCCAGCTTCTTCCGCTCGACCACCGCGCGCGACTTGGCATCCTCGAGGATCGAGCCGTCCTTGTAGAGCCGCCCCGACGGCAGTTCCTCGATCACCCCGGGATCGCCCGGCCCCAGCTTGACCAGATCGCCGTTGCGGCAGATCAGCACTTTCGGCACCCCCGCCGCCCGCGCCAGCTTGGCGTGCTCGAACAGATGCAGCGCCTCGCCATGAACCGGGATCAGCAATTGCGGACGCACCCATGAGATCATGTCGCGCAGCTCGTCGCGGCGCGGATGTCCCGAGACATGGACGAGATGGGTGCGGTCGGTGATCACCTCGATGCCCTGTGTGATCAGTCCGTTGATGATGCCACCCACCGCCTTCTCGTTGCCGGGAATGGTGCGCGACGAAAAGATCACGCAGTCGCCCTTGTTCAGGGTAACCAGCGGATGGTCGTCATTGGCGATGCGCGACAGCGCCGCGCGCGGCTCGCCCTGGCTGCCCGTGCACAGCGCCAGCACCTTGTCCGGCGGGAAATGGCCATAGAGATCGACGCCGCGGAAATTCTGCACGCCGTCGAGATAGCCGGTCTCGCGCGCCACCTGCACCACGCGCTCCATGGCGCGACCGACCACGACGACCTCGCGTCCGGACGCCTTGGCGGCATCGGCCACCGCGCGCAACCGCGCGACGTTGGAGGCAAAGGTGGTCACCGCGACCCGGCCTTTTGCATTCTTCACCAACTCGGTGATGGTTTTGGCGACTTCCAGTTCGGACGGCGAGCGGCCTTCCCGCACCGCATTGGTCGAATCGCCGATCAGCGCCAGCACGCCGGCGTCGCCAAGCTCGCGCAAGCGCCGCTCGTCGGTCGGCACGCCGATGATCGGCGTCGGGTCGATCTTCCAATCCCCGGTGTGCAGCACGGTCCCAACTTCGGTGTGGATCGCCAGCGCGTGGGATTCCGGAATCGAATGCGCCACAGGAATGAACTCGACGCTGAACGGGCCGATATCGACACGGCCGCCCGACGGCACCACGGTGACCGGAATTTTCGGCGGATTGCGTTCGGACGCGCATTTGGCCGCAAACAGGGCGGCGCTGAACTGGGTCGCGTAGATCGGGCATTTCAGCTTCGGCCACAGGTCCATGATGGCGCCGAAATGGTCCTCATGGGCGTGAGTCAGCACCAGGCCGACCAGGTTCTTGCGCTCTTTCTGAAGGAAGCTGATGTCGGGCATAATCAGGTCGATGCCCGGCAGATGTTCCTCGTCGCCGAAGGACACGCCGAGATCGACCGCCAGCCAGGACCGCTGATGGCGGTTGCCGAGGCCGTAGATCGACAGGTTCATGCCGATTTCGCCGACGCCTCCGAGCGGCGCAAAGGTCAGTTCGTCCGAACGCGCCATCAGACCGCTCCCGCCGAGGCCGCGGCGCCGAAATAGACGTCGCCCGCCGATATCGGGACCCGATGGCCGTCCGCTTTGCAAACGATCAGGCAGCCCTGCTCATCGATGGTGTCGAAGATGCCCTCGACGGACGCCGCGCCGGCCCGGACCGCGACCGGCTGACCGAGCCCGGCCGCCCGCTCCAACCACAGCCGCCGGATTTCGCCAAAACCCCGGCCATCGTCCCAGATGCCGCGGCACTCGGCCCAGGCATCCGACAATTCGGCGAACAATTCCTCCGCGCCGATGTGGACGCCGAGTGCCGCCAGCGAAGTGGCTGCTGTCGGCGTACCCTCCGGAGCGGCAACGACATTGGTGCCGATGCCGACCACCACGGCCAGCCGGTCACCCGGCACCGCTTCGGCTTCCAGCAGGATGCCGGCCAGCTTGCGCCGTCCCGCCAGCACGTCATTGGGCCATTTCAGCGAATACTTCATATCATCCGATCCCGCTGACCTCAGCGACGCTTCGACGCTAACTTTTTGCAGTGCTGTCTCGAGCGCAACACCCGCGGCAAAGCCCAGGGTCGCGGCCACAGCGGGCGACACGTCAATGACTTCGAGGATGCTGCTGGCGAGGTTGCCGCGCGGCGCGACCCAGGGCCGATGCCGCCGCCCACGTCCCGCCGTCTGCTCCGACGTCACGAACCACGTCGGACCATACTCGCCCTCGCGCACCCGCGCCATGGCCTCCGCATTGGTCGAGCCGACGGAATCGAAGGCGGCGAGCCGGTAACCCGCCGAAATGGCTCGCCGGCCGAGCGTGAATGCCATTTAGAACAGCGACTTCGCCGCCGACGTCGCCACGCTGACCAGCGGCCCCGGATAGACGAAGAAAAAGATATTGAAGAGGCCCGCGACCGCCAGCACCGTGCGCAATTCCATCCGCATCGGGTCGAGCCTGGCCAGCGGCTCGTCGAAATACATCACCTTGATGATGGTGAGATAGTAATACGCGCCGACCACGCTGGCGACCACGCCGACCACGGCGAGCGTGAACAGGCCGGCCTTGATCGCGGCGATGAACACGTAGAACTTGCCGAAGAATCCCGCCAGCGGCGGAATGCCCGCCAGCGAAAACAGCAGCATCGCAAAGAAGAACGCCAGCAGCGGATTGGTGCGCGACAGCCCGGCGAAATCGCTGATGGTCTCGACGTGCTGGCCGTTGCGCTTCATGGTCAGGATCACGGCGAAGGTGCCGAGCGTCATCGCCACATAGATCGCGATATAGACCAGGACGCCCTGCGCGCCCTCGACGGTGCCCGCGGCAAGGCCGACCAGCGCAAAGCCCATATGGCCGATCGACGAATAGGCCATCAGGCGCTTGATGTTGGTCTGGCCGATGGCGGCAAACGATCCC
>Ga0307294_10000372_pt1 | contig 11109 bp, 9 predicted proteins | sample ER_DNA_151_FD_194468 | JGI IMG/M metagenome (GOLD analysis project Ga0307294, IMG submission 194468) | Bulk soil microbial communities from the East River watershed near Crested Butte, Colorado, United States - ER_DNA_151 | ecosystem: Environmental > Terrestrial > Soil > Floodplain | place: USA... | reverse complement strand
CGGCGACGAGGAAATACACCGGGAAAGGCACGTTGTATTGCTGCAGATACGCCGCCGTATAGGCGCCGATGGCGAGAAAGGCGGCATGGCCGAGCGACGCCTGCCCGGTGAAGCCGGTCAAAATCATCAGTCCGACGCCGACGGTGGCGTAGATGAAGACGAACACCAACTGGCTAACGAGATAACTGGAGAGGACGAAGGGTGCCACCGCCAGAAACGCCAGCAGGATGCCGTAGGTGACGATGTAGCCGCCGTGCGGGAACAGCTTGATGTCGTCTTCATAATCGGTCTTGAACATAAAACGCATGGCCGGCCCTCAAACCTTCTTGCGCGCGTGATGGCCGAACAGGCCTTCGGGTTTGAGCAGCAAAACCATCAGCAGGACGATATAGGGCGCGACGTCCTTCCACCCCTGCGGCAGATAGAAGCCGGCCATGCTCTCGATCACCCCGATCAGCACGCCGCCCACCACAGCGCCGGGGATCGAGCCGAAGCCGCCGAGCACCGCCGCGGGAAACGCCTTCAGCCCCAGCACCAGTCCGACATTGGAATGAATGAAGGTGATCGGCGCCAGCAGCACGCCGGCCGCGGTCGCCACCGCCGCGGATATCGCCCACACGATCGAGACCACGCGCTTGACCGGAATGCCCATATAATAGGCCGCCAGCATGTTCTCCGAACTCGCCCGCATGGCGGTTCCGAGCGTGGTGCGGTTGAAGAACAGATACAGCAGCGCACACAGGATGACGGTCGCCGCGATGACGGAGAGTTTGTCATAGGCCAGCACCAGGCTGCCGATTCGCAGCACCCCCTGGCTGAACGGCGTCTCGATCTTGAGGTCGTCGGTACCCCAGATGATGCCGGCGATGGAGCGCAGGAAGTATCCGAGCCCGATCGTGGCCATGATGATGGAAAATTGCGGATAACCGAGGATCGGGCGCACCACGACCCGCTCCGCCAGCATGCCGAACAGCGCCATCGCCACCACAGCGCCGGCGAATCCGATCCAGTAATTGAGGCCGAGAATGCCGATGAAGGTGAAGGCGAAGAACCCGCCCAGCATCATCAGGTCGCCCTGCGCGAAGTTCACGACCTCGGTCGCCTTGTATACCAAGACGAAACCGAGCGCGATCAAGCCGTAAACGCAGCCGAGCGCAATACCGCTCACCAACTGCTGAACGAAGTCCAGCATTGCCGATATCCCTCCCCCGATGCGCGACGACTCTATCGATCGCCTTTGCCGCATCTTGTGTCTAGCCGCTGCTCGACGTCGCCTGTGTCGAAGCGCTCACGAACAACCGAGGTTATACAGCCCAAAGCGCCGAGCCGTGTCAACTTGGCGCTGGTTGCCGCCCCAATTCCGGGTTGCGGACAAATGCCGCAGCCTTGTGCAGTTGCGTGCATTGGCGGGATTTGCCGCCCTCGATTCACCGCGCCGAAAGTTCTTCGGTCCATGGTGTGCATCCCAAGCATTGGCTGGATCGCCCGACATGAAGCCCGATCAATCCGCGCTGGCGTTACGAGGGTTAACGAAGCGTTTTGACCGCCTCGCGGTCGATGCGCTCGATCTCACCGTCCGCCCCGGCGAATTCTATGCGCTGCTCGGACCCAACGGCGCCGGCAAGACCACGACGCTGCGCATGGTGGCCGGTCTGCTGCGGCCCGATGCCGGCTCGGTGTCGGTGCTCGGTATCGATGCGCTGGCCGATCCGGTCGCCGCCAAGCAGATCACGGCATGGCTGTCGGACGAGCCGATGATCTATGACAAGCTGACCCCGCTGGAATATCTCGCCTTCGTCGCCAGGCTCTGGGGCATCGACCCCGCGGTCTCGGAGCCATCCGCGCGCGATCTCGTGGTCTCGCTCGGACTCGAGCCGCATTTGCATGAACGCTGCGAGGGATTTTCCAAGGGAATGCGCCAGAAGGTGGCGCTGGCCGGGGCCCTGGTCCACGATCCCCGCCTGATCATCCTCGATGAACCGCTCACCGGCCTCGACGCCGTATCGGCGCGCCACGTCAAGGGGTTGCTCGGCGAGCGGGTACGCGCCGGCTGCACCGTGATCATGACCACGCATATCCTGGAAGTGGCCGAACGGATGGCCGACCGGATCGGTGTCATCGCATCGGGGCGGCTGATCGCCGAGGGCACGCTGAGCGAACTGCGCCAGCAGAACGGGCGTAACGACACCAGCCTGGAGGACATGTTCATCGCGCTGGTCGATACCGAGGCCGCCGCGGCATGAATTCGTCAGCGGATCTGACCTGGTTTGCCCGGCACGAAATCCGGCTGGCATGGCGGGAGGCGTTGGCGATGCTCACCGCCGGCCGCAAGGGACGCAAGCGCACCGCCATCTTCGGGCTGATCGTTCTCGCTGCGGTCATGCACCTGCCGGCTTACGCGGTGATCGGCCGCTTTGCCGACCTGCAGGAACCGCTGGAGAAATCCACCCTGATCGTCATCACCGCGACCATCCTGCTGGCATGGGCGCTGATGCTGTCGCAGGCGATCGAATCGGTGACGCGGGTGTTTTATGCCCGCGCCGATCTCGACCTGATCATGTCGTCGCCGGTCGCCCTGGCCAACGTGTTTTCGGTTCGCATCGCGGCGATCGCGCTGCAGGTGATTGCGATGGCGCTGCTGCTGTCGACACCGTTCGTCGATGTTCTGGTGATCGGCGGCGGCTGGCGCTGGCTTGCCGCGTTCGGCGTGGTCGTCGCCATCGGCCTGACCGCGGCGGCGGTCGCGATTGCGATTACGGTCGTGCTGTTTCGCCTGATCGGCCCGCGCCGCACCCGGCTGGTGGCGCAAATCCTCGCCGCCGTGATCGGCGCCGGCTTTGTCATTGCGCTGCAGGTCGCGGCGATCCTGTCCTACGGTACGTTGTCGCGTTTCGCGGTACTGAGCTCGGACGCCGCCGCGGCGTTCGCGCCCGCGCTCGATAGCATCCTGTGGTGGCCGGCACGCGCGGCGCTCGGCGACGGCGAAGCGTTACTGTGTCTCTTGGCCGGCGGCCTCTTGCTGCTCGGCGCCGTCATGGCGATCCTTTCGCCGCGCTTTGCCGACACCGTCGTCAGCGCCTCGGCCAGCCCCGCGACGGCCCATCAAGCGCCGCGCGCCAAATCCTTCCGTGCCGGCTCGCGGCAGCAGGCGCTGCGCTGGAAGGAATTCGTGCTGTTGAAGCGCGATCCCTGGCTGCTGTCGCAGAGCCTGATGCAGCTGCTTTATCTGGTGCCGCCGGCACTGCTGCTGTGGAAAAGTTTCGCCGACAGCGACGCCGCCCTCGTGCTGATCACGCCTGTCATCGTGATGGCCGCTGGCCAACTAGCCGGCGGCCTCGCCTGGCTGACGATCTCGGGCGAAGACGCCCCCGACCTGGTAGCGACCGCGCCGCTGCCGACCTCACAAGTGGCCCGTGCCAAGATCGAGGTGGTGCTGATCGCGATCGCCGTCATCTTTGCGCCGCTGCTGATGGCACTGGCCTATGCCGCGCCGCTGCAGGCGGCCATCACAGCGCTCGGCATCATCGTCGCGGCGGCATCGGCCACCGCGATCCAGCACTGGTTCCGGGTGCAGGCAAGGCGCAGCCAGTTCCGCCGCCGCCAGACCTCGTCGCGGTTTGCCACCTTCGCGGAAGCCTTTTCCTCGATTGGCTGGGCCGCCACCGCGGTGCTGGCGATGGCGGTTCCAATCGCCGGCGTGATCAGCGGCACGATCACCGCGGCGATTATCGCGGTGACGTGGAAGATCAGCCCGCGGCGGGATTAGGCTGAAAAGCAAAATTTCCGACCTTTTCGGCAGCCTGAAAACAAAGCGAAAGGGCCGAGCGCCGTCGATCAAGGGGATGAACGAGGTTATCGGCCGGGGGTGGGCCGGCGACCCGTCAGCGTGAGCGCATTGCCAAGCGCCGCACCGGAAGCGGTGTTGTCAAAAATACACCATGTCGGATTGCCGCGTTTGCGGTGTTCCGCGAGGCGTTTGCCGAGCGCCGCCAGCGACGCGTCGTCGTAGTCGGAGTAATAGATCCGGGGCGAACCGTGCCAGCGATAATAGGCAAGGCCCGTCCATCCAGCCGGTTCGCCGCCGCCTGGTACCTTGGCGGGATCGGCGGCGACGCGCGCAACCTCGCGTGCGGCGAGCCAGTCACCGGCGTCTGGCGTGAACCAGCTTGCATGTCGCGGCTCGCACACCACCGGCACATCGATGCGCTTTCGCAGAGCGCGAAAGAATGCTCCGGCTACCCGTTTCTCCAGTGCCAGTTTCGGCGACAATTGCACCAGCAGGACGCCCAGCCTGTCGCCCAGTCCGGTTGCTTCAGCGGCGAAGCGGTCGAGCAACGCGCCGCAATCGGCGAGGCCATGCTCATGCGTCATTGTCTGCGGGACCTTTACCGAGAAGCGAAAGCTCTTCGGCGTCGACTGCGCCCACCGTTCATAAGTCTTGCGCTGATGCGGCCGGTAGAACGACGAGTTGATCTCGACGGTGTCGAGACGCCGTGCGTAACGTTCGAGATGACTGCCACCGGCCGGCACGTCGCCATTGTATTGTGAGGGTACGCTCCAGCCCGCTGTCCCAACCCGCAAAGGCGACGCAGTCATCGAACGGCCTTCGGTTATGTTCAGGTTCTCCGGGTCAATGAGGTTTATGCCTGCAAGTTCCCCGCATGGCTTCAAAACGCTACTGCTTCTCCAGCCCTGCCTTCTCGATCACATCCGCCCAGCGCTTGATCTCCTTCTGGATGAACGGCGTCGCCTCCGACTTCTGCTGCATCATGGCCTTGGTGCCGAATTTTTCGAAATGGGCGCGGACGCGGTCCGAGGTCAGCGCGGCATGCGCGGCCGCGGCCAGCCGGTCGACAATGTCAGGCGGCGTTCCCGCCGGCACCATGATGCTGGACCAGCTCTCGGTAGTCATGTCGGGCAAGCCGAGTTCCGCCATGGTCGGCGCGTTCGGCATGTTCTTCAACCGCGCCGGCGCGGTGGTCGCCAGCACTTTCAGTTTGCCGGCCTCGATATGCGGGCCGACCGAGACCGGATAATCGAACATCACGTCGATGCGGCCGGTGATCAGGTCGTTGAGCGCGGGCGCGCTGCCCTTGTAAGGCACGTGCAGCATGTCGATGCCGGCGACGGTCTTGAACAACTCGGCGACCAGATGGGTTCCGGTGCCGACACCGGCCGAGCTGAAGGTCACCTTGCCCGGATACTTTTTGGCGTAGGCGATGAACTCGGGCACCGAATTGAAGGGCGCGCCTTCGAAGGCCACAAAAATGTTCGGCGACTCCGCCATCATATGGACGGGGAGAAAACTGGTCAGCGGATCGTAGGACAGGTTTTTGCGCAGCGTGACATTGGCCGCCATGGTGCCCTGAGTTCCGTAAAGGATCGTATAGCCGTCGGGCCTGGAGCGGGCGGCCTGCTCGGTGCCGACCGTGCCGCCCGCTCCGCCCCGGTTGTCGATCAACACGGTCTGGCCCAGCGACTTCGACATTTCCTCCGCAACCAGCCGCGAGGTGGTGTCGGTGATGCCGCCGGGCGTGAACGGCACGATCCAGGTGATCGGGCGGTTCGGAAACTCTTCGGCCGCAGCGGACGCGACGACGCCGCAGGCGGCGAGGAACATGGCGAGCAAGACGGTGTGCTTCGACATCAGATTCTCTTTCCAGAAAGCTGGCCATTGCGACGAAGGTTTCCGATTACGCCTTGATCAACTCCAGCACCGCCGCCGCGAACGCTTCGGGATCCTCTTGCGGCAAATTATGCCCCGCGCGGGGTATGATCCGATGGCTGCGCGGGCCGGTAAATTTTGTTGCAGTCGCACCGCCGTCATTGGCGGGAATCACGCCGTCGCCGGCGCCGTCCAAAGTGATGGTGGGGACCGAAATCGCAGGCTGCGCCGCCAGCCGGCGTTGCACCTCGGCGTATTGCGGATCGCCTTCGGCGAGTCCGTAGCGATGCCGGTAACTGTGGATCACGACGTCGACGTAATCAGGGTTGTCGAAGGTTGCGGCCGTGCGATCGAAGGTCGCATCGTCGAAAGCCCAGTTCGGCGACCATTGCTGCCATAGAATCTTTGCGATTTCGCGCCGGTTGGCGGCGAGGCCGGCGCGGCCGCGCTCGAGCTGGAAATAATACTGATACCAGAGCGCGACCTCGCGCTCGGCGCTGGCCGGCACCATGGCCCTGGCGATATCCTGAATATTGTAGCTGTTGAGCGACACCAGGCCAGCGCAACGCGCCGGCCATAGCGCGGCGCCGACGCAGGCGGCGCGGCCGCCCCAGTCATAGCCGGCGAAAACCGCACGCTGGATACCGAGCGCATCGATCAGCGCGATCAGGTCGGCGCCCAGCGCGGCCTGCTCGCCGGAGCGCGGCGTCGCCTTGTCGCGGAAACGGGTCGGCCCGTAACCGCGCAAATAGGGAACGATGGCGCGGCAGCCCTGCGCAGCCAGCATCGGGGCGACATCGACATAGGAGTGGATGTCATACGGAAAGCCGTGCAGCAGCATCACGACCGGACCGTCCGCGGGTCCCGCCTCGTAATAGGCGATGTCAAGCACGCCGGCATCGACATGGCGTAACGGCTCCAGCCGATGGGAGGAGGATGCACGCGTCAAAAATGGACTCCCCGTTGCATTTTTTCCTGTGGCCGCGGCAACAGCTTAATCGCGAAACGCGCGGCGCGGCGAACTAAAAAACGATTTTAAAATGCAATCGGGAGTATTGCGGCCGCGAGAATTCCGCTGGACGGCAATTGATTGCGGCATCGTCAGGACGGCCATTCGCCGGCCAGAAAAACATCTGGCGGTGTGAAGCACTTCACAGCGCCGGTTTGCCATTCGAGCTAACAGGCAGCGGGGACGAATCGTGGAGAAGCATCCATGCCGCGTTCACACACCCCTTCGCAACGAAGCGAAGCTATCTGGCCCAAAGCCCCAGTCCGGTCCGCAACCCAGGTCGCGATTCTGCTGGCCATCGCGGCCGCGGGGATTTTCGTTCTCGGCTGGGCGTTGGACGCCTCTCGCTCACGGGCTGCAACCAGGACCAATGTGCCGGTCTCGGCGGCCGCGGATTGCCCGCAATTGGCCGAGACGTTCGACAGTCAGAGAGCGGCTTGCCTGCGCCGGCGATGGTCGGCCATGCGCGATATGAGGCTGTGGCGCGATGGGCCGGAGAACGCGCAGCTCGAGGAATGCCTGCGAGCTCCGGGCGGAGATGTCGCGGCCCCCTTCAAGGCCAATAGCTGCGGCCAGCCAAAAGCCGCCCCGCGGCTGCAGCGCGCACAGAACTGATCGCTCGTCCCGCGCCTGCCGGGAATATGCCCGACCCGGCGCTGCGCCGATGATTTTTACCGGATTCGGCGATACAATGCCGTTCCGGTCATCGGAACACGGGGCCTGCCATGCTGCGATCCTTGCCACTCGCCATTGCCATGCTGGGTGCGCTGCTGGCGCCGGCGGCCGCCCAGCAAAAACCGCTGCGCAGCGAATGCCTGGCGATGGCGAATGCGCCGCCGGGCGCCACGCCGGTCAGCCTTCGCCGGGTCGCTGCGAAGACGGAGGAGGTGACGATCTCCTATGCCGGCCATTCGACCTATTACATCGAGTCGCGCGACGGCGTGCGGATCGCGACCGACTACAGCGGCGCCTACCGGATCGGCCGCCTGCCCGACGTCGTCACCATGAACCGCGCCCACTCCACGCATTACTCGCTATCTCCGGACCGCGGCATCGCGCATGTGCTGCACGGCTGGGGCGATGACGGCAAGCCCGCGCATATCAATCAGCGCATCGGTGACGTCTACATCCGCAACGTCACCACCGACATCCGCCCTTATTACAGCGACGATTCGCACAGCGCGCTGGTCAGGGACGGCAATTCGATCTTCATCTTCGAGGTCGCCGGCCTCTGCATCGGCCACCTCGGCCACCTGCACCACAAGCTCGACGATAGCCATTTCGCCCAGATCGGCCGTATCGACATCCTGATGGTGCCGATCGACGGCACCTATACGATGTCGCTCGACGGCATTTCCGAGATCACGCGGCGGCTGCGCTCCTCGGTGGTGCTGCCGATGCATCGCTTCATGACCCCGCTCGACGACTTCATGCAGAAGATCGGCCAGCAATTCGAGATCGACCGGCGCGGCGAACGGAGCTTGACAATATCGCGGGAGACGCTGCCGTCCACGCCGACGGTGATTATTCTGGACGGGGTTTGAGCGACCGGTCCGCAAGGCTCGGCCATCACAAGGCTTCGACAATAACAAGAAAACGGGGAGCGAGACGCATGGCCACCAGCATTGCCGCGGCATCGAACAGCGGGCTGTATGCCGATCCGCGCGAAGACTGGCTGGCGCAGCACAGCGAGGAAGTGATCGATCCCACCCGGCCGATCGTCGATCCGCATCATCATCTCTGGGACCGTGGCGGCCAGCGCTACATGATCGAGGAAATGGCCGCCGACATCGCCTCCGGCCACAATATCGTTGCGACCGTCTATGTCGATTGCCGCTCGATGTACCGCGCGTCGGGCCCCGAGGCGTTCCGCCCGGTCGGCGAGGTCGAATTCGCCAACGGCGTCGCGGCGATGAGCGCCAGCGGCGGCTACGGTCCGGCGCAGATCAACGCCGGGATCGTCAGCCACGTCAATCTGCTGCTCGGCGACGGCGCGAGGCCGGTGCTGGAAGCGGAGATCACCGCCGGCAATGGCCGCTTCCGCGGCATCCGGCATTCCTCGGCATGGGATGCCGAGCTCGAGGTCGCCGGCATGTATGCCAAGCGGCCGAAAGGCATCCTGCTCGATGCCACCTTCCGCCAGGGTTTTGCCTGCCTCGCGCCGTTGAACCTGAGCTTCGATGCCTGGCTGTTTCATCCGCAGATCGGGGAGTTGGTCGATCTCGCCCGCGCCTTTCCAAGCACCAAAATCGTGCTCGATCATTGCGGCGGCCCGGTCGGCCTCGGCCGTTTCGCCGGCAGGCGCGAGGAGACGTTTCCATCGTGGAAGGCCTCGATCCAGGAAATCGCTGGATGCCCCAATGTCTCGGTCAAGCTTGGCGGGCTCGCGATGCGGCTGCTCGGCTATGATTTTCACGAGCGCCCGAAACCGCCGTCATCGGAGCAAGTCGCCACGGCATGGCGGCCCTATATCGAGACCTGCATCGAGGCCTTCGGCCCTGACCGGGCGATGTTCGAGAGCAACTTTCCGCCCGACAAGGGCCAGTGCAGCTACCAGGTGATCTTCAACGCCTTCAAGCGCATCGCCGCGCAATACAGCGAAGCCGAGAAGACCGCGCTGTTCTCGACAACGGCGACGGAGTTTTACCGGCTTGGCTGACCACAGATCGGCTTAATCGAAGTCAGCCGCCGCGATTCTTCTTTTTCTTCTTGCCGAACGCGGGTTTCGCATCACCCCCGCCGGCATGCGCTGCCGCGGCATAGGCTTGTTTGTGCGGATATTTCTTTTTCTTGTCGTAAGCCGGGGCCAATCCCGGCCCGCTTCCGCCGGGAGGCTTGCCGTGATGCTTCGGCCCTCGCTCGTCACGCGAGCGGTCGCTCGGGCGGTCGGCGCCGGCGTCGCGCCGCGGCGGGTAGGTCCGCTTTTCCCGGGGCGCCTGCGCCTGCGGTGCCTCTGACATCGCCTCGATGCGGATATTGTCTTCCTTGTCGGGGCGCCGGATCATGGCGGCGAAGGATTCCGCGGCCGCTTTGGAGATTTCGAACTCGGTGGTGGCGTCCATGATGCGGATGGCGCCGATATCGTGCTTGTCGATCCCGCCGCGGCGGCAGATCATCGGCAACAGCCAGCGCGCTTCGGCGTTCTTCTTGCGGCCGATGGCGGCACGAAACCACACGCTGCCCTCCGCCATGCCGCCGTGACGCGGCGATGGTTTACCGGGCTTTCCGCGCGGTGCGGCCTCGCGATCATCGCCGCGTGGCGGCCGCGCGCTTCTTTCCCGGCCGCCGACGTCGCGGGACCGGCCGGCGCCGTGGCCGGCATCGAGAATGTCTTCGGGCGACGGCAGCCGCGCGCGGTAGAGCCGCGCCAGCGCTGCCGCGATATCCTCGGGCGACCGCTCGGCCAGCATGGCCTGCGCCAGCACCAGATCCTCCGGGGTGTTCTCTTCCGCGAACAGCGTATCCTTGAGCATCCGCTCCTGGTCGAGCTTGCGGATTTCTTCCGACGTCGGCGCGGTGCCCCAGACGGCGTCTATGCCGGCGAGATTGAGCAACAATTCCGCGCGCCGCTTGCGCGCCGGCGGCACCAGCAAGACGCTGACGCCCTTGCGGCCGGCCCGGCCGGTACGGCCGGAGCGATGCTGCATCACCTCCGCATCGTTCGGCAGATCGGAGTGAATCACGAGGTCGAGGTTCGGCAGGTCGATGCCGCGCGCCGCCACGTCGGTGGCGACACAGACGCGGGCGCGGCCATCGCGCAGCGACTGCAGCGCCTGGGTCCGCTCGTTCTGAGTCAACTCGCCCGATAGCGCGACCACCGAGAAGCCGCGCTCCGACAGCGTCGCCTGCAGATGCCGCACCGCGTTGCGGGTGTTGCAGAACACCAGCGCGCCCGGCGATTCGAAGAAGCGCAGCACGTTGACGACCGCGTGCTCGACGTCGGCCGCGGCGATCCGGATGGCACGGTATTCGATGTCGGCATGGCCGCCTTCATCGCCCGCAACCTCGACGCGAAACGCCTGCTGCTGATAGGTCTTGGCAATCGCCACGATGCCGCGCGGCAACGTCGCCGAGAACAACAGGGTGCGGCGGGTGGCCGGCGTGGTCTTGAGGATGAATTCCATGTCCTCGCGAAACCCGAGGTCGAGCATCTCGTCGGCCTCGTCGAGCACCACCGCCTTCAACTGCGAGACGTCGAGGCGGCCGCGCCGTAGATGGTCGCACAGACGGCCGGGCGTGCCGACCACGATGTGGGCGCCCGCGGCCAGCTGGCGCTGTTCGGCGCGCGGATCCATGCCGCCGACGCAGGAAACCACCCGCGCATCGGCATATTGATAGAGCCAGGCGAGTTCGCGGTGCACCTGCAAGGCCAGCTCGCGGGTCGGTGCCACGATCAGGGCAAGCGGCGCGGCGGCCCGCTCGAACCGCTCGGAAT
>Ga0307294_10000371_pt1 | contig 11128 bp, 9 predicted proteins | sample ER_DNA_151_FD_194468 | JGI IMG/M metagenome (GOLD analysis project Ga0307294, IMG submission 194468) | Bulk soil microbial communities from the East River watershed near Crested Butte, Colorado, United States - ER_DNA_151 | ecosystem: Environmental > Terrestrial > Soil > Floodplain | place: USA... | reverse complement strand
CTCCCCGCTTGCGGGGAGAGGGTCGGGGTGAGGGGGGCTCTCCACAAGCTCGGATCGTCCTCCTCACCCGGCGCTACGCGCCGACCTCGCCCCGCAGGCGGGGAGAGGTGAATCCCCAACGACCTCATCCTGGGGGAGCGGCGACTTCGCCGCGTCTCGAAGGATGAAGCCGCCGAACCAAAATGCGCTGACCCGGACCGCCAATGGCCTTTTACTTCGTCCAGTTCCTGACCGGTCTTGCCAGCGCGGCATCGCTGTTTCTGGTGGCGTCGGGTCTGTCGATCATCTTCGGCGTGACGCGGATCGTCAATTTCGCCCATGGCGCCTTCTACATGCTCGGCGCCTATGTGGCGTTCACGCTGACCGAGCGGTTTTCCGGCGCGCTCGGGTTCTGGGGCGGCATCGTGGTGGCGGCGCTGGTGGTGGCGGTGGTCGGCGTGCTGGTGGAGATGGTGCTGCTGCGGCGGATCTATCACGCCCCCGAACTGTTCCAGTTGCTGGCGACCTTCGGGCTCACCCTGATGGTGCAGGATCTGGTGGTGCTGATCTGGGGACCGGACGACCTGCTCGGCCGCCGCGCGCCGGGGTTCAAGGGCGCGGTCGATTTCTTCGGCCAGAACATTCCGACCTATGACCTGTTCCTGATCGCGCTCAGTCCGATCGTGCTGGGATTGCTGTGGCTCTTGTTCCAGCGCACCCGATGGGGCGTGCTGGTGCGTGCCGCGACCCAGGACCGCGATATGGTGGCAGCGCTCGGCGTCAATCAGAAATGGCTATTCACCAGCGTGTTCGCGCTCGGTGTATTTCTCGCGGCATTGGGCGGTGCGTTGCAGATTCCACGCGACGCAGTGCATCACGCGCTCGACCTGCGCATCATCGTCGACGTCTTCGTGGTGGTGGTGATCGGCGGCCTCGGCAGCATCATCGGCGCCTTCGTCGCCGCCGTGCTGGTGTCGGAACTGAACGCGTTCGGCATCCTGATTTTTCCGAAGATCTCCATCATCCTGGTGTTTCTGGTGATGGCGGCGGTGCTGATCGTGCGGCCATGGGGGCTGTTCGGCAGGCAGGAGGCCGCCGCGCGCCGTACGCCGGGACTGACCGTCAATCCGTGGCGTCCGCTGTCTCAGGGCGAACGTCTCGCCGCCCTTGCCGCGCTGGTCGTGGCGGCGATGCTGCCGCTGGTTGGCGGCAACTATGCCCTCACGGTCGGCTCCGAAATCGCGATCTTCGTGATCTTCGCCGCCAGCCTGCATTTCCTGATGTCGGTCGGCGGGCTCGCCTCGTTCGGCCATGCCGCCTATTTCGGGCTCGGTGCCTATGGCATCGCCTTTCTCGCCAAGATGGCGGGCTTGCCGATGATCGTCTGCCTGCTGCTCGGTCCGCTGCTGGGCTGCCTCGGTGCCGCGATATTCGGTTTCTTCGCGGTCCAGCTCTCCGGCGTCTATTTTGCGATGCTGACGCTGGCCTTCGCGCAGATCGTCTGGTCGGTCGCGTTCCAGTGGGTCGCGGTGACCGGCGGCGACAACGGCATTTTGGGCCTCTGGCCCGAAAAGTGGGCAGCCGGTCCTGGGAGTTTTTACTGGCTGTCGATCGCGGTGGCCGCATCAGCGGTCGCGGCACTTCGCATCATCGTGTTTTCGCCATTCGGCTACGCTTTGCGCGCTACCCGCGACTCGGTCCTGCGCAGCGAGGCCGTCGGCATCGACGCCAAGCGCATCCAGTGGACCGCGTTCGTCATCGCGGGCACCGTTGCGGGCGTGGGCGGCGCGCTGTTCGCGTATCTCAAGGGCAGCGTGTTTCCCGACAGCCTCGGCATCTCGCTGTCGGTAGATGCGCTGGTTATGGTGCTGCTCGGCGGCGTCGAGACGGTGTCGGGCGCGGTGATCGGCGCCATCGTCTACAAGATGCTCTCGATCTGGCTGGTCAGTCAGACCGACCTGTCAAAACTGGTGCTGGGCGGCGTCATCGTGCTGATCGTGGTCGCGTTTCCGAAGGGCATCGTCGGCACATTCGAGACATTCCGCAACCGGCGCCGGCCCCGGCTGCCAAAGCCCGCGCTGCTCAAATCGGGAATCGAGAGCGCCGAATGAGCATCGCGCCCACATTGCTGTCGGTCGAAGGCCTGAGCAAATCCTATGGCGGCGTGCACGCGGTGCGCAACGTGTCGTTTGCACTGAAGGCCGGCGAAATCCTGGCGTTGATCGGTCCCAATGGCGCGGGCAAGAGCACCTGCTTCGACATGCTCAACGGCCAAACCGCCCCCGGCGCCGGCCGCATCAACCTGCTCGGCCTTGATACCACCGGCAAGAAGCCGCGCGAGATCTGGCGCCTCGGCGTCGGCCGCACCTTCCAGATCACCGCGACGTTCCCCACCATGACGGTGCGTGAGAACGTCCAGGTCGCCCTGGTGTCGTATGGCCGGCAGTTGTTCAATCTGTGGGCGTCGACACCGCAATTCGCGCGCGAGGAAGCCGGCCGCCTGCTCGAACTGGTCGGCATGAACGGCTATGCCGAGCGGCCCTGCGGCGAACTGGCCTATGGCGACCTGAAGCGGCTGGAACTCGCCATAGCGCTCGCCAATCAGCCAAAGCTGCTCCTGATGGACGAGCCGACCGCCGGCATGGCACCGCGCGAGCGCATCGAACTGATGCGGCTGACCGCGCAGATCGCGCGGGAGAAATCCATCGGCGTGCTGTTCACCGAGCACGACATGGACGTGGTGTTCGAACATGCCGACCGCATCCTGGTACTCAACCGCGGCAGCCTGATCGCCGAGGGCTCGCCGCAAGAGGTCCGGGGCAACCCGCAGGTTCGCGCCATCTATCTGGGCGAGGGGCTGGTGTACGACGCCCGCCATCGCGAGGGGCTGCCGTCATGAAGCTCAGCGTCCAGGATCTCAACAGCCATTACGGCCCGGCGCACATCCTGTTCGACGTCACGCTCGAGGTTGGCGAGGGCGAGGTGGTGGCACTTCTCGGGCGCAATGGCGCCGGCAAGTCCACCACTTTTCGCTCCATCATCGGCCTGGTCGAGAGCCGCACCGGCCGAATCGTCTTCGAGGGCCAGGACGTCTCGGACCAGCCGACCCATGCGATCGTCAGCCGCGGCCTCGGCTATGTGCCGGAAGAGCGGCGCATCTTCACCGATCTCACGGTTGATGAGAATCTCGAAGTCGGCCGCCAGCCGGTGCGGCCGAACGCGCCGCACTGGACCCGGGAAAAGCTGTTCACGCTGTTTCCGAACCTCGCCGAGATGCGCAACCGTCCCGGCGGCCGCATGAGCGGCGGCGAGCAGCAGATGCTGACCATCGCGCGCACCCTGATGGGCAACCCGTCGCTGGTACTGCTCGATGAGCCCTCGGAGGGATTGTCGCCGAAGATTGTCGAGCAGATGGTGGCGGCGATCCTGACCATGAAGCAGGCAGGCGTCAGCATCGTCGTCTCCGAGCAGAATTTGCATTTCGCCAGATTGATCTCGGACCGCGCCTATATCATCGAGCGCGGCCGGATCTGCTATTCCGGCACCATGACCGAGCTCGACGCGCGTCCTGACATCAGAGACACGCATCTGGCGCTGTGAGAAGGGGCGGGGAACGCATGACCAGAAGTGTTTCGCCGAAACGCAGCCCAAAACCTTCGCGGCCGGCTTACGTGCTGGAGGAGCAGGTCGGTTTTATCCTTCGCCAGGTCTGGCAGCGCCATGCCACCATCTTTGCCCGCGAGATCGGCATCAATCTGACGCCGACGCAATGGGCGGCGCTGGCAAAGCTCACCGAGACCGGGCCGTGTTCGCAGAATGCGCTGGGACGGCTGACGGCGATGGATGTCGCCACCATCAAGGGCGTGATCGACCGGCTGACCGCGCGCGGCCTCACCGAAACCAGTCCCGATCCCGAGGACGGCCGCCGCCTGCTGGTCAGTCTCACCCGCGCCGGCCAGCTGATGGCCGAGAAGGCCGCGCCCAACGCGCTGGCGATTACCCGGGAAACGCTGGGGCCGCTCGATGCGAAGGAGCGGGAGACGCTGCTGGCGCTGCTCAGCAAGCTGCGCTGATCGGCTCAGCCATGGCCGCTTCAATCGCGTTCAGCCCACTTCGCCCGATAGCGGATTTCGCTGCCGTCGGGATGCGGTTGCCATGCTCCGAATTCGGGGCTATGCGGCGCCTTGCCTGACAGTCCGATGCGAAATGTGCGGTCGGGCTGGCCCTTGATCTTGATCTCCAGCTGTCGATAGGCGGTGCGAAAGGCGAGTTCGACGTCGCCCGCGATCACGGCGCGGTCGCCGTCGCGGCGGAATTGCTCGAACCTCGGCTCGCTCGGCATGGTGTTCTGGTCGGTCTGCAGTTCGATCGCGACGTCTTGCGCAGTCGCCGGCGCTGCTGTGCCTGCGGGAAGGCGAACCTCGAATTTGAGAATCGGGGTGGCGCCATTCCGGTTGAGCCAGGGGGTTGCCGTCGAAAGCGCATACCAGCCGTACGCACCGCCCACTGCGGCGCAAAGCGCAAGGACCACGCCGAATGACTTCAGGCTGTTGCGGGCAAGCCCGCCGGCATTCTTCGCGCCACGCCAGCGCATGCCAAGCCTGGTGCCGATCACCAGGCCTGCGATCGCGCCGGCCGGCGCGAACACCAGCAGCGCCAGCAGGCCCGACGTGATCGGGTCGGCCCGGTTGCCAAACCCGACGACCTCAAGCGCCAGCAGCGTGGCGAGGAAGCCCGCCACCGCACCGAGGACGCCGCCGATGATGTGGAGTGAGTTTTTCATCCGCTGCCTTTTAGCTCACGTTGACGTGCGATGCACGGCATTGTGGCGAACCCCGAATTGCGGCACATTCGAGATGCAACCCGGTCGATCCATGCGGATGCCGGCAATATTGGATGGGGAGTGACAGGCCATGATCTCACGTCGGCTCTTCTGTGGATGTCTCGCAGCAGCGATCCCGTTCGCCGCGACCGCGGCCCAGGCGCAGTCTACGGAATGCGCGATCTTCACGCCGGATCGCCAGAAGTCGACCGCGCCCGACGACGCGATTGCGCGGCTCAAGGCCGGCAACGAGAGGTTTACGACGGGCAAGTCGATCAACTGCGATCTGATGGCCCAGGTGAAAGAGACCGCCAGCAGCCAGTCGCCCTACGCCGCCATCGTCGGCTGCATCGATTCCCGCGTGCCCCCCGAACTGGTGTTCGATCAGCGCATCGGGGATGTGTTCTGCGCGCGTGTGGCCGGCGCCATCGTCAACCCGGATATCATCGGCAGCCTTGAATACTCGACCAAGGTGGTGGGAGCCAAGGCGATCGTCGTGCTCGGCCATAATTCCTGCGGCGCGATCAAGAGCGCGGTGGACAACGTCAAGCTCGGCAGCAACATCGCGGCCCTGCTGAAGAATTTTCGGCCGGCGCTGGCCACCCTGACCAAGGCGGACGGCCATCGCGATTCGCACAATTATCCGCTGGTTCAAAAGGTCGCCGAGGCCAGTGTGCGGCTGACGGCGGAGAGCCTGCCCAAGCGCAGCCCGATCATCAAGCAGCTGGTCGACGCCAAGCAGTTGAGGATCGCGGCCGCAATGCATGACATCACGACCGGCAAGGTGAGCTGGCTCTCCTGAGAGTTTGACCGAATGCGGCCAATGGAGGCTGCTTTTCGGTCAGGCTCCGGGATACGGTTGGCAATCACCCGGCTATCTAGTTTTGTGTGCTGGTTACGGCTCAACTTCAACGATGTACCGCCGCACGGTTTTTGCAGTCTTCTCCCCTTCAGGCACAAGGTCCTGCCAGACTTTCGATTGGAAAAACGCTCTGGCGGCGTCGGCACTCTCCCACTCGGTCATGGCTACGCCAATGGGAGGGGCCTCGCCCTCTGCGTGGAAAATCCTGCCTTTCAAGGTGCCCATAGAGCGACCGCCCGCATCGGCTAGCGCCTTTCTGGCGGCAGCGAGGTAGCTGGGCGAGATCGTTGCACCGGCAATCGGGATGATCTCACCGATGCTGTAAGCTTTCAGCTTGGTTTGGGCCTGCAGACCCTGGACCGACAAGCCGCCGAGCGTGATGCCAGCGAGCAATGACAATACGAGCGTGTATCCCGTTCTCATGACTTTCTCCTGCCCAGGCTTGCTTCAATCACCGCCACCTGGAAGGCGCGGTTGACATGGGTCTATCAGCGCGCTGGCGGGCTCGCTTCACATTTGGCTCACATTTTCCTCACCAACGGCTCATTCCTGCTAGACTGGATGGCGGATTTCAACCGGAGGGAACGCCACCATGCGTTATCTCTTTGAGAGCTGCGCGCTGGACACCGTCTGCTGCGAGCTACGGCGCGGGGCTGACATCGTGCCCATTGCGCCGCAGGTCTTTGATCTTCTCGCCTACTTGGTGCGAAACCGCGGGCGCGTCGTCAGCAAGGATGAATTGATCGCAGCTATCTGGGACGACCGCATCGTCTCCGATTCCGCGCTGACAACCCGACTGAATTTGGTCCGAAATGCAATCGGCGACAACGGACGCGAGCAGCGTCTCCTGAAGACGCTCCCGCGCAAGGGTTTCCGGTTCGTCGGGCCGGTGTTCGAGGAGCTTGGACACCCTGACGCTCCGGTCGCTGTGATCTCTCAGGAGGCGCTGACATTGGCCCGCTCTGAGCGACCATCAATCAGCGTCTTATCCTTCACCAACCTGTCCGGTGATCCCAGCCTGGATATCCTGGGCGCAGGGATCACAGAGGATGTATTGACCGAGCTGTCGAAGCAACACGAGGTCGTTCTGAATGCAAGTGGGGCCCGGCCTGTCGCCAAAAGCACAACCTGCGATGTGCGAGAAGTTGGCCGCGAGCCTGGTGCGCGTTATATTTTGGAGGGCAGCGTTCGAGCCGGGCGATTTCGCACGCGCGTCACGGGGCGGCTGATTGATGCCATGACGGCCACGCAAATTTGGGGCCAGCACTACGACTTGGATGGCACCCGTGATCCGGCCTTTCACGACGAGATTGCACAGGCCATTGTCTCAGCCATTTTGCCGGTAATCCGCCACACCGATCGGCAGCGCTCTCAGCACAAGCAACCCGGACAGCTTGGAGTCTGGGAGGCCTACCAACGCGGCTTGTGGCATATGTCAAAGTCCGAGGCTACCGAGAACAAGTTGGCTCGGTCCCTCTTTCAGCGTGCCGTTGATCTCGATCCAAGTTTTGGCCGGGGCTATGGCGCCATCGCTTTCACTTACACGGCCGCTTCGTCGGCCTTCAGCGAAATATCCATTGCCGAGAGTTGCGAGCTGGCCGAACCGCTGGTGCGCAAAGCCATCGCGCTCGACGAGAATGATACAGATGCACGCTCGCGGTTGGCGCTGCTGGCGCTGTTGAGGGGGGATCTCGAAAGCGCTGTCCGGGAAGCGGAACTGGTTCTATCTGTGCACGCGAGTTGCCCCGACGCTTGGGGGGTCAAGGGTGCAGCTCTGGTGTATGCCGGGCGCCGGGAGGAGGGTCGCGAGGCGATCAAGCGGTATTTCAACCTGAACCCCCGTGATATTGCACGTCCAATTCGTCGGGCGCAGATCGCATCGTCACTCTATATTGACGGTGGCTATGAGGAGGCAGCACAGATTTCAAGACAAGTTGTTCGACACTACCCCAGCCACCCGATAGCCTATCGCTGGCTGGCTGCATCTTTGGGGCAGCTGGGCAGAGCAGGCGAGGCGCAACAGGTATTGCATACGTTGCAGACAATATCGCCGTCGTCGTTCGAAATGTATATCCGGCAACGACCTCCGCAATACTGCAGTATAGAATATGCTCCCATGTTGCAGGGGCTGCGCAAGGCCGGCTGGAAGGAGTAGGTCCTTCCCGCTGTCATCAACTCATCACTTTGCTTTCAAGGAGCCTCAGGCCGTACCTGCGTGCTCGAAACCGTTGCGGACGTGTTGGGCGCCATACGGGCGAGCACGAGCGCGGCGCAGCTCGCCGCCAACGCCGGAATCGCCGCCACCATGAACAGCGATTGCGCGGACATGCCACGGGCGAGCATGATCCCGCCGATCAGCGGCCCCACGATGGATCCGACCCGGCCAACGCCGATCGCCCAGCCGACGCCGGTCGAGCGCGCCATGGTCGGATAGCAGGCCGCAGCGAGGGCGATCGCCCCGACATGGCCGCCAACCAAAAAGAACCCGGCGCAGGAGGTCGCGAGTATCGCGAATGCAATCGAATGACCGGAAAAGCCGACTGTCGCTATCGCGATGGCCGCGAAGAGAAAGGCAAGCGCGAGCGCGCGGAACGAGAAACGGTCAATGAATTGTCCGAGCGTCAAGGTGCCGACGATGCCCCCGACTTGCAGCATCGCGCCAACGGCAGCGGCCGCCGTGATCGAGGCGCCGAGATCGTTCACCACTGTTGGAAGCCAGTTCAACCATAGATAGAGGTCAAGCAGGCTCATGAAAAACACTGCCCACAGCACGAGCGTCGCCAAGGTGCGCCCCTCATTGAAGAGATGCGCGATGGGCGGGCCCACGGACGTCGTCTCGTGGACTTCGAACCGCATCGCGGTCGGGAAGCGCACGGTTGGCGCGACCCGCTTCAGGAGTTCGGCCACGCGCGCGTTTGCCTCGCCGGAGAGCGCGAGGAAACGAACGGACTCGGGCAGGCGGGCGGCGAGGAACGGGACGAGAAGAAACGGCGCAATACCGCCGACCAAAAAGATGGATTGCCAGCCGAAGGTTGGGATCAGCATCGCGGCAAGCAGTCCGCTGAGCGCGGAGCCGACGGAAAAACCGACGAACATTGCCATGACCATCGTCGCGCGACGGCGATGTGGGCTGAACTCCGAAATGAGCGCGATCGTGTTTGGTAAGGCGCCGCCAAGGCCGATACCGGTGAGAAAGCGGATAACAAGAAGGCTGGTGATGTCCTGGGCGAAGACGGTGGCGAGTGTGCCGAGGCCGAAGGCGGCGGTGCAGAGGACGATGATGCGCTTGCGTCCGATGCGGTCGGCGATCGCACCGAAGAGGAGCGCGCCGATCATATTCCCAAATAGGCCGGCGCTGAAGACCGGTCCCAGTGCGCCGCGCGCGAGGTTCCAGTCGCGGGCAAGGTCCGGTGCTACATAGCCGATCCCCTGCGTGTCGAAGCCGTCGAGCAAGAGAACGGCGGCGCAGGTGAGCAACAGTCGAATTTGAAAGCGACCGATCGGCTGCTCATCAATGAAGGCGGCAACGTCGGTCACGCACGGCTCGCTCACGCTTGTGGAAGCCTCCGCCATGAGACTAATACCTACCGTGGTAATTTCACTTGCTCAAGCGAAACTGCCCCTGTTGCTGACATTTTTGCGCAGAGGGGGAGCGTTATTCAATAGACGAAAATTACAACCGATGTCCGCGACGCGGCTCAGGCGCAGTCCACTGAATGCGCGGTTGCCACGCCGGATCGCCAGAAGTCGACCGCACCGCCAAGCAAGTGAAGATCACCGCCCGCGATGTGCGACATCACGGCAGGCAAGGTGAGCTGGCTGTCTTGAGAATTTGTCTCCCTGGGACTATTGGATGCTGTGGCGCGCCATGACCGGCCGCTGTTGGTCGGCTACCGCCGACGCGGCCGACGACCAGCTTGCGACCGTCAGTTCGGTGCGATAGCGCGGCAGGCGATCCTCCAGCGCGTAGAGCACGCACAGCGCCAGGCTGGCCCAGACCGCGAGGCTGAAATAAAGCGACATCCAGGCAATCTCGTCCTTCCACTCGGCGAGGTCGCGGGTCACGACCCATCGCGTGCTGACGTCACGCAGACCTTCGAGCGGGCTCAGAAGCGTGCTGCCGTCGCCTACCTCGCTCCGCCACCGGCTCAGATACATCGGCACATCGACGGTCATGAGAAACGCCAGATAGGCGGCGATGCCGACGATCGAGACAGCGAGCACCACGCGAACCGCGCCATCGAATTCCGGCAGCAACCGGCAAAGCCCGATCCCGACGATGAAGAAGGCCACCGCCCATATCGAATTTTCGACGGCGTTGCCGAGATAGTTGGTGGTCAGCACCGCAAGCCATGAAAAGCATTCCGCGATCAGGATCAGCGGTACGATCACCCAGGCAGCAGCCAGGGTGGTGTCCGCGCCCGTCATGGTGCCGAGCTGATGCAGGATGACGGCCCATTGCGCCGCGAAGGCCATCTCGGCCACGGTTGCCACGGAGCGGCCGACCATGACGCTCGACAGCCAGGTGTCGAACAGGCAGATCCGCTGCACGTCCGCGCGCGGCAGGAACGATCGGAAGGCGCAGCCGAAAACATAGGCCGCGCAAAGCAACAGCATCAGCTGGTTGCCGGAGGTGCTGCCGAGAGCGTCGGTCGGCTCATCGTGGAGCTGGCGGTACAGCAGGAACCAGACCGCGATATTGACGGCGCTGACCAGGCTCAACAGGCTCCACCACCACGCCACGGGACTCGACCATGCCAGGTCAATCGATCGGGTGTTGGATCGCGCCGCCCGCCATTCCAAGCTCATCAACCGCTCCGCACGTAAATCGAATTGTCATCAGGCTGTAACAAAACCGTCACAAATCTGATGGTAACAATCCTGTCACGGAATGCGGGCAATCACGACATAAATAAAATGTGCGGTGGGTGCTTGCGGGGCGAAGTGTCTTGTCAACGACGATGCATCATGCAGCCGAAGGGCTGCAGCCTTGTTCCGCTGGCAGATCATCGGCATTGGGGTTGCCCGGTGCCGTTGCCCAAGCCAGTTCGACGAGCGTCACAATCCGCCGACCGGCACCGTCAAACTGGCAAACGATCAGGCCCTGCTCCTCGATGTAGGTCAGCAGACGCCGTGCCCGGCGCAACGAATGTGAGCCATAGGCGCGGGCAATCGCTGCGTCCCCGGGGCAGGGCCATCCTTCCTTCGCGGCACGGGCGATCATCATGAAGACGCCCTGCATATCCTCCGGCAGCAGCGAGGCGCGGACCGAGACATCCTCCCAACCGTCATCCTCTGCCATATCGGAGCCGAGCCCGGCGCGGGCGCGCGTCAGCATGCGACGGAAGTCGGCCAGGTCCGGCACGGCCAAACCGAGGCCCTCTATTCGGCAGCGCACCACGAACTCCTGGTAGAGCACGCCGATGGCGCGGAATCCCGCATCGGGCTCCGCCATCAAGATCGGA
>Ga0307294_10000370_pt1 | contig 11129 bp, 11 predicted proteins | sample ER_DNA_151_FD_194468 | JGI IMG/M metagenome (GOLD analysis project Ga0307294, IMG submission 194468) | Bulk soil microbial communities from the East River watershed near Crested Butte, Colorado, United States - ER_DNA_151 | ecosystem: Environmental > Terrestrial > Soil > Floodplain | place... | reverse complement strand
GGAGCCCGCCGCGTCGGCGAAATCGCGTTCACGATGGCATCGCGAGTCCCTCCAACCTCGGTCCTCGTCGACGAGGACGCGATTGTCTCGGCGCGATTGCAGCTGTGGCGGGAGTATCGCATTCCAGCTGAGCACGGAGCCGCGGCCGCCTTTGCCGCTCTCAGCTCCGATGCCTACCAGCCGGCCCGCAGTGAACGCGTCGCCGTCGTCGTGTGCGGAGCCAATACGGATATTCGCACTCTTGAACCTGAGTGACAACGCCGCCGTCGCTGAGCTGTCACTCGTAGCCATGCTGGCCGTACAGACGCACGAACCTGGCGTGACTCACCACCTCGAGCGAAACCAGACCGTCCACGCTTCGCTCGAACGCGGTGACCCGCTCGGCGCCGCCCGGACCGATCGGTTGCACCAACCGGCCAGCAATCCTGAGTTGGTTCACCAGCGGTTCGGGCACCTCCGGAAACGCCGCCGATACCACGATCGCGTCGTATGGTGCTGCCGACGGCACTCCTTCGGTGCCGTCGCCGTCTACGACCCGTACGTTCCTGATCTCTTGTGCCATGAGATGTCTCCGAGCCATCTCAGCCAGATCGGGCCATCGCTCGATACTGGTGACGACCGACGCCAAGTGAGCCAGTAGCGCGGTCTGGTAGCCGTACCCAGTGCCAACCTCGAGGACGTGTTCTGTTCCGGTGAGCCGGACGGCCTGGATCATGCACCCGGACAATGAGGGCTGGGTAGTCACCTGGCCATGCGGAATCCGTAGCGGTTCATCGCGGTACGCCGACCCAGCCTGATCGAGCGGCACGTACGCCGCCCGCGGCACTCTCCGCATTGCCTCGAGCACCCGCGGATCATCCACGCCCGCCCGCCGAGCCGCCGTCACGAGCTGTTCCAGATTGCTTACCTGGTCACTGCTGGACAGCGACAGCTCGTTCCTCGGCGGCACAGCTAGCCTCAGTGCCAGCCAAGCTGCGGTGCGACGTACCGCACCACGCTCTCGATCAAGTGGGCGTTGTAGTCGACGCCGAGCTGGTTGGGAACGGTGAGAAGCAGTGTGTCCGCGGCCGCGATCGCCTCGTCGTCGGCGAGTTCCTTCACCAGCCGGTCCGGCTCCCCCGCGTACGTCTTGCCGAATCGGGCTAGGCCGCCATCTAGGTAACCGACGTGGTCTTGACTATCGGCTGCCTGACCGAAGTAGGCATCATCTGTGTCACTCACGATCGGGAAGATGCTGCGGCTGACCGATATTCGCGGCTCGCGTTGATGACCGGCGGCCTTCCAGGCTTCGCGGAACCGCTGGATCTGCTCGGCCTGCAGTTGGTGGAACGGCACACCGGTGTCTTCGGTGAGCAGCGTCGAACTCATCAGGTTCATGCCCTGCTCTGCGGCCCACTCGGCTGTCTGGCGGGTTCCGGCACCCCACCAGATCCGGTCACGAAGCCCGGGCGAGTGCGGCTCTATCCGCAGCAGGCCTGGTGGGTTGGGGAACATCGGCCGCGGATTGGGCTGTGCGAACCCCTCGCCTTTGATCACCTCGAGAAAGACCGCAGCGTGCTCCCGAGCCATCGCAGCATGGTCCGAGCCCTCAGCAGGGGGATAGCCGAAGTACCGAAACCCGTCGATCACCTGCTCTGGCGACCCACGACTAATGCCAAGCTGAAGCCGTCCACCAGCGATTAGATCTGCCGCACCGGCATCCTCGGCCATATACAGCGGGTTCTCGTAGCGCATATCGATTACGCCGGTACCTATCTCGATCCGGCTTGTTCTCGCCCCTATGGCGGCGAGCAGCGGAAAGGGTGAGGACAGCTGGCGCGCGAAGTGGTGCACCCGGAAATACGCGCCGTCCGCACCGACCTCCTCGGTCGCGACCGCCAGTTCGATGGATTGCAGCAGGGCATCGGATGCCGAACGTGTTTGCGATTGCGGTGACGCCGTCCAATGCCCGAACGACAGGAACCCGATCTTCTTCATGCCTAAATGCAACCATGCCTTGGAAGTTATGCCTGCTTGATCGGTGCCGGTCGGGCCAGAGCCACAATGGGAATGATCAACAAAGCAAGCAGACCGCTGGTCAGGGTGAGGGTGGTGTAGCTTGTCGCCGCGAAGATCAACCCGGAACTTAGTCCGCCGCCAGCCCCAGCCAGAGCGATGCCAAGATCGACTACGCCCTGGGTACGGGCGCGGGTTTCCAACGGCACAGCGTCAGTAACCACGGTGGTACCGCTGACCAGTCCGAGATTCCAGCCCACTCCGAGCAAGACCAGTGCCAGTACGAGCGTCGCTACCGAATCGACTGGCGCCCAGGCAGCGATGAGCCCAGCCGCCAATAGCGTGACGCCCGCCGCGACCGCAATGGCAAGGTAGCCGTAACGGTCGACCAGCCAACCAGAAAACGGCGATGGCAGGAACATGCCGGCAACGTGGGCACCGATGACAATGCCGGTAACGCCAACGCCATGCCCATGGTGCTCGATGTGAATCGGCGTGATCGTCATAATCGCCACCATGATCAACTGCGTAAGGATCATGATGCCGGCACCGCTGGCAAGTGCCCATGACCACCGTTGCCGAGGCCCTGGCACAGCGCCCGCCTCGGAGGGTGCGGCTGGTGTCGCACTCCGAGACGACACCTCGGCAGCAATGCTGCGAGCCAGCAGCAGCGGATCCGGTCGCAGCAGCAGCCACAGCACGATAGCCCCGGCGCTGTACGCAAGACCAGCAAGCATGAATGGCCCGGCCAGAGCCGGGAAACCGATCTTCGTGGCCACCATCCCCGTCGTACTGACCAGGTTGGGACCAAGGATCGCGCCGACCGCGGTGGCAACAAGCACGATGCTTACAGCTCGGCCGCGACGCGATGGTGCAGCCAAATCGGCTCCTGCGTAGCGGGCCTGCAGATTCGTCGCGGCGCCGGCGCCGTAGACAATCATCGAGGCGAAAAACAGAACGATGTTCCCCATGCCGGCTGCGACCACTACCCCCACAGTGCCCAATGCGCCGATGAGGTAGCCGGTGCTTAGTCCCGCACGACGGCCGAAACGCTGACTGAGGCGGCCCAAGCCGACGGCAGCTGCAGCTGAGCCGACGGTGAAGAACACGGTCGGCAGTCCAGACCAGCGGCTGGAGCCCAACATCTGCTCGGCAAGCAGCGCGGCGACTGTGATACCAGCAGCCAGCCCCGCACCACTCAAGATCTGTGCCAAAAGCAGCACCGCGAGGGTCCGCCGTTGCTCCGGCGGTTCTACGACGATGCTTGGACTGGTCGGAGCTGCGAACGAGCCGGTCATCGTGATTCAGCTCCCAGCAGATCGGCGAGCTTGTTTAGCCATACCGCGAGACCACCGGGGCCGTCGACGATCACATCAGACAGCTCGGTCAGCGCATCCTCCTCGTTCGAGGCAGAGCAGACGAGTAGTCCTGCCACTCCCTGCGTCGCCAGTTCGCGTACGGCCCGAAAGGCCGGGAGATCGCCAAGATCATCACCAGCAAAGATGACCTGGCGCGCAGCACTTTCATCGACGATGGTCCGCAACGTCGCACCCTTATCTATACCGGGAGAGCGGATCTCCCATACGTTCTTGCCGGGTGTCAACACCAACCCATGCCGCTCGGCAAGATCAGCAAGCGGATCGGCAAGGGCGGCGAGCGCCCCCTTCGGATCCGACAGCGAGCGGGTATGGACTGCAATCGCCCGACCCTTGTCCTCGATTCTGGCTTCAGCGAGACCCAGCGAATCCAAGATCTTTGGCAACTCGTCGGCCACCGCGCCGATCTGCGGGGGATTTGGTGGCAGTCGATACTCGTCGGCCGCCGCGTCCCAGCGTTCTACCCCGTACTGGCCTAAGACGATCATGGAGCCTAACCCGGCCACCTCGCGAAAACGACCGAGTCGAACTGCCATCCGCGCTGGGCGACCAGTGATCACCACGACAGCGCCGACATGCTCGCCGAGCCGGCCAAGTGCGGCCACAGCGCCAGGATCCGCGTACGCCCGCTCGGGGTCATCGACGATCGGTGCCAGGGTGCCGTCAAAGTCCGAGGCGATGAGTGTCTCTGAAGGCGATCTCACAATAGCCTCCAAAGCCGCAGCCCCGAGGGCCGTGAGCGGTTCGGGAAGGCTCATAGACCGAGCCTGTCAGACATTATGTCGCGTTAGCCACACCCAGGACGCGAGAGCCAACCCGGCTGCGCAAGCGTTGCCTCCTTCTCGCGCCGACAGCGCGCTGGCCCCGCGCTGGCTCCCAGCCGCAAAGTGCGGTTAAGGTCAAAGACAACGCCGTAGGGAGGTCACGACGTTTATGAGTCCGCCGCATCAGGGTTGGAAACTGGATCCGGCCTCCTTTGTCGTAGTGGCAAATCGACTCCCGGTCGACCGGGTGGAACGTCCCGACGGCACTGCTGACTGGCGGCCGTCACCCGGCGGATTGGTCACCGCGTTCGACCCGATCATGCATAAGCGCCACGGCGCCTGGGTCGGCTGGCACGGCGCAGCGGATGAGGAGTTGGAACCGTTCGAGGACGACGGACTGACGCTGGTGCCGGTCGCGCTGTCCTCATCAGAGGTCGCGGACTACTACGAGGGCTTCTCCAATGCGACGCTCTGGCCGCTCTATCACGACGCCGTCGCTACGCCGCAGTTCCGCCGGGAGTGGTGGGAGGCCTACGTCGAGATCAATCAGCGGTTCGCGGATCGCACAGCACATGTGGCTGCTGATGGTGCTGTGGTGTGGGTTCAGGACTACCATCTGCAGCTCGTCCCGCGGATGTTACGGCGTCAGCGGCCTGACTTGAGGATCGGTTTCTTTCTCCATATTCCCTTTCCGCCGCGCGAGCTCTACGTCCAACTCCCATGGCGACAGCAGATTCTGGAAGGGTTACTGGGCGCTGATCTGGTCGGCTTTCAACTGCCCGGCGGCGCCCAGAACTTTGTCCAGCTGATCCGGCAACGGCTCGGCCTGGAGACTCAGCGTGACCTGATCCGCACGCCCGATGGCCGCGATGTGCTGGCTCGGGCATACCCCATAGCGATTGATGCCAAGGGCTTCAACCAGCTCGCGGCCACCCAAGAAGCTGCCGAACGCGCGGCCCAAATCCGTCATGACCTCGGCGACCCTCGGGTGATTTTTCTTGGTGTCGACCGTCTCGATTACACGAAAGGAATCTTGGAGCGAATCCAAGCCTTCGGCGAGCTGGTCGCGGAGGGACGAATCGACACAGACGATGCCGTATTCCTCCAGCTGGCCATTCCTTCACGCCAGCGAGTCGAGCAGTACCGGCAGCTTCGGGATGACATCGACCGGCTGGTTGGCCGAATCAATGGCGACACTTCCCGCATCGGCCGACCGCCCATCGTGTATATGCATGTGTCCTATCCGCGTCTAGAAATGGCAGCGTTCTACCGCGAAGCCGATGTCATGGTCGTCACGCCGTTGCGTGACGGCATGAACTTAGTGGCCAAGGAGTACGTCGCCTGCCGGCAGCGAGACGACGGCGCGCTGGTGCTCAGTGAGTTCACCGGTGCAGCACGTGAGTTGCGCCAGGCGTATCTGGTCAATCCTCACGACATTGATGGCCTCAAAAATCGCCTGGTGGAAGCGATGAACGACTCGCCGCAGAACAAGGCCCGGCGGATGAAGGCCATGCGCCGCCAGGTTGTCGATCATGACATCTACAAGTGGGCGAACACGTTCCTTGACGATCTTGAGAGATTGACCCGGGGACCGGCAGCGAGCCAAGCAGCAGGCTGACTCTGCCGAGGCGTGGCGTCGCCGTGCTGGAGATGAGTTTCCTACGCACCCCTGCCAGGGGTGGGTCGTAGGCGCTTTCTGCCAGCGGTCATATCGCTCAATTTCCTAGGAACGCAGGCCCGAATGAGCGACCAAGGAAATCAACCGACCATGGCGAGCGGAGTACATCGAAGTGAACGGGCCGAGGATCGCCAGGTCGTCGAGGCTGACTCCCCGCATGCCACTCAGGCCTCATGGCGATCCTCCAGTCTGCGATCCCGCCGAAGAACGAATGCGTCGCCAGATCGCCAAGCTAACGTGACTTCGCTTGGGCAGTCATCACCCGCTGCAGGTGACGCCCAAACGCAGCACTCAGACCGCCGTGGGTGGAACCTCAAATATCGATGGGAAAGGTGGCGAGGACTGATGTGGCGGTGATCAGAAAGGTGATCGCCACTCCGAGCAGATCCATTGAGCGTGCCGACTGCCCAAGCGGCTAGATGCGGCGGCGAAGAACAGGACCAGCGCGAAGATCACGGTGAGGATGGTGTAGTTGTCTCCACGCTGGTTGAACACGAGTGCATCAGCGAAGCGGCTGTCAGCGCTCCGGTCCGCGGCCGCGGCCTCGGTCGTTCCCGGAGGGATGTACTCCTTCATTTTGAATGGACCGGTGGTTGGCTCGATTTCGGCAATCCAGGCTCAGTAGGCAACCCGGAAGTGATCGGTGAAGCGCTGTTCCACGTAGCTTGCCAGTGCGGTGTCGCCTTGAGCGCGAGCGTGTAAGTAGACGCCCCAGATGGTGAGATCCGCCTGGCGCGCAGCGTTCGCGACGCCGGCCTGCCGGGCGGCCTCGATCCTGGCGTTGGACGCCTGGCTGAAGGCGATGGACATTTCGCCACTCCATTGCGACGACTCGAAGCCGCACCAGGCCGTCAGCACCGCCGTGATCGAAAGGACAATGATGACGACGGTTTCCCGGACATGACCCGGCGGTCGCTTCGTGGGCTCATCTTCTGTGCTCTCCCCGGCCTGTTCCTGTGTGCTCATCTCCGATGTTTCTTCAGTGTTGATGGAGCTTTCCTTCGCTTGGCGTAGGTCGTCGGGGCGAGTTCGCCCGTGTTGTGTCAGCTATACCGCGCAGCTCGCGCGCGGTCAGGGTCTGGCTATGGTCCGGGAGGGCCGGCAAGCTTCGAGCGCTAGACCCAACTCCTCAACCGGCCGTCGGTGAAATCCTGCCGGCCCCCTCGGACCTTCGCCCCTGGTCTGATCGCGAACCCGGTTGTCCAGCCAGCGTCCAGCGCTGCAGCCTCCTCATTCACTGACGAGTTCCCAGTGGACTACAGCAACCGTCTTCGCTAGGTCACTGGGTGTGAGCTGTTTACCGCTGACTCCGCGTCGTCAGTCGGAGGAGCAGCGCCGGGTTGGCGGGTTGGTATTCCGTTGGCGAAAATGAACGCCAGTAAGGCGAATAGCGCCAGGACGGCGAGCGAGGCGCGTAGTCCGGCGAGCCGAGCTTGTTCGTTTTCGGCGACGATTGCGTCGGCGGTGGCAGCTGGCACCTCTGCGTCCTGAAGTGCTGTGCGCAGGTCTTGGTCGGAGATGAACGGAATGCCGCTGGCCAGTTTGACCTGTGCGTTCGATGAGACCTGTTCTGGAATGGCGGGATTGCCTTGGATGCCGGTGAAGAAAGACGCGGTGAGTGCTGAGATCAAGACCGCGCCGGCGAGTGCGGTACCGATGGAGGCGCCAAGGTTGGTGACGGTGTTCTGCAACCCACCGACTTCACCGCTTTGTTCGTCGGGCACGGCGGAGACGGTGATGGCGCCGAGTTGGGAGGCGAGCGCCCCGACACCCAGCCCGGCGAGCAGCATCGGCCAGGTGGTGATTTCCGGCCCGGCGCCTAGGTCGAGTAGCGCAATCAGGATGACCAGGCTGGCGAAAAGAGACAAGAAGCCGATGCGCACCACGCGGCGTGGGGACGCGTTGGGGAACAGCTTCGGCACCCCGGTTGCGGCGAGCAGCAGCGTAATAGACAGCGGAAGCAGCTGGACGCCGGTGGCGATTGCCGACAGTCCGAGCGCGACCGATAAGAACAGCGGCACCGCGAAGAACAGACCCGCTTGGAGGAGGTACTGGAAGAAGAAGGAGACCAGACCGCCGCGCAGCAACTTGTTGTCCAACATGGCCGGGTCGATCAACACACCCTGACCATGCCCCAGCCGCCGGCGCTCCCAGCCAAGGAAGCCGGTTAGTACGCAGCCTCCGACCAAGATGAGCCAGATCACCGGGGAGAGACTCAGCAATTCGGGGGCGTTGGGCTTCGGGAGGATCCATCCCCAGGTGCCCGAGCGGAGCACGCCGAATACCACCAGGGCAAGACCCAGCGCCGATAGCACGGTTCCGACAATGTCCATTTGCGCCGACCTGTCGGCGGGTGTGTCGCCCATCCGCCGGGCCAAGGCAAGAATGATCACAACGACCAGCACCTCACCGACGAACACCCACCGCCAGGAGGCGTAGGTGGTGAACAGACCGCCGATCAGCGGCCCCGCAGCCACTGCGATCGCGCCGGCCGAGGCGACCAGGCCGTAGGCGCGGGGACGCTCGGATTGAGCAAAGTTGGAGGCGACTAGCGCGACTACCGCGGGCATGATGAGTGCGGCGCCGATTCCCTCCAGCAGCGACCACCCAAGCAACAGCATGGCCAGATTCTGGGAGAGCGCGGTGAGCAGGGAGCCGCAGCCATAGATCACGCATCCGATCGCGAACGCCCGCTTGCGGCCCCAGATCTGACCGAGCTTCCCGCCGGTGATCATCAGGGAGGCCATTACGAGGGTGTACATCGTGATCGCGGTTTGGATGCCGGTGACCGTCGTGCCCACATCTTTCGCGACGGTTGCGATCGAGACGTTCATCACCGAGCTGTCTAGCGTCATAAGAAACTGTGCCGCCGCCAACGTGATCAACACCGTGCCCGAAGCTTTCGCAGCCTGTTCTTGCGCTGTTGACGCTGTCATAAGATCACCCAATCCGGGCCTCGATGCGGGCGGGAGACTGCTAATTTAGTGCGTCGATGGTCGCCACTTCGTTGCGGAACAGGAACGGCGCCTCGGTCCGGACCAGCGCGTCACGGACCCGCCGCCCCTACCCGGGACGCCACTTGGCGCCCAAACCGTCGACCCACCACCGGCGACCGGCATCGCGCCCCCGGATGGCAAGCGGCTGATGGCTGACCCAGCGCTTGCGGGAGAGCACAGCTGCGATAAATACGACGCTGACGACCAGGTCGACGCCGAGCGTGACCAGCAGCGCGATCAGCATCCGTCGCCCTCCATCAGCCGGACCCGGGGTGCCGCCCCGCTCGACACGGCACGGCGAATCCGATGGTAATCGGGGCATCGCCGAGATCCGCGGACGCGCGGTCAGGGAGGCGTGTTGGGTATCGCTCACATCCGCGGAGTTCGATGGATTGTTGTTCCATCCTGAAGGCCACGCGGACGCTACTTCACCTGCTGTGGGTGAGGACGCGAGAGGACCAAAGTGGGCACGATGAAGTCCTACGGGACGGCAGTCGCCTTGTCCGCGCCCACTCCGGCCTTGTCAGGACTGGCGACCAGAGGCTAGGAGTGTGCGGCGATGTCGGATGGAAAGGCAAGCTCGGCGGCTGAGCAAGTGACACCCTCGGGATCGTTGACCGACCTGGCTGAGGAGTACCGGCGCACCCGTGCTGAGGTGGAAAGCAGCATCTTGCCGCTGGCAACCTCGGTAGATGGGCGTCAGTTCACCTTTCAGGCGTCATTGCACGGATTGACGCTTCAGACGGGCGGGTACGTCGTCCTCGAAGGCGATGAGGAGCGTCGGTTTGGTCAAGTCCTGAGCATGCGACCCGACTCCGAGTCAGCGCCAGACCTGGGGTTGGAGACTATGAGGTCGAGCATGCTGATCCGCTTCGCACGCGGTGAAGGCGTGATCTTAGAGGGTGATCTGCAACCCTTCCATGACGCTGTGGTTCGGCCGGCGGAATCCGGGGAGGTCGATTCATGGTTGCAACGCGTACAACCGAACCGCTCGGCATTGATCATCGGAGAACTGCTGCTGGCGCCGGGGGTGGCCGCGACCCTTGATGCGGGGGGCTTCAACCGACATAGCTTTATGTGCGGTCAATCCGGATCCGGCAAGACCTACTCGCTCGGGCTCGTGCTCGAGCGGCTCTTGTTGGGGACAAGTCTGCGCATGATCATTCTCGATCCCAACTCCGACTACGTGCGGCTATCGGAGGCCAGAGATAACGCCGATCCTGCCGCCGCCGCTGAATATGCCGCCGCGACCACGGGGATCTCGGTTTGGCAGAACGACCCCGGAGCAGCGCATCCACTCCAAATGCAGTTCCTTGATATCGATCCCGCGGCGCAAGCCGCTGTCTTCGGTCTCGATCCGATACGCGACCGGGAAGAGTACGCCGCGCTGTCAGGGATACTTGCTGCCGGCGAAAAGGGTCGCGCTGTGATCAGTGGCCCGGATGCTTTGATGTCATCCGACAACCCCGACACGCGTCGACTCGGCATGCGTGCAGCCAACCTGGGTGTCCTCAATTGGTCCATCTGGAGTCGCGGCCGCGGAAGGTCACTGGTCGACGAGCTGGAGGAGCCGACTTCGCGCTGTCTGGTCGTCGACGTGGGTTCACTCGACACGATCAACGAACAGCGACTTATCTCCGAAACTGTGCTGTCGACGCTGTGGCGTAACCGGTCGCGCCGCCGGCCATGCCTCATTGTCATCGACGAGGCTCACAACGTCTGCCCTGGCCAACCATCTGACACGGTGACGGCGCTGGCGACGAACTATGCAGCGCTGATCGCAGCCGAAGGCCGGAAGTTCGGGCTCTACCTGCTGACCTCTACGCAGCGCCCGCAGAAGGTGCATGACGAAGTGCTGTCGCAATGCGACAACCTGCTGCTGATGCGGATGAACTCGGAGGCCGACCTCGCCCACCTCCGCGACACTTTCTCATTCGTCCCAGCGGGCTTGATCCAACGGGCAACCACCTTCCGGCAGGGTGAAAGCTTGGTAGCCGGCAAGTTTGTGCAGCACCCCGCCTACGTGCGGTTTGGTCAACGACTCTCGCAGGAGGGCGGTGCCGACATACCAACCTCTTGGGCAGTCTCGGGATGACGTGCGGCACCAGTCGTGCCACTCGACGTACCGGCAACGAACGATGCCGAGACCCGATCACAAAAGGGGCTAAACAGGGGGTTCGCGATTCTTGATCTGGCAGAAACCCTAGTTGGCGGTGCCTCGTGTCAAGCCATGGCAGCGGGCGTGCTTGGTCCGCCCGTGGTCTACGGGCTGGCTGGGATGTGTTGAGCCTTTAGGTGTGAGTCGGTGGCGGATCGCCTT
>Ga0307294_10000368_pt1 | contig 11133 bp, 3 predicted proteins | sample ER_DNA_151_FD_194468 | JGI IMG/M metagenome (GOLD analysis project Ga0307294, IMG submission 194468) | Bulk soil microbial communities from the East River watershed near Crested Butte, Colorado, United States - ER_DNA_151 | ecosystem: Environmental > Terrestrial > Soil > Floodplain | place: USA... | reverse complement strand
ACGCGTCCGTGCAGGCGCTCACTGTCGGGCAGACCCTGACCGACAGCTTCACCGCCACCACGGTCGACGGCACCGTCCAGGTCGTGACAATCACCATCGACGGCGCCAATGACGCCGCCGCGATCAGCGGCTCCGTCAGCGGGTCTGTCATCGAGGCCGGCGGCGTCAATAACGGCACGCCGGGCACGCCGACCGCGACCGGCGATCTGGACGCGACCGATCCGGACAATCCGGCCGACGCCTGGAACGTGGTCGCCACGCCGCTGCCGACCGACAATCACTTCGGCACCTATACGCTGACAGCGACCGGGGTGTGGACTTACGCGCTGAGCAACAGCAATCCGCTCGTGCAGGCGCTCAACGTCGGTCAGACCCTGACCGATACGTTCACCGCCTCGACGATCGGCGGCACAGCACAGCTGATCACCGTCACCATCAACGGCGCCAACGATGCCGCTGTCGTCACCGGCCCTGTGACCGGCACCGTGCTGGAGGCGGGCGGCGTCAACAACGGCAGCTTCGGCACGCCCACCGCGACCGGCGATCTCAACGCCGCCGATGTCGATAACCCGAACGACGCCTGGACGGCCGTCGCCACGCCGGCCGCCAGCGTCAACGGCTACGGCACCTACACGCTGAGCGCGGCCGGTGTCTGGACCTATACGCTCGACAACAACAACGCCGCGGTTCAGGGGCTCAGGGTCGGTCAGGCGCTGAACGACACCTTCACCGTCACCACCATCGACGGCACGGCCCAGCTGGTGACGATCACCATCAATGGCTCCGACGATGCCCCCGTGGCGGTGACCGACAACAACGCCAGCGATCCGGTCACCGAGAGCGGCGTCAATCCAGGCAACACGCCGTTTGCAGGCGACCCCTCGGCGGCCGGCAACGTGCTGGCCAATGACCTTGACGTGGACAGCGGCGATACCAAGCGGGTGGTTGCGGTCAGCGGCGAAGCGCTCAACGTCGGCCAGTCGCTGGCCGGCGTCTACGGCGCGCTGACGGTTTCGGCCGACGGCAGCTGGAGTTACGTGCTCAACAACGCCGACCCCGACACCGATGCGTTGGCGCAGGGCCAGGCCGTCACCGAGGTCTTCACCTACACCATGGCCGACGCCGACGGCGCGACGTCATCCTCTTCGCTGACCGTCGCCATCACCGGAACCAATGACGCGCCGGACATCTCCGTTCGCAGCGGCGATCGCACCACGGCCGCTCTGACCGAAACCGGCGCCGGCCTGACCAGGAGCGGCACCCTGACGGTCCGGGATCCCGACCTCACCGATACGGTCACGGCATCGGTGACCACGGTCGCACTCAGCGGCACGACCGGCGGTCTGACCGCCGCCGACGTGCTGGGAATGCTGTCCGTGACCTCCGGCGCGATTGCGGCAGATCCCGGCGACATCAACAACCTCGGTTGGGCGTTCAATTCCGGCGCGCAGGCGTTCAGCTTCCTGAACGCGGGGCAGACCCTGACGCTTGACTACACGGTGCAGGCGACCGATGGCAGCGCCTCCGACGCACAAACCGTGACGGTCACCATCACCGGGGCTGGCGCGGCGCCGGTGGCAAACGGCGACCTCATCCTGGTGTCCGATCTGACGGCGGTGGTCGTCCCGTGGAGCGCGCTCCTTGCCAATGACAGTGATCCGAGCGCCAGCATCGTCAGTGTGACATCCCTGAATGGTGTCGGCTTCTTCCCTATTCCTGTCACGCTCAACGCGGCTGCCCGGACCATCACCTTCAACACGCCGATCGGCGGTGATGCGACCGGCAACAGCTTCACCTATACCATCTCCACTGCCTCGGGCACGTCGACCGCCAGCGTTGCCGTCAGCATCCTGCCGATCAACAACCCTTTCCCCGTCTCCACGGACCTTTCAGGCCAGTTTTATGATTTCTCCTATCTTTACACCAATGCCGGCGATGACGTGCTGGGCGCGGGCGGTGCCACCGACCACTTCTTCGGCGGCGCAGGCAACGACGTCTACAGATTCAGGCTCGTCGGCGGCGGCGATGATCATATCGACGAATCCATTCTTGGCGGGGCCGGCAACGACACGATCCAGATCCTGACGTTCAGCACGACAGCATTTACAGACCTCAACTTTCAACGTGGCGATGGAGACGCGGAGGATTTGCCGGACGACCTCGTCATCACCTACAGCGGCAATCTGCTGACGGTGAACGATCAGTTCGACCTGTTTCCAAACCATCGCGTTGAACAGTTGGCATTCACCAATGGCGGAACGTTCTACGGCTACGCGCTCGGAACCGGGCCCTACAGCATCGACGATATCACGGGCGGCAATGATATCGCGGCCGGGACCAGCAGTGGCGACTTCCTGAATGGCGGCGCCGGCGGACGCGAGCTGATGTTCGGCAATGCCGGCAATGACACGCTCGATGCCGGCATTGGCGACGATTTGCTGGTTGGAGGAACCGGCAACGACACGTTGCTTGGCGGCAGCGGCAACGACACCTATCTGCTCTTCCTCAACGATGGAATTGACTCAATCACCGAGAACGGCGGCATCGACCAGATCGTGATCGCCACCAACGGGGCGGAACTCAGCAGTCTCAATTTCCTCGCTGCGGTGGACAGCTTCGGCGGAGATCTCGTGATCGACTACAATGGCCAGCAGGTCACCGTGATCGACCAGCTCTCCGGAAACGGGGATCGCCACCTGGGGAGCCTGACCTTCTTCGGCGGCGCGAGCTATCTGGGCTATGACCTGGGGTCATCAAAGTACACGGTTGCCGGTAGTGGAACCGATATGATCCGGGCGGGCGACAACGCCGGCAACTTCATCGTGGGGGCTTCCGGCCGGGATCTGATCTTCGGCAACGCCGGAAATGACACCATTACCGGGGGTGGCGGCACCGACCTGCTGGTCGGCGGCGATGGCAATGACACGATCACCGGCGGCTCCGGTAACGACGTGCTGGTCGGCGGCACCGGTCGCGACATTCTCACAGGCGGCGGCAGTTTCGATCGATTTGTCTTTGCGGAAGCCGGCCTGAGCAACTCCGATGTGATCACCGACTATGCCACCACTGACGTCGTCGACCTGTCGCCCTTGCTGGACAGCCAATTCGGCCCGACCGACAATTTTGCGGATTTTGCCCGCATCGTGCAGAATGGCTCGACCATCACCGTGCAGGCCGACCTGGACGGCGCGGCCAACGGCGCCAACTTTGTGGATGTGGCCAGTCTCAGCGGCTATGGAACAATCGGACAGGATCTGGTCCACGTCCATTTTGGCAACGCCACCCACGACTTGCTGGTGTGACGTCAGGCGCGCCAATCTGTTTCCTCTGGAGGTCGGCGCTGTTGGTGCCGTAGCCCGTCAGCGTCGCCCATCACCCTGCAGGTCGATATCAACGGCGGCAGCGACAGCTTCGTCGATGTGTGCTCGTACCGGATTGCACACCCCGGACGAAGTCGGAAACCGGCTGGCCCGTGACAAAGGCTGCATCGAGCAGCGCCTAATTAGATGCGGGCGTCATTGCGGCTTTGGGAACCGCGACCAACACCCTGTACAAAATTCAAATAAATCAATTGCCTGATAGGAAATATCGGCGGAGCGGAAGGGATAACCGCGCAAATTGAATAAACCCATTTGGAATCATTCGCTTGCGAAACATGAGCCCCCCGGTTGACATGATCGCTATGCGGCGCAAGCGCCATCATGCTACCTCCGGGCGAATTTCTCCGAGATACAAATTCAGGTCTTTCCCGATTTCATCCGGCGTGAGATACTTCCACTGGGCTGAGCGAGCATGTTCTACCCCACTTGTCGCGTCGATTCTGCGTTCTGGAGTCGCCCCCATGTTTGGCGTCAGATCATATTCTCCGGTTGCCGGAGTTCCATCGAGCCGCCCCCGTCCTTGTTTCAATGCCGTTGCTATCGAGTGGGCGGCCTTCGCACTGCCCGGCTCGCGAAAGCCCGTGCCGGAATTCCGGCGCGGAACTGATTCGATCACGCAATAGCCGTTCGCACCTGAGGGCAGGATCGTGGGATCCTGTATTTCGTGTCCGGAGCAGGCCATGCATTGTGAGCCGTGGTTGCATGTTTGGGACAAGAACGAGTCCTGCGACCGAAAGACACTGCTCGAGTCTCTCGCCGGCGCCGGCATTCGCCCGCGCCCCTTCGATTCCAGCGCGGCGGGCGACGGAATTCTGTGCGTCGCGCGGTTGAACGAGGACATCTGTGAATTCGTGCGCGAGCACACGCGCAATCACGGCCGGGTGCTGGTGCTGGAGACCGCCGGTGCGGCCGCGGACGGCGCGCAGGTCTGGCAGCTGCTGCACGCCGGTGCATCGGACCTGCTGACATGGTCGTCGGCGGTAGGCGTGGCCGAACGCATCAAGGCGCGTTTCGCGCGCTGGCAGGCCGTCGACGCAATCATGCAATCCGCGGCCGTGATAGACCGGCTGGTCGGCGTGAGCGCGGCATGGCGCTCGACGCTGCGCCAGATCGTCGAGATTGCCCGCTTCACCTCCGGTTTTGTCCTGCTGATTGGCGAAAGCGGCACCGGCAAGGAGTTGCTCGCGCGTCTCGTCCATGAACTGGATTCGAATGCGGCCGGAAGCGAACTGGTCGTGGTCGACTGCACGACGATCGTGCCGGAACTATCCGGCAGCGAGTTTTTCGGTCACGAGCGCGGCGCGTTCACGGGAGCTGTGGCGATGCGCGACGGCGCTTTCTCGGCGGCCGACGGCGGCGTGCTGTTTCTCGACGAGGTCGGCGAACTCCCGATCCCGCTGCAGGCGCAACTGTTGCGGGTCATCCAGGAGGGCACCTACAAGCGCGTCGGCGGCAACGTCTGGCGTCACGCCGCATTCCGCCTCGTCAGTGCAACCAACAAGGACCTGGTCGAGGCGATCGCGGGCGGCAATTTCCGCAACGACCTGTTCTATCGCATCGCCAGTTGGGTCGTTCGGGTGCCCAGCCTGCAGGAGCGGCGCGAGGACATCCTGCCGCTGGCGCGGCATTTTCTGCGCGTGTTCCGCCCCGACATTCCGGATCTCGACTTCGAGCCCGCGGTGCGCAGTTTACTGCTCGCCCGCGTGTATCCGGGCAACGTCCGGGATTTGCGCCATCTCGTTGCGCGGATCGCCAGCCGCCATGTCGGACCGGGCCCGATCACGGTCGGAGATGTGCCGGTCGACGAATATCCGGCAGTCGGCGCCGGAGATGGCCAGTGGCTCAATGCGGATTTCGAGCAGGCGATCCGCCATGCGGTCGACATCGGTGCCGGACTGAAGGAAATCAGCCAGGCCGCCGCCGAAACCGCCATGCGCATCGCGATCGACAACGAGGACGGAAGCCTGCAGCTCGCCGCGCAGCGCCTCGGCGTGACAGACCGCGCGCTGCAGATGCGGCGCGCGGCCCGGCGCAAGCACAACGGCAATCACCCCGACGCGAACTGATATCCAATCCCGTCCGCTACCAGGGGCGGACGTCACGCCCTGCCGCGCGGGTCCACTGTTGCGGGTACTGCCCGACGGGTGCGGGTGGGATCGGGAAGTCCACCTCGCGGGCGGGGCGCGTCGCGATCGGTTTCGAAAGTCGCATTGGCGGAACGAACTGCACGCCCGCGATCGTGCCGTCGCGCGCGAGCTGCACGCGGGTGTAGCCGGGCTCCACCTTGGCGCCCTGCTGCAGCGCCGGATGAGAGTTGCCGCGCGGACCGCCGCTTGTGGTGTTGACGAACAGCGGACCGTTGTTGCGGCCTTCCATGATGGTCGCCACCGCCGGCGGACGCACGCCGCGCACGAGCGCTTCCGTCACGCCGCGCATGTGCATGTTCCCGGCCTGCACCAGGTTGGTGGTGACGGTCGGCACATGCGCGATGAGCAGCCCGTTACGATGGATGTGACCGGAAAACACCAGGCGCACGCCCGACCCCGGAGCGGTGACGCGCCTGAGGAAATCGTCGCGCCCGCTTTCGAACGATCCGTAGTCGGCTACGACGCCTGCTCCCGCCTCCCGCGGCTTGATGGCGAACAGCGGGTGCCCGTTCAACGGGCGCGTGCGGCCATCCGGCATCCGCGCGACGTAATTCATGGGCCCGCGCGGCTCGACGCTCTTGTCGTAGACCTTGAATCCTTTCAGCAGGTCGCCGTCATACCAGTCGGGGTACGGACCGAGCGGCGGCGCGTGGATGCCAATAATCTTCGCGGCCGAGCCGATATCGACGAAGTCCTTCACGAAGCTCTGCTGCAGCCGGGTCAGGCAGTTCCGCGCCTTCGGTCCGGGATCGGAAGCCTCGCTCGCCTGCCACAGCATGTAGGGCCTGCTCTCGCCGCCCGAGACAATCGGGAACAGGACGTTCTCGTCCTCGGCCCAATCGAGCATCAGCACCTTTTGCCCGGCCGGCAAGCCGAATGAGTAGTCGAAGAACGGGTTGATCGAGAGCAAGTACCACTCCACCGACCTGATACTGGTCTCCGCCGGCGACCCCTTCTCGTCCATGGTGCTCGCCTGGAAGATCATGCGCACGACATTCTTTGTAACCGAGACCACCCGCTTGGCTGCCCCGAGCAGAAGTTGCGCCTTGCCCCGCGCGCCCGGATTGTAGGAGAACAGCGGATCCCACCGCGGTCCGTGCGCGGTCTTCAGGATATGCTCTCGTTCTTTCTCGGAGAAATCGCCGTAGTTGTTGATCAGCATGCTGGGATTCGGCGCTCCCGCGATGGCGAACGGCGGATACGGATTGATCCGCCAGTCGTGGTTGCCCAGGATCGTATAGGTAGGCTGCCGGTAGGCGTCGGCGGACGCCAGCAGGTAATAGAGCAGGAACCAGTTGCGATCCTCATGGTAGTACCTGTCGTCGCCGAGATGTTCGCGCCCCTGCGCTCCCCAATGCCCGCGGCCATAGTCGACCAGGTCGCCGGTCAGCAGGATGATGTCCGAATTGCCTTTGGCGTCATCATAGTTCTTGACGAAGCTGCGGTTCCAGTTGTTGTACGAATCCGGCTTCCAGCGTTTCGGATACACCGACGCCAAATTCGAGCGCCTGAGATTCTCCTCGTACACGTCGGCCCGCACATCGACATGAATATCGGTAATGTGTCCGATCCGAAGCGGCTCGGCGCCGCCGCGCCGGATGAACAGCGGATGCAGGATCTCGGCGCGCGGACGTCCCCGCACCGGCTGCGTCGCATACGAATAGCGCAGCACGCCATATTCGTACTCATATTCCATGAACAGGCGGCGGCTGTACGGTTGCCAGAACGCACCGAGCTTGCGCCGTTGCGGCACGAAATCACGCAGCAGCAGCGCCATCTCGTCGGACGGCACCTGCTCGTCCGTGCCCTCGTTGTTCCAGAACAGGTGATAGCGGCCATCCGGCAGGCGTGCCGCCGCGGCCTCGCTGATGCGGATCTCGTGCAGATAGGACAGGCCGCGCGGCTTCAGATCGCGGTAGAATTGGCGCACACGATGCGCGAGTTTCACGTTGATCCCGTTGCCATCGCGGCCGCCGCCGAAACTGACCTGTACACCATATTGGTCGTTGACCTGCGGCACGACCAGTTTCGACTCGCGGCCATCATTGCGTACTGACAGTTCCTCTTCGGCGAACCAGCCCTGCTGACCAGCCGGGATATGACGACGTGCCCGTTGCTCCCAGGGAACGCAACGCAGGTAGCGCGCTGCTTCCGCTTTCGAGAGGTACTGCCGGTCGGAGAGCACGAGCACACAGATCGTGCGTGTCGCGTCGCTGTCGATGTCGAGCGGCCCCTGCGCTCCGCTCCTCGGCGCAATGACCGCCGGAAAGCCGAGCGCCGGCCACAGGATGCGGGCGCGAACCGGCGAGGGACGCGCCGGCTGTTCGTATTCGAACCCGTCGCGCGCAGCGCGCGCGGCGTCTTCGAACGGCCTCCGGGAGATATTGAATCTGCTCGTCATGTCGTCCTCCCGTTGTTCGGTCAGCGTGGTGCCGGGCCTGCTCCGCGGTTACGACCGGGCGGTGTATCGATGATGCGAATGATCTCTTTCTTCAGGATCAGCACTCCGCGGTTCATTGCGCGCCCCGCCACCGTGCCATTGTCGGCGATGAATTCGTCCATCGCTGCGGCCTGGGTGTCGAGTCTCGAACTCAGGAACGCCCGGTCCGGGCCCGCGAGCCGCAGCAACAATTCCTTCAGGCGTTCCGCCCGGCCGCGGCGCAGGAAGCTGTTGTTGTTTTCGCGGCCCACGCAATCGCTGAAGCCGATGAGAGAGAGCCCGACCGATGGATTGGTGTGCATCTCGGCGAGTGCGCTGGCGAGCCATGCTTTCAGCGTGGCATCGTGCGCGAGGCCGGGCTTGGTATGGCGCCAATCGACCCCGAAATCTGCGACCAGCGCCTTGTCGGGCTCCGGAAAGACATCGGCAGGAAGGTGCCCCGCGGCGGTCGTCGACTTCGCGACCTCGCCGGGAACGTAGGCGGGACACGGACCCTTGAGCCGCTGCGGCGTGTACCAGCCCTGTTCGTATTCGCCGTAGCCGCCTGGGGATTCGTATTCGCCGTAGCCGCCTGCGGATTCGTATTCACCGTAGCCGCCTGCGAACTCGTCCTGTTCGCTCTCGTAGCCGTATTCCGGCTGGAACTCGAAGGCTTCCGGCTCGATATAGAGTTCGCCGCTGCCCGACTGGCCGGTAGGCGGCGGCGCCGGAGGCTCGGCCGGCATGGGGCCTGGTGGCTCGGCTACGGGCGGCGGCGCCATCCGCACCACCGGCGCAACGACCGGGGGCGGTGGCGGCGGCTCGTCATACGCCGGCTCGGGGTATGGCGGGTATTGCGGTTCGTCGTAAGGCTGCGGGTACTGCGTTTGGCCGTAAGGCCAACCCCCGCCGGACCAGCGTCGCCAGCGGCGCCAGCGAGGTGCCAGGCCGACCGCGTAGGGTTGTGGCCAGTAGCCATAACGCACCGGTTGCTGCGCCCCGTAATACTGCGACCCATAGACCGTCCGCGCCGGCGACCATCGCGTGCCGCCATAGGGACGCGAAGCATAACCAGGCAAACGATAGGGACGCGCCGCGTAGTAACGCGAAGCCTGACCGGATCGAGGATAACGGAACGACGGTCCGCTGACGCGTGGTGGGTATGGCCGTTGCGGATAGCCGCGCGGCGGCGGAGGCGGCAACCGCCGGCGATGATCGCGGACCTCCGCTTCGCCAAACTCGGCTTCGCCGAATTCCTCTTCGCCTTCGCCGAATTCCGAGTCGCCGAATTCGCCCATCTCGGGATTGTATTCGTATTCGCTCGATTGGTTCTCGAATGCCCTGCTCATGATGTCCTCACTGACAGTTTGGTTGCGCCACCGGAGACGAGGTCTCCGGGTACTGCGACGACAGGCCTTTTACCGGGACCGCTGCATCGCCAGCCGCTTCTGGAGGTGGATGGCCGGCATCGTGTGGTCGACCATCTCGGCATTGGTCAGATCCATGCCGGTGACGGCACGGTAGGCGTGCAGGTATCCCTGGATTTCGGGCCGCCAGGAGCGGGCCCAGTTCTTCGCCGCCTCCTCATTATTGACGTCGATCCAGTCGCCGTAGCGGATCGTCAGCAGGATCTGCTCGCCATAAACGCCGAGGTCGCGGAAGTAGGTGACCGGAATGTCCGTCCATCCCTGCAACGTCTTCATGGTATCGACCGTCGCCATCCACGGCTCCTTGTAGGGCACCATGCGGCGGCCCTGCAGGAAGTCGCGCATTTCCGACCGCGATAGCAGCCATTGCTGCATCAGCATCTCGGCGCGTGCAGTCCACGGCAGATCGCCGAACTGGTTGTTCGCGCCTTCGGCCAGCAGGATGTGCACCTCCTGCAGCGCGTTGAGCAGCGCGAAGCCGTCGGCGATCACCGTCGTGTCGTTGTCCTCCTTGTAGAAGATCGAGCAGCGGTGCAGCAGGTGGTGGAACGCCTCGAGAAATTTCGACCGGCTGTCCGCGGAACGCAGCGGCGGTACCGCCTTGCCGTAGAGCTGCAGACCGTACTGGTGGTCGTATTCATAGGCGCGGCGCTTCACCGTGAGCAGGTTCGGCTCGTCCTGGATGTAGCCCCACAGCAGGTTGCCGAGCGGCCGCAGCGGATCGATCTCGAGATGGGCGAGCGGATCGCGGTCACCCCGCGCCCGCACGTTCTGGAAGCGCCGCGCGACCGCCCCGATGCTTTGCACCAGCATTCCTTCCTCGTGCCAGTACGACCAGATCAGCTCGAGCAGGCACGGCACCTGGATCCGCGAGCTGAGCACGCCGTAGCAATGCAGGCTGGCGATCTCCTCTTCGCCCTGGAAGGCGCTGTCGAGTACACGCTTGATGTACGGCAGCTGTCCGTGCGGGAGATAGGCACACAGCCGCGTGCGCAGATCCTCCAGCGTCACCTGCTCGCCAAAACGCTGCGACTCGTCGTCCGGGTCGAGATTCTTGATCTCCGCATGACAGCCACCGCATTCGAGCAGCAGGAACACCTGTGTGGCGGTCTTCAGGAGCTCGTAGGCCCCGACGCCGTAGCTGAACGGCTGCAAATCGCGCGCGTCGCGCACCAGCCGGCTCGCGAGCGCCGAACCGCGGCCGAGGAAGCGGGTATTCTGCTCACAGAGCACGCGTTCGATGAACTCGGCATAGCGGGCGCCACTGATCTGACCCGTGCAACTGCGGATCAGCGACCAGAATGCCTGGTCACGGGTGCGCATCGCGGCCGGACGCTGCAGTGACACGCGCAACGTGTCGCCTCGGCTGAACCGCTGCGCCCTGACGCGCGCCGTGCCGGTCAGAACCACGGGTTTGTGCCCGAGCGTCACGGCGGATCCCCGCTCGTCCACCAGAAGCGCGCGCACGGTGTGCGTGCCGGCAAGCATCCCGCTCGTATCCCAGGAAGCAGTCACAGTCTTGCCTGTGACGTTGTCGTAATGGATCGCCCCCTTGTTGCCGGTGTCGAATTTCCAGTGCAGCTTGGCGCTCTCTACCAACGGACCTACCACCTCGAGGTAGATCAGCTCGCCCTCTTCGACTCCCTTCTCGCCGTCGTTGACTCCGAGCTGCCACTCCTCCTCGGACTTCATGGCTACGGTGTAGATCCACGTCTCACCGATGACATGCGGCTTCTCATGCTTGCCGGCCACCGCAACCG
>Ga0307294_10000367_pt1 | contig 11168 bp, 7 predicted proteins | sample ER_DNA_151_FD_194468 | JGI IMG/M metagenome (GOLD analysis project Ga0307294, IMG submission 194468) | Bulk soil microbial communities from the East River watershed near Crested Butte, Colorado, United States - ER_DNA_151 | ecosystem: Environmental > Terrestrial > Soil > Floodplain | place: USA... | reverse complement strand
TTCTGACCTCGGCTAATTCCTGGGCGAGGAAGTCGAATCTTTCAGTCGATGGCTTTTGGAAAATCCGCGATATCTCAAGCCTCTGCAACTGCAGGAGCGCCATAAAAACGAGATTGGCGGCCAGCAGAGTGACCAAGACTATCCGCCATTGGCCTTTGATTTCGTTGAACATGGGTTGAACCTCCCGCGAGTAATGACACGGTACCGGCAGTCACTTCGGGCGATTGTGCTCCGGCTGTGCCCCCAGCGGCTGAAAATAGATTCGGGAAATGTGAGAAACGCCCGTTTCCATTGGTGAGCGCGGAGGGACTCGAACCCTCGACCCCATGATTAAAAGTCACGTGCTCTACCACCTGAGCTACGCGCTCACTTGCCGCGCTGTGTAGGGGGCGGTTTGGCGCGGGTCAATAGCGCGGCGGCGCCTGCAGGCCGGCTTTTGGCCGGAGCGGATTTCCGAGCCAGCAGCGGGCTTTAGCGTAAACTCCTCATCCACACCGGGGCTGTGGAAAACCTGCTGGGCCGCTCAACTGGCTTCGCGGCGGACTTCTGACGCCACCGGTTGCTGGCTGCCGACCACCGTCGGCATCGTCTCCGGGCGCAGCCCGATCAACTCGAGGCTGCGGACGCCGGCATAGCGCCAGAATTCGAACGAGTTGATCCGCGAGCTTTCGAGAATGGCGATCGCCACTGCCGACAGGAACGGCAGGCTTTGCAGCACCAGCACGCCCGCGAAGATGTAGATCTCGCGGACTTCCTTCTGGCTGTTGGTGACCACCAGCACGGCCGCGCCGATCAAGAGCAGCACGCCGATGACCGCTTCCCAGAACGCCTGGAACTCGATCGACATTCTGGAAAGGCCACCCTTCGAGGTGCGGGCAAACGGCAGATGTTCGGTGATCAGGCCGTTGGCGACGGCGCGCGAGACGGTCCATTGCACTGACATGGCGGCGACCATGGCGCCCAGCATCTGGCCCCATTTCACCGGCACCCGAAGCCGGTACAGCACGAGGAAGTGCAGCGACGAGACGACGAAGGCGGCGATGATCGGCAGCGTCAGGATCTTGTCCGGAATGGCAATACCGGCGAAGGCGACGATTGGCACCCAGATCAGGTTGAGGATCGCGACCAGCACGCCGAGACTTTCGGCGCCGAGCCAGTTCAGCCAGCCCAGGGTGAATTCCCGGCGCTGATCCGGGCTAAGCCTGCTGGCGCCGGGAAGGAACCTGCGCCAGTGCTTCTTGACGATCTGGAAACCGCCATATGCCCAGCGGTGGCGCTGCTTCTTGAAGGCCTCGTAGGTGTCCGGCAAAAGGCCGTGGCCATAGCGGTGGTTGGTGTAATGCGTCACCCAGCCGTGCTCGATGATGGCGAGGCCGAGATCGGTATCCTCGCAGATGGTGTCGCCGGCCCAGCCGCCGGCCATGTCCATCGCTGCGCGCCGGATCAGGCACATGGTGCCGTGAACGATGATGGCGTTGGCCTCGTTGCGCTGGACCATGCCGATATCGAAGAACCCGGCATATTCGCCGTTCATGATGTAGTGCATCAGCGAGGTATCGCCGTCGCGGTGGTCCTGCGGCGCCTGCACCAGGCCGACCCGGGGATCGGCGAACACCGGCACCAGATCCTTCAGCCAGTCCGGCTGCACGACATAGTCGGCGTCAATGATGCCGATGATCTCGGCGTCGACCGCGGTACGCGCCATCGCGATGCGCAGCGCGCCGGCCTTGAAGCCCTCGACCTTCTCGGCATTGATAAACACAAAACGCTCGCCGAGCGCCCGGCAGTGATCCTGGATCGGCTGCCAGAATTCCGGATCGGGCGTGTTGTTGATGATCACGACGCATTCGAAATTCGGATAGTCCAGCTTGGCCACCGCATCGAGCGTCTGCTTCAGCATCTCGGGCGGCTCGAAATAGGCGGGGATGTGGATCGAGACCTTGGGGAAGGTAACGGCCTCGCCGATGGTGGCCGGCGCCAGCGCCGCACCCTTGACGATCAGCCGGCGCGGCTTGTGGCCGAAGGCAATGGCGGCGATTTCCTCGATTCGGGCCATCGCGATCAGCACCAGCGGAACCAGCAGGATCAACCCCAGTGTCAGCGCGAAGGCAGAACCGAACACGAAGTAGTGGCCCTCCCAATAGGCGAACACGGTGGCGGTCCACGCTCCGACGCCTGCGGCCGCAGCGGACAGCACCGCAGATTGCAACATTGTGGGGCGGGAGAGGCGCACGATCGGGAGCGACAGCAGGATGCCGACCAGCACGGCGATGGCCGCGAGCTTCCAGTAGTTTTCGTTCACGATCGGCCCGGTCCAGGCGAATTTCGGTTCGCGGGCCGCATTCAGGATGCCCCAATAGGGGCCGACGCCGCCTTCAAAGAACTTCCAGGGCTGATCGATCGCCTCGACGATGTTGTATTCCATGCCGATGGCTTCGGCGCGGGTCACGAAATTGCGCAGCACTGCGGCCTGCTCGAAGGTGCCGGGCTCGGCGTTCTTCAAATTGTAGCCGGCGCTCGGCCAGCCGAATTCGGCGATCACGATCCGCTTGCCGGGAAATCTTTCACGCAACAGCCCGTAGAGATAGACGGCCTGGTCCACCGCCTGCTTGTCGGTGAAGTTTTCCCAGTAAGGCAGCACGTGCGCGGCGATGAAGTCGACGGACGAGGCCAGTTCCGGATTGTCGCGCCAGATATTCCAGATTTCGCCAGTCGTTACAGGAACATTGACCGATTTTTTAACCTGCTTGATGAGCTCGACGAGGTCTTCGACCTTCTGCTCGCCGCGAAAGACCGTCTCGTTGCCGACGACGATACCGTTCACATTGCTGTTGCGCTTGGCGAGGCTGATGGCGGCCTGGATTTCGCGCTCGTTGCGCTCGGCGTTCTTGTCGATCCAGGCGCCGACCGTGACCTTCAGGCCGAATTCTGCCGCGATCGGCGGCACCAGTTCGACGCCGCCGGTCGAGGAATAAAGCCGGATCGCCCGCGTCAGCGGCGCAAGCACTTTGAGGTCGGCGCGGATTTTTTCGGCGCTGGGAATGTTGTCGACGTCGGGATGCCCGCTGCCCTCGAACGGCGCATAGGATACGCTCGGCAACACCCCTCGGAAGTCGGGAGCCTGCTGCTTTTCACGCAGCACGCCCCACAGGGCGGCATGGGCGGCAGTCACACACAAGAGAACGGCGACCACGGCGCGCATCGAGACTAAACCATATGATGGGGCCAGTATGGCAGGGCAGCGGATCCGTCCCCGAGATCCGACCAAGTCAGTGGCAAATCGAGCATATCTCTGCCACGCGATTTAACAACTCTTATGACGCCGTGGCGTTTTGAGGGCGCGAATATTTACAGGAGGTGAATATTCCAATCGTTCCGGAAAACCGGAACGTTTGCCGGATTATTTCGCTGCCGGCGCCGGGGTAGGGGTGGCGGCAGGCTGCGCCGCCGCGGGATTCGGCGCGGCGCTGCCGGCCGTTGCGGCCGGTTGCGAGGCCGCGGCGGTCTGCGGTTGCGCCCCCGGATTGATCCAGCAGGCGTGAATGCGGCCGCTGAGCGTGTCCGCTACCTTGGGATCGATTTCGCCGCCAAACCGGGTCAAGCAGCGGAACGTCGCCTGCACGTGCCCGCCGGGACAGCCAAACCGGTCATACAGATCGAGATGCCGAAACGCGGTGTCGAGATCGTCCAGCCACATCAGGCGGACCACGCGACGGCCGAGCCAGACGCATTCGGGGTTGCCGGCCGGGCCGTTGATGGCCTGCGAGGCCTCCAGGAATTGGTCGGTCTTGCGCTGGTTATCCTTGGCGGCATCGGCGGGGGCGCTCGCTGCCGGCTTGCCCGGGTCCTGCGCGCGGGAATCTCCGCTTTGGGCGAAGGCGCCGCCGACACCGATCAGGAGGGCGAGCGCGGAAACTGCGAGATGGCGCAAAACTGCACTTTGAAACTGAAGCACCCGTCGACGCATAAATTCCCCGATGTGTTGCCCGTCCCGAGGCCGGCCGGGACCCGCTGGTTTGATGCCGCCCAAATGGGTCCCCAATGCGGCGGCGACCCCTGCGGCTTCTCACGTGAATTCCTGAAAGATTCCCATGACGGACATTTCGGATTTTGGCAAGCAAAGTCACAACTTTGTCGCGTCGTGGTAAAGTCGGCGCGGGGGACGAGGCGAGATTGCGACTATCGTGCTCTTGGCAATAGGCCGGTGACAAGCTAATCGACGGTCCTCGCCCGGAGGATGGAACCGATTTCACTTCGTACGCCGCTGGCGCTTCTCCTGATATCCCTGAGTGCAATTGCCGCGGCGTGGTGGTGGCTGGCCACGCCTATCAATCTCGCGCGCGCGCCGATCGATCCAAATGCCAAGCTGCTGTGCGTGTCCTACGCGCCGTTCCGCGGCGACCAGACGCCACTGTTGCCAACCTTGCAGATCGGCCCGGAACAGATTGCCGAGGATCTGGCGCAGCTCGCCAAGATATCCGACTGCGTGCGGACCTACTCGATCGACAACGGCCTCGATCAGGTCCCGGAGCTGGCCGCCAAGGTGGGGCTCAAGGTCATTCAGGGGATCTGGCTCGGCAGCAACCGGCTGAAGAATCTAGCGCAGATCCAGACGGTGGTGCGCCTGACCCGGGAATATCCCGGCGTCATCTCGTCGGTCGTGGTCGGCAACGAGGTGCTATTGCGCGGCGAGATGACCGCCGCCGACCTCGCAACCCACATCCGCTCGGTCAAGTCGCAGATCACGATCCCCGTCACCTATGCCGATGTGTGGGAGTTCTGGCTGCGCCACCGGGAGGTCTATGAGGCCGTCGACTTCGTCACCATCCACATCCTGCCGTATTGGGAAGACTTCCCGATCCCTGCCAGGCACGCCGCCGCCCATGTCGACGCGATCCGCCAGCGGATAGGGGTGGCATTTCCGGGCAAGGAAATCCTGATCGGCGAAACCGGCTGGCCGAGTGCCGGGCGGATGCGCGAGGGCGCGCTGCCGTCGCGCGCCAATCAAGCCAAGGTGGTTTCGGAAATCCTGGCGCTGGCGAAGCGGGAGAACTTTCGCGTCAATCTGATCGAAGCCTATGACCAGCCGTGGAAGCGCCAGCTCGAGGGCACCGTCGGCGGTTATTGGGGCCTGATCGATGCGGTCCAGCGCGCCGTGAAATATCCGCCGAACCAGGCCATCAGCAACTATCCGTTCTGGAAGCTGCAGATGGCATCCGGCATGGTCCTCAGCATCCTCGTGTTCGGCGCTGCCTGGCTGACGCTGCGGCGCCGGCCCTGGACACCGCGGCCGGCAGCCTGGGTCGCGGTCGGCATCTCCGCCACCGCGGCCGGCATCCTGCTCGGCGTTGCCGTAGACAAGCTGCTTTATGAAAGTTTCGGGATCGGCGGCTGGCTCAAATGGGGCGCGCTGCTGGCAGCCGGGGTCGCGTCGCCCATGCTCTGCGCCAACGCCCTGATGTCGGGACGGGCGCTGCCGACGTTTCTGGAACTGGTGGGGCCACGCGAGCATCGGACGCGATCGGTGCTGACCTTGCTGCTGGGGGCGGTGCTGATGGTGACCACGCTGATCGGTGCCGAGACCGCACTCGGCTTGGTGTTCGATCCGCGCTACAAGGATTTTCCGTTTGCCGCGCTGACCATGGCGGTGCTGCCGTTCTGGACGCTGATGGCGCTGAACCGGCCGCAAGAGGGCACACGCCCGGTCGCAGAGGCGGTCTTTGCTGGCGTGCTGGCGACCTCCGCGCTTTACACCGGGTTCAACGAAGGCAAGGACAACTGGCAGTCGCTGTGGACCTGCGCGCTGTTCGCCTTGCTGGCCATTACGCTGTGGCGGGCGCGGGGCGCGCAAATCCCAAAATAAGCAGGCCGATCGCCAGACCCGATAGGCTGATATTGTAGAGCACGATGCCAAAGCCGGCCGCGATCAGCCCGCCGGTGAGCAGCACGATCGACGGCCGCAGCAAATGAAGTGTCGCGATGATGAGCGCGACGATGCCGAACACCGAATTGCGGAACAGCGACGTCACCAGGATCCGGGTCTTGCACAGCACGGTTTGCAGGCCGGCATCGCAGGCCAGCGCGGCGCTCGAGAACTCGATCGCCAGATAGCGCAGATAGAGCGCGTAGCCGACGGTAACGAAGCCGACCACCAGCAACCATTGCACTTGGTAGGGCGTCAGCCGGAACGGGGTCTTTTTCACAATCGCATTATCCGGATTCCGGTTGGCCGCGCGAAAATGCGACCAACCAACTCTTTCGAATATGGTCGGTAATTCGGGGCAGGACAACCCGGCGTCGGCACGAGGACCGTCAGAACCGCTAAACACCATGAGAATTCGCTTCCAAGTCATTGTGTTTGCTTATTTTACTGGCTGGCCCTGCTGAACATGGATGAAAGCGCGGAGGTTTCCGGCTTCCTGGCCGGCGCTTCGGCCGACGCCGGTTGTCTGGCGCTGCCGCGCTTGCGCGGCGCCGGTTTGGCGGCGGAGGCGGGCGAGGGCGGCTCGTCACCCGTCAGGGACAGGCGCTGGCCGTCGAACACCGCGGTCTCGCAAGGCCGCTTGCTCTCGATCAGCGTGGCGCAGATCATCGCTGCCGCCGCCGCATCCCGCAGCGGCCCGGCGACCAGCCGCAGTTGCAAGCCGAGCCCGCCCGGACCTTCCTTCACCACGACGATCGGCCGCAAGGCCGACAGCGGCGCATTCGATTTCGTCTTCAGAAGGCCACGCCACCGCGCCCGCAGGCCTCCGAGCGAATTGGCCCCGCCGACATCGACGCCGAATTCGGTTCGCTGCAGTTTCGGGGCGATCGCCTCCACCTCGGCTTCGACGTCGGTCGCCGCGATGACTTCCGGGAGCGGCCCCGAAGTGACGGTCCTCGCCGGCGCTTCCGGTTCGATCAGTCGGCCAGCCGCGGCATCGGGCGGTGCCATGATCGATCGCTCTCCCATCAGCGGCTTGGCCGGGCTCGCCGGCGGATTTTGTGGTCCCGGTCCGATCGATGCAACCGTGGCTGGCGCTGCTTCCTCCACCGCCGCGGCCGCAGGCGGCTTCTCGGGCGCCGCCGCGGCTGTTGTCGTCACTTGTGCGACAACCGGCGGGCTTGCTGGCACCGCTGCCGTCTCGGCCGTCGGCCAGGCGGGAACCGGCTGGACCGGGGCCGCGGTGACGGTTTGCCGGGCAATGGCGCCGGTCACGGAATCCATCCCCTGTTCCAGCGAGGCCATCCGGGAAAACAGCCGGTCGCGATCACTGTTCAAGGTCTCGATCGCAGATGCCAGCCGTTTCGCCTCGCTGTGGCTGTCCCGGGCGACCGATTGGATCTGCTGCGCCTGGCGCGACAGATCGGCCGCCGCGACCTGGTCGCGTCGCCATCCGACCGACGACTGGTTGGCGAGCACGGCCAGAACCACCGCGCCGACCGAGGCAACGCCCCACGATCCGAGCCGCCACAGCGCGCGGCGGTCGAACTCTTCCTCCTCGGCCAAAAAACCGCTCAGCACGCCGCCGGTATTCTCGGTTTCGAAACCGCCACCCAGATGGAGAGTATCCTTGGCCATACGAGGTTGTCGGCCCTCCCGAGCCCGCCCGAATCACAACGCAAACATTAACAGGAAATAGGTCCCCCACCTTGAACCGGGACCGTCCGGCTGGCCGTTCTCCCGGCTGTTCGGCGCCGGCGAATCGGATTTCCATGCGGGACGAAAACCCTCTATGAGGGCGTCGGCGCCGCATCGGCTGCCATGACGCCGCCAAAACAGGGAACTGAATGTCCGCTCGATCCAGCCTCACCATCGTGCTCGCCGCCGGCGAGGGTACGCGCATGCAGTCCTCGCTGCCCAAGGTGCTGCATCCCGTGGCTGGCCAGACACTGCTGGCCCATGTGCTTGGCGCCGCCTCGAAAGGCGCCGATGCCGCGCTGGCCGTCGTGATCGGCCCCGACCACAAAGCGGTCGCCGACGAGGTCAAACGCATCCGCCCCGATGCCGCCAGCTTCGTTCAGCGTGAACGGCTCGGCACCGCGCACGCCGTGCTGGCGGCCCGCGACGCGATTGCCCGCGGCGCCGACGATCTGCTGGTCGCGTTCGGCGACACGCCGCTGATTTCGGCTGAAACATTTTCACGGTTGCGCGCGCCGTTGCAATCGGGCGCGGCGCTTGCGGTGCTCGGGTTTCGCGCCGCCGATCCCACCGGCTATGGCCGGCTGTTGGTCGAGGGCGACCGGCTGGTCGATATCCGCGAACAGGCCGACGCCACGCCGGCGCAACACGCCATCACGCTTTGCAACGCCGGGGTGATGGCGTTCGATGGCAGCAAGGCGCTGCAAATCATCGAGGCGATCGGCAATGGCAACAAGAAGCGCGAATATTATCTGACCGACGCCGTCAAAGTCGTTCGGAATCTGGGATGGGAGGCTGTCGTGATTGAAACCAGCGAGGATGAAGTGCGGGGCATCAACACCAAGGCCCAGCTCGCCGAGGCCGAAGCCGTGATGCAGGCGAGGTTGCGCAAGGCAGCTCTGGACGCCGGCGTGACGCTGATCGCGCCGGAGACGGTCTATCTCGCCGCCGACACCAGGTTCGGCAAGGACGTGACGATCGAGCCGTTCGTGGTGATCGGTCCCGGCGTCGCTATCGCCGACGGCGCGGTGATCCATTCGTTCTCGCATATCGTACAGGCCTCGATCGGGAAAAATACCTCCGTCGGACCCTATGCACGGTTGCGGCCGGGCACCTCGCTCGGCGACGGCGGCAAGATCGGCAATTTCGTTGAGGTCAAGGCGGCGACGCTGGAAGCCGGCGTCAAGGTCAATCACCTGTCCTATATCGGCGACGCCCATGTCGGCGCCAACTCAAACATCGGCGCCGGCACCATCACCTGCAACTATGACGGCTTCTCCAAGCACAGGACCACGATCGGCGAGGGCGCCTTCGTCGGCACCAATTCCTCGCTGGTGGCACCGGTAAAAATCGGCAAGGGCGCCTATATCGGTTCGGGCTCGGTGATCACCAAGGACGTGCCCGACGACGCGCTGGCGGTGGAGCGCAGCCCGCAGACCAACCGCGAGGGCGGCGCCCAGCGCTACCGCGCGTTGAAGACCAAGCCCAAGCCGCCGAAAGACGGTTAGCCGGCGCATTATTGAGCAGTCGCGAACCGGTAACCGTGGGACAAGTGTCACAGCCCGGCGGGTGGCCGGGGTCTACCAAAGTCTGCTAGGAAGGCTTAGCTGGGATTGTACCATCGCCGCCGCGAGTAACCTGGAAACGGAATGAATCCCCACGATTTGCCGCCCGTGCCCCCGGCCGAAGTCCCGCCAGAGGCCCATAGCGGGTTCATGGCGCGATTTCGGAACTATTTCCTGACCGGCCTGATCGTCGCCGGCCCGATTGCCATCACCTTCTATCTGACCTGGTGGTTCGTGACCTGGGTCGACGGCATCGTGCGGCCGTTCGTGCCCATCGCCTACCGGCCGGAAACCTATCTGCCGTTCGGACTGCCGGGCTCCGGGTTGATCGTCGCGGTATTCGCGCTGACGATGCTGGGTTTCCTGACCGCCAATTTGATCGGGCGGACCCTGGTCGATCTCGGTGAAAAATTGCTCGGCCGCATGCCGGTGGTGCGCGCGATCTATCGCGGCCTCAAGCAGGTGTTCGAGACGCTGTTCTCGGGGCAGGGCTCCAGCTTCCGCCGGGTCGGCCTGGTCGAATTCCCGTCGCCCGGGATGTGGTCGATCGTGCTCATCTCGCAGTCGCCGAGCGTGGAGATCGCCAACAAGCTGCCGGGCCAGGAGGAGCACATCTCGGTATTCCTGCCATGTGCGCCGAACCCGACCACCGGTTTCTTCTTCTATGTGCCCAAGAGCAAGATCCTCGAAGTCCAGATGAGCGCCGAAGACGCCGCCACCCTGATCATGTCCTGCGGCGTGGTGCAGCCGGGCTCCGACCCGCAGAAGAAGGTCGCGGCCCTGGCGGAGATGGCGAACGCCGCACGGATGGCGAACAGCGCGCGGCTGCCGCAGCCGGCGAAAGTGGAGTGAGATTTTCTACGTAATTCCGGGCGATGCGAAGCATCGAACCCGGAATCTCGAGACTCCCGGATGTGCAATTGCACATCTGAGGTCTGGTCCTTCGGACCATCCCGGAATGACGCCGCCAAATTCACCCCGCCCCGATCAGCGGCACCGCCTCGTCGCGCTCGAACAGATACAGCAGCACCCGCAGCGCCTCGCCGCGTTCTCCCTTCAGCTTCGGATTGTCCTTCATGATACGCAGCGCCTCGTCGCGGGCCTGGGTGATGAGCTGGCCGTGCACCTCGGAGCGGGCGATGCGGTAGCCGGGCAGGCCGCTTTGCCGTGTGCCGAGCACGTCGCCTTCGCCACGCAGCTTCAGATCTTCCTCGGCAATGCGAAACCCATCGGTGGTCTCCCGGATCACTTTCAGGCGCGCGGTGGACATTTCCTTGAGCGGTTCCCTGTACAGCAAGAGACACGTGGATGCCTCGGAGCCGCGGCCGATGCGGCCGCGCAGCTGATGCAGCTGCGCCAGCCCGAAACGTTCGGCGTTCTCGATCACCATGATGGTGGCGGCCGGCACGTCGACGCCGACCTCGACCACGGTGGTCGCGACCAGCAGCCCGATCTCGCCGGCAGCAAACTGCGCCATCACACGGTCCTTCTCGGCGCCCTTCATCTGGCCGTGCACCAGGCCGACGCGGTCGCCGAACCGCTGCCTCAGATTCTCGAACCGTTCGGTGGCGTTGGTCAGATGCTCGATGCCCTCGGCTTCAGATTCCTCCACCAGCGGGCAGATCCAGTAGACCAGCTTGCCCTTGTCGAGCGCGCGGCCGACCGCCTCCATCACCTCGTTAAGGCGGCTGTTTGGCACCGTGCGGGTATCGATCGGCTGGCGTCCCGCTGGTTTCTCGCGCAATTCCGAAACGTCCATGTCGCCGAAATAGGTCAGCACCAGCGTGCGCGGGATCGGCGTCGCGCTCAGCACCAGGACGTCGACCGCCTCGCCCTTGGCGGTCAGCGCCAGCCGTTCGCGCACGCCAAAACGATGCTGTTCGTCGACCACAGCAAGCGCCAGCGATCTGAACACCACGTCGTCCTGGATCACGGCGTGGGTGCCGACCAGGAAATCGATCTCGCCGGCGGCCAGCCGCGCC
>Ga0307294_10000364_pt1 | contig 11213 bp, 12 predicted proteins | sample ER_DNA_151_FD_194468 | JGI IMG/M metagenome (GOLD analysis project Ga0307294, IMG submission 194468) | Bulk soil microbial communities from the East River watershed near Crested Butte, Colorado, United States - ER_DNA_151 | ecosystem: Environmental > Terrestrial > Soil > Floodplain | place... | reverse complement strand
AAGTGGGGAGAGGCATTGGCGTACCGTTCGCGTTCGAGGGCCTGTTCTTCTTCACAGAGGCCATCTTCATCTCGATCTATATCTTCGGCTGGCGCCGGCTCAAGCCGTGGCCGCATTTCTGGAGTGGTGTTCCGATCCCTGTCGCCGGCATCTTCGGCAGCGCCTCGGTGGTTGCCGCAAACGCGTGGATGAACTCTCCTCAGGGCGTGACCCTCGACTCCACCGGCATGATCGTCGACGTTGACCCGGTCGCGGTGATCTTCAACGATGCGATGCCGCTGATGGCTGCGCACATGATCATCGCCGCCTATCTGGTGGGCGGCTTCTTGATCGCCTCGGTATACGCCACCGGCATGCTGCGCGGGCGACGGGACCGCTACCACAGGCTCGGCTTCATCATCGCCTTTACCGTCGCAGCCATTGCAACACCCATCCAGATGGGAGTCGGCGACGGCCTGGCTCGTTGGGTCTATAGCAACCAGCCGGTCAAGTTCTCCGCCATCGAGATGGTGCCGCAGACCAGCAGTGATGTGCCCGAGACCCTGCTCGGCCATCTCAACTCCTCAGGAGAAGTGACCGGCGGGATCCCTATCCCTGGTCTGGCGTCGTGGTTGTCGGACCCGAGCACCGGCAGGTCTACCGTGGTGCAAGGTCTCGACACCGTTCCTGCGGATCAGCGGCCGACGATCCGGGAGGTTAACGTCGTCCATCTGGCATGGGACATCATGGTTGGCTTAGGCACGTTGCTGTTCTTGTTCACACTCTGGTACTGGGCGTCGTGGATTTTCCGACGAGACATGCCGCAAAGCCGATGGTTCCTCCGGTGCGCGGTTGTTGCCGGCTTCCTCGCCGTGGTCACCTTAGAGGCGGGTTGGACAGTGAGCGAGGTCGGTCGCCAGCCGTGGATCGTCTACAACAAGATGAAGGTCGCAGACGCCGCCACAACCAATACCGGTGTCTGGTTCACCTTCATCGTGGTCGCGCTCCTCTACGTGGGATTGGGCATCACCACGATCCTCGTGTTGCGCGGGATGAGCCGCCGCGCCCGGAGGGAGCCCCGCTTCGAGGAGACCGACGTCCCGTACGGGCCGCGCGAGACTGCCGATAGGCCTCAGGTGCGTGCCGGATGAGCACCGCTGCTGCGATCATCTTGTTCGCCGCCGTCACGTTTTACGCAATTTTCGGGGGAGCAGACTTCGGTGCGGGCTTCTGGGACCTCACCGCGGGCGGCGCCAAGCGCGGGGAGCGGCCGCGGGAAATCATAGACCACTCGATCGGCCCGGTGTGGGAAGCCAACCATGTGTGGTTGATCTTCATCTTCGTCGTCTTGTGGACATGCTTTCCGGAGGCGTACGCCTCGATCACCTTGACAATGTTCGTGCCCCTCACGATCGCGGCGCTCGGCATCGTGCTGCGCGGCGCGAGTTTCGCTTTTCGCAAGGCGGTGTTTCGAACACGTCTCCAGCGACACTTCGGAGCCATCTTCGCCGTCTCATCAGTCCTGGTGCCCTACTGTTTCGGCACTATCGCCGGAGGCATCGCCTCCGGGCGGGTGCCTGCTGGCGGACAGGCCGGCGATCCCGTGCACAGCTGGGTCAACCCAACCTCGATCGTTGCCGGCCTGCTCGCCGTGTCTGTGGCGGCGTACGCCGCTGCGGTCTTTCTCACCTGGGACGCCCGGCGGCTCGCCGACGACGCGATGGTGGCGTACTTCCGTGTCCGGGCCATGGCAGCGGGCGTTGTGGCGGGAGTCGTTGCCTTTGGCGGCCTGTTCGTGGTGCGCAGCGATGCCAGCTACCTCTTCGACGGCCTCACCTCGCGCGCCCTCCCCCTGGTCGTGGTCTCCTCACTAGCCGGGCTTGGCGCACTGCTATTGCTTCGTGGCCAGCCACGTCGAGGCGGCCGGTTGGCGGCGGTAATTGCGGCGGGAGCCCTCGTCGTCGCGTGGGGAGTAGCGCAGTGGGACTACCTCCTTCCGGAATCCCTGACGGTATCGCAGGGTGCGGCGCCGGCCGGAACAATCAAGGCAGTGCTTGTCGCGGCCGTTCTCGCCGGGCTCTTGATCGTGCCGGCCTTCGCCTTGTTGTACACCCTTGATCAGAAGGGCCTACTTCCGGAGGAGAGCGTGGACGAGGCCCCCGACCCGGCAACCGGGGTCAGACGTGCCTGAAAGCGGCGCTCGATCGTGGCGCTGCCGAAGCCCAGCATCGTGAGCTGCGCCTCCCGCCTGTCTGGAGGACCTCGTAGTGCCCGAACGCCTCGGGGGCGAGTTCCATACCCTCGCTCGGACCTACCGTTGGGTTCGGGCGTAGCGGAAGGGCTGTCGACTCCCTCGATGTCTCGGACGCGGCAGCTTGCTCGCGACGGCATCCGCGAGCTGACCCGGCTCGTGCTGGCGCGAGAAGACCGCGAGATCGCTGGCTTGAGGATCGTCGCTAATCCAGCACAGCTGATCTTGTCGCTGCCGGGCACAGGTTACGCGGGACGGGGTTCTGGCTCCTTCGGACCCGGAACCGGGAGCACGTTGGTGATGACAAAGCCACCGCAACTGCGACGACGACCGCCGGTGTCACCAACACACCGTCGGCGCCCATCAGTACCACGGCGAGCAGCGTCGAGGTCAAGAGCAGCCGCAGCATGGCGGCACACATGGCTCCGATGCCTATGCCGATCCCGGCCGCCAGATTCATGCCGGGCAATGCACTCGCGGCAATACCAATCGCTGCGCCGATGAACATCGAAGGGAAAACCGGCCCCCACGAAAGGCGCTCAGTGAGAGCCCGTAAGCCAAGGCCTTGCAGACGATGATCCCCGGTGATGCTCCGGATCAGCTCGGGCGAAGGCCCTTCCGTGCGAAGTCGAGCGTGTCGCTCAGGCTGGGCAGAGGTGCGTAAGCAATGCCTTCAAGCTGCACGCTGGCATGGAGCTCATCAGGATCGCGGTTTTCGGCCAGCTCACTGGCGATCTTCTCCAGCGTCGTTGGGCTCGCCGAGTCAATCAGTGCTCGGAGGTCGGCATCGGTCTTCTGCCGAGGCTCTGCCCACAGCCTAAGAGCGGCGAGAAATACCGCGCCCCGTTCAACGGAGTAGTTGGTGAAGTCAGCAGCGAAGTGGTGGGTGGAGTCCGGAGACGAGGATCGGAGATGCGCCCTGATCTGTTGCTCCGCCTCGTCTCTGAGCTCGATGAAAGTGCTCACGCCTCAGCGTCGCATCCAGCTGGTCGAACCGTCACCAATCCTTCGTCATCAGATCCCCGGTGATGAACTCGCCTGGCATGGCTCTCTACGTCGGCGACCGCCCGTCGCTCTTCCAGTGGACAAAGGCCCTTGATGCGCAGTGGGCTGTCTCGAACACGAACGGTTGAGGCCTGTTGGCAATTGCCTGAAGCAATTGGCCGGCCATCACGGCTTCCGAATCGCCGCTTTCAGTCAAATCTCCAACAACCTTCTGCAGTGAACTTCTGTCCGCATGTTCAATCTTTGCCCGCACATCGGCGTCCGTCTTCTCATAGAGCTGAGCCCAGAGCCGAACCGACGCGAGCAACACGGAGCCCTGTGTCACGTAATAGTTGGTGACGTCGGAAACTGAAGACCGGAGATTGGCCCTTATATCTTGCTCAGCCTGCTCAAATAGCTCACCGAAAGTGCTCACGCCTCAGCAGTGTCCCATCGAGCTGGTCTTGCCGTCACCACGCCTTGGTCATGAGATCACCCGTGATGCTCTCGCCGGCGTGGCTCTCGACGTCGATTCGTCCGCCCCGGGCGCGACCCGAGAACAACATCGCCGCGGTGTCAGCCCTATCCGGTGACGGAAGCCCTCGCTTGCGCATGTCGTTTTTCGATTCGATCTTGATGCGGCCGCGGGAGTCGACGCCCCATTTGATCGAGCCGAGCTGCGCGGCAAACTTGTCGTCCTCTGGGTCGACATCGACCTCTCCGGTCTCGAAGAGCTCACGCAGGGTCCAGTAGTCCTCCGCTCGAGCATTGACGAATCGCTCCTTGTCGAAAGGTGCCTCTCCTACGTTGTACGGGATGACCGGCAGCCCGAGCTCGACCAGTCGATCGACAACTCCGCCGCCAACGCCTGGGACGTCGACGACCGCTGAGACCCAGTCGTTCTTGCCTTGCTCGTCGTCAATGTCGCGAATGGCGTTGACAATGTGCCCGGTCGTGGTCATCGTGTCGGCCTTGTGGTGGGCGCGATAGGTCCGTAGCCAACCGCCTTCCCTAGCATGATCACCGTCTGGTCTTCACCAAATCGAGCGATGTCGGCAGCGATGAGAGGGCGACGGGTCCGCGGCAAAGTGGGAGCGTGAGCCGCCTCGATCCACCTCGGCAAGATCAGAGAGTCGTCGGAGATGTCCGGGAACTCACCGCGCACCTTCGATTGGTAGATCGGGCTCGTGACGCCCCAACGCAGTTTGCGCTCCTCCACCCATTCGGGTGCTCACGCTTGTCGCCATTCACGGCGGCTCGTCCTCTGTAGATTGCCGCCCACGATCCTTCGCCTACTCGAGGTATCTGAGGGACGAGCCCACGCTCTGCATTGGCGACGGCATTTGGCGCGCCCGCACTTCCGCGAAGGAGTAATTGATGGCCAGGCTGATTGTTGAAGCTGAAGGCACCGGCGGCGACGCCGCATCCCAGGGCGTCGCCAGACCCGGCAATCAGTTCCCGCTGTACATGGTGGTATCGGTGACCGACAGCTCGGGGGTTCCCGTTACCGGACTGACCGCACAGGACCTGCGGGTGGACCCGATCATCGTGGCAGCGTTCGGCGCCGGGGTGACAATCAGCAGCATGGGTGAGTCCCACCCGGGTACGTACCTCGTGCACGTGGTACCAATCCCGGCCGGCACCTGGAAGCTCGGCCGCTACATCTTCTGGTTGGCCGTGACATCCGGGACTGATCAGGGGCAGACCGTTTGCGCCGTGTTCGTCGATTGACGGATTGCCCTCAAGGCTTAGGTCGATCCCAGTGCCGCCATCGACTGGTTTAAGCGCGTTCGCGATCACCTCTATGAGCTGCTTCCGTGGAGTAGTTATGCCACGGCCTCGTCGAGAATAAGCACCTCGAGGCTGCTCAACCCCACCGTTCGCCAGGACGACTGACTGTCCACGGCACGTGAGGCTGACCCTTAGCGGCAGGTGATCTGACCCCTCCGCGAATACCGACCTCGAGCTGAGGGTCAGGAGGAAGTGCGTGGATCGTCCGCTCCGACGGCACCACCACCCCGCCGGTTCACCCAGACCGGATCGGCCACGGTGCCGCGACGGCCCAGCAGGTCGCGGGTGATGCGTTGCCGGACCTTGGTCACCATCTGGTTCGCCAGCGCGACCGGATGCCACTTTGTCGACCGCGATCTTGACGTGCGGCCTCGCGGCACAGACACCGGAGGCGTACGGCGCCGACGGGCTAATCACGACGATCTCGATCGCGGTGAGGCTTGATCTTGTGATCGAGTCGATCAACTACTCATCAAACCAGTCAGCAACTCCCTCATCACCGAGCTTCTTCACCGCTGCCCAGATTGCCTCGGTGTCTTCGGTGTCGCTCTCCGGCAACTGGCCAGTGCGGAGGGCACGAAGCCTAGACGCGAAGAGCGACCCCACGATGTGGAGCGGAGTCACCAGGTCCTGCAATCGGCCTTCATCGACGTAGGGTTTCAAGATCATGTCCAACATCTCTAGGGCGTCATCGTTAGCCCTGCTTCGATCACCCATCACCCAGATCAGATTCATCGCGTCACTCAAACTTTGCCTTATTTCCGGTCCCGGAGGCTCGGGGTGCACCTCGTTCTGGTGCGCGTCTTCATGCATGTTTTTCAGCACCTGTTCCCGAGCTGCCCCAAGATCATCATCGTCTGGTACGCGGCCAGCCCGGACCTGCTCGCGGTGCCTCAACATGATCACTGCTGCATCTATGGCACCGTAGGCCAACTCAGCCTCTCGGCCCCTATAGAAGTCGAAGACCCTATTCATGGTCTGCGCTGCGGTGTCCTTGCCGATGTCTTTGTCAGCGAATGCCTCGATCACCTTGAGCGCATCAAGGCAACTTCCGTAGCTCCCCAACGGCATTTTGATCTTGCTCATGCTTCCCACCGCGCCTTCCCAATCTTTGTCCTACCAGGCGAGAGGTTCGAAACCGTGCACTCGGCAAACCCATCCCATGCTTCTTCAGAGCGCAGTTACCGCTCACTGTCCGGTGCGGAGAAAGTGTCTCCGACTAGGGCTGATGAGGTGCACTGTGAGGGGATCCGAACCCCCAAGCCGTGACACGCCAAGCTCAATCAGGGAGCTCCGCCCGTGCCGCTGGCTGAAGCTAGCAGGTTTACAGCTCCAGATAATGCCAATAAACTACTCGTCAGTAGTGGTGCCGCCCACGAGCAGGAGTGGTAACCATGCCCGTGAATGGTGTACTCGAGTACCTATGGTTCCGAGACCATGATCCGTGGTGGGCCACGGTCTTGCGGGCGGTGACGCTGATTGCCCTCGTCGTCCTGTTCGCATTCAAAGGCATGCACAAAGTGCCCTCGGGCAGCAAGGCGTTACGAACCCGGTTCAACAAGGTCGTCCATTACCGCCGCGATATCTACGACCGCCTGGGCTATACAACCCACCGCCGCGGTGAGGCCAAAGTGGTTGGTCCGGGCCTCGTCATCGGCATCCCTTTCGTGCACAACGTCATGATCGAGTCGGTAACCGAGCAATTCGAGCCGTTGCCGGCGATGATCCGGCTGAAGCCGTTGCGTGAATTTGCCTCCCAGATCAATTTCCAAGTCGTCGACCTGGAGAAGGCTCTGGTTACTGTCGCCGACTACAAAGGTTCACTCGTCAATAGTTGTGCCGCGGTTGTTCGGGCCCTCGTCAAGCAGGCAAATCTCAGTGACGATGACATCTCAGATCGCATGCTGGCCGACGAATCGCTACATCAGCGTGCCAGCAATTTGGGCGTCAAACTGTTGGAGCTCAATGTGTCGACGTCTAACCTGACCGAACCGGCTCAATTGGCTCACGCGTTCAAGCAGGAGGGAATCGTCCTTGAGGGCACTGCGGACGCCGTACTGGCGGCGCGGACTGTCAACGGTGCACCCGGCCCGGCAGCACTGACTGCGGTCGATGGCGATGCGCCGGCTGCTTAGTTGACTACGAGCACGTGGGCGCCGCGCGTGCCCCACGAGGATGGTAAGGCGGCCTACGAGCATCTGCGTGCAGCTCACCTGAATGCTGTACGAGCCTCGCTCGAGGACCACGTGGCGCGGCTCGAATGGCCGCGCCAGCGAATCGAGCACTATCAGACCGAACGACTCCGGTCGCTGCTCGCCTTTGCGCGCGAGCGTTCGCCGTTCCACGCGGCCCGGATGGCCGACATCGACCCGGCCACGGCGACCGTCGACGACCTCGCACGGCTGCCGCCGATGGTCAAGCAGGAGGCCCAGGACGAGTGGGACGCGATCGTCACCACACCCGATATCGACCGCGCCGGCGCCGAGCGGGTGTTGGCCCAGCAGCGGTGGTTCTCCTACACGCCCACGGGGCAGCAGGTGTTCAGCTCGGGCGGCTCAAGCGGCGTACGCGGCGTCTACGTATGGGATTGGGAGCAGTTCGTCACGCTCGCCTGTCTCGCCTGGCGGTGGCTGGTGCGCGCCGAGCGCGCTTCCGGGTCAAGCCTTCGCCCGGCGCGACTGGCAGTGCTGGAGGCCGGCGGCCCCCCACACGCCAGCACGCCGTTGTTCGACGTCGCGACCGGACCGTCGATGGAGACCGTCGTGATCGCGGCGGCGGTGCCGTTCGACCAAGTGCTGCGAGCGGTTGCAGACGCGCGGCCGACCCATCTCGTGGGCTACGCCTCGGTGATCGGACACCTTGCCCGCGCCGCGATCGCGGGTGCGCTCGATATCCGGCCGGTTCGTGTGAGCACCAACTCCGAGCCGCTCAGCGAGGAGGACCGCGACGCGATCGAGGTCGCCTGGGGCGCGCCCGTCCACAACCTCTGGGGCTCGACCGAGATTGGCGTCCAGGCAGTCGGCTGCGGCAGCGGCGATGGCCTTCACATCTGCGAGGATGAAGTGATTCTCGAGCGGGTCGATTCGGCCGGGCGCCCTGTCGGCCCCGATGAGCCAGCCGCCCGCACGCTCGCGACCGGGCTTGCCGGCCGTACGTTCCCCTTCATTCGGTATGACCTGGGCGATGAGGTCACACTGCTGCCGGGGCGCTGCGCGTGCGGGAGTTCAATGCTGCGCGTCGCTGACATTGCGGGTCGGCGCGACGACGACTTCCGCTACGGCGAGCGAGCGGTCCCGGCGAGCGCGTTTCGGCACGTACTGGGCACCGACCCGCTGATCTCGGAGTACCAGGTGCATCAGACTGCGAACGGAGCGGACGTGCTCGTGGTCGGGTCGCCCAATCTCTCTGCGGTGGCTGCGGCGCTGGTCTCCTCGTTGCGGCCGTACGGGCTCTCGAATCCCGAAATCAGCGTAGGCGTTGTTGAACAGATCCAGCGTCAGGCGGCGACCGGCAAGCTCAAGCGGTTCATCGCGCTGGGTCACTAGCGCGCACTCACGAGTTCAAAACTTGCCGAAGTGCCTGGACAAGGAGGACGCCACGGGGGTCGTAGAACTCCTGGAGGTCGTTGGTGAGGTAGGCGAAACCGACCTGGTACTGCGGATCTGCAAACGCTACCTGACCGCCCAACCCGTCGTGGCCGAACGAGTCCTCGGTAAGGAAGGGGCGGCGTTCGGAGGTGAGCATGAAACCGGTGCCCCAGCGTGACCACGGTCCGGGTGCTGAAATGGCTGGCTCACCGGCACTCTGCTCGCGACGCATGTCGGCAATGACGTTGTCGTCCAGCAGTCGAATGCTTTCGGCGTCTGATACCGCTGCACTCCAGATCGTCGCGAGGGCCTGAGCCGTCGCAACACCCCCCGCTCCTGGAATGACCGCGCGGCGTATTTCGTCGCTATTGAATCCCGCGTTTGGTTCTGCGACCTCGACGGAAAGCGCGCCCAGCGTCATGGCCCTCTCGGCCAGGGCAGCGTCCTCTGGGTCAGCGGGTGACCGGGACGCCTCCGGTGCTATTGGCATCGCGTACAGCTCCGCGACGCGCGGAAGTTCCTCTTTCGGCACACCGATCCAAGCCTCGACCTGCAGCGGGCGTACGACTCGTTGAGCGAAGAATTCTTCGACTCCGACGCCGGTGACTCGACGAATGATCTCCCCAGCGAGCCATCCGTACGTCAGCGCGTGGTAGACGTGGCCCTCGCCTGGCGGCAGGAGCGGCTCCTCCTCGGCGAGCACCTGCACCATCCGATCCCAGTTCACGATGTCGGCGAGCTCGAGATCGCGACGAGTTGCAGGAAGGCCGGCACGGTGGGACAGCAACCACCGGACAGGAATGGCGTCCTTGCCGCGAGCGGCGAACTCAGGCCAGTAAGCACTTGCTGGCGCGTCCAGATCGAGTCGGCCCTCGCGGACCAGTTCGCCGATCAAGATCGCGACAAGACCTTTCGTACACGAGAAGATCACGGTGGGCGTGTCCTGCTGCCAGGATCGGGCCACCGAAGCTTCGCCTCCCCACAAGTCGACGGCGAGATTTCCGGCGACGCGGATGTGGAGCGCTCCCCCACGCCCGTGGGATAGGGCGAGAGTTTCGGCAAACGTCTCGACCAGCGGTTCGAAGCCGGCGGCGACCGTGCCGCCCACCTGAGGAAACCCCAGCTCGGTGGCCGGTAGAAGGGTGCCGCTCATGGTTATTCCAACTATCTGCGAGAAGACAGATCTGGCGCAGCCGCTGCTCTGCGACTGCGCCAGACTGGCCAACTAGCGTTTCTGTACTGCTACTTGACGCCACCTGCCGTGAGACCGGCAACAATGCGGCGCTGGAAGACGAGCACCGCGAGCAGCAGCGGAACGGTCACGACCACACCGGCCGCCATGATGCTGCCGTACGGCGTATCGAAGCCAGTCGTACCAGTGAACTTGCTGATCGCCACGGTTGCGGTCTGTATGTTCTTATCCTGCAGGAAGGTCAGGGCTAGCAAGAATTCGTTCCAGGCACCGATGAACACGATGATCGCCGTCGTGAGCACGCCCGGAGCTGCCAGCGGCAGGATCACCTTGCGGAAGGCCACCCCTGGCGTGCAGCCATCGACCATCGCCGCCTGCTCCAGCTCGACCGGGAGCTGCTTGAAGAAGGCTGTCAGAGTCCACACCGCCAGCGGGAGGCCGAAGCTCAACCCGGGAAGGATGACGGATTGATAGGTGTTGATCCAGTACGGGAACCAGGTGAATGGCGCCGTCGAGGAGAACATCTTCAGCAGCGGCGGCAGCAACACGACAAGCGGGAACATCGAGCAGGCCATGATCAGCCAGAGAACCGCACCCTTGCCCCTGAACCTCAACCGAGCGAGCGCGTACGCTCCGATGATGCCGAACAGCAGAACGAGGATCGTCGTCGTGCCGGCCACGATGCCCGAGTTGAGCAGTGAGCGGCCGAAGTTGTTCGTTGCCGAGAACACGCTCTTGAAGTTCTCGATCGACGCCGGGCTCGGGATGAACTCAGTGCTGCGCCCTTCCGTAGGATCTCGAAATGCGGAGACGACCATCCAGTAAAAGGGGATGATGCAGTAGAGAACGATCAGGCCCATTCCCACGTAGGACAAGATCACCCCGACCCGCCGGCGGAGGGGTTGCTTCGGGTGGGCGAGCGCCTCCACCTCCTCCTTGCTGAGATGTTCCTCGCGTACTTCAGCGGTTGTGGTGGACATCAGTGCGCACCTCCGATCGCCTCACCCATGACTGCCTCCACACGAGCTTCGTCAGGTGGCGGCTCACCTTTCCTCTTTTTCTTCTTCTTGACATCAGCGTCGCCGATCACCTCGGCACCCAGAACCCTGACGAACAGGAAGGCCACCAGAAGCACGTAGATGAACAAGACGATGGCGTACGCCGCAGCGGGACCGTACCGGCTCTGGCTCGCTTCCTGGTAGGCGAAGACCGACAGAGTCTCCACCCGGTACTTGCCGGCTCCGATCATGCCGTATGGCAAATCGAACATGCGCAACGTGTCGAGCGTGCGGAAGAGAACGGCCACGACCAGCGCCGGTTTGACCATCGGCAGTGTGATCCGGACGAACTGCTGCCAGGTGGTTGCCCCGTCGACCTTGGCCGCCTCATAGACCTCGGCCGGAATGGTCTGCAGACCGGCTAGGGTCAG
>Ga0307294_10000363_pt1 | contig 11220 bp, 10 predicted proteins | sample ER_DNA_151_FD_194468 | JGI IMG/M metagenome (GOLD analysis project Ga0307294, IMG submission 194468) | Bulk soil microbial communities from the East River watershed near Crested Butte, Colorado, United States - ER_DNA_151 | ecosystem: Environmental > Terrestrial > Soil > Floodplain | place... | reverse complement strand
GCCAAGCATGACTCAGCGGCCGTTCCTAGCGTCCCGCACGTCGTGACGAGGCCCGGCGCCACCGGACCCTGGCGAAGGCAGGTGGGTGCGTGCACGTGGCCAACGAGACGGCCAGCGAGGCGACTCCCGAGAGTCGGAGGACGGACCGGGCCGAGGCGTCGACCTCACGTCGGCGCCGCCGCCGGACGGTCGTCGCGGTCGTGGCGGCGCTGGTCGTCCTCGCCGCCGCCGCCGGCACGTGGCTGTACCTGCACCGGTCGAGCGGCACGGCCGGGAACGCGGTCACCACCGAGCTCGTGGCGGCGACGACCGAGACCGTCAAGGAGACGGTGTCCGCGACCGGCACGATCCAGCCGGCCAACCAGGCGAATCTCACGTTCGCCCAGAGCGGCAAGGTGACGGCGGTCGACGTGAAGGTGGGCGACCCGGTCGCCGTCGGTCAGACACTCGCGACGATCGACCCGACCAGCCTCCAGTCGGCGCTCACCCTCGCGCAGCAGCAGCTCACCGCAGCGCAGGCCCAGCTGACCGCGGCGACGGCGGCCGCCAACTCCGGCCAGATCGCGTCGGCCAACGCCCAGGTCACCTCGGCGCAGAGCAAGGTGACCGCCGCCCAGGAGGGGCTCGGCCAGGCCTCGCTGACGTCGTCGATCGCCGGCACCGTGGCCGCCGTCAACGTCGCCGTGGGCGACCAGGTCGCGGGCGGCTCCAGCTCGGCGGGGACGACCAGCGGTTCGAACGGCTCGGGTTCGGGCGCTGGCGGCGGGTCGGGCGGCTCGGGTGGCTCGGGGTCGAATGCAACCGGCACGACCTCGTCCGCCGCCTCGGCTCACGTCGTCGTCATCGCGACGAACGCCTGGGTCGTCGACGCCACGGTGGGAGCCTCCGACCTCGCCAAGCTGAAGAGCGGCCTGCAGGCGACGATCACCCCCACCGGCGCGACGCAGCCGATCTTCGGGACGATCTCGACGGTGGGCGTCATCGGGACGACCAGCGGCGGTACCTCGACGTTTCCCGTCACCATCGCGGTCACCGGCTCGCCCACCGGCGTGTATGCGGGGACGACCGCCTCCGTCGTCATCACCGTCAAGCAGGTGCCCGACGTCCTGACCGTGCCGACCGCGGCGATCCACGAGGAGAACGGGCAGACCGTCGTCTACCAGATGAAGGACGGCCAGCAGGTGTCGACGCCGGTCACGGTCGGCGCCGTCTACGGCACGACCACGCAGGTCACCTCAGGACTGAACGCGGGCGACCAGGTCGTAGTCACGGCGCGGACCGCCCGGACCACCACCGGCAACGGCACCGGCGGCACCAACGGCAGCAATGGCACGGGCGGCACGCGCGGCGGGACCGGCGGCTTCGGGGGGACTGGGGGCGGCTCGGGTGGCTTCGGCGGAGCACGCCCTGGCCAGGTGCCCGGTCAGGCCCCGGGCCAGGCTCCCGGAGGCGCCCCGGCCGGACCGGGAGGCGGCTGATGTCCACCGTCTCCCTCGACGACCTGACCGAGCCACAGGCACCGGACGAAGGTCAGGCGGCGGCGGAGCCGCCGCCGATCCTGGAGCTGATAGACGTTCGCAAGACCTACGCCACGGGCGCCGTCGAGGTCGAGGCGCTGCGCGGCATCGACCTCGTGGTCGCCGAGGGCGACTACCTCGCGGTCATGGGGCCCTCGGGATCAGGGAAGTCGACCCTGATGCACATCCTCGGCTGCCTGGACGTCCCCACCTCCGGCACGTATCGCCTGGCCGGCGTCGATGTCGGAGTCATGGACGAGGAGGACCTGGCGGACGTCCGCAACCGCCGGGTCGGCTTCGTGTTCCAGCAGTTCAACCTGCTTCCCGCGCTCACCGCCCAGCGCAACGTGGAGCTCCCCCTCGTGTATGCGCGCGTGCCGCGAGCCGAGCGGCGGCGCCGGGCCACGGAGGCGCTGGAGCGGGTCGGCCTCGGTGACCGGCTCGACCACCGGCCCGGTGAGCTCTCCGGCGGCCAGCAGCAGCGAGTCTCGGTCGCCCGCGCCCTGGTCACCGACCCGGACCTCGTCCTCGCCGACGAGCCGACCGGCAACCTCGACACGGCGTCCACCCTCGACGTGCTCTCGCTGTTCGCCGAGCTGCACCAGCAAGGGCGAACGATCGTCCTCATCACCCACGAGCGCGACGTAGCCCGGCAGGCGGGACGAACAGTGCTCATCCGCGACGGCCACCTCTACCACTCGCACGAGGAGGAAGTGGCGGCGACCGAGGCGCTGGCGGCGACCACCCGCATACCCCTCTGGGAACACCCGGACGAGGTCGAGCGGTGACCTGGGCGGACAGCTTCCGGACGGCATACGAGGCGATCCTGGCCCGTCGGATGCGGTCGGTGCTCACCATGCTCGGCATCCTCATCGGGATCGCCGCCGTGATGCTCACCGTCGGGCTCGGCCAGGGCGCGCAGGAGCGGGTCGCCAGCGCCATCAACGCGCTGGGCTCCAACCTGCTCATCGTGACGCCGGGCAGCACGACGTCGTCGTCGGGCTTCCGTGGCGGCCAGGGCTCGGCGACGACCCTCACCGTCGGTGACGCCGACATGCTGGCCGATCCGGCGATCGCACCCGACGTGGCCGCCGTCGCCCCTGCCTCGACGTCAAACCAGGCCCTGGCGGCAGGGTCAGAGACGTGGACGTCGTCGGTCGTGGGGACCACACCGGCCTGGCTCGCCGTCCGGGCGCGGACGGTCACCGACGGCCGGTTCTTCACCGAGGCCGACGTCGCCGCCGGCAACCCGGTGGCGGTCCTCGGCTCGACAACGGCCGGCGAGCTCTTCAGCGGGAACCCCATCGGCCAGACGGTGACCGTCAACCGCGCCCAGTTCACGGTCATCGGCGTCCTCGACACCCAGGGCACCAGCTCGTCGACGAACCTCGACGACCAGGTCGTCGTCCCAATGACGACCTACTCGTCGCGGATCTCGACCAGCACCAATCCCGAAGCGGTCTCGCAGATCTACCTGCAGGCGAAGGACCAGAAGTCGCTGTCGGCCGCATACCAGGAGGTCACCAGTGCCCTGTCGACCTCGCACGGGGTCACCGCGGACAACGCCGACTTCACCCTGAGCAGCCAGCAGTCCCTCGTCGAGACCGCGACCAATACCGAACACGTCCTCACCGTGCTCCTCGGCGGAATCGCGGCAATCTCCTTGCTCGTCGGGGGAATCGGCGTCATGAACATCATGCTCGTGTCGGTCACCGAGCGGATCCGTGAGATCGGGCTGCGCAAGGCGCTCGGGGCGACGCCGTCGGTCATCCTGCGCCAGTTCCTCCTCGAGGCCGGCCTGCTCGGGCTGACCGGCGGGGTGCTCGGGCTGGCTGTCGGGTATGCGGGTGCCGCGGTCCTGCCGAACCTCATCTCCCAGCCGGTCACCATCTCGGCCCTCTCGGCCGTGGGCGCCCTCGTGGTCTCGCTCGCCATCGGCCTGGTCGCCGGCGTTTACCCCGCCCAACGAGCCGCGCGGCTCGCTCCTATCGATGCTCTCCGCAGTGAATGACGAAAGCGACCGAACTGCCATGACTGTCAATCTGATTCACCTTTCCCGGGTCCCACGCGCCGCCGTGCGGACGCTGCCGTACGCGGGAATCGCGGTCGTCAGCGCGCTGGCCCTCGCGGCGTGCGGACCGTCGAGCGGGTCGGGAGACGCGGGCGCTCCCGCCGGTGCTTCGACGCCGGCCCCCACCGGTGCCGCCGGTGGCGGGGCCGGCGGGCAGCGGCCGCCGGGGGTCAACGGGCTGGTCGCGGCGGTGAGCGGTTCGACGATGGAGGTGCAGACCCGCACCGACCAGACCGCGGTCACCTGGAACAACTCCACGACGTTCACGACGACGGCCTCGGCGACGCTGGCCGACGTCACCGTGGGGGCGTGCGTGACGGTGCTGGAGCCGGCGTCGAGCGGCTCGGCGACGACGTCCGGTTCGGGGTCGGCGCCGGCCACTCAGGTGACCGCGGCATCGGTCGACGTGCGGCCCGCGGTCAACGGCCAGTGCACCGGGTTCGGCGGCGCCGGAGGCGCGGGCGGCCCAGGCGGCGTGCCCGGCTCCGGTGCCACCCGGCCGAGCGGCGCCCCGACAGCACCCCCGACGACCGGTGCGGCTGGTGGCCGGGGCAGCGGTGACGTGGGGCGCCGCGCCCTCGCGGGCCAAGTCACGGCGGTGAGCGGCGACACCATCACCGTCCAAGAGACGTTGCGACCCCGCGGCACTGGCACGGCCACGGCGACGGCCACGCCGACCATCGCGACCGTGACGGTCACGACCAACGCATCGACGACGTATACCGCTCAGAAAACGGGAGCGGCTTCCGACGTCACCGTCGGCGAATGCGCGAGCGCTCTGGGCAAGGCGGACGACACGGGCGCCGTGACCGCGACGTCGATCAGCTTGCGTCCAGCAACAAACGGCAGCTGCACCACCGGTTTCGGTGGAGCGGGCGGCGGAGGCGGCGGCGCCACCGGCACCGCCACCACCGGAGGATCGAATGGCTGAGCCGCTCGGCGCTGCTGCGCGCCGGCGTCGCCGGTGGCGGCGTCGAGCCGCCGTGGCGGCAGGAGCGGTGGTGGTCCTCGGGGCGGGTGGCTACGTCGCCTACGCTCAAGCCGTCAAGTCCGACCCGGACAGCGCCTACCGACTGGCCACCGCCACCAAGGGCTCGGTGTCGCAGACGCTCACGCTGACCGGCACCGTCAAACGGGTGTCCCAAGTCACCGCCGCCTTCCCGGTGAGCGGGACGGTCACGGGCGTCCTGGTCAAGGTCGGCGACACCGTTACGCCCGGCCAGCAGCTGGCCACCCTCGACCAGGCGCCGTTGCAGGCGGCGGTCACGGACGCCCAGGCGGCGTTGCTCCAGGCGCAGGCGCAGCTCACCACTGACGAGTCGGCTACGACGGCGTCGAGCGCCTCCAGCGGATCAGGAACGACAGCCGGATCGGGTGCCTCCTCGCGGACGTCGTCCGGCGCCTCGACCGGATCGACGCCGAGTTCGACGCGGGCCTCGACCGGTTCGACCGGTACCCCCACGGGCTCGACCGGCTCCACAGCATCCACGAGCCGTGGCGGCACCGGGAGTTCCGGCGGTGCGACCGTGACCATGCCCGACCCGGCGCCGATGCAGAAGGCCTTGGACGCGATGAATGCGGCGGCGAAGAGTGAGGCCGCCGCCTGTGCGCCGGTGCTGGCCGCCGCGCCGCTGACCAAAGCGTCAGGACCGGCGCCCACGGCCACCGCCACGCCCACGCCCACCGGCACGCCGACGCCGACCGGCTCGCCGACCTCGCCGCCCATCGCCCCGACGACCTCTCCGACGGCGTCCCCGACCGGCTTTCCGACGGCGTCCCCGACCTCGTCGTCGACTTCGCCGACCACCTCTCCCACGGGTTCCCCCACCAGGGCGCCCACCGCCTCTCCGACGACGCCGACCGGCTCGCCGACGACCACCTACGACGTGACCCCACAGCAGATCGCCACCTGCGTTCCAGCACTCCAGGCGTGGTCCACGGCGCTCACCGCGGCGCAGAAGGCCGTGACGAGCTACGCCTCGGCGCTGACCACGGCGCAGAAGCAGCTCGCCCAGCAGCAGAGCGCTATCACGAGCAGTCCGGCAGGGTCTGGATCCACCGCGACCGGATCGACCTCCGGTTCCAGGTCGGGTTCCAGCTCGGGTTCCAGTTCCTCCGGGCGCAGCAGCTCCAGCGCATCCAGCGCCTCGGGCACCGCCGCGGGAGCCGGGGGCCTCTCCACCGAGGCGGCCGACGCCGCGAAGGAGGCGAAGATCCTCGGCGACCAGGCGTCCATCACGGAGGCGGAGCAGAACCTCACCGCGGCCCAGACCAACCTCGCGGCGTCGACCCTCACCGCCCCGATCGGCGGTGTCGTGGGATCGATCGAGATCACCCCCGGACAGACCGAGTCGCCGTCGACCGGCGTCACCATCGTCGGCGAGGGCGCGGCGACGGTCACCGTGCCGGTGCCGCTGGCCAAGCTCCCGTCCGTCAAGGTCGGTCAGACCGCCGTCGTGACGCCGCCGGGACTTGGCCAGCTGACCGGCACGGTGACCCAGATCTCGATGCTGCCAAGCTCGAACGGCTCGTCGGCGTCGTCCGGCTCCGGCGCGTCGACCTCGTCCACCGTGACCTACGACGTCACGATCACGGTGCCGAACACGCCGCAGACGCTGGCCTCCGGGACCTACGCCACGACCACCATCACCACCGCTTCAGCCGCCGACGTCCTCACCGTGCCGGTGTCCGCCGTCCCTGAGGTCACGTCCGGACAGGCCCGCGTCGGGGTCCTCTCCAACGGCACGGTCACGGCGACCACCGTCACGGTGGGCGCGGTGGGAGGTGGGCGCGCCGAAATCCGTAATGGCCTGAACGAGGGCGATCAGGTCGTCCTTGCCGATGTCCAGGCGGCCCTCCCCACCAACAGCTCCCAGAACGTCCGCGGCGTGACCGGTCCCGGAGGACCGGCCGGCGGAAAGGTGCGTTTCGGCACCGGCGGCGCGGGCGGAGCCGCGGTCCCTGGTGCGGGTGGAGGAGCCGGTCGCGGGTGAGCGGCGCCAGGACCTGCACCCGACGCATACCCTGACCAAGATGGTCGTTCCGAACGGGCGCGCCACGGCATACGGTGACGGCATGGTCGTCGTCGAGCTCGCCTTCTCGGACAGCCCGGCGCGGCTGGAGTTGCGGCCGCGGCACCGCGAGATCCTCGCCGACCTGCACGCGGCTGGTGAGGTGCTCACCGCCGGACCGTTTGCCGACGGCACCGGCTCGATGGTCGTCTTCACGACGACACGGGACCGCGTGGACGAAGTCCTCGCGACCGACCCGTACTACTCCGCCGACGGTGTCACGGTGGCCGCGGTCCGCGAGCTGACGCCGCTCTTCCCGAGCTAGGGGCTCTCATGGGATATCCGGAGAACGTGCTGACGAGCGACGAGCGGGTCGAACGCAGCCTGCATCCGCACTGGCGCACCGTGATCGGCCCGATCGTCGTCGGGCTGCTGCTCCTGGGCGCGGCGATCTACATCGCATACCGGACCCCCGACGACACCACGGGCAACTGGATCCAGTGGATCTGCGTGGCCCTCGCGATCCTCCTCGGCATCCCGTTGGTCATCGTGCCGATCCTCCGGTGGCGAACCACCCATTACGTCATCACGACCCATCGGGTGATGGTGCGTACGGGCATCGTCAACAAGAACGGCAAGGACATCACCCTGTCGAAGATCACCGACGTGAGCTTCAGCCAGACGCTCGTCGACCGCATGGTCGGCTCGGGAACGCTGAGCATCGAGTCGGCCGGGGACAGTCCCAACGAGGCGTTCCACGCCATCCCGCACAGCGACCGGATCCAGCACCTGCTCAATAACCTCATCGACCAGGATGCGAACTCGCGCGCTCACCGGATGGTCAACCGCGCCGGGTTCGAGACCACGCAGGAGGCGGCCGGCCGGATGCACGAGGAGGAGCGCCGCATGCACGAGGAGGAGGAGCGTCTGGCCAACGAGCGTCGCTCGGCGCCAGACACGACGCCGACCACCAGTCCCGAGACGGAGCCATGACCGCCGGTACATCGGCGGAGCCGGGTTTCGGTCGCCAGGCAACGGAGGCGTTCCGGGACGCACGCAATCAGCTCCTGAGTTGGCGCGGTGACCACCGGACCGCGGTGTCCGACTTCCGGTGGCCCGACCTCGGCGATCGGTTCAACTGGGCGGTCGACTGGTTCGACGTCATCGCTCGCGGCAACGAGCAGCCGGGCCTGGTCATCCTCGAGGAGGCCGACGCGGTCGAGGGAAAGCCGGCGGAGTCGTGGTCGTTCGACACCCTGGCGCGGCGCTCCGACCAGGTCGCGGCCTGGCTGGCCGGTCAAGGTGTCCGCAAGGGGGACGCAGTCATCGTCATGCTCGGCAACCAGGTCGAGCTGTGGGAGGCGATGCTCGGCATCATCAAGCTCGGTGCGGTGATCATGCCGACGACCACCGCCGTCGGGCCGGCCGACCTGCGCGACCGCATCGAGCGGGGCGGCGCCAGGTTCGTCGTCGTCAACGCCTCCGACTCGGCCAAGTTCGACGACGTCCCCGGCGACTACGGACGTCTGGCGGTGACCCGAGGCGGGCCGGCTCCTGACGGCTGGGAGTCCTTCGACGACGCATACCGGCTCGACGTCCCGCCGGCCGAGCACCCGGGCACGGCGCCGGGCGACCGGTTGCTCCTCTACTTCACGTCGGGGACGACCAGCCAGCCGAAGCTCGTCGAGCACACCCAGGTGTCGTACCCCGTCGGGCACTTGACGACGATGTACTGGCTCGGTCTGGAGCCGGGTGACGTCCACCTCAACATCTCCTCGCCGGGCTGGGCCAAGCACGCGTGGTCCTGCTTCTTCGCGCCGTGGAACGCCCAAGCGACGGTGTTCCTCTACAACTACTCGCGGTTCGACGCCCCCGCTCTGCTCCGGGTCCTGCGCGAGAACGAGGTCACCTCCCTCTGCGCGCCGCCCACTGTGTGGCGGATGCTCATCAACGCCGACCTCTCGGGCGGCCCTGGCTCACTGCGGGAGATCGTTGGCGCGGGTGAGCCACTCAACCCTGAGGTCATCGAGCAGGTCAACAGGGCCTGGGGGCTGGAGCTGCGCGACGGTTACGGCCAGACCGAGACGACCGCCCAGGTCGGCAACGCCCCAGGGTCGCCGGTTAAGCCGGGTTCGATGGGCCAGCCGTTGCCCGGCGTACCGGTCGTTCTCGTTGATCCGCTGACCGGCGAACGGGTTTCGGCCACGCCGGACGGCCCTGGTGAGGGTGAGATCTGCCTCGACCTGACCGACCGGCCACTCCCGCTGATGACCGGTTACCAGGGTGACGATGAGCGCAACGCCGAGGCCATGGCCGGCGGCTACTACCACACCGGTGACGTCGCGACGGTCGACAGTGACGGGTACATCACCTACGTCGGCCGCACCGACGACGTCTTCAAGGCCAGCGACTACAAGATCAGCCCGTTCGAGCTGGAGTCGGTGCTCATCGAGCATCCGGCGGTCGCCGAGGCGGCCGTCGTCCCGGCGCCAGACGCGGTGCGCGCCGCGGTGCCCAAGGCGTACATCGTCCTGGCCCCGGGCAACGAGCCGACCGAGGAGACGGCGCTCTCGATCCTGCGGTATGCGCGCGAGCACCTGGCGCCATGGCAGCGAGTGCGCCGGATCGAGTTCGCCGAGCTGCCGAAGACGATCTCGGGAAAGATCCGCCGCGTCGAGCTGCGCGGCCGGGAGGACGAGCTCGCGGCCGGTGCGGGGGACGCCGCGCCCGAGAACGAGTGGCGCGACGACCAGTTTCCGCAGCTGAGATCTGGCGGGTGAGCGATGCCAGGACCACCGGCATACGGTTGAGCGATGAAGTGGGGTCTCCAGGTCAGCGACTTCACGTGGCCCGACGCTCCGCGGAGCATCGGGCCGACGTTCGCCCGCGTCGCGCGTGACGCCGATCAGGCCGGCATGGCCAGCCTCTGGGTGATGGACCACTTCTTCCAGATCCGGAGCATCGGTCCGTCGGAGCACGAGATGCTCGAGGGCTACTCTGCGCTCGCGTATGCGGCTGGTGTCACCGAGCGAATCACCTTGGGAACCATGGTGACCGGCGTGACCTACCGGTATCCAGGCCTTCTCATCAAGACCGTGACAACGCTGGACGTCCTCTCCAGCGGGCGGGCGTGGCTGGGGATCGGCGCGGCCTGGAACGAGGAGGAGCACCGCGGGCTCGGCGTGCCGTTCCCGTCGACGAAAGAGCGGTTCGAGCGGCTCGAGGAGACGCTGCAGCTGGCCCACCAGATGTGGTCCGGGGACGACAGCGCGTTCGAGGGCCGGCACCATCAGCTCGAGCGACCGCTCAACTCGCCGCCGGCCGTCTCCATGCCGCACCCGCGCATCCTCGTCGGCGGAGGGGGCGAGCGGAAGACGCTGCGTCTGGTCGCCCAGTACGCCGACGCGTGCAACATCTTCGACATGGGACCGGACGCGGTGCGCGCGAAGTACGACGTCATCCGGCGCCACTGCGAGGCCGTCGGGCGCGACTACGACGACATCGAGAAAACCGTCCTCAGCCGGGTCGACTTCGCCAAAGAGTCCGACGACTCGATCGTGGACCGGGTCGGCCGCCTCCGTGACGTCGGTACACAGCACGTGATCTTCGGCGTGGCCCGGGTGTGGGCGCCGGGGTCGCTCGACCGAGTCCCGGGACTGGTGGCCCAGCTCGACTGAGGTTCGCCAGGCGTATGCGTGATGGACGGGGTCGACGGCACCCGCTGCTGCGTGGTCGGTGCTCACCAGGTGAGGATGCCCTTGACGACGGTGAAGGCGGCCCCGGCGAGCGCGAGGCCGATGGCGATCCGGCGGGCCAGCGTGTGGTCGATGTGCCGGGAGAGGATCTCCCCGCCCGCGAGACCCACCGCCAGTGCGCCGAACGAGACGGCGAGCTCTACCGGCGTCACGTGCGGCAGGCCGCCCTTCGCGACGAGCGACGCGAGGTTGGTGAAGATCGAGAAGAACTGGAACGTCGCGACGAACTTGCGGTGCTCCCAGGCGGTACTGACCGCATACAGGACGATGGCCGGGCCGCCCACGCCGGCGGTGACGTTCATGAACCCGCTGGAGGCGCCGGCGATCGCGGCACCCCGGCGCCCGCGCAGCACTCGCGCCCGTTCGCTGAGGACGACGGCGCCGAGCGCCACGATGACCAGCAGCCCGATGATGACCATCAGCGGCGCGGGCGGGACGTTCTTGGCGACGTAGGCGCCGAAGGGGATGGCGAGGAGCGCCGGCACGGCGAGCAACAGGCCCTTGGCCCACTCGGTGTCGCGCCAGTGCGCGACGAAGACGACGACACTGACCGTCAGCCCGAGCAGGTTCGACAGGACGACGCCCTCGAACGGTCCGGCGATGAGGACGAGCAGCGGCGCGCAGACCAGGGCGAAGCCGATGCCCGTGACGCGCTGGGTCAGTGCGCCGGCTACCACCCCCAGGGGCAGGAACAGCAGCTCCGTTGTCACAGGCCCAGCGCGAGGTACCGCACGTCCTCGAACTCCTCCAGACCAGCGGCCGCCCCCTCACGGCCGAGTCCGGACTGCTTGACCCCGCCCATCGGCGCGAAGGCGACGGAGGGAAGCGCGTTGTTGACCCCGACGATGCCCGCCTCGAGATGCTCC
>Ga0307294_10000360_pt1 | contig 11272 bp, 8 predicted proteins | sample ER_DNA_151_FD_194468 | JGI IMG/M metagenome (GOLD analysis project Ga0307294, IMG submission 194468) | Bulk soil microbial communities from the East River watershed near Crested Butte, Colorado, United States - ER_DNA_151 | ecosystem: Environmental > Terrestrial > Soil > Floodplain | place: USA... | reverse complement strand
CCCGCGCCAGATGCTGGCGATCCGTCAGGCCGGCGATGAGCCGATCGACATCTATCGCGACGATTTCCTGATCGAGCGGCCGATGCTGGCGGCGCTGCGCCGGCCGGAATCGACCGTGCTGCTGATCGACGAAATCGATCGCTCCGATCCGGAATTCGAGGCGTTCCTGCTCGAATTCCTGTCGGACTTCTCGATCTCGATCCCGGAGCGCGGCACCCTGCGCGCCCATGAGCGCCCGGTGGTGATCCTGACCTCGAACCGCACCCGCGACCTGCACGAGGCGCTGCGGCGGCGCTGCGTCTATCACTACATCGCCTATCCGGATCCGGAACGCGAGGCGCGGATCATCATGATGCGCGCGTCCTCCGTCGCCGAGGCCACCGCGCGCGCGATCGTGACGGCGGTGGGGCGGCTGCGGCAGGAGCCGCTGACCAAGCCGCCGGGCGTCGCCGAAGCGATCGACTGGGCGGAAGCCGCGACCCTGCTGGCGAAAACCGGCGCGCCGTGGCCGGAGGCGTTCCGCCGCGCGATCGGTGTGGCATTGAAGGACGAGGAAGATCTCGCCTTCATCGCGCCGCGGCTCGACGCGATCATCGCGGAGATCGCGGCATGACGGTATCAGCCCTGCCGCGCGCGGCCCGGCCGCTGCTGGATTTCATCGCGCTGCTGCGTCGCAACGGCTTTCCGGTCGCGCCGGAACAGAGCCTGGCCTTTCTGCGCGCCATCGAGCTGCTCGGACCGCGCGACATCGAGGACATCCGCCGCGCCGGCGTCGCCACGCTGGCGCCGCCGTTCGAGCGACAGCCCGATTTCGACATGTTGTTCGACATGCACTTCCTCGGCCTGGCCGGTGCGCTGTCAGATCAGGTCGCCGACAGCGATGAGGAACTGGAGGTCCAGGACGAAGGCGCCGGATATGACGCGCCGCTGTCAGACGACGTCAACGAGACCGGGCAGGCGGCGACCGCGCGCGAGGCGCTGTCGCGGCGGGCGCTGCGGCCGGGCGACGACGGCCGGCAACTGGCGCAATTCAGCCGGCACCTGCCGGCCCGGCTGCCGCGCCGCCGCGGCTACCGGATGCGCTCGGCGAAGCGCGGCGGCGGCTTCGACCTGCAGCGCTCGCTGCGTGACGCCATCCGCACCGATGGCGAGCTGATCCTGCTGCGCCGCCGCGAACGCCAGTTGCGGCCACGCGCCATCCTGTTGCTGATCGACGTGTCGGGTTCGATGAAGGCGCGCTCCGACGCGCATCTGCGCTTTGCCCATGCGCTGGTCCACGCGGCGCCGCGCGTCGAGGTATTCACGTTCGGCACGCGGCTGACGCGGCTCACCCGCGCGCTGCGGCTGAAGAACCGCGAGCAGGCGCTTGGCGTCGCGGCGGACCTCGTGGCCGACTGGGACGGCGGCACACGGATCGGCGATGCGCTGGCCGCCTTCCTCGCGGTGCCGCGCTTTGCGGGTTATGCCCGCGGCGCGCTGGTGCTGGTGCTGTCCGACGGGCTCGAGCGCGGCGATCCGGCGCAGATGATTCGCGCGGTCGGGCATCTCGCCGCGCGCGCCTGGCGGATCGACTGGCTGACCCCGCTCGCCGCCGCGACCGACTATCGTCCGGAGACCGCAGCGCTGCGCGCGGTGCTGCCGGTGCTCGACAGCGTCGCCAATGGCGCGACGACGGAGCGGCTGTGCCGGCACGTTCTCGACCTGTCACGACGGAGGGCCGCCCGATGATTCAGCCTGCGGCCGGCTGCGTCGATTCGCATCATCACATCTGGCGGCAGCAGGATCTACCCTGGCTGCTCGGGCCGATGCAGCCGCGGATCTTTGGACCCTACGAGCCGATCCGGCGCGACTACACCATCGCGGAATATCTGGCGGATGTTGCTGCCGCCGGCGTCACACGTTCGGTTTACGTGCAGACGAACTGGGCGAAGGAGCGTTTCCTCGATGAGGTCCGCTATGTCAGCGACGCCGCGCGGGAGACCGGCTGGCCGCACGCCATTGTTGCCTATGCGGATTGCGCAGCACCCGATGTGCGACCGCAACTGGAGCAACTGGCGGCGTTCCCGCTGGTGCGCGGGGTCCGGATGCAGCTGCACTGGCACGACAATCCGCAATATCGCTTTGCGTCGGCCCCGGATATGGCGCGCGATCCGACGCTGCGGGGCAATATCGCGCGATTGAGCGAATATGGTTGGGCCTTCGACCTGCAGGTATTCGCGCCGCAAATGGCCGATGCGGCCGAGCTTGCCGATGCCTGTCCCGGCGTCAACTTCGTGCTGCAGCACGCCGGCATGCTGGAGGATTTGTCGCCGGCCGGCCTCGAAGCCTGGCGCGCCGGCATGGCGCTGTTGGCGCAGCGGCGCAACGTGGTGGCGAAACTGTCCGGCCTTGGTACCTTCCTGCATCGCAACGACCCGGCACATATCGGTTTCGTTGTCAGCGAGACCGTCCGGCAGTTTGGCGCCGGCCGCTGCATGTTCGGCTCGAATTTTCCGATCGAGAAGCTTTGGACCCGCTACGACGCGCTGGTCGACGCCTATCGCGCGGCGACGCAGACGCTGTCCGCCGCGGACCGGCAGGCGATCTTTCACGACACCGCCGCCGGCATCTACCGGCTGACCTGATCTTTGCGAACAACGAGGGGGACAATCACATGGCGCTCGAAATCAAGATCCTGGACTACGGCGACATCGAGCTCGAATCCAGCTTCCTCGTGCTGGGACGCGATTGCGGCCGCACCAGGCGGGTATACACGTACGGCTTCCTGATCCTCGGCGGTCCCTGGCCGATGGTGGTGGACACCGGCTATCGCCACAATCAGATCATGGAGAGCCTGGGAATGCGCGGGCTGCAGCATCATGAGAACATGATCGAGAACCAGCTCGCCAGGCATGGCGTGAGGATGGGCGATGTGCGTTACGTCATGCACACCCATCTCCACATCGACCATGCCGGCAAGGACGAACTGTTCCCGATGAACACCACGGTTCTGCTGAACCGGCGCGAACTGGAATATTCGGTCTCGGGATTGATGCATCCGCAATATCCGGCGCCCGATATCAAACACCTGATCGACCGTCTGCACACCCGCCACGCGCTGAGGCTGGAGGATCTCGAACTGTCCGGCCCGATCGAGGTCTGTCCCGGCGTCACCATCGACGCGGCGGGCGCCCACACCGAAGGCTCGATGAACGTCCATGTCGAGACCGCCGAGGGCCGCGCTACGATATGCGGCGACGTGATCTATGATTTCAACGACCAGATCGTGAATCCCTTCCACGAATTGCATCACAACGAGCCCCGTACCACCGGCAACCACGGCAACACCAAGCGCGAGGAGAAGGCGGCGATCAAGCGGCTGTTGTCCGGTTCGCGCTTCCTGCTGCCGGTGCATGACAAGCCCGCCAAGATCGAGCACGGCCAGGTCGTTGGGCGGCTTGACATGGCGGTACCGGGACCGATCGTGCAGTCGCTGCCGTCGCGCAACTGGTTTGCGGCGTGAACGGCGCCCTCGGAGACCGGCGATGACCACGCATATCGCGCTACGGCCATCCTTCGCCGAACTGGTCGATTTGTGGGCGCCGGTTTCGCAGGCCGGCACCGGTTTCCAGTTCACCGAAGGCCCGATCTGGCATCCGAAGACGCACGATCTGTTGTTCTCCGACATGCCTGGCGACGTCCGCCGCCGTCTCGACCGGCAAGGCGTTCGCGACGCGATGCGTCCGGCCAACAAATGCAACGGCATGACCTATGATGCCGAGCTGAACCTGATCGTCTGCGAGCACGCCACCTCCACGCTGGTGCGCGAACGCCCGGATGGGCGGCGCGAGACCGTGGCGTCGCATTTCGACGGGCTGGAGCTGAATTCGCCGAACGACGTCTGCGTCAAATCCGACGGCGCGATTTATTTCTCCGACCCGTGGTACGGCCGGATGCCGGTGTACGGCGTCGAACGGCCGCGCCAGCTCGGCTTCCAGGGCGTCTATCGCGTGCCATCAGGCGGCGGCGCGCCGCAATTGCTGGTGGACCGCTATCTGTTCGATCAGCCGAACGGTCTGTGCTTTTCGCCGGACGAGAAGCGGCTTTACGTCAACGACACCGTCAAGCACCTGATCCGGGTGTTCGACGTCGATGCCGGCGGCGGCCTCGGCAACGGCCGGGTGTTCGCCTCCAACATCGTCTCGGCCACGGAGCCCGGTGTGCCGGACGGCATGAAATGCGATGCGCTCGGCAATGTCTGGGTTTCGGCGCCGGGCGGAATCTGGGTCTATGCGCCGGATGGCAGGTTGACCGGCAAGCTGCGCGTTCCCGAACTGGTCAGCAATCTGACCTGGGGCGGGCCGGACTGGCGCACCCTGTACATTACCGCGACGCATTCGGTCTACGCGGTGCCGGTGAAGGTCGGTCCGCGCAACGAGCCCTATATGCGCGCCGGCCAGAACGCGCCGGCCGCGGCCCAGCCGGCACCGGCGGCGACTGTCAGCCGGTCCGGCGCCAAGCTCGCCGAACCGGGCTATGCGGTCGATCCCCTGCGCTGCGCGCTGATCATTCAGGACATGCAAAACGACGTGGTGATGGACGGCGGCGCCTTTGCCTCGTCGGGTTCGCCGGCGCATTGCCGCGAACAGAACGCCATCGCTAACGCCAGGCGTCTCGCGGAGGCCGCTCGGGCCCGCGGCGTCATGGTGATTCACGTCTGGTTCGTGGTCGAGCCCGGCGCGCCGGGCGTCACGGCGAATGCGCCGCTGTTCGAGGGGTTGATCGATGCCAAGGCCTTGGTGCGCGGCACCTGGGGCGCTGCGCCGGTGCCGGGGCTGGAGCCGCAGGCTGGTGACCAGGTGGTGGAAAAGATGCGGATGAGCGCCTGGGAAGGCACCAGGCTGGAGGCCACGCTGAAGGCAGCCGGGCGCGATTTCGTCATCGTCACCGGCGCCTGGACCAACATGTCGATCGAGCATACCGCCCGCACCGGCGCCGACAAGGGGTTCTACATGGTCGTGCCGGAGGATTGCTGCTCGACGATGAACGCCGAATGGCACATCGCCGCAGTGAACTACGCGATCCAGAATGTGGCCATGGTGACCCGCGCCGACGATCTGATCGCTGCCCTGTCCTGACCGGTTCTGTCACCGCTTGGCGCGGGCGGAAGCCCGGGTGAGGCGGAGCCTGCCGTGGGTGCGCGGCAGGAATCGAGCGCCCTCGGCGCTCAGGTAGTTGAGCATCGCCTGCGCCGGCGGCAGCAGGACCTTGTCCTTGCGGGAGAGCACGAACCATTGCCGGATCACCGGCAGGCCGTCGACGTCGAGCGTCACCAGACGGCGTTCGTCGAGTTCGGTGGCAACCGTATGCGCCGAAATGAACGCGATCCCGAGGCCGGCGATCACGGCCTGCTTGATGGTTTCGTTGCTGCTCATGGTCATGCCGATGGTCGGGCTTAACCGGGCGGATTCGAACAGCTGCTCCATCAGTCCGCGGGTTCCGGAACCGGGCTCGCGGGTCAGAAAAGTTTCGCCGGCGAGGTCGCTCAGCGTCAGCCGGGTCTTCCGCGCCAGCCGGTGCCCGGTGGGCGCGATGATGACGTGGGGATGATCGCCGATCAGATGGACGTTCATGGGAATATCCACCGGCGGGCGGCCCATGATGGCGATGTCGAGATCGTAGCCGCGCAACGCCGTGCCGATCTCCTGGCGGTTGCCGATGAAGAGCGAGATATCGACCTTCGGGTACAACCTGGAAAATCCAGAGATCGCAAACGGCACGAAATATTTCGCGGTGCTGACGGCGCCGATTGAAATACGCCCGGCGGTGTTGCCCGCGATCATGTCGAGTGCAGTTTCGCAGGATGTGATCGCGGCCTCGATCCGCTCGCTGAGCGCCAGCATTTCGCGGCCGACCTCGGTCAGCAGCATGCCATCGCCGGTGCGCTGGATCAAAGGCAGGCCCGCCAGCGCCTGCAGATTGCGAATCTGAAGCGTGACCGCGGGCTGTGTGAGGTGCAACTGCCGGGCCGCTGCGGTGACGGACTTGTGCCGGTGGACCGCGGCCAGCGCCCGCAACTGGCGAATGGTCAATTCCCGCAAAAACCGGCTCGCCATCGCAAAACCTCTTTATAAGAATTACTTTGCTCAATCCAAAGATAACAAAATTTCCCTAATCCGGCAAATTGGGCTTCCTTGGCGAAGCGGATTGCCGACCGGCAAGGCGCATTGCCCCGAAGAGGGCGCGCGGGGAGACGGCCATGGACGAGCGCGTGAACCTGCGTTCGCATCTCGATCGGCACGCGTCGCTGACGCCGCATGGTGCCGCGGTGGGCGAAGTGGTCGACGCCATCGCCGCCGCCGCGGTCGAACTCGCTCTGCTGATTGCCGACGGTCCGCTGGCCGGCATCACCGGCGCGAACGGCGGTATCAATAGCGATGGCGATCAACAGAAGGACATCGACGTTGCCGCCGACGGGATGATGCGAAAGGCACTGCGCCGCGCACCGGTCGCGGCCATCCTTTCCGAAGAAGCCGCGCTGCCGGAGACGATCGATCCCGCGGCGTCGTTGTGCGTGGCGATCGACCCGCTCGACGGCTCAGCCAACCTCGAAAACAACATTTCGGTTGGCACCATTTTTTCGATCCGTCCGCGCGGCAATGACATCCTCTCGACCTTCTTCGAACCCGGTACGGCCCAGTGCGCTGCCGGCTTCATCGTCTACGGCCCGCAGACCACGTTCGTGCTCGCGCACGATGCCAGCGTGGACATCTTCATTCTCGACCGTCGCACGTTCAAGTTCCTGCTGATCAAGCGGGGCGCGAAGATTGCGCCGGATACGCCGGAATTCGCCATCAATGCCTCCAACCGCCGGCACTGGCACGGGCCGGTGCGCGCCTACATCGACGAGTGCCTGGCCGGCACCCGTGGCGGTGGCGAGATGGATTTCAACATGCGCTGGATCGGTTCGCTGGTGGCGGAGTCGCTTCGCATCCTGGTGCGCGGCGGCGTGTTCCTCTATCCGGCCGACGCGCGCCCGGCATATCACGAGGGACGGCTTCGCCTGCTGTATGAAGCTCATCCCATGGCGCTCGTCATGGAGTGGGCGGGAGGTGCTGCGACCACCGGCCGCCGCCGAATCCTGGAACTGGGGGCAAAAACGCCGCACCAGCGCGTACCGCTGATCATGGGATCGGCGCGCGGCGTTCGCGCCGTCGCCACCATCCATGAGGGCATCGAGCCGATGTTCGACAACAGCGACGCGCCCTTGTTTGCGCGACGCGGCCTATTTCGATGAGCTGGGAAAATCGCATGTCGCGCAGCCACCCCATCATATCGATCACGGGTTCATCGGGCGCCGGCACCACGTCGGTGAAGAAAACCTTCGAGAATATCTTTCGCCGCGAGAAGGTCGCTGCTGCCTATATCGAGGGTGACGCCTTCCACCGCTACAACCGCATCGAGATGCGCACGAAGATGTCCGAGGAGGCCGAGCGCGGCAACAAGCACTTCAGCCATTTCAGTCCCGAAACCAATCTGTTCGAAGAGCTGGAGCGGGTGTTTCGCGATTACGGCGAATCCGGCACCGGAACCACGCGCCATTATGTCCATGATGACGACGAGGCCAGGCTGTACGGCGCCGATCCCGGCACCTTCACCAAATGGGGGCCGCTGCCGGAAAAATCCGATTTGCTGTTCTATGAAGGCCTGCACGGCGCCGTCGTGACCGAGAAAGTCAACATCGCGCAGCATGCCGACCTCAAGATCGGCGTGGTGCCCGTCATCAATCTGGAGTGGATCCAGAAGCTGCACCGCGACCGCAGCGACCGCGGCTACAGCCAGGAGGCAGTCACCGACACCATCCTGCGCCGGATGCCGGACTATGTGAACTACATCTGTCCGCAATTCGCCGAGACCGACATCAATTTCCAGCGCGTGCCGACCGTCGATACCTCCAATCCGTTCATCGCGCGCTGGATCCCGACGCCGGACGAATCGATGGTGGTAATTCGTCTCAGAAATCCGCGCGGCATCGATTTTCCCTATCTGCTGTCGATGATTCCAAACAGCTTCATGTCACGGGCCAATTCGATCGTGATCCACGGATCGAAGCTGGATCTCGCCATGCAGCTGATCCTCACCCCGCTGATCCTGCAGCTGATCGAACGCAAGAGGCGCACGGCATGAACGCTCCGGCTCTATCCTGTATTGCCCGTCCCGATGTTTCGCATGCGGAAATGGCCAATGCGATCCGCTTCCTGGCCATCGACGCGGTGGAGAAGGCCAAATCGGGACATCCCGGCATGCCGATGGGCATGGCCGATGTCGCCACGGTGCTGTTTTCGCGTTTCCTCAAATTCGATCCGGTCGATCCGGCGTGGCCGGACCGCGACCGCTTTGTGCTGTCCGCCGGCCATGGCTCGATGCTGCTCTATGCGCTGCTGCACCTGACCGGCTATGAAGCCGTGACGTCAGCCGAACTCAGGGCATTCAGGCAGTGGCGATCGAAGACGCCCGGTCACCCGGAATATGGCCACACGCCCGGTGTGGAAACCACCACCGGCCCGCTGGGGCAGGGTCTCGCCACCGCGGTCGGAATGGCCCTGGCCGAACGGCTGCTGAACGCCCGCTTCGGCAACGATTTCGTCGATCATTACACCTATGTGATCGCCGGCGACGGCTGCCTGATGGAGGGCCTCAGCCACGAGGCGATTTCGCTGGCCGGGCACCTGCGGCTGGCGAAGCTGATTGTGCTGTTCGACGACAACGAGATATCGATCGATGGCTCGACGTCGCTGTCTTGTTCCGACGACCATCTGGCGCGGTTCAAGGCCTCCGGCTGGTCGGCGACCCGGATCGATGGACACGACCCCGAAGCGATTGCACAAGCGATCGAACGGGCGAGAGCCAGCGATCGTCCGTCGCTGATCTCCTGCCGCACCGTGATCGGCTTTGGAGCTCCGAACCGTCAGGGTAGCGAAAAGGCACACGGCGCGCCGCTCGGCGCCGACGAGGTCGCCAAGACGCGCGCCGCGCTGGATTGGCCGCACCCACCGTTCCAGATTCCGGAATCCGTCGTCCGGCAATGGCGCAAGATCGGAGCGCGCGGGCAGGCCGCCCGCCAAAGCTGGATCGAGCGGACGCGGCGCCTCAACTCCGTTCCGCGCTCGCCGTTTCATGATGCGCTCAATCGAAAGCTGCCGTGCGGATACGCCGAGGCGATGAGCGGTTTGCGCGGTCGCTTCGCCGCCGACAAGCCCGACATTGCGACACGGCAGGCGTCACAATGGGTGATCGACGCGATTGCCGAGTCGCTGCCGAATTTGCTCGGCGGCTCCGCCGATCTCACCCATTCCAACCTGACGCGCGCCAGGACACACCAGGCGGTGCGCGCCGATGCCTTTGACGGCAGCTACATTCACTATGGCATCCGCGAGCACGCCATGGCGGCGGCGATGAACGGCATTGCGCTACATGGCGGCTTCATCCCTTACGGAGGCACGTTTCTCGCCTTCGCCGATTACAGCCGTCCCGCAATCAGGCTGGCGGCGCTGATGGGCATTCGCGTCATCCATGTGATGACGCATGATTCCATCGGACTGGGAGAAGACGGTCCGACGCATCAGCCGGTTGAGCATCTGGCGGCGCTGCGGGCGATTCCCAATCTGCTGGTGTTCCGGCCCGGCGACGCCGTCGAGACCGCCGAGGCCTGGGATTGCGCCTTGCGCGCACCGAACAGCCCGTCGGTGCTGTGTCTGTCGCGGCAGGCGCTCCCTACCTTTTCCGAAGGAGGCGCCATCAATCGGGTGGCGCTGGGGGCCTATGTGATCATCGAGCCGGAGGGCGACCGCGACGTCACCCTGGTCGCCACGGGGTCGGAAGTGTCGATCGCGCTGAACGCCGCCAGGCTGCTGGCGGACGACAACGTCCGCGCCGCGGTTGTCTCGGCGCCGTGTTTCGACCTCTTTCGCCAGCAGTCGCGCGATTACCAGGCAAGGGTGCTCGGACGCGTTCCCAGAATAGGCGTCGAGGCCGCCATCGAGGGTGATTGGGCGCACTGGCTGGGCGACGGCGGCGCATTCGTCGGCATGACCGGTTTCGGCGCGTCGGCTCCGGCGGAAGTGCTGTATCGCGAATTTGGCATCACCGCTGAAGCCGTCGCGGCCGCGGCGCGCCAGTGCCTGGCGCGGCCAAAGGCGGCGGCAATCCAGTCATGACATCCCGGCAGAACTGAGGGAAATAGCGATGGCACGAATTACGCTGAGGCAATTGCTGGATCACGCCGCCGACCGCGGCTATGGCGTGCCGGCATTCAACATCAACAATATGGAACAGGGGCTCGCCATCATGGACGCGGCGACGGCCGTCGATGCGCCCGTCATCATCCAGGCCTCGCGCGGCGCGCGCTCCTATGCCAACGACGTCATGCTGTCGAAGATGATCGACGCGCTGGAGGAGATGTATCCGCAGATTCCGCTCTGTCTGCATCAGGACCACGGCAACGAGGAAGCCACCTGCGCCACCGCCATCAAGCACGGCTTTACCTCCGTCATGATGGACGGATCGCTGAAGGCCGACGCGAAGACGGCCGCTGACTATGCGTACAATGTCGATATCACCCGGCGCGTGGTCGAGATGGCTCACTGGATCGGCGCCTCGGTGGAAGGTGAACTCGGCGTGCTCGGCTCGCTCGAGCATGGCGGCGGCGAGCAGGAGGATGGCCACGGCGTCGAGGGCAAGGTCAGCCACGATCAATTGCTGACCGATCCGGACCAGGCGGTCGATTTCGTCCGCGCCACCAAGGTCGACGCCCTGGCGATTGCGATGGGCACCTCGCACGGCGCCTACAAGTTCTCGCGCCAGCCGGACGGGGACATCCTCGCCATGAACGTGGTCGAGGAGATCCACCGCCGGCTGCCCAATACGCATCTGGTGATGCACGGCTCATCGTCGGTGCCGCAGCCGCTGCAGGACGCCTTCAACCAATTCGGCGGCGAGATGCCGCAGACCTGGGGCGTGCCGGTCGAGGAGATCGTCCGCGGCATCAAACACGGCGTCCGCAAGGTCAATATCGACACCGACTGCCGGCTGGCGATGACCGCGGCATTCCGGAAGGTCGCGAGCCAGAGCAAGAGCGAATTCGATCCGCGCAAGTTCCTGAAGCCGGCCATGGACGCGATGCGCGATCTCTGTCGCGAACGCTTCGAGCAGTTCGGCACCGCGGGCCATGCCGGCCGGATCAAGGGTGATCCCGCTGGCAGAGATGGCGAAGCGTTATCGGAGCGGAGCGCGC
>Ga0307294_10000359_pt1 | contig 11284 bp, 9 predicted proteins | sample ER_DNA_151_FD_194468 | JGI IMG/M metagenome (GOLD analysis project Ga0307294, IMG submission 194468) | Bulk soil microbial communities from the East River watershed near Crested Butte, Colorado, United States - ER_DNA_151 | ecosystem: Environmental > Terrestrial > Soil > Floodplain | place: USA... | reverse complement strand
GATGCGCCGCATTCGCGCCAAGCAAATCGACGCGATCACGCGCCTCGTGCCGCTCACCATGGCGATCAATCTGGCCAATGTCGCCATCATCCTGTTCGTCTTCTGGGACATCGGTTCGAACCTGTTTCTCGCTACCTGGGGGCTGACAATCGCTGCGGCGGCGGCCCTGGCGACGCGGTCGTGGGTACGGTCGCGCCGCCGCCCACCGAAAGAAGCATCGCGCAACGCCATCAGGCGACTGACGATCCAGTCCTTCATCCTGGCGCTGGCCTGGGGAGCGATGCCGGTCGCAATCCTGCCCGGGATCGGGCCGACCCATCAATTGATCGTCGCGTGCCTCATGGCGGGAATGATCTCGGCAGGTGGTTTCACGCTCTCCACGGTGCCCGGCGCAGGGCTGGTCTACACCTGGACAATGGCCTCCGCGTCCGCGGTGGCGCTGCTGCTTTGCAAGGTCGACGCCTACGCCATGACGGCGGTTTTCCTTATGATCTACGCGGTCTTCATCTCCCGCAATGTGATCCTGAACGGCAGGCTGTGCTTCGACAATATGCGGGCGCAGCTGCAACTGGCGCGACAGACCGAGACGATCTCGCTGCTGCTGAAGGAATTTCAGGAAAACGCCAGCGATTGGCTTTGGCAGACCGACGCAGAGAGCCGGTTGATCGACGTCCCGGAGCGGTTCGTCGAAGTGGCGCAAAATTCCGCGCCCGTTGCAGCAGGGCGCGTATTTCGCCGAAGCGCTGAAATTCCTGTGCCCTGCTGACGGACCGGCGGTAGCCGGTATTATCGCGCTGATGAAAAAGCGGGAGGCGCTGCCCGAAATCATCGTCCACGTCGTCGCAGGCGGCCAGGCACGTCTTTGGACGTTGACCGCAAAGCCGACGCTCGACCACGACGGCAACTTCGCCGGCTATCGCGGGGTTGGCCACGATGTCACCGAACGCTGGCGGGCGGAGCAGGCCGAGGCGGCTAACCAGGCGCAGTCCAGCTTCCTCGCGACGATGAGTCACGAAATCCGCACGCCGATGAATGGCGTACTCGGCCTCGCGAGCATGCTGCTGGAGACGAAGCTCGATCCGGAGCAGCATCACGCGGTGGCCACCATCCGGGATTCCGGCGAAAACCTGCAACGAATTCTCAACGACATTCTCGACCTGTCGAAACTCGAAGCCGGCCGGCTGGAGTTCGAGACGATCGATTTTTCGCCGGCGAAGCTTGTGGATTCCGTTACCTCGATAATCGGAACGAGCGCGAAGAACAAGGGACTTGCAGTCAAGGTCGAAGTCGATCCGAACCTTCCGTCCACTTTAAGTGGAGACGTCGCAAGGATCCGCCAGGTCCTGCTCAATCTTGTCTCCAACGCCGTCAAGTTCACCGAGCGTGGAGGGGTGACCATCGCGGTTACCTGCTCCGCCCGAGAGGGCAGCCGCGCTACGGTGGAATGGCGGGTGTCCGACAGCGGTATCGGCATTCCGCCGGATCGCGTCGGCCGGCTGTTCACCGACTTCGCCCAGGCCGACGTCTCGATCAATCGCCGCTTCGGCGGCACCGGCCTCGGCCTCGCCATCAGCCGGCGCATCGTCGAGCAGATGGGGGGCACGATCGGCGTTACCTCCGGGGAAGGCGAGGGGGCGACATTCCAATTCAGCCTGACGCTGCCAACGAGCGACAGGGTGGTGCGGGACCAGCGCGCCGACCGCGCTGCCGCCGAGAACTTGAAGGCGCGCATCGCCAAGCTGGGCCGCCCGCTGCGGGTGTTGATCGCCGAGGATGACGCCACCAACCGAATGGTGGTGCTCATGATGTTGCGGGAGTTCGACGCGGAGACGCGGATCGCGACCGACGGCGTGCAGGCGGCATCGGAGGCCGACTACGACCTGGTGCTGATGGATGTGCGGATGCCGGAGATGGATGGTCTGGCGGCAACAAGGGCAATCCGCGCCCATGGCGGCCGGTTCACGAGCCTGCCCATCATCGCGCTGACGGCTAATGCATTCGCCGAAGATGTCGAGTTGTGCAGAGATGCCGGGATGTCCGATTTCCTCGCCAAACCGCTGCGCAAGCCGGCTCTGGTCGCCGCGGTGCTGCGGACCCTGCGGCAGCGTCCCGCGACGGCGGTGGATTCTGAATCATCTGCGGTCCCCGCAGTGCTCGACCGGATGGCACTGGCGCACCTGACCGCCGCGATCGGCGAGGACGGCGTGCGGGAGACATTTGCGATGTTTGCTGACGAAACCGCCGCACGGCTTGCGCTGTTCCGGCAGTTCGCGGAAGGGAGCGACCGCGAGCTGATCGAGATCGAGGCCTGTGCCTTGAAAGGTTCGGCAAGGACCCTCGGCGCCAGCGAGGTGTCCGATATCGCAAGGTTGATCGAACACCGGGCGGCCAGCATCCGCGCAGACGAGTTGCGGGATGCGATCGGCTGGCTGGAGGAGGCGCATCGCAGGATGCGCCGGGAGTTCGAGGCGGACTTCACGCAGGTCGCGTAGAGCACCAGGGCACAGTGTCGCTGCGAAATCGCCCTGGGCAGGCGAATTTGAAGTTTCAGATCGAGAAGCTGGTGCCGCAGCCGCAGGAGGCGGTGGCGTTGGGGTTGACCACCCGGAACGAGGCGCCGATCAAATCGTCGACGAAATCGACTTCGGAGCCGGCCAGAAACGGCACCGAGGCCGGATCGACCAACACCACGGCGCTGTCGCGTGCGATCACGAGGTCATCCTCGGCCTTGGCGCGCTCGACGTCGAACTTGTACTGAAAGCCCGAGCAGCCGCCGCCCTCGACGCTGATCCTCAGCATCGCCCCGTCGCCCTCGACTTTGAGGATTTCCCCGATGCGGCGGGCGGCCCGCTCGCTGATGGTGACGGCTGTCGTCATGTGAGAAATCTCCGGTCGCCGCTGCCAGTACCAAATTATTTGGTATCCGGCACTCTCCATAGTTAAGTGCGCAGGCCAGCGGAATCAATTGGATAAGGATTAAAACACCGTGTCGGTCGGAATGGCAGCCCCTCGCTCGATCTATGCCTGCGACCCCGACCGCAGCCGCGGGCGGCTGTTTACCGAGCCGCCCAGCAAGACCCGCAGCCCGTTCCGGCGGGATTGCGACCGGGTGATCCATTCCACCGCCTTTCGCCGCCTCAAGCACAAGACCCAGGTATTCGTGTTTCACGAGGGCGATCATTACCGGACCCGGCTCACCCACAGCCTCGAAGTGGCGCAGATCGCCCGCGCACTGGCCCGGCAGCTCGGGCTCGACGAGGATCTCACGGAAACCCTGGCGCTGGCGCATGATCTCGGCCATCCGCCGTTCGGCCATGCCGGCGAGCGGGCGCTGGATGCCTGTCTGCAGGCCCATGGTGGCTTCGATCACAATGCCCAGACCCTGCGCGTTGTGACCTCGCTGGAGCATCGCTATCCCGAATTTGACGGCCTCAATCTGACCTGGGAAGCGCTGGAGGGCATCGTCAAGCACAATGGCCCGCTGACCGAGCGCGGTGGCGCCGCCCTCGGACGTTATCGCGACCACGGCATTCCCGTCGGGATATCCGACTACATGCCGACATATGACCTGGAACTGTGGAGTTTTGCGTCGCTGGAAGCACAGGTCGCGGCGATCGCCGACGACATCGCCTATGACGCCCACGATATCGACGACGGCCTGAGGGCCGATTTGTTCACGGTCGACGATCTCAAGGTTATGCCGCTGACCGCCGAGATGATCGCGGAGATCGCAAGGCACTATCCCGGCCTCGACGACGTCAGGCGCGGCGCGGAACTGGTGCGCGAATTGATTTCACACCTGATCGGCGCGGTGGTCACCGAAGCCCGCCGGAGGCTCGATTTCGCCCGACCGACATCGGTCGAGGACGTACGCAACCTTGGCGACTTCCTGATCACCTTTCCCGCTGACGTGGCGCAGGCGGAAGCCGAGATCAAGGCGTTCCTGAAGGGCAGGATGTACCGCCATCCCAGGGTGATGCGGGTGATGGGCGAGGCCGAACAGATCCTGTTCGACCTGTTCGCGCGCTACCAGCAAAGCCCGGACGACCTGCCGGCGGAATGGTTGTCGCGCGATGGTGGCGATCACGAGAGCGAAACCGAACGGGCACGGCGCATCGGCAACTTTATCGCCGGGATGACCGACCGTTTCGCCATTACCGAGCATCAAAGGCTTTTTGACTCGACCCCGGATTTGCGTTAGGCGGCGGCCTAGCCGTCCACGGCATCATCCCCGGTCCAGTAACGCCCATGGTCGATAAAGCTCCTACGCAGCATCTGTTTGCCAACGTGCTTGGGCGCGTCCACGCGGTGTGCGGCGCGCTCGCCGCCGAAGGCGGCTGGCCCGCAGGTATCGACCTGTCGCGGGTCGTGGTCGAGCCGCCGCGCGACGCCGCGCATGGCGACATGGCCACCAATGCCGCGATGGTGCTGGCCAAGGAGGCCAGGGCCAAACCGCGCGATCTCGCCGAAGCGATCGCGGCCACGCTGCGCGCCGATGATCTGATTGCCTCGGTCGACGTCGCCGGTCCCGGCTTCATCAATCTGACCCTGAAACCCGCCGCCTGGTCGGACGCGCTGCGCACCGTGCTGCGCGAGGGCGCGGCCTATGGCCGGAGCCCGATGGGCGCGGCCGAGAAGGTCAATGTCGAATATGTCTCGGCCAACCCCACCGGGCCGATGCATGTCGGCCATTGCCGGGGCGCGGTGTTCGGCGACGCCCTGTGCAGCCTGCTGCGGTTCGCGGGCTATGACGTTACGCGGGAATATTACATCAATGACGCCGGCGCCCAGGTCGACGTGCTCGCGCGTTCGGCCTTCCTGCGCTATCGCGAAGCGCTCGGCGAGGATATCGGCGAAATTCCGGAAGGGCTCTATCCCGGCGATTATCTGAAGCCGGTTGGGCGGGCGCTCGCCGCCGAACATGGCGACAGCCTGTTGGCGATGTCGGAAGGCGGCTGGCTGCCGGTCGTGCGGGCCACGGCGATCGCCATGATGATGGAGATGATCAAGACCGATCTTGCCGCGCTCAATATCGAGCACGACGTGTTTTTCTCCGAGCGGTCGCTGATCGAAACCGGCAACAACAAGGTTACCGAGACCATCGACTTTCTCCGCTCCAAGGGCGACGTCTATGAAGGCCGTCTGCCGCCGCCCAAGGGCGGTGCGCCGATGGAGGATTATGAGGACCGCGAGCAGACGCTGTTCCGCGCCACCGCCTATGGCGACGATGTCGATCGGCCGCTGATGAAGTCGGACGGCAGCTATACCTATTTCGCATCCGATATCGCCAACCACAAGAACAAGTTCGACCGCGGTTTTGCCAATCTGATCGATGTGTTCGGCGCCGACCACGGCGGCTACATCAAGCGGATGCAGGCGGCGGTCAAGGCCGTCACGGCGGGCAGGGCCACGCTGGATGTGAAGGTGGTGCAGCTTGTGCGCCTGCTGCGCCATGGCGAGCCGGTGAAAATGTCAAAGCGCTCCGGCGAGTTCGTCACCTTGCGCGAGGTGGTCGACGAGGTCGGCTCCGACGCGGTTCGGTTCATGATGCTGTTTCGCAAGAACGACGCGGTGCTGGATTTCGACCTCGCCAAGGTGATCGAGCAGTCCAAGGACAATGCGGTGTTCTACGTCCAGTACGGCCACGCCCGCGGCCATTCGATCTTCAAGAACGCCCGGGAACTGGTCCCCGACCTGCCGGAAGACAGCGACGCGCGGGCGGCGTTCCTTGGCGACGCGGCGGTGGAGCGGCTGACCGACCCTGCGGAACTCAGCCTGCTCAGGCTGCTGGCGCTCTATCCCAGGATGATCGAGGCCGCGGCGGTGGCGCACGAGCCGCACCGAATCGCGTTTTATCTGTATGATCTCGCCAGCGAATTTCACGCGCTATGGACCAGGGGGCGCGATTTGCCCTATTTACGCTTCATTATCAATAATGATGCAGAGATTACGAAGGCGCGGCTGGCGTTGGTCCAGGGCGTCGTCTCGGTTCTGGCATCTGGGCTCGCCGTTCTCGGCGTCCACGCTCCGACCGAGATGCGATAGGGGGTAAGCTTCACGTGGGGATCCGTGAGGCATCTGGCAGGCGCCGGTTCGTTTGCAAAAGCGGGTTGGCGGCTTTCCCGAAGGGGACGCATCGACACGATGGCTGATCGATATCAGGACAGGCCTTTTCCCGCCGACGATGGTTATGATCGGGGCGGAGAGTCGCACGCGCCGGCACGGGCCGAGAGCGACCCGCTGGCGGAACTTGCGCGCCTGATCGGTCAATCCGATCCGTTTGCGATGGGCAGGGCCAATCAGCCGGTGCAGCCGCGCAGCGAGCGCGCGGCCTACCAGCCGCCGGCACCTGCCGACGAGGAGCCAGCAGCAGGCCCGCCGCCATGGATGCGCCGCGCGAACCCGCAGGCGGCACCGGTCGCTCCGCAGGAGGACTACGAACAGGATTACCCGAGCGCCGTGCATCCGCTGCATCGCTACGCGACGCCTGTTGTCGCGCCGGAGCCGGAATTTCATCAGGCCCCATCTTTTGCTGAAGCCGGCCACGAGCCCGATCCGTCGCGCTATGACGACGCGCTGTATGGCCAGCCTGATCCATATGCGCAGCAAGCCGAGCACGATCCGGCCTATGCGGACGACCCCTACGCCTATCAGGACGGCTACGGCGACGACGCCGAAGAACCGGTCAGAAAAAAGCGCGGCGGCATGGTGACCGTTGCCGTGATACTTGCGCTGGCGGTGGTGGGGACGGGTGCGGCGTTTGCCTATCGCACCTTTGCCGGATCGCCCCGCAGCGGCGAGCCCCCGATCATCAAGGCCGACAACAGCCCGACCAAGATCGTGCCGGCGCCCTCGGACGGCTCCGCCAAGGTGCCGGACCGCATGGCGGCTGGGGACGGCAAGGAAAAGATCGTTCCGCGCGAGGAAGCCCCGGTCGACGTCAATGCGAGGACCGGTCCGCGCGTGGTGTTTCCGCCGCTCAATCCGAACAGCAATCCGCCGTCGGCCGCGAGCGTTGCTCCGGCCGGTGTGGCGCCCGCCGGCGCGGGCAACGGCACCATGCCGGGTAACGGCACCGAGCCGCGCCGGATCAAGACCCTTGCCGTCCGCGGTGACCAGGCTGACGGCGCCGCGCCGGTCAACGCGCCGCCGCCGGCGAAGCCTGCCGCCGCTCCAAAAGCAGCTGCTGCTCCGGCCACGCCGGTGACACGCGGCCCGCCATCCCAGGCCAATGCGAGCGCCAACGCGCCGCTGTCGCTGACACCGCAAGCCGGTCAACCGGCTCCGGCAGCCGAGCCGCGGGACCGGGTCGCAGCCCTCACTCCCGCGCCATCAGCGCCAGGCAATGGCGGCGGGTACATGGTCCAGGTCGCCTCGCAGAAGAACGAATCCGACGCACAGGCCTCCTACCGGGCCCTGCAGGGCAAGTATTCGACCGTGCTCGGGTCGCGTACGCCGGTGATCAAACGCGCCGATCTCGGCGACAAGGGCGTCTATTACCGCGCCATGATCGGTCCGTTCGGATCGGCGGATGAGGCGTCGCAGTTCTGCGGCAATCTCAAAACCGCCGGCGGACAGTGCGTCGTCCAAAGGAATTAACGGCCGTTTCCTTGACCCCCGGGCCGTCAGCGGGCTAATCGGCCCCATGAACAGCCGCGCATTCATCACTGGCGTATCCGGATTGGAACTGAGCGCTGCTGAGCGCGAATTCATCCGTCTGGAGCGTCCGTGGGGATTTATCCTATTCAAGCGGAATATTGAAACACCCAATCAAGTCCTTCGGCTTGTTGAGGAGTTTCGGAATGCCGTTGGCCAAGCGGATGCCCCTGTCCTGATCGATCAGGAGGGCGGCCGGGTTCAGCGCCTCGGCCCGCCGCACTGGCCGGCCTATCCGGCGGGAGCCGTGTTCGGCGCCCTTTACGATATCGATCACGCCGCGGGCCTGTCCGCGGCCCGCCTGAGCGCCCGGTTGATCGCCGCCGATCTGCTGGACCTCGGTGTCACCGTCGATTGCCTGCCGCTGGCGGACCTGCCGGTCCCCGGAGCCGACGCGGTGATCGGCAACCGGGCCTATGGCACCGAGCCGGGCAAGGTGGCGGCGATCGCCCGTGCCGTGACCGAGGGGCTGGAGCAGGGCGGCGTATTGCCGGTTCTCAAGCATATTCCCGGGCATGGACGGGCCACCGCGGACACCCATTTCAAGCTGCCGGAGGTTGATACGCCCCGCGCGGAGCTGGAACGGACCGATTTCGCCGCATTTCGACCGTTGGCGGACCTGCCGATGGCCATGACCGCACATGTTGTGTTTAGCGCGCTGGATCCCGCCCATCCGGCGACGACTTCTGCGACAATCATCGAACAGGTGATTCGCGGCGTGATCGGGTTCCAGGGTTTGTTGATGAGTGATGACGTGTCCATGAACGCTTTGGCGGGATCGATCGCCGAGCGGACCCGATCCATCGTCACTGCCGGCTGCGACATGGTTCTGCATTGCAACGGCGATCTCGACGAGATGCGGGCCGTCGCCCGCGAGACACCTGAATTGTCGGGCAAGGCGCTGGATCGCGCGAGGCGGGCGCTGACGTCGCGAAAAGCTCCGCAGCCGCTCGATCGGCTGGCGGCGCGGGCTGAACTGGACGCGTTGATCAATCGGGCGAGGATGACAGGCGCATGAGCGCAGAGATCTTATCGTTTGAAACCGGACGGCCCGCGGAACTGCCTGCGGACGACGAGCCGTCGCTGGTTGTCGACGTCGAAGGTTACGAGGGCCCGCTCGATCTGCTGCTGGCGCTGGCACGTCAGCAGAAGGTCGATCTGCACAAGATTTCCATTCTGGCGCTGGCCGACCAGTACCTCGTGTTCATCGAGGCGGCCCGCAAGATCCGGCTCGAACTCGCCGCCGACTATCTGGTGATGGCGGCGTGGCTGGCATATCTGAAATCGCGGCTGCTGCTGCCGGAACCGGCAAGCCCGGACGGCCCCAGTGCCGAGGAAATGGCGACCGCGCTGGCCAACCGGCTGCGTCGCCTCGAGGCCATTCGCGAGGCGTCGAACCGGCTGATGAACCGCCCGCAATTGCAGCGCGACATTTTTCCGCGCGGCGATCCGGAATCGATCGCCGAGATCAAGCATCCCAAATTTACCGCGACCCTGTTCGACCTGCTCTCCGCCTATGCCGCGCAGCGCCAGCAGCGGGTGCTGGCCACGGTGCACCTGGCACGACGCACGGTGTGGTCGCTGAGCGAGGCGCGGGCGTCGCTGGAGCGCCTGGTCGGAATGGCCGAGGACTGGAGCCGGCTCGACGAATACCTGCTCAATTACGTCGTCGACCCCTCGCAAAAGGCCACGGTGTTCGCGTCGTCCTTTGCGGCTGCGCTGGAACTGGTCCGCGAAGGCGACGTCGAACTGCACCAGAAAGAGGCGTTCGCGCCGTTGTATTTTCGTAAGCGTCCTCCGCAAGCGTCCGACGCGATGACCGCGCCGGATCTGCCGGTTGAGTAAGTGGAAGAAAGAGGAGACCGAGCCATGGCAAGCCTGGCGGAAAAACGCGTAGTCGATGCCGAGGAGCCTTCCGCGGATCCGCAGGCGCGGCCGGAGGAACTGCGGCTGCTGGAAGCGTTGTTGTTCGCCTCCGCCGAGCCGCTCGATCAGACCGCGCTTGCCAAGCGGATGCCCGATGGCATCGACATCAAGGTAGCCCTTGCGCAACTGCAGGCCGACTACGCCTCGCGCGGCGTCAATCTGGTTCGCGTCGCCAACAAGTGGACCTTCCGCACCGCGGGCGATCTGTCCTGGCTGATGACGCGGGAGAGCACCGAGACGCGGCGGCTGTCGCGGGCGGCGATCGAGATGCTGGCGATCATCGCCTATCACCAGCCGGTGACGCGCGCCGAGATCGAGGAGATCCGCGGGGTCATTACCTCGAAGGGGACGCTGGATGTGTTGCTGGAGACCGGCTGGATTCGTCCGCGCGGCCGCCGCAAGACGCCGGGCCGTCCGCTGACCTTCGGAACCACCGAAGCCTTCCTGTCGCAGTTCAGCCTGGAGGCGCTAGGCGATCTGCCGGGCCTCGAGGAATTGAAGGGGACGGGGCTGTTGGATTCGCGGCTGCCTTCGGGCTTCGGCGTTCCGACGCCGTCGGATGATCCGGCGTTGCGGGACGACGAGGATCCGCTGGAGATCGGCGACCTGGAACTCGCGCTCGCCCCCGCGGTGGAGCCGGAGACCGGCGAGGGAAGCTGACCCGCCGAGGCTCTGGTACAACGCGCGACCGCGCCGCGGAAGCGGGTTAACGGTAGTTCGTTAACGCCGATTTGACGCGGCTTAAGTCCTTGTTTTTGCCACCTCCGGAGCCTACTTTCCGGACAGATTGGGCCGGGTCGCCGGCCGCGTGTTTGGAGGGATGCAGGATGGGTTCGCTTAGCATTTGGCACTGGATCGTCGTGATCGCAGTGGTCCTGCTGCTGTTCGGCCGCGGCAAGATTTCGGACCTGATGGGCGACGTCGCGCAGGGCATCAAGTCCTTCAAGAAGGGCCTGCAAGACGATGAGAAGACGGCTGAAAAGCCGCCGGAGCCCGTCAAGACGATCGATCACACCGTGGCGCCGTCGACGGCGGCGCGCTCGGATGTCGGCAGCAAGGCTGTCTGAACGTCCGGCGCCAGGCCGGCCGCGCGTTAACCTTGCGGCCGGGGTGCGGCAGGACGGTTGAGGAAAGGCGCGGAGCGGCTCCAATCTTGTTGGCAAGCATTGGGGTAATATCGCCTCGCGTGAGCGGAATTTTTCATGTTCGACATCGGGTGGAGTGAACTGGTCGTCATCGCAGTGGTCGCGCTGATTGCCATTGGCCCGAAGGAATTGCCGGGCGTGCTGCGCATGGTCGGACAATGGATGGGCAAAGCCCGCAAGATGGCCGGCGAATTCCAGGGCCAGTTCCAGGAAGCCATGCGCGAGGCCGAAATGGCCGACCTCAAGAAGACCTTCGACGAGGTCAAGGAGACCGCCACCGGCTTTGCCAGCGACAACGTCATGACCTCGCTGCAGAAGGACGTCAGCGACTCCCTGCGGATCGGTGACCTCAACACGCCGGAGACGGATGCGCAGGTGGCGTCCGTGACCGACGCGCCCGCGGCGCCGACCACGCCCGAGCCGCCGACCCCGCAAACCTTCGTCGAGGCCGAGGTTCACGCGGCATCCGAGCCGCTGGTGATCACGCGCGAGGTGCAGGCGCAGCCCGCGCCACCGAACGTCACCCCGTCCGCGCCCGATGTGCTCAAGGACGCCAA
>Ga0307294_10000356_pt1 | contig 11323 bp, 12 predicted proteins | sample ER_DNA_151_FD_194468 | JGI IMG/M metagenome (GOLD analysis project Ga0307294, IMG submission 194468) | Bulk soil microbial communities from the East River watershed near Crested Butte, Colorado, United States - ER_DNA_151 | ecosystem: Environmental > Terrestrial > Soil > Floodplain | place... | reverse complement strand
ATGTCAAGCTGCTGCAGGGCGACCTCGCGGAAGCCTGGCGCGAAGGTGACACCGACTACGCCAGCGTGGCGATGCGGTTCTCGCTGGTTGACAAGACCCTGGAGCGCGGCACCAACCGTCTGGTCGGGGGCAGCGAGCAGCCGACCGAGGTGACCGAGGTCTGGACTTTCGTGCGGCCGCGCGGCGCCAGCTGGGAACTCTCGGCGATCCAGCAGACCTGATCGTCTGCAAACGACCAACAAGAGAGGCGCCGCGGTTGATTCCGCGGCGCCTTTTCTTTTGGGGCGCGTGTGACTCATTTAGGCGTCGCGGAACCGGAATAAGCCTTGCCGCGGCGTGTTGATGTCAGACCCAAGCCGGTACTCAACCAGCCGGCGGATCAGAAACCAATGGAGGATGCCATGCCTGCTCTCGTCCGGATGATCCCGCGGCTGTGTTTCGGCCTCGCTGCCACCGCGTTCGCCACTGCAGCGGCGCAGCCCGCGCGGGCGCAGGCGGCCAACACCGGATTCTTCGTTACCTCGGTCGGTATCGGCAATGGCGGCAACCTCGGCGGTCTCGCCGGCGCCGACAATTATTGCCAGCAGCTGGCGCAGGCCGCGGGTGCCGGCGCTAAAACCTGGCGCGCCTACCTTTCCACACAGCCCGCCGACGGTGCGCCGGCGGTGAATGCCCGCGACCGCATCGGCAGGGGACCTTGGCAAAATTCGAAGGGCGTCGTGATCGCCAAGGATACCGCGGAGCTGCACAGCGCCGCCAACAATCTCACCAAGGCGACCGCGCTGAGCGAGAAGGGCGACGTCATCAACGGCCGCGGTGATACGCCGAACCGCCATGACGTGCTGACGGGGTCGCAGCCGGACGGCACCGCGTTCGCGGCGGGCGACGACCGTACCTGCAAGAACTGGACGAGCAGCACGCAGGGCGCGGCGATGGTGGGACATGCGGACCGCGTCGGCCTGCGCGACGACGACGCCTCGAAATCCTGGAACTCTTCGCATCCCTCGCGCGGACCCGACGGCGGCTGCTCGCAGAACGACCTGAAGAGCACGGGTGGCGACGGGCTGTTTTACTGCTTTGCGGCGAACTGAGGTTGCGCTGACGCATTGCCTGCGGATATAGCCCGGCAGTGGCAGCCTGGCTCACGTCCGATCGAAGGGGATGCCGATGCGCTACGAACTCTATTACTGGCCGGGGATTCAGGGCCGCGGCGAATATGTCCGCCTCGCGCTGGAGGAGGCCGGCGCCGATTACGCCGATGTCGCAAGACAGCGCGGCATGGGCGCGATGACCAAGATGATGGAGGCGAGCGGCACGCCGCCGTTCGCGCCGCCGTTTCTCAAGGCCGGAAAACTCGTGATCGGGCAGACCGCCAACATCCTGCTCTATCTCGGGCCGCGCCATGGCCTCGCGCCGAAAGCCGAAGCGGGACGGCTGTGGCTGCATCAGCTGCAGTTGACGATCGCGGACCTTGTCCTCGAAATCCACGACACCCATCACCCGCTCGGGCCGTCGCTGTACTACGAGGACCAGCGCGGGCCAGCGAAGCAACGTACCGCGGAATTCTGGAGCGAACGGGTGCCGAAATATCTCGGCTATTTCGAGCGATTGCTGGCGGGCAGCGGCGCATCCTGGGTCGCCGGCCGCCGCCTCAGCTATGTCGACCTGTCGCTGTTCCAGATCGTGGCGGGGCTGCGCTACGCCTTTCCGAAGCGCATGAAGGCGTTCGAGCGCAGCATACCCGGCCTGGTCGACCTGCACGACCGCGTCGCCGTCAGGCCGAATATCAAAGCCTATCTCGCCAGCGACCGCCGCATCCCCTTCAACGAGGAGGGCATTTTCCGGCGCTACAAGGAGCTGGACGTTTAGCTCACCTGTTGCGTCCGTCCACCGGCGTCATCGTCAGATTTGCCAGTTCGATGCCATCGATGCAGCTGACGTTGAGCGCCACCAGCTCGGTGCCGTCGGGTTTGCTGCCGCGCGCAAATACCTCGACGCCGCAGTCGTTGCAGGACTGATGCTTGATCGCGTGCTTGTTGAACAGATATTCGCGCAGATTGTCCTCGCCGGCGCGCAGCTGAAAACTGGTCGGCGGCAGGAACGCGAAATGCAGGCCCTTCTTGGTGCAGATCGAGCAATTGCAGGCGGTGACCATGGCGAGATCTGTGGTGCATTCGAAGCGCACCAGGCCGCAATGGCAGCCGCCGGTGAAGGTCTTGGAATTGGGCATCGGTTCGCATCCGCTCCGTGAGTGGCTGTGACCGGCAGTATAAGCGATTTGCGGAATATGTTCGACGGTCACGCCGCCGCCGAAACGAGCAACGGCGCGCCATGGGTTCGCCATGATGCGCCGTTTTCGAAAGAACCGCTCGCTACCATCCAGCGGAGGGTGGCGAGCGCGGCCTCACGCGAGCTGGTCGATTCGTGTTCCCTGGCCCGGGGGCAGGGCGGCCCGCACCGGCGGTGCCGGCGGCATCGGCGGCGTGCGGTCGTCGCCGTCGAACTTGACCTCCGGCGGCTTGAGCACACTGGCCTCGGGTGGTTTGATCGGCATGGAAGTGCTGACGGCAGAAATACTCATCGGACGGAATCCTCGACTTCGTTCCCGTCGACTGTGACAGGCCGGAGACGAATGCTTTATGAATCCGCGGCCGCGATTGCGAGACATCGCGGCGATCACACCGCGATGGTGAATGGCGGGCTGGAAGATGGTTCAAATGCCACCGATCTCGTTGTCGGATCGCTGGCCATATTGCTGCCGCAGCGGCCTACTCGTCCTTGCCGCGGGTGATCGCGATCGCCGCCTCGGTCTTGGTGCGGGTGCATTCCATGTTGAGCCGGCGGAAGCGCAACTTGACGCTGTCGCCGCGCAGCAGCCCCATCCGGTTGATGCAGCGGCTGACACCGGTCAGCACGTCGGGCTTCGGGATGGTGAAGACGATGGCGCCTGCGCTGGCGACGAGCTGGAGGAATTCCGGCTTCGGCTTGCGGCGGTCCGCCTTGACGTAAAGCTCGTTGGAGAAATTGGCGCCGCGACAGCCGAGCGAAAACTCCCTGGCCTGCGGGTGGGACAGATAGATGGTCTTGCCGGTGGTGATGCCGATCTTGATACCGTCGACCTGGCTCTTGAGCTCCTTGGCGATATCCTCGCAGCGGTCGGCGCGCGCCGGCAAGGTGCCCGACACCGTGAGCGCCGATGCCGCCAGCAATACCGCGGCCAATGTGGCCGATTTGCGGAAGTCCGTTCTCATGCAAATGCCCCTTTACGCCATTGAAACGCGCAGACCGATTTCCTGCAGGGGCCGGGGACGGAAGTCAATCGGAACGGTCAATCAGAACCCGTGGATGCTGACGCTGATCGCGAAAGCGATCACGCCGAGCCAAAACCAGAAGGTGGGAATGCTGACCAGCGCGGTGGCGACCCCGAGCCGCCGGCCGCGCGCGGCATAGGCGATGCCGCAGGCGCCCATCAGCGGGAAGGCGATGATCTGCGCCGCCCCCTGCAGGGTGGTGTAGAGCTTGTCGAACCCGAGTCCGTACCGCACCACCGAGGGCATGTAGTTCAGCCAAGTCATCATCACCACCGCGCCGAGCGCGATGATCGCGTAACGCACGCTGCCGATGGCGGCGAACAGCAGCGCCGCCAGCGCCAGCGGCGCGTGGCTGGCGATATAGGCCTTGATCAGGAAGCCGCCGAAGCCGGGTCCCGGAATTTCCGACATGTCGCCGAACAGGGTCGGCACGTTCGGCAGCGCTTGGGCTGCCTCGAACAGGGCCGCGAGGATCAGCACCGCGCGCAGGCCGAGATGGCGCGGGGCGGAAGCGGCCGGAGCGGTGTCGGCAGCCAGAACGGGGGCAGTAGGCATGCTGTATTTCGATTGCTGGGGGACATTCAGGAACCTTCCCTTTGTGTCAAAAGTGCTTAGAACGGTTCAATCGCCGGTGCGCCGCGCCTCGAAGCAGGCGCTTCCGGCTCCTAACCCCGCGAGACCCCCATGAACGCCCCCACGCCGATCCCGTCCGCCGCCACTCCCGTTCCGCCCTACAGGCACACGCCGCTGTTCCCGCTCGGGGCCGACACCGCGCCATACCGGAAGATCACCTCCGAGGGTGTGCGGGTCGAAAACGTGCTGGGCAAGGACATGCTGGTGGTGACGCGCGAGGCGCTGCGGGCGCTGTCGGAGGCCGCGTTCGGCGACATCAACCATTATTTGCGGCCGGGGCATCTGCAACAGTTGCGTAACATCCTCGACGACGGCGAGGCCAGCCCCAACGACAAGTTCGTCGCGCTGGATTTCCTGAAGAACGCCAACATCGCCGCAGGGGGTGTGCTGCCGATGTGCCAGGATACCGGTACTGCGATCATCATGGGCAAGAAGGGTTTTCGCGTCATCACCGACGGCGACGACGAGGCCGCGCTGTCCGAGGGCGCGCGCGACGCCTATCTGCGCCGCAATCTGCGCTATTCGCAGGTGGCGCCGCTGTCGATGTATGAGGAGAAAAACACCGCCAACAACATGCCGGCGCAGTGCGAGATCTATGCCGAGGGCGATGACGCCTACAAGTTCATGTTCATGGCCAAGGGCGGCGGCAGCGCCAACAAGAGCTTTCTGTTCCAGGCCACACCATCGGTGCTGACAAAAGACCGCATGCTGGCTTTCCTGAAGGAAAAGGTGCTGACCCTGGGCACCGCGGCGTGCCCGCCCTATCATCTGGCGATCGTGATCGGCGGTACCTCGGCCGAACTCTGCATGAAGACGGTCAAGCTGGCGTCGGCCAGATACCTCGACGCGCTGCCGACCCATGGCTCGGCCGACGGCAATGCGTTCCGCGATCTCGAGATGGAGCAGGAAATCCTGAAGATGACGCAATCGCTCGGCGTCGGCGCGCAGTTCGGCGGCAAGTATTTCTGCCACGACGTCCGCGTGATCCGCTTGCCGCGCCACGGCGCCTCGCTGCCGATCGGGCTCGGCGTGTCCTGCTCGGCGGACCGCCAGGTGCTCGGCAAGATCACCAGGGACGGCGTCTATCTCGAAGAACTCGAGCACAACCCGGCGCAGTATCTGCCGGCGGTGGAGCAGGCGCTCGGCGGCGAAGTTGTAAAAATCGATCTGAACCAGCCGATGCAGGACATTCTGACGACGCTGGCAAAACATCCGATCAAGACGCGGGTGTCGATGACCGGCACCATGATCGTGGCGCGCGATTCCGCCCATGCCAAATTGCGCGAGCGCCTCGACCGGGGCGAGCCGCTGCCGGATTATTTCAAGAACCATCCGGTCTACTACGCCGGTCCGGCCAAGACGCCGGACGGTTACGCCTCCGGCGCGTTCGGTCCGACCACCGCGGGACGAATGGATTCCTTCGTCGACCAGTTCCAGGCGGCGGGCGGCTCAATGGTGATGGTCGCCAAGGGCAACCGCGCGGTCGCGGTGCGCGAGGCCTGCAGGAAGCACGGCGGCTTCTATCTCGGCTCGATCGGGGGTGCCGCGGCCAACCTCGCCGAACACTGCATCAAGAAGGTCGAGGTGGTGGAATATCCCGAACTCGGCATGGAAGCGATCTGGCGCATCGAGGTCGAGGATTTTCCCGCCTTCATCATCATCGACGACAAGGGCAATGATTTCTTCAAGGAATTGAATCTGGGGTAGTCGCATTCGCTGTACATGTGAGCGAGGTCGCAATGATCGAATGGTTTGACGACCTCAAGGTCGGGATGCGGTTCAAGAGCGATGCGGTGACGGTGTCGAAAGAAGACATCCTCCGCTTCGCATCCGAATACGATCCGCAGCCGTTCCACCTCGACGAGGAGGCGGCGAAGACGTCCATTCTCGGCGGGCTCGCCGCTTCCGGCTGGCACACGGCGGCGATCGCGATGCGGCTCGCCACCAATGCCCGCCCGTTCGGGCCACACCCGCTGTTCGGCGCCGGCGTCGACGATCTGCGCTGGCTGAAGCCGGTGCGGCCCGGCGATACCATCCATCTCGAAGGGGAGGTGGTTGAAGTGGCGCCTTCGCGGACGAAGCCGCAAGGCATCGTCCGCATCAAGTGGATCGCCTATAACCAGCATGGCGAGGCGGTTTACACCTTCAATCCGATTGCCATCGTGCCCAGCCGCCCAAAGTAGCAACCGGGGCCTGCGCCTTCGTCGGCGGCCCTGCTATTTCGGCGGAATTTCCAGCCAGAGTTCGAGCTTGCCGTCCGGATTGTTCTTGGCGGGAGCGCTCGCAGCCTCGGCTGCGACCGACAGCGACGGGTAGCCCAGTCCCTGCAACGCCTGGGTCGCATCGAGGGCCAGTTGGGCCGCGATGGATTTCTGTCCGGCGTAAAAATACCGCACTTCGCGCTTGCCGGCCGCAGCACCCGAACGTTCCTCGCCGGGTATCTTGTACCCCTTGTCCTGCAAGGCCTTGGAGAGCTGCCGAGCCTGGTCGCGCCCGCCGCCCGCGAACTGGAAATACACGGTCGGGAGCGCCAGTTTCACGATCCGCACCTGCGCCCAGTACTGGTTGCCGGTGGGACGCGGGAACGGCGGTGCGACGCTCAGGATCTCGACGCGCGTACCCTCGGGCATGATGCCGACGGTGGGCTGCTGGGTGTAGCTGGGGCGGTCGGGCAGCCCTTGGCGCAGGAAAATGTCGAGGTCGCTGGCATATTGTTCACCGGGCTTCACTTCGTCTGCGGCGACGGCCGCGCCGGCCGGCGTGTTGAGATTGCTTCGCTGCTCCGCTCCGGTCGACCCGATCCACATGAAACCGGTGTTGCTCGACAGCGTCGCCAAGGGTGTATCCCCCTTGGAATTGACGATGGCGCGTTGCGCCGTGGCGTCGCTGATGGCGGTGCTGGATTGTACGAGGTAGCTCAGGTCCTGCTGGACCTTCCGGTCGCTCAACGGCACCGTCTTCTGCACCTGCTCGACGGTCTCGGTGACATTCTGCCGGAATTTCTCCAACTGCTGCTTCTGCGCCTGAATGTCTGCCAGCGCCTGGTTGAGTTTGGCATCGTATTCCCGGGCGAGCCTGTTTTTCTCCTCGGCGATTTGTTCCTCGCCGGCCGTCGCCACCCGGGCCCGCTCGATCGCTATCGTGGCACGGTCTTTCGCCAGTTCGGCGTACTTCGCCTGTTCATTGAACAGGAATGCGACGATGGCGACCACTGCGATCAAACCAAGGATGATGCTGGCCAGGCGAACGTAGCGCCGGCGAACCGCGCGCTGTTGGCGGATCTCGAATTCCCTCCGGTGAAGGTCGCACACGCCTTCGAGGAAATCCTTCACGGCCGCGAATTTGTTGCCGTAGCGCTCGGCCCACGCCGCATTCGGGCGTGCCGTGCGCCACCACAGCTGTCGCTCGTCGGCGATCTTGCCGGGGAACACGTAATGCCGTTTTTCATCTTCCAGCAGGTCATTGTATTTCCGCCCGTCGGCGGCTTCCTCGCCGATCCACCCCTCCGTTCCGGGGGTTCCGGTCATCCTGTTCCAGCCGCGCAACAGGCTTTCGTGCGAAATGTCGATCAGCTTGGACGGCGTGATGGGCTCGCCGGCCGGGGGCATGACGAAGCAGCAGTCCGGCGCGCGGAACGCATCGACGACTTCGAGAAGCTTTTGTTCGCTTTCGGCGGCCGTTATCGTCGTGTCGTCGCCCGCCACAATGGCCGCGATCTCGCCGAACAGGGTGGCGCGGCGGATCGAGCGGCCGCGGCGGTCACGCTCCGAGATCGCCTTGAACAGCCGTTCGGCGGCGCGGCGATGGCCATCGCTCGGCAGCGCGAGGTAGATCTGATCGGCGTGGCGCGAGATCGCTTCCTCGACGCCCCCGGTGCCGGTGTAGTCATCAAGGGAAATCTGGGCGCCAGAACCCGCATGCTGCCACATGCGCATCAGTGCGTGCTGCAGGACCGGCAACTGGTCGGGATCCTCGCCGATTTCATTGAGCAGCCGCTGCGTGACCTCCGGCTTGATCAGCTTTCCAGCCTTTTTCGCCGGCTCTTCGATCGCGGCGCGCCGCTCGGCGCGGCTGAGATTGGGCACCAGATACTGGCCGTCGCTGATGGCTTCCGGCAGCCGTTGGAAGCGGGCGCAATCGCCGAGAAAATCCAGCCGCATGGTCAGGATGACGTTGATCCTCGGGCTGTCTGCATTGGTCGCCTCGATCAGCAGCCGCACGAAGGCGGTTGCCTCGTCGGCGCTCCTGCCGCTTGGATCCTCGAACCGGAAGATTTCCTCGAATTGATCGACGATGATGAGCAGGCGGCCGGAAGAGCCAAGGCCAAGCTCGCTGGCGGCCTCGACCAAGCCCTGGCTGCTGCGGGACAGCATGGCGGCAAGCCGGCTGCGGCGCAGTTCCCTGGCGTCCTCTGCGACGCCGGGGACAAGTTTGAGCAGCGCCTTAGCGAGTTCTTCGATCGGCTGGCCCTGCGGTCGAAACAGCGCAACGCGCCAGACCGGCTCGCCTGTCGTGTTCGCTTTCGCGAGCAGGGGAATCAGGCCTGCCTTTACCAGCGAAGATTTGCCGCAGCCGGAGCGGCCGACGACCGCGACAAGGCGGCTGGCTTCGAGCTTTTGGCGCAGGCCGCGGGTTTGCGCGTCGCGGCCGAAGAAGTATTCCTGATCGCCTTCCTCGAACGGCCGCAGTCCGGGATAGGGCTGGCTGGACGAAAGGGCGCTCACGAAGGCGGTGCCTTCGCACCAGCGGCCTGCTGCAGCTCATCGCGGACGATTTCCTTGAACATTTCCAGTCCGCCGCGCACCAATTCGTCCTGCGAGCTCAACCGCGTCCCGTCTTCGAGACTCTCGATCAGGGCTTGCTGGGCTGCATCCGGTTGCTTCAGGTCCTGGGGAATCCAGATCAACCGGCGGAATTTGGCGTCGGTCTTCTGGCGCGCGCCGGCCATATCGAGCTGCAGCCCGGTCAGTTCGCTCAGATCGGCGCGTCGCGCGCTGTGAGAAACCGCGCCGAGCAGGTGCACCGAGAATGCCGCGCTCTTGATCCCGGCGCCGAAATGATCCTTTGCCTTGTCCACATTGACCGGCCACGGATCAATCGGAGCGATTTGGCATTTCTGGCTTTCGAGTTCCTTGTAGACTCTCCAGTGATTGGTGACCTGGTCGACGCCCGGTGCTGCCAGATAGACGGTGGCGTTGTGCGGCTCCTCGCGCAGGCCCTTGAGCCTGATATCGATCAGCTTGGCTACCTCGCGAATGGCATCCCAGTATTTTTCGGAAATGAATTTGCCGTAACCGTCGTAGAACGGCTCGACCCTTCCGGTTTCAGGATCGACGTCGAAGAACGGGATGTACCTCAGACCTTGCAGCGGGGGCGGAATTTGCCCCGGATCCAGCGGCCTCGGCAACACCGGAATAATCAGATCGGTGGCCAGTTCGTCCGGTTTTCGGGAATCGAAAAATTCCGTGAGTTCGAACTCGGTATACTGCTTGTTGTTGTAGTGGCGCGACAAGACCACCAGCGCCATGGCGGCGAGCCTGACGTTTTCCCGTAGCGCGTCGGTAATGATGCCTCGCTCCTTGAGATCGCGGACATCCCGCCACAGCTTGACGTCTTCGAGATGCTCGAGATCGAGCTTGAGACAATTGTCGAAATAGCTGACCCACCCTTTGGATTGTTCATCCGGGACGTCATTGTCTTCGCAAGCATAGCTGAGAAAGACCGTCCGCAAGGGATGCTCCAAACAGGCTTGTTGCACCAAAATTGGCACAAGCCTTGGTTGCATTCAAGCAGGGAGCCCGGAACCCTATTCGAAACCGGCACGGCGAGGCCGGCGATGCGTGGCATCGCCGGCCTGTTTACTGCACCGGGTTGGAGGCGTGGTGCTCTTACTCCCTCGTCCCCGTGAACGGGAAGCTGCCCATCGGGCCGATGCCCATTTCGCCGGACATGGTGTCGCCGGAAACCGTGCCGGTGAAGGCCAGCGTCAGCGGCATCGGATTGGTAATCGAGATTTTCCAGGCGACGTCGTCGCCGGAGACGGTTCCATCGAAGATCTCGCCGGAATTGCCATCGGCACCCTGCGTGCCCGTCAGCGTGCCGCCTGCGCTCTTCAGTGTCAGCGTCGCGTTGCGCTCGCCCATCGGGGTGCTCATGACGATATTCCAATTTCCGTCGACGGCCATCTTTAGTTCTCCTCACGCTTTGCTTTGCAGAACCGGAATGGTTCTGGGACAGGCGGACACCGGCGGGGTATAGCGCATCTCGCGGCCCGTGCTCAATCGCTGCAATGCGACGATCAGGCGCGGGCGGCGCGGATCCGGCTGGTGACGAGGACGCGGAACGCGGCATACTGCACGCCGAAGGCGACCACCTTTGCCCCGATCAGGACCACCGAGACGTAGAACGCCCACAGCTTGAGATCGCCGGTCGCGGCGACCGCGATGGTGCCGGCGCCGAGCACGAACATCAGCGCCGCCCAGGCGTAGCCCGCGGCCGTGACGTACTCCGGAATGTTTTCGGTCACGATCGGCGGCATATAACGCAGCATCCAGCCGCGCTTGAGCATGATGATGCCTATCGCGAAATGCCCGATCGCGGGTTTGGCCAGCACGAAGCGCGGATCGTGGGTCAGGAGCGTGGCGCCGCCAAGCACGATGACGAGCCCGAGGCTGGCCCAGGTCATGTAGCCAAGCGTCTGTCCCTTGAAACGGGCGTAAACCACCTGGCCGATCGCGCCTGCGATCGCGACCGAGGTCGCGAGGATGACGTTGTCGGTGATCAAATAGATTGCCAGGAATACGATGGTGGAGAAGAAGTCCTGCGCCAGTCTGCCGAATATGCCTTTCATCGTCGTTCTCCGTGAGATCGGTTGATTTCTTGCACAGGTTTCAGCTGCCGGAAAGCGCGCCGGCGGGACCGGCCGGCGTCGTGAACTTTGCCTTGTGGTAGTCTGGATACCATTTGGTGAAATAGACGGCGGTGCTGCGGGCGGCAAAGGCGATCGCAATTCCCGCCCACAGCGGCACGCTGGGCAGATAGATCATCAGAATGTTACCGGTCATCATCAGCACCATGCAGGCGGCCCAGGCCCAGGTGATGATGTAATTCGCCTTGACGAAACCAGGCAGCACGGCGGTTTTGGTGTCGACCACCTCGCGGGCATATTGCAGCGTGAAGGGATGGCGGATGGCCAGCGACCCCAGCGCGATCGCGAGCACGCCGGCGTCGACCGTCAGCTTGATTGCCGAAACGCTCAGGCCGGCATCGACCAGCCTCAGGTAAAGGCCCAATCCGAGAAACAGCGCCACGGAGCCGGCGCCGAGCATCTTGAGCTGGCGGCCGCGAAAGCGGTCATAGGCGATGACGGCAAGGCTGGT
>Ga0307294_10000355_pt1 | contig 11337 bp, 15 predicted proteins | sample ER_DNA_151_FD_194468 | JGI IMG/M metagenome (GOLD analysis project Ga0307294, IMG submission 194468) | Bulk soil microbial communities from the East River watershed near Crested Butte, Colorado, United States - ER_DNA_151 | ecosystem: Environmental > Terrestrial > Soil > Floodplain | place... | reverse complement strand
GAGGGCTACGCCAATGGCATGACCGTGCCGGGTAGCTTCGACTCGCTGCTCGCCAAGATCATCATCACCGGTGCGAATCGCAAGCAGGCGCTCGAGCGATCGCGTCGCGCCCTGAAGGAACTGGTGATCGAGGGCATGCCGACCGTCGTTCCGTTCCATCTGACTGTCCTCGACGACCCGGCCTTTACTGCTGAGGACGGGCGCTTCGGCGTACACACTCGGTGGATCGAGACGGAGTTCAGCGGACAAATTGCACCGTACGCGGGCGCGCTCGGCGACGCTCCGGAGTCAATCCCGCGGTCCAAAGTTGTCGTCGAGGTTAATGGCAAGCGACTGGAAGTGCTGGTACCAGCCGGCCTGGGCACTGCCAATGGATCCGACACAGGCGCGCGCTCCAAGAAAAAGCCGGTCAGGCGGCAAAGCGGAGCGGCGACCAAGACGCCCTCTGGCAACGCCCTGACCTCACCTATGCAAGGCACGATCGTCAAGATCGCGGTCGCCGATGGTGACGTAGTAGAGGCTGGTGATCTTGTCGTGGTACTCGAGGCGATGAAAATGGAGCAGCCGCTGACAGCTCACCGAAGTGGCACGGTGAAGAACCTCACGGCCCAGGCCGGCGCGACGGTGACCAGCGGGTCCATTCTGTGCGAGATCGTCGACTGATCAAATTCCGAGCAACCGGTTGTGCGCCCGCCACCGCAAAGCTTCAATACGGAATAAAAGGTCGGTAAGAAGACGCGCTCACAAGGGGAAACCACAGTAGGCACAGGCACACTGTGACCCATGGCGGAACTCTTGGTGCTGCTCATTGTGGCGGCACTGATCGTGGGCGGTGTTGCCCTTTACCGGCGGCATGCCATCCAGCAACGCCAGGCCAATGAGCGGGCGGCACTGGAGACTCAACTCTCCACGTCCAAGCGCGCAGCGGATGAGGATGTTACGAAGTTCGGCGAGGAATTGCAGCGGTTGGACTCCGATGTTGCTGGGCATGCACTCGACGAGGCGATGCAACAGGACTACCAGCGTGCCCTTGACGCGTACGACAACTCGAAGGTGTCATTGGACGCGGTGACCAAGCCCGAGGAAATCCGGCACGTCACCGAGATTTTGGAAGACGGGCGCTACGCGGTCGCATGCGTCAAGGCACGGATCGCTGATGAGCCGCTGCCGGCCAAGCGTCCACCCTGCTTCTTCAACCCCGCGCACGGCCCCTCCTCACAAGACGTCTCATGGGCACCTCCCGGAGGCGTGCCGCGATCCGTGCCCGCCTGCCCCGCCGACGCCGAACGGGTGCTTGCCGGAGCCGATCCCTACATCCGCACCGTGCAGGTCGGTGCTCAGCGCGTGCCCTACTGGGAAGGCGGCCAGGCGTACGCGCCGTGGGCCCAGGGCTACTACAGCCGCTGGGCGGGTAGCGACATGCTTTCCGGCATGCTGATCGGTGGCCTGCTGTTCGGTGGCATGGGCAACATGTTCTCCGGAGTCGGCGAGGGGGTCGGTGACCTCATGGGCGGAATTGGCGATGGCGTCAGCGATGTCGGAAGCGGGATCGGCGACATGTTTGGAGACATGTTCGACTAGCAAGTGCTACCCGAGGAGTGCCGCCCGAAGCTCAGTCAGCGTTTCCGAACAACCCCGATCGATCTTCACGCTGGCAAGCTCGTCACCCCGTGTCGGACCCCGATTGATGATCACTACTGGTCGCTGACGCTTCGCGTTGTGCCGCACGAAACGCAATCCCGACATCACGGTCAGTGACGAGCCCAGTACCACCAAGATCTCCGCACGTTCCATGAGCGCGTACGCTGCCTCGACTCGTTGCTTGGGCACGGACTCGCCGAAGAACACGACATCTGGCTTGAGCCGCCCGCCGCAGTGCACACAGCCGACCAGCCTGAACTGCCGCCAATCCTGGACCACTGCATCGCCGTCCGGCCGCAGCTCTGCATGCCCCAGAACGCGTGACTCCTCGAGTTGCGGATTGGCGCTCGCCAACCGAGTCTGTAGCTCGCTGCGCGCTGAACGATCACCACACTCGAGGCACACGACGCTCGCGATGTCGCCGTGCAAGTTGATCACGCGCTCGCTGCCGGCGGCTGAGTGCAGCCCATCGACGTTCTGCGTGATCAGTCCGGCCAGTCCGACCACTTGCAGGTCGGCCAGGGCACGATGACCAGGGTTTGGCACTGCACGACCGATCCGGCGCCAGCCGAGATAGGAACGAGCCCAGTACCGCCGCTGCGCCTCAGCAGAGCTGAGGAACTCGTTGTACTGCATGGGCGTCGCACGTACCGAGGTCGGCCCGCGATAATCCGGGATCCCGGAGTCAGTCGACATGCCAGCACCGCTCAGCGCAACCCAGGTCCGGCCGCGGAGCAGCTCAGCGGTCGCCGCAACGGCGGCGGGCGATGCCACTGTCACGCAAAAACCGTACCCGGAAACGTCGGTGCGCCAGAAGACTAACTGTCGGGATCAGACACGAGGTGCACTAGTGGTGCCGGCCTGGTCAGCCCAAATCAGGGAGAATGCCGAGCTGGGTCAGCATTCCCAATCGATCCGCTGTGCCCCAGAGCTCGGCCACCCGGCCGTCAGCGATTCGTAGGATGGCGATCGCCTCGCTTTCGAAGTACTGCTGGGTCGGCGCTGGGAGGCCTCGGTAATCGCCGGTGTTGGTGCCCGACATGGTGAACCTGGCCACCACCTTGTCACCTTCGGCGAGGAGCTCCTGAGTCGTCAGGTGGAGGTCGGGGAAACCTTGCAGCAGCATGCGGATGCCTTCCTCCACCCCTCCAGGCACCTCGGGCTGCATAAAGATCACTGCGTTGTGGTCGACCACTTCCGCGGCGACCACCTGGGGCAGCTCATCAAGACTGGCGTTGTTGATGGCGTCAAAGAGCCGCTGCGCGACCGCCTTGTTCTCCTCCAAGCCCACGTGTCCCTCCTTTCATCCGGCGACTCAGCTAATGGTGCCCGTGCCCTTGAGCCGGCGCGCAGCCTCGGCGATCGAACCGGTCATCGATGGGTAGACGGTGAATGACTCCGACACTTGATCAACGGTGAGCCGCTGCGCCACCGCAATCGCTACTGGGAAGATCAACTCGCTGGCCCGCGGGGCAACCACCACGCCACCGATCACGATGCCGGTGACCTTTCGGCAGATAAGCTTGACGAAGCCGTCGCGGCTGCCCTGCATCTTGGCGCGGGCATTCCCGCCCAGTGGCAGAGTGACCACGCGCGCCGGTACCTCACCCGAATCGACCTGTTGCTGCGTTACCCCCACCGTGGCGATCTCCGGTGCAGTGAACACGTTCGCCGATACGGTCTTGAGATCGAGGGGAGACACGGCCTCGCCTAACGTGTGCCACATGGCGATCCTGCCCTGCATCGCGGCCACAGAGGCAAGCATCAGCACGCCGGTGCAGTCGCCCGCCGCATAGACGCCCCTTGCCGAGGTGCGTGACACTCGGTCGACCTCGATGAAGCCCCCTCGGTTCAGCTTGACCCCAGCTTCCTCAAGACCGATGCCTGCCGTGTTGGGTATCGATCCGACAGCAAGCAGGCAGTGTGAGCCGATGACGGTGTGCCCATCGGTCAACGTCACTGTGATCTGGTCGCCGTTCCGGGCGACCGATTGGGCCCGTGATCGCGACAGCACGGTCATGCCTCGCCGGGCGAAGACGTCCTCGAGCACCTGAGCAGCATCGGCGTCCTCTCCTGGGAGCACCCGGTCACGGGAGGAGACGAGCACCACCTCGCAGCCGAGGGCATCGTAAGCGCTGGCGAACTCCGCACCCGTGACGCCCGAGCCGATCACGATCAGCCGTTCCGGCAGCTCGGCCAGCCCGTACACCTGACTCCAGGTAAGGATCCGCTCGCCGTCCGGCTTGGCCTCGGGGAGCTCGCGGGGATGTGCTCCTGTTGCGACCAAGATCATGTCGGCGGGAAAAGACTTCTCACTGTCTGCAGTTTCGGCGATCACCTGCTCGGCGCCGTCAAGACGGCCGCGGCCGGCTACCAGATTGACGTTCTCGCGTAGCAGGCGCTCTTCGATGTCGGCCGATTGTCTTTGAGCGAGGTCGAGTACCCGCCGGTTGACCGCGGCCAAGCGAACGTTGACGCCGGCGTCGACGTCTCCTTGATCCAGAGGGCCAAACCGAAGTCCAAGATCGGCCGACTGGCGGACGTCGGTCATGACTTCCGCTGTAGCGATCAAGGTCTTCGAGGGAACACAGTCGGTAAGGACGGCGGAGCCACCCACACCATCGCTATCGATCAGAGTGACCTCGCCGCCAAGTTGGCTGGCGACCAGCGCTGCCTCGTAACCGCCAGGTCCTCCGCCGACAATCACAACCCGGGTCACCTTCGGCATTCTTGCATCTCGCTGAGGCGGCCAGGAGCAGATAGCCTGGGCTGCTGTGCTGTACGCGGCGTACGGAAGCAATCTTGATCCAGCTCAGATGGCCGACCGCTGCCCGCACTCGCCGCAGCGCGGCACCGGGTGGGCCGTTGGCTGGCGAGTCACTTTTGGTGGCGAGGGGTGGGACGGCGCGCTGCCGACGCTGGTCGAGGAACTCGACAGCCAGGTCTTCGTCGCCCTGTACGACGTGACGGCCGGTGACGAGAACGCGCTGGACGAGTGGGAGAGCGCCGACACCGGTCTGTATCGCAAGGTCCGGGTACGGGTGGCGACACTCGACGGCGAGGTGACCGCCTGGGTCTATGTACTGAACGACTTCGAGGGTGGCATCCCGAGCGCTCGGACCATTGGCATCCTGGCCGACGCGGCCGAGTCGGCCGGCGCTCCCAGTGACTACGTCACTGAGCTCCGCTCGCGCCCTTGCGTTAGCGGCTGGTGAACCCGGTTCTGCCGCCAGACCCAAGCGCCGAGGACTGCCGATCCGATCAAGAAAAAAGCGTTGTGGACGCGAGTCCGGCGATTTCGTCCTGCACGCTGACCGCCATCCCGGCGAGCTGCTGCCGGGTCGGCGTAGCCCACCTCGCGGCCGATCTCCGCGACATGCAGCACGGTCGTGTCGAGGAGCTTCCTAGCCAGCGCCATCTCCCCTTCGGATAAACCGTCGGTTGATCTGGCAGGTCCCGACCCTTGCGCGAAATGGCTGTGTGGTGGCGACAGAGCAGGGTGACATTGGTGATAGCCCGCGGCACCAATTGGTGACCGCACTAAGCGGTCCCGGTTCGCGTTGGCCCGTTCCCCGGACGTCGATGATCCGGGAGGTCACCGGGTCCATATCATCCCCCATCGAATTGGCCTCAGGTCAGGTCACCTTGACCGACCGGTTGGCCGTCATCCTCATCAGACCAACAGGTAGCCCGACCTTGATCTTGATCAACTGGCCGCCGAAGCCCACGGTCGTGGAGCCGCTGAAGTTGTGCAAGCCAGTGTTGCCGCGATCGTCAAGGTCCTGGGCGCGGCGCAGATCGAGTACGCTGCGCGGCGAGCCGCTGGGCTATGATCCTGAACCGCGCCTTGAGGTTCCAAAGATCAACTCGACCGATTCATCGCACCTTGGTCATGTCCCACAACGGCCGCACGACGAGCCGCAGACAGGACCACCACATATAAAGTGCGTCGTAGCTCCATCCGGCGGCGTCGTCGAGTAGGCCGTGGGCAATATCGTGGCGCAGGTTTGCGGCGCCCTGGTCAACCAGCAGGGCCTTGAGCTCCATTACTATGCCAGCGCCGAGAGCCTCAGCGGCTTCGGGTATGTCCAGCAATGCTGCAAGACTCTTCTCGATTTCGACACCGTGCTCGCTCTGGGCTAGCTATCGAGACTGCTTGTCCTTCGTAGCTGCCTTCTTGGACTTCTTGCTGTCGCCAGCCTTCTCGGACTGCGTGCTGTCGCTAGCCTTCTCGGACTGCGTGTTGTCGCTAGCCTTCTCGGACTTCTTGCTGTCGCCACCCTGCACCCGGTGCACCCCGGCTCCCCCAACAGACAGGCCGCTCCGCCGCGCCTGCAAGTCGAGAGAACCAGAGTCGCCGTACGGGCGGAAATTGTCGCTGGAGCTGACGCTGGGCGGCCTGTTCTCCAAGCGACCCTCATCGCCGGAGTGCCTGGCGGTGATCGCGTTCCGCCCGGACCCGATGTTGATCATCACAATCACAGTGCTGCCGATGGCTGCGGTGTCCGCGCCGTCAGGGCTCTGCGTGATCACCGTGCCGACCGACGTTCCATCCGCGCCGTTGGCGAACTCGAACCGTGGCACTAGACGGGCATTCCGCAACAGGCTCTCGGCACCGACCTTGCTGAGCCCCAGCACAGCTGGAACTTCAATGGTGCTTGGCTCCGCGGCCGCGGATCGGCTGAATTGATGGACGCCGAGCACGCTGGCGCCCGCCACAACGAGAAGGACGATCGTGATGGCAAGAAGATGAGTCGCATTCCATTGATGCTCCGTCGCTATATTGCCGGCCCGAGCAGCCGATCGCCCAACAACAGTGAGCGGTTCCAGGAGTGTGGCTGCGGCCGGAGCATGCCCGCTGAGAACCCTGTGGATGTCAGCCTTCATCTCTGATGCGGTCTGGTAGCGGCCGTCCGGATCCTTCGCTAGGGCCTTCAGAGTGATCGCATCGATATCGGTGGGGATGTCACTGTTCGCCTGACTAGGCGCAGCCGGCGCCACAGAGACGTGCTGGACCACGATGCTTACCGGCGAGTCGCCCGTAAAGGGTGGCAGGCCGACAAGCAGTTCATACAGCATGCAGCCCACCGAGTAGATGTCGCTCCGAACGTCAACAGGCTGACCTCGGCCCTGTTCCGGTGAGAGGTACTGCGGCGTGCCCATAACCGACCCAGCGAGGGTGACAGTGTCCGTGGTGTCCGACACCGCCCGCGCAATACCGAAGTCGGCTACCTTGACCCCGCCGGTGCTGGTGAGCATGACATTGGCGGGCTTGATGTCGCGGTGAATGATGCCAGCGAAGTGGCTGCAGGCCAGGGCGTCTAGCACGGCAGCCGTCAGCTCCAGCGCTCTAACGGGCGAGAGCGTCCCCTCTTCCCGCAGCGCAGCGCGCAGGGAGCGGCCCTCGACCAGCTCCATCACGATGAAGGGAATCGACGCCCCTGTCGCCTCGCGTTCCTCCCCCGTGTCATACACGGCCACGATCGCCGAGTGACTCAGGCTGCCCGCCGCCTGAGCTTCCCTGCGGAAACGCGCCCGGAAGACGGGATTGATGGCCAGGTCGGCGCGAAGGCGCTTGATCGCGACCGGACGCCGGAGTCGAAGATCGAAACCGCGGTAGACCTCCGACATCCCTCCTCGGCCGAGAAGCTCCTGAGTCTGATACCGGCTCGGGGATGCGAACGCCACCTTGCTAGTTATGGGGTGCGCTCCCGGACCGGAGGCACCGTACGTGGTCGCCGACGTACGGTGCCGATGTTTGGGGCGTGCGGAGGTTGCAACTGTGCCGTGATATGGATCAGATGAAACCATCTGCATCGTCGCCCTAACCCGTTTGTCGTGAGGCAGCACTAGAGTCTCTTCGAGCCGTCAGATGACGGTCCGATCAGACCCTGGTTGTGTTGCGGCCCGTCAACGTGGAGGCAATGACGACAAGCACCGCGGCCACCACGATCGCAATCAGCCAGCGCACCCAATCGATTCCAGCGCTCCCGTTGCCGCCGAAGGCGCTGTAGATGAACCAGCCGATCAGTACGCCGCCGATCCCACAGAGGATGGTGAGCCAAAGGGGAGTGTTGTCTCTGCTGCCTGGTGCAACGAACTTGCCCAGCAAGCCGATGATGATTCCGGCAACGATCACTCCGATGACTTCCACGATGTCTCCTTCCTTGCAGCCAGCCACCTCTCCGGCCAGCTATCTACAGTGCGCTCGACAAGACGCGCCTACCCCCCCGGTGAACAGCCAAACGACTGAGGCCGAATCATTGGATGGTCATGCTGGCCCCAAGCCATCCGAGATGCGTTTATTCGATGCACGATCGAATCAGCCCTGCGCGTCTCGCAACGTATTTCAGGGAAGCTGGCTACATGCCTCCAGCCGGGCACAGACCAGGAACGAGGGCTGGGGTGCCACGGCACGAAACAGCAAGGCGATCAACGCACTGCTGAATGCCGCTCGGCATGCCTGAATCGAACCGAGTCAGCACGCCGCCAGGTTGACAACTGGAGTCCACATGGTTGTCCTGACGGGTCAAGCTCGCGCGAACGTTCCAGTCTGAACGCGCGGCGGCACGTTCCAAGTACTCCTATCGCATTCAGCACTTGGGCCGCCCGTTCCTCGAGATCTGGGACGTCGTCAGACCCAAGGTGTCAGGTGTCGCAGTCATGTCAAACCTCCAAGAGAGAAATTGCTACGGGAGAGAGAACCCGGCCTACTGGCCGGCGTCATGACATGATCATCTTCTGTCGCGTGGGTGCCCCTACTGCCCATCGGAATTGATTTGATCATGGGGGGTGACCAAGATGGCTACCGCCCGGCCGCAGGTAGTTGATGATCATGCTCTCGGCCACTGACGATCAAGCTCGTGCGGCGGTCCTCCCGACGCAGTCGTGGGTGCGTTGCTCGACATGGCCGGGCTGCATCGGCAAGGTCTTTTGGGTCCGATTCAACGCCTGGATCTGGGACATTTCGTCCACACACAACACGATCGCGTTCGCCAGCGGCCTCAGATACAGACCGACCATGTCGCTGACCTTGGCCTCCAGCTCGGGGTCGGTAGAGAACCTGAACGTCTCGGCCTTCCACGGCTTCACCCCATACCGCTTCCAGACCGCGGCGACGGTGACATGGCCGGTCTCGGCCACGAATCGGGCGAACTCGCGGTTGGTGACGGGTGAAGCGGTCGATCCAGAAGCCGTCGATGCTGACCTTGGGCGCTGGCGCCTCATCCGGATAATGGCTGTCGGAACCCATCAAGAACGTCCCAGCGGGGATCCACACCATACCCGGCGCGAGTGCACGTCCGCCGGCAGCTTTCGCTGTCTCGGCCACCAAGGGTGCCCCCGTCATCGGGGTTGGCGGATCGCTTACTAACTCCTTGCGGCCGCGGCCATAGACACCAGCTACGACCAACACCAGCCGTAGTTCACATCCCACGAAGAGTCTTTGCAGACCGTGCAAGCCAAGCACGACCCCACGGGGACTACCTCCTCTATCGCATCAGCGGCAACGGTCGAGATCGTTACGAGCGTCGCAAAGTCACTGAGGTTGAAATGGCGTGAACCACACCTACGGAAAAGCTGGCCCGTTCCCACTGACCAAGGCGAGAGCTACACAGCGATGGGCTGGAAGGATCGCTACGTGATGCAGGGCTGCGCAACCCTCGGTGATCGACTTTGCCGTTAGACCGGCAACGCTGATCGGACAGACCCCGCCGCCCTCACGAAATATAGCTGGAGCACCGGCAAAGAGCTGGCGCGTCACAACGAGCCCGAAGACGCGGGCTGGACTGGCGCGGGTAACCGAAATGGAAGCCCCGGGCGGAGGTTCCGGGGCGTTCGCATCGACACATGTCGAGAACTCTGTGGACGAAGCCTCCCTGTCAAACAAGCGGACTCCGTGGCTCCATGGCCTCACCACTCGCCAGCATCGTGATCTCGTACCCCGCTCGAAGGCCACGCGCGACCACGCGATCACCGAAGCAGGCTGGTCGATGTTGCGATCGTGCCGATGGTCAAGATCATCTGGTCGACCCAGCCCGTCGTCGTGGAGCTTGCCGGCCGGAGTGGTCGCGATCATCAAGGTCTTGTCTTCTGTGCAGATCGCGTACGCCGGGTGGCGACGGCGGTCGATGATGCCAAAGACTCAAGCTCCAAGATCATCATCTGGCGATGATCTTGATCAATCGGGGACCCTGTACACGCGGTCCGGGCGAGGACGCTAGCGGCTACGTCGAGCAGCTGCTTGGCTCTGTTGGTGATCTAACTCCTCGTCGAGGTAACCCTCATAGACCTCGAAGCGGGTAATATCCAACGCCTCGGCTAGCGTGATGTTGCCTTGGACGCGTGCGGTGTGTGCCGCCGCGCGGAGTCCCTCCACCCACTCTGCCAGCTCGGCTAGGTCAGCCTTTTGCGTTGCCCCCACGCCGCTCCACGCTATCTGCTTCGGCTGTCGGCTGTGTGCGTTCATGGGTTGTGCCGACGCCAGCCCCACGCTAAACGCTTCAAAAGACTCCTCGACGTTCTAGCTTCTGGCCTCTCAGGGAGGATCTGATCGCAACTGACGAAAGCGTCGCCAGGCCGTACCCGCGCCTGGGGAACGGCTTGCGGAACAACGGCGTCGGCCCAAGTGTTGGCCGATGAGTCCCGCTCAATCCGTTATCCCTGGTGCCGCACACCGAGTCAGGCTCGCCCGTCCACGAGACCGCGCTTTGATGCCGCCTCGCTCGCAGCGGCTGAGCGTCGCGGACGCCATGCCAGCGCGCACGCGGCCGAAAAACTGCTTGCTACGTTCCGTCGCCCGTTCAAGGCTGCGCTGCACGTTGGGCCAAGCGTAGGAGGCGCGAGTGAGCAGGTCCTCGATCTTGAATGTGACGTTGACTGCTCGGACGCCGAGGTCATGGCGCGTTTCTGGAGCGAGGTCACCCGCTGGCCCCGCTCGAAAGTGGAGATGCCAGGCAACCCCTTCTGGTGGGTAGGCCCCCGATAGTGACGCGTCCCCTCACCTTCTCTTTGTTGAAGTGGCGGAGCCCAAGCACACCAAGAATCGAGTTCACCTCGATCTCCTGCCACATGACGGACCTCAAGATCAGGAAATTGCCCGGCCCGAATCGTTGGGTGCTCGCATCGTGGACGACCGCCGGGGAGTTAAAACGTGGCGGATGGGCCGTGATGGCCGATATTGAGGGCAATGAGTTCTGCGTTGAGGGCGGCGTAGTCGGGTCCACGCCTGTCACCACGGGACCACCATATTCGTCCGGATGCCATCCGCTTACGGACAGATCGGCGGTGAAGGACCTGGTCGGGGCGGGCGGCCTGTGGATCTGTCCACAGGGGAACGCTATGCAGACATCCCATCAAAGCAGTCAGCTGGCCGCAGTGACTGAGCGATGCTGTAGATGCGCCCTCTAGCCGTCCGGCTCAGAACCATTGGCCTGATCAATGTTCTGCCAACGCCGTTCGCGAGCGCACATATGCCGTCACCATGGCACCCGCCACCAAGATCATTTCGACGGCGGACAACGTCCGTTCGGCAACGCCACGGCCGACCTAAAGCAGTGACATAGGCGCGCCGCACTCAGCGAGAATTGCCTGCACAACGCTGTGGCCAGTCCGACGGCGATGACTTCTCGCATTGGTCCCAGTCTGTACGCACACCGATCAACCCCACTCGAGGAGAACGACATGACCGCTATCTAC
>Ga0307294_10000354_pt1 | contig 11345 bp, 10 predicted proteins | sample ER_DNA_151_FD_194468 | JGI IMG/M metagenome (GOLD analysis project Ga0307294, IMG submission 194468) | Bulk soil microbial communities from the East River watershed near Crested Butte, Colorado, United States - ER_DNA_151 | ecosystem: Environmental > Terrestrial > Soil > Floodplain | place... | reverse complement strand
TTCGCGTCCGTGGCTGGGTCGAGGCGCGGGGCGGCCCGCGAATCGAGCTGCTCCGGGTGGGGCAGATTGAAATGCTGGGCGGGAATTAGCCCGCCGGCCAGATACGAGTAGCTGACGTGACGGGGTGTGCCGGACGGCGCGACAAGGGGACAGGCCGCCGCCTTTGGGCCGCGGGGGCCTTGCTGTGCGTTTTTGCCCTTTCCGGCTGCGGCGGCGTCGATCGCTTCACGACGGCACCGCCTGCGCCCGGCAGTCCGGCCAAGCCGGCACGCACGGTCGCGCAGACGCCAGCGGCCGAGCGCGAGCATGAACGCATTCTCTCCTCCTATGGCGGCGCCTACGACGATCCGCGGCTGGAAGCGCTGATTGGCAAGACGGTCGACCGGCTGGTGGCGGCGTCGGATCGTCCCGATCAATCCTACAAGGTGACCATCCTCAATTCCGGCGCGGTCAATGCGTTCGCGCTGCCGACCGGCCAGCTTTACGTCACGCGCGGCCTGGTCGCGCTCGCGAGCGACACCTCGGAATTGTCCTCGGTACTGTCGCACGAGATGGCGCATGTGCTGGCCAAGCACGCCTCGATCCGCGAGGACCAGGCGCGCCAGGCCGCCATCGTCACCCGTGTCGTCACCGACATGGGCAACGATCCCGATTTGACCGCGCTGGCGCTGGCGAAAACCAAGCTGACGATGGCGAGCTTTTCCCGCGCCCAGGAGTTTGAGGCCGACGGCATCGGTGTCGGCATTTCCGCCCGCGCCAAGTTCGACCCCTATGGCGCGTCGCGTTTCCTGACCTCGATGGAGCGCGCCGCGGCACTCAAGGCCGGCAAAACCTCGCTCGATCCGCGCGCGCAGGATTTCCTGTCGTCGCATCCGGCGACGCCGGAGCGCGTCCAGAACGCGCAGAATTCGGCGCGGCAGTTTTCCTCGCCGGAGGGCGGCGAACGCGACCGCGAAACCTATCTCGCCGCGATCGACAACATCGTTTATGGCGAAGACCCCAGCGAGGGTTTCGTGCGCGGCCGGCGCTTCCTGCACCCCAAACTCGGCTTCACCTTCGCCGCTCCCGAGACCTTCACGCTGGACAATACCGCGCAGGCGGTGATCGGCGTGCGCGAGGGCGGCACCCAGGCGATGCGCTTCGACGTGGTGCGGGTGCCGTCGGAGCAGACGCTCGCCGACTATCTCGTTTCCGGCTGGATGGAGAACGTCGAAAAGGGCTCGGCTGAAGAGCTGACCATCAACGGCTTTCCGGCGGCGTCTGCCACCGCGCGCGGCGATCAATGGCAGTTCAAGGTCTACGCGCTGCGCTTCGGCAGCGACGTCTACCGCTTCATTTTTGCCTCCAAGCAGAAGACCACCGAGAGCGAGCGCAACGCCCGCGAAACCGTCGGCTCGTTCCGCCGCCTGACGCTGGAGGAAATCCAGGCCGCCCGGCCGCTACGCATCAAGGTCATCACCGTGCAGCCCGGCGACACCGTGGAATCGCTGTCGCACCGCATGTCCGGCGTCGACCGCCCGGCCCAGCGCTTTCGCATCCTGAACGGGCTCGATGCCAACGCGCAGGTGAAGGCGCGCGACCGCGTCAAGATCGTGGTGGATTAACGCGCGAAGCCCGTCATCCCAGATGCCCAATGGCGCATCGGGGGCGCGAAGCGAACCCGGGATCTCGAGATTCCGGGTTCGGCGCTACGCGCCGCCCCGGAATGACGCCAACAAAAAAGCCCGGTCTCGCGACCGGGCTCTTAATTTTCAGATCAGCGAAGCTTCGTTACGCCGCCTCATCCGCAACCGTGGCGTCGTCGCCATCGGCATCTGCGTCGGCATCACCATCGGCGGCTTCGGTCTCGGTCTTGGCGCCGCGGCGCGGGCTCTTGGCGAGCTGGCCTTCGATTTCCTTGACCGCTTCGGTCTCGGTTGAATGCTGCACGACGGCGATTTCGCGCGACAGCCGGTCGAGAGCTGCTTCATACAGCTGACGTTCGCTGTAGGACTGTTCGGGCTGCGAATCCGAGCGGTAGAGATCGCGAACCACTTCGGCGATCGCGACGATGTCGCCGGAATTGATCTTGGCTTCATATTCCTGGGCGCGACGCGACCACATCGTGCGCTTGACGCGGGCGCGGCCTTTGAGGGTCTCCAGCGCGCGCTTGACCAGCGCCGGCTCCGACAGCTTGCGCATGCCGACATTGGCGACCTTCGCCGTCGGCACCCGGAGCGTCATCTTGTCCTTCATGAAATTGATCACGAACAGTTCAAGCCTGGCGCCGGCGATCTCCTGCTCTTCGATGGCCAGGATCTGGCCAACGCCGTGCGCGGGATACACCACGAATTCATTGGTCTTGAAGCCCTGACGCTGGGTCAGAACCTTCTTCGGCTCCTCGACCCGGGGGGCGGCAGCGATCGGCTTGGCAGCGGCAAGCGGCTTCACCGCGGCCTTGGTCACAGTCTTGACCACGGCCTTGGGGGCCTGCGCGGCAGTCTTGGGGGCGACCTTCGAAGCAGTGGCCTTCGAACTCGTCGCTTTCGCGGCAGTTGTTGCAGTCTTGTTTGGCATTGCGCTTCTTTTGTTTTTCGAGGATTTGGCAGCCGGCGCTTTCCGGGTATCCTTCAGGGAAGTCCGGGCACGGCCTTTTGTTGCGCTGCGGCTCACCGCAGCGGCTTTCTTCGTCTTTGAAACACTCTTTTTACGCGTTTTCTGTGACACAGCCTGCGCGCGGCAACGGCCGCGCCCCTGTTGAATGTTTTTCACGGGAACCCGAAGGCCACAGATACGCATGGCCGGATTCGGCTAATATTGTGCCCAATATAACACATTTTCCGTAAAAATCAATGATTTACGCCCCGTCGGAGGGCTCCGGCAGGCGAATTCGACGATCTCAACAGGATTAGGGTTAAGCGGGTTGGGCGCTTGAGGCCGAATCGGTTCCAATATCAAACGTTGCAGATCAGTCGCCGCTTCCCGGCGCCGGAGAAAAATATTTCTCGAACTTGCCTTCCATGCCCTCGAAATCCTTGGCGTCGGGCGGCTGGTCCTTTTTCTGGGTGATGTTCGGCCAGGTCTTGGCGTATTCGGTGTTCACCTCCAGCCATTTCTCCAGGCCGGGCTCGGTGTCGGGCTTGATCGCGTCGGCAGGACATTCCGGTTCGCACACGCCGCAGTCGATGCATTCGTCGGGATGGATGACCAGCATGTTCTCGCCCTCGTAGAAACAGTCTACCGGGCAGACCTCAACGCAATCGGTGTATTTGCATTTGATGCAGGCTTCAGTGACGACGTAAGTCATCCAGGGCTCCGGAACGATCAGTTTTCAGTGGTTTGCGTAGCGCAGGAACACCGCAGCCGCAAGTCGAGCAATGGCATGTTCTGGTGGCGTTTTCAGGCACTCCAGATAGTCATTCCCGGCCGCCCTGCAAATCTTCATAGAGCACGCGGGCGGCAGTGGCGTCGCCCCTGCGCTCGGCAAACGCGACCACTTTCAGGATGCGCACGCTGTTGTCGAGCGCGACGGTCAGCACGTCACCGGCCTTCACAGCGTGGCCGGGCGCCTTCTCGCGAACTCCGTTGATGCGGACATGGCCGGCTTCGACCAATGCTGCGGCGCTGCTGCGGGCCCTTACCACCCGCGCATGCCACAGCCATTTGTCGAGACGCTGGCGCTCCAAGCAACACCATCGGAAAACGGAAAATGTCTAGTCCTTGCGGTTAGCCGCGAGTTGTTCCTTGAGCGCCGCCAGTTTGGCAAACGGCGAATTCGGATCGACCGGACGGTCGCGCTCGCGCGGGGCGGCACTGGTGGCCCATTGCCGGTGTGACGGCCCGCTGTCGCGGCCGCCCTTACCGCCGAAGCCGCCCTTGTCGCGGCCGCCCTTGTCACGACCGCCATGCTCGCGCCCGCCGCCGAACTTGCCCTGCGGCCTGTCCTTGTCCTGGGGTTTGCCCTGCGGCCTGTCGTTGTCCCTGCCCTTGCCTGCAAAACGCTCGCGCGGCGGCCGGCCGCCGCGGTCCTCGCGCGGCAGGCTCGCCGGCGCGCCATCGGCGGCGACGGCGGCCGTCGCCGCTTCCGCTGGCGGCGCATCGGTGCGGGGCTTGCGGAAATCGGGAGTGCGGTCGCGCCGTCCGCGGCGCTGCCGCTCGCCCTTGGCAGCGTCGCCGGCTTCACCGGCGACGGCAGAAGCGGGCTCGGTGCCCTGCGTCGCGCGGTCATGCCGGCGCGGACGGTTGCGATCGTGCCGCGGCCGGCGCTCTTCCGAGCGCCCACCGGGCCGCCAGACCTCGATCATTTCCGGCGCGGCGACGACTTCGGGCGCAGCTGCCTCGGCAGCGCTCGTATCCGCCGAGGCATCAAAAGCGGCAACGGACTCCGGTGCGGGTTCGGCCGCGGCCTGCTGTTGCGGCGCCTCCACGGCGGCAGCTTCCATCGCAGGCGCCGGATCCGGCTGTGTTTCGGCAGGTGCAGCCTCGACCGGTGCAGTTTCAGCCGACTCGGCTTCAGCCGACCTGGATTCGACGGATTCGGATTCGACCGCAACCGGTTCGTCGGCTGGCGGGTTCGACGAAAACGCGACGTCGGGCAGCAAGGCCGCCGAAGGTGCGGCGGACACGTCTTCTGAATTGGCTGATTCCGAGGTATCGGCCGCGGTTTCCAGAGTTTCCGCCACGGCTTCGGTTGCCGACGCATTCTCCGCGGCTGGCCCTTCAGCCGCCACCGGCTTCGGCGGCAGCGGCGCCTTCTTCTCCATGCGATAGCCGAGCGCGCGCAGGATCGAGGCGAAATCCTCGCCGGCGGATCCGGTCAGCGAGGTCATCGCCTGGGTAACAACAAAACCGCGGCCATCGAACGCGCCGGCCGGCTTGGTGCCGGGCGAAGCCTCGCGCCAGGACAGCGCCGGGCGAATCAGATCGGCGAGACGCTCCAGAATGTCGACCCGCACCGCGCGTTCGCCGCATTGCCGGTAGCCGAGCACACGATAGGCGTCGCGGTCGAGCGACTTGTCGACCGGAAACGAGGTGCGGCCGGATCCGGCGAGATGCTGCGCGCCCGACAGCGCCGACATATCGACATTGCTTTGCTTCTCGGCCCACAGCAGCGAAGCCAGCGCGCGTGCCCCGGGTTTCAGCAGCGCCGGGACGTAGATGTGGTAGGCGCCGAAGCGCACGCCGTATTTGCGCAGCGTCGCGCGCGACGGCTGGTCAAGATCCTTCATCTCGGCAGAAATTTTCTTGCGCTCCAGCACGCCGAGCGCCTCGATCAGCTGAAACGCGATGCCGCGCGCGATGCCGGTGATGTCCTCGGCTTTCTGAAGATCGAACAGCGGACCCAGCAGCTTTTCGACGTGCGTCTTCAGCCACAGATCGAGTCGGGTCTGCACCGCCTCGCGCGGCGCACCGGCCAGGCGATCGTCGGAAATGATGCGCAGGCGCGGATGCAGCGCGTCGTCGGCCGCGACCAACCGCGCCACCGCGTCGCCGGTCCAGCGGATGGTGCCATCCGACGTCAGCACGAACTGTTCGTCCGGCGCTGCGCTAAGTTTTTCGGCGCGCGCGTCGATCTCGCCGCCCAGCGCCTTCAGCGCGGTGGCCTGCAGGGCCTTGGCGTCGGACCCTGCTTCCGCAGCGTCGGGTGCGAAGGTAAATCCGTCGAGCCGGCCAATCACATGGCCTTCCACGATCACTTCGCCGGTCTTGCCGATTTCAGTATTCAAAACGCTGTTCTCCCGCAGGCGGCGCATCAATACACTGGTACGGCGATCAACGAAACGTTCCGTGAGCCGTTCATGCAGGGCATCTGACAGTTTATTTTCGACTTCTCGCGCGATTCCCTGCCAATGTTCCGGGTCGGCCAGCCAATCGGGACGATTTGCCACAAAGGTCCAGGTCCGGATCTGCGCGATTCGGCCCGATAATGTGTCGATATCGCCGGTAATGCCGTCGGCCTGGTCGACCTGCGCGGCGAACCAGGCGTCCGGGATCCGGCCCTTCTTCATCAGGAAGCCGAACAGGGTGGTCACCAGTTCCGCATGGGCGGCCGGCGCGATCTTGCGGTAATCCGGGATCTGGCAGGCGTCCCACAGCCGTTCGACGGCGGCAGCGCCCTGCGCCATGTCGCGCACATCGGCGTCGCGCGCGGCATGATCCAGCACGCGCAGATCTTCTGCGATCGGTGCCCGCGTCAGCGCGTCATGGGTCGGCGACAGCGCCAGCGAGACCTGCAAGCTCCCGAGCGAAGAAAAATCCAGCTTCGAATTGCGCCATTGCAGCACCTTTACGCTATCGAAGGTGTGATTCTGCAGCGCATTGACCAGTTCGGGCTCGAACGGCGCGCAACGCGCGGTGGTCCCAAAAGTACCGTCGCGGGTGGCACGGCCGGCGCGGCCGGCGATCTGTGCGAATTCCGACGGGTTGAGCCGGCGGAATTGATAGCCGTCATATTTGCGGTCGGAGGCGAAGGCGACGTGATCGACGTCGAGATTGAGCCCCATGCCGACGGCGTCGGTCGCGACCAGATAATCGACGTCGCCGGACTGGAACATCGCCACCTGGGCGTTGCGGGTGCGGGGCGAGAGCGAGCCCAGCACCACGGCGGCGCCGCCGTGCTGGCGTTTTATCAACTCGGCGATGGCGTAGACTTCATCGGCCGAGAAAGCGACGATCGCGGTGCGCCGCGGCTGCCGCGTCAGCTTGCGGTCGCCGGAGAATTCCAGCAGTGACAGCCGCGGCCGGGTCACGATGGAAGCGCCGGGCAACAGCCGCTCGATGATCGGGCGCATGGTGGCGGCGCCGAGCAGCAGCGTCTCGTCCCGGCCGCGCCGGTGCAGAATGCGATCGGTGAAGACATGGCCGCGCTCGAGATCGGCGGCGATCTGGATTTCGTCAACTGCGAGAAACGAGACGTCGAGATCCCGCGGCATCGCCTCGACGGTAGAGACCCAGTAGCGCGCCTTCGGCGGCTTGATCTTTTCCTCGCCGGTGATCAGCGCGACGTTGTCGACGCCGACCCGGTCGACGATCTTGTTGTAGACCTCGCGCGCCAGAAGGCGCAGCGGCAGGCCGATCACCCCGGAGGAATGCGCCACCATCCGCTCGATGGCGAGGTGGGTCTTGCCGGTATTGGTCGGCCCGAGCACCGCGGTGACGCCGGCGCCGGGAGCGCGGTCATGCGCCGAAGAGGACGTGAACGAAAAGGCCATGTTTTATTGGGTTTCTGCGTCGCCGGGCGTTTGAGAGCTGTATCACAATGCGACGTCCGGAGGTCGCGGCTTAAGTTCTGGAACGAGTCCGGAACGAATCGCGCCCGAATCGCTGACTCGCTCCGAATGCTGATACGTTCACCGCAACATCTCGGCGCAAGACCTCATCGCGGCACTAGATCAAGTTTGACGTGGGCCAACAAGCGAGCGAATGGCGTCGAATTCCTTAAGGTTGAAGCGAACACGGAGTCGAATCAGAAGCGAGGAAGAGTCAACACAGAATTGCGAGGGTGCTTGTTATTCGTCATGCCGGCTTGACCCGGGCATCCACGTCTTTCCTTGTCGCTGAAGCAAAGAACGTGGATGGCCGGGTCAGGCCCGGCCATGACGACCAATGATCTCACTGCGTCTTCGCGACCCGCGGCGGTGTGGCCTGGGTGATGAACTGGGTGGCCTCCAGCAGTGCGGGGCCGAGCGGGGTCGGGATTTTCATCCAGAACGGAACCAGGATCCGCGTTCCCGCGACCGGCGCGAACGCGATCTCGATATTGCGCTGGGCGGCGAGGTATTTGATGACAGGGCGATCCGGGATGTAGCCGGCCACGGGCGTGAAATACACCGCGCAGACCACCACCGGGCCGTGATAGCCCTTCTCCGCCTTGACGGTTTCCATGCGCTTGAAGTCGAGCTTCAGGTCGTAGCGCATGCGACCGTCGAACACGCCGGCGCTGACCCGGCAGGCCTCCGGCGTCAGCGGATCTGATGTGCCCGGCACCCGCAGCATGGATCCCGTCATCGGATCGTAGACGCCGCGGCGATGCGCGTCGGTGACCGGCAGCCGGTCGGGATCGACCGGCGGTTCCGGCTCGATCGCGTATTCCTTGATAGTCCCGCTGCTCAGGACCATGCGGATGGCCTCGGACTTCTTGGCCGTCGTGGTGGTAGCGGAATAATTGGTCGCCACCAGCGCACCGCCGACCACGCGGCCCTGCGACGCCCCGGTGCCGGAGCCGCCGGAAAAGGCATTCAGCAGTCCGGAAGTGCCGCCGGAGGCGGAGGCGGAGAACGAATCGTCGGATATTTCGATGTTCCAGCCGCCCTTGCCGATGGGCACGCCTGAAAGCGTCGCCTCGTAGCGCGCCTCCAGCCGCCCCTGTGCGAAGCTGGAGGACGAGGCGCCCAGCAGGATCAGGACGCACAGCCCGCCCAGCGCCTGCAACGGAAATCCGGCCGGCCGGGGCAAAATCATACGGGGGGTGGTCACTGAACGGCGATCCTCAACTCGGCGCTTAGGATGCATATTTAGGCCGAACTATCCGGCAAACAATGCGTCCGCGCCCGGAACCCCTGATGTCGGCGGCGAATACGCCGTTTATATGATGGCGAAACCGGCCGAACGCCTTTGCAAACAGGCCTTTCCGCCCGGTTTGAACGTCTTTTCAGGCCGCAAAACCTTGACGCCCCGCCGCTCTCCCCCTATACGTCCGCGGTTCCTGAAATGGACGTGAATTTGAACCCCCGCGCCGCGGCCCCATGGGGCTACCGGATGGGTCGGGGATGGAAGAGGATTTTGCAAGATGTCCCGGCGCTGCGAACTGACGGCCAAGGGCCCCATGGTGGGCCACAAGGTGAGCCACTCCAACATCAAGACCAAGCGCCGGTTCCTGCCGAACCTGTGCAACGTCACTTTCATCTCGGACGCGCTCGGCCGCAACGTGCGCCTGCGGGTCTCGACTAACGCCATCAAGTCGGTCGACCACCGCGGTGGCTTCGATGCCTTCCTGATCAAGGCCAAGGGCACCGAGCTGTCGCCGAAGGCGCTGCTCTTGAAGAAGGCGATCGAGAAGAAGATCGCAGGCACCGCGCCGGAAGCCGCGGCGAGCTGAGTTTTTCGGCAAGCCGGTTCCAGGCTTGAGAGTTTTGAATGGCCGGGTCGCAAGACCCGGCTGTTTTTGTTTAACCGTCGGGGGGAGCCATCGGGGCGCGGCAAGCTTAAAACAAAAAATGCGAAAACAACCCCATGCACAGATAGCAAGTACCCGGGATCGCAGCACTTTTGCCGCGCTTCGTCGGAGGCAAGAGAAGAAAATTCTCCATCGTCCCGGTGCCGACCCGACGGGACATCGCCACTCCGCCGCCTCTCGGCTCTACCCCGGCCGCATCAGCACCGCTTTCTGCCGTTCGAACACTTGGCGTCCGTTCTTGAAGCCCATCAGCACATCCGGCAGTTCGGCGATCGCGCCGCGGCCGCTCGCCGTGTCGAGCACGATGAGATCGGCGGGATTGCCGGGCGCGATGCCGTAATCCCTGAGGTTCATCAGCTGCGCGGGCAGCTTCGTCACGAGATCGAGGCAGGCGTCGAATTCACTGATGCTGGCCTGTGCGACATTGGCGTAGAAATTCGCCATCCGCAGCAGCGAGGCGTCGCCGAACGGCGTGAACGGATTTTGCACGTTGTTGGTGGCGACCGAGCACAGCACGCCCTTTTCGACCAGCTTGTGCGCCAGGGTCAGGCCGCGCGGCGCATTGTGGGTGGCGTCGCGTCCCATCAGATAGAGGTCGGTGGCGGGCAGCACCGTAACGGCGACGCCGGCGCGCGCCAGTTTCGCCGCGGCGGCATCGAATTCGGCCGGCGGCAGCGCCGACAGCTTTGTCGCGTGGCCGATGGCGACACGGCCCTGATAGTGGCGGCGCTCGGCCTGCCGGCAAACCTCGTCGAGGTGCCACCACGAGGGATCAAGATCGAAATCGAGATGCAGGTCGACATCGACATCAAAGGCCTGCGCGAGGTCGAACAGCTTTTCCAGATGCGCCATCGGGTCGGTGTCCATATAGGGACAGCCGCCGATCACCTCGCCGCCGTCGCGCAAGGCCGCGACCAACAGCTCCTCGGCGCCGGGGTCGTTGGTCAGGCCTTCCTGCGGAAACACGCAGACCGAAACGTCCAGCGCCCAGGCGTAGTCGCGCTTCAGCGCCCTGATCGCCTCGAAGCCGCGCAGGCCAATGCGCGGATCGATCTCGACATGGGTGCGCATCCGCGTGGTGCCGGCCACGATCGCGCGCTCCAGCACGCGGGCGCCGCGCTGATAGACATCCTCGACGGTAAAATCGCGCTTCATCGCGGCGACCGCCTGGATCGCCTCGCTGACGCTGCCGTGGTTGTGGCCGCAGCGGCCGAGCAGGCAGGCCTTGTCGAGGTGGATATGAGTATCGACGAAGCCGGGCAGCACCAGCCTGCCGTCGAGGTCGATTTCGCGGGCTTCCGATGCCAGCCGCGGCGCGATCGCGGCGATGCGGCCGGCGGAGACGCCGATATCGACCGGCGTGGCGAAAGCCCGCGTCGCCGCGCGGCGAAAGATCAGGTCGAAGGCGGTTTTCGTCGTCATCGGGGCAAGCTAGCGACAGCGCGGGACAAAGGCAGCTCCAGATGTGTGCAGGTTGAGCACGGATTGTTCAAATTATGTGCATGCAATTTGAATGCCGGATTGTAGTATTTGCGAGATGAGAAGGATCTGCCGATGTCCGTTGCCGCCAAAGCCGAACCCAAAAAGCTGAGCGATGCCGAAATCGTCGAGGCGTATCTCACGGCGTCGATGATCCCCGATCCCGACGCCGCGGCGGCCTATATGAAGCCGGGCACCCTCATCACCTTTACGGGCGGACGGCAATTCGATCACCCGCGCGGACCGACCGCCTTCAACGCCGCGCGCTATCGCTGGGTCAAGAAGAAGATGGATCGTTTCGACGTCTGTCCCGGCGCAAGCGAGACCGTGGTGTACTCGGTCGGCACGCTATACGGCGAATGGATCGACGGCACCCCGTTCGAGGGCAACCGCTACGTCGACCGCTTCGTGGTGCAGGACGGTTTCATCGTCAAGATGGATGTCTGGAACGACAGCGCCGAACGGATTTTGGTGAATCGCGGGATTGTGGCGTAGCCGCCGCTGTCATCGCCCGGCTTGACCGGGCGACCCAGTATTCCAGAGACGCTAGCGATAGAACCGAGAGGCCGCGGCGTACTGGATCGCCCGGTCAAGTGTATGGCCCGGAGACATGGGTAACGGGTGTTCGGAGACATGGGTAACGGGTTCATTTAAGGTCATTTTGCAGATCAATGCATGCGATTTGGTGAGCTCCGAAGAAGACGCCGAACTG
>Ga0307294_10000353_pt1 | contig 11353 bp, 8 predicted proteins | sample ER_DNA_151_FD_194468 | JGI IMG/M metagenome (GOLD analysis project Ga0307294, IMG submission 194468) | Bulk soil microbial communities from the East River watershed near Crested Butte, Colorado, United States - ER_DNA_151 | ecosystem: Environmental > Terrestrial > Soil > Floodplain | place: USA... | reverse complement strand
GTCGGCGGCGTCGATGACTTTGGTGCGGCTGCCGAGCGTGCCGTCGGCGTTGACGTCATAGCCCCAGATGCTGCGGTTGGGCGTGCCCTTCCATTCGACGACGTAGAGCTTCTTCTCGTCCGGCGAGAAGGCGAGGCCATTGGGATTGACGATATCGGTGATGACGGCGGTGAGCTTGCCGTCGCTGCCGAGACGGTAGACGTTGGTGGTGGCCTGCTCGGGCTTTTCCTTTTTGCCCTCCCACTCGCCGTTGATGCCGAACAGCGGATCGGTGAACCAGATGCTGTCGTCGGACTTGACCACGATGTCGTTCGGCGCATTGAGCCGCTTGCCCTCGAACTTGTCGGCCAGCACCGTCACCTTGCCATCCTTTTCGGTGCGGGTGATGCGGCGGGTCACCGAGTGCTCGCAGGTCACGAGGCGGCCCTGGCGATCCCGCGCGTTGCCGTTGGCATAGTTCGACGGATTGCGGAACTCGCTGGTCTGCCCGGTCTTCTCGTCGAACTTCATGATCCGGTTGTTGGGAATGTCGGACCAAAGGAGATAGCCGCCCTCCGGAAAATAGACCGGCCCTTCGGCCCAGCGCATCCCGGTGGCGACCTGTTCGACGGTGGAGGAATAGATCCGGTATTTTGCAAAGCCCGGATCGAGGATCTGCACCGCGGGGTCGGGGTAGCGCTGGTTCGGCGAGAACGCGAATGACTGGGCGCCGACGGCGCGGGAAAGCAGCGCGGTAGCCGCGGTGGCACCGGCGGCCGCAAGCATGTTGCGTCGTGTAATCATGGTAGTCCTCCCTGGTTAATCCTGATCTCACGCCGGCTCTGTTGGCCGGTTTGTGATGGCTCGTTGCAGATAGAAGCCGGCTATCTCCCCGTCGCCTTCCGCCACGCCGCGAAATCGACCAGGGTCTGCTCATCCGTCGCCGGGTAGAGCCCGAAGATACCGCGCCCCTTCTGCACCTGCTCGGTGACAAAATCCTCGAACGCGGTCATTTCGAAAGCTTCATTGGCGATTTCGTCGGCGAGATGCGCGGGGATCACGATCACGCCGTCGCCGTCGCCCAAAATCACGTCGCCGGGAAACACCGGCGCGTCGCCGCAGCCGATCGGGCCGTTGATCTCGATCGCCTGGTGCAGGGTCAGATTGGTCGGCGCGCTCGGCCGGTGGTGGAAGGCGGGAAAGCCGAGTTTGGCAATCTCGGCCGAGTCGCGAAAGCCACCGTCGGTGACGACGCCGGCGACGCCGCGCTGCATCAGCCGCGTCACCAGAATGGCGCCGGCCGATGCTGCGCGGGCATCCTTGCGGCTGTCCATCACCAGCACCGCGCCGGGCGGGCAGTCTTCCACCGCCTTGCGCTGCGGGTGCGAGCGGTCGCGGAACACGTCGAGCTTGTTGAGATCCTCGCGCGCCGGCATGTAACGCAGAGTAAAGGCCTCGCCGACCAGCGTCGGCTGATCGGCGCCCAGCGGATGCACATCCTGAATGCACTGGCTGCGGAAGCCGCGCTTGAACAGCGCGGTGGCCACGGTGGCGGTCGAGATGGTTTTCAGTTTGGCGCGGGTGGCGTCGGTGAGCTTGGTCATAATCTTCGGTCCCTGGTGTTGTCATTCCGGGATGGTCCGAAGGACCAGACCCGGAATCTCGAGGTTCCGGGTTCGCGCTCGCGCGCGCCCCGGAACGACGACCTAGTAAATCGATGGCTCATCGACCGGCGCACCGAAGCCGGTTTCGAGGAAGTCGAAATCGCAGCCCTCATTGGCCTGCTTGATGTGCCTGGTGAACATCCAGCCATAGCCGCGCTCGTAGCGCCGCTCCGGCGGCTGCCATTCGGCGCGGCGCCTGGCCAGTTCGGCTTCCGAAACATCGAGGTTGATGGTGCGCGCGGCGACATCCAGCGTGATCTTGTCGCCGTTGCGGACCAGCGCCAAGGGGCCACCGATAAAGGATTCCGGCGCGACGTGCAGGATGCAGGCGCCGTAGCTGGTGCCGCTCATGCGCGCATCCGACAGCCGCACCATGTCGCGCACGCCCTGCTTCACCAGTTTGGTGGGGATCGGCAGCATGCCCCATTCCGGCATGCCCGGACCGCCCTGCGGGCCGGCATTGCGCAGGATGAGCACATGGTCAGCGGTGACATCGAGATCGGGATCGTCGATCGCCTTTTTCATCGAGGGATAGTCGTCGAATACCAGCGCGGGCCCGGTGTGCCTGAGGAAGCGCGGCTCGCAGGCGCTGGGCTTGATGACGCAGCCGTCAGGGGCGAGATTGCCCCTGAGCACCGCGAGCGCGCCCTCGGCGTAGATCGGATTTTCCACGGTGCGGATCACGTCGTCATCGTAGACCTCGGCGCGCGCGATGTTTTCGCCGAGCATCTGGCCGGTCACGGTCATGACGTCGAGATGCAAATGCTGCTTGATCCGGCTCATCAGGGCCGGCAGGCCGCCGGCATAGAAGAAATCTTCCATCAGGTACTTGTCGCCGGAGGGACGGACGTTGGCGATGACCGGCACCTTGCGGCTGGCGATCTCAAAATCGTCGAGCCCGATGTCCTGGCCGGCGCGGCGCGCCTGCGCGATCAGATGGATGATCGCGTTGGTCGAGCAGCCCATCGCCATCGCGACCGTAATCGCGTTCTCGAACGCCTTGCGGCTCTGGATCTTCTGCGGCGTCAGATCTTCCCACACCATCTCCACCACCCGGCGGCCGCATTCCGACGCCATGCGGATATGGCCGGCGTCGGCGGCCGGGATCGAGGAAGCGCCCGGCAGGGTCATGCCGATGGATTCGGCGATCGCGGTCATGGTGGAGGCGGTGCCCATGGTCATGCAGGTGCCATAGCTGCGGGCGATGCCGGCCTCGACGTCGACCCAGTCCCGGTCGGAGATTTTTCCGGCCCGCCGCTCGTCCCAGTATTTCCAGGCGTCGGAGCCTGATCCCAGGGTCTTGCCCTTCCAGTTGCCGCGCAGCATCGGCCCGGCGGGAAGGTAGATCGTCGGCAGATTCATCGAGGTGGCGCCGAGCAGCAGGCCCGGCGTGGTCTTGTCGCAGCCACCCATCAGCACCACGCCGTCGACGGGATGGCCGCGCAGCAATTCCTCGGCGTCCATCGCCAGCATGTTGCGGTAGAGCATGGTGGTCGGCTTCAGGAAGGATTCCGACAGCGACAGCGCCGGCAATTCCATCGGGAAGCCGCCGGCCATCAGCACGCCCCGCTTGACGTCGTCGACCCGGCTCTTGAAGTGCATGTGGCAGGGCTGCGCATCCGACCAGGTGTTGAGGATGGCGATGACAGGCCGGCCCTTCCACTCCTCCGGCGCATAGCCCATCTGCATCGCGCGCGAGCGGTGGCCGAAGGCCCTGAGATCGTCGGGCGCGAACCAGCGCGCGCTGCGGAGCTGGTCGGGGCTTTTCTTCTTGTGGGTCATGATTGGGTGCCCCATTTCTGGACGGTGTTGCGCTCGATGGTACGGAAGATCAGGTTCTCGACCACGAGACCGATGACGATCACCGTCAATAGCCCGGCGAAGACGGCGGGAATATCCAAAAGATTGCGGTTTTCGAAAATGAACCAGCCGAGCCCGCCCTGCCCCGACGACACGCCGAATACCAGTTCGGCCGCGATCAGGGTGCGCCACGCGAACGCCCAGCCGATCTTCAGGCCCGTCAGGATCGAGCCGAACGCCGCCGGAATCAGGATGCGGGCCACATAGGGCAGTCCGCGCAGGCCGTAATTGCGGCCGACCATGCGCAGCGTGTTCGACACGCTCTTGAAGCCGGAATGGGTGTTGAGCGCCACCGGCCACAGCACCGAATGGATCAGCACGAACACCAGGCTGCCATTGCCGAGGCCGAACCAGATCAGCGCCAGCGGCAGCAGCGCGATCGCCGGCAGCGGATTGAACATCGCCGTCATGGTTTCGAGGAAATCGGTGCCGATCCGGGTCGAGATCGCGAGCACGGTGAAGATGGCGGCGAGCGCGATGCCGGCGCCGTAGCCCATGAACAGCACCTTGAGCGAGGCCCAGGCCCGCAGCGGAATGGTGCCGTCCAGGACTTTCTCGTACATGGTGATGACGGTGTCGTGGAAGGTTGGAAACAGCAGCGGATTATCGAGCAAGCTGCCGTAGGTCTCCCACACGATCGCGAGGAAGACGATGATAGCGGCCTTGCGGACGAATCCGTCATTCCACAATAGCTCGGGCAGGCCCAGCTTGCGCTCGACCGCGGCCGGATCGGCGGCGATCGCCGCATCGCTGCGCATCAGGATTCTGGCTTCACCCATGGCGCGTGTCCCTAATGTGCCGTCGCGGGCTCGGTGAACAGGAGATCATGAATCTGTTTCTCGAGCCGGCCGGCGCTGCCGTTCTCGGCCGAGACCTGATCGACATCAACGATCTCGGCCTTGACCCGGCCGGGATGCGGCGACAGCAGCAGGATGCGGTTGCCGATCTTGATCGCCTCGGCGATCGAATGGGTGACGAACAACACGGTGAATTTCGTATCTTCCCAAAGCTGCAGCAATTCGTCCTGGCAGGTCCGCCGCGTCAGCGCATCGAGCGCGGCGAAGGGTTCGTCCATCAACAGGATGTCCGGCTCCATCGCCATGCCGCGGGCAATCGCGACGCGCTGCTTCATGCCGCCCGACAGGGTGTGCGGATAGCTGTCGACCACCCGGGTCAGGCTGACCTTCTCGAGATAGGCCCGGGCGCGTTCCTCGGCCTGCTTGCGCGGCAGCCGCCGCGTCATCAGCAGCGGAAACATGACGTTGTCCAGCACCGTCTTCCACGGCAGCAGCTGGTCGAACTCCTGGAAGATCATCATGCGGTCTGCACCGGGCTCGGTGATCTCGCGCCCGTTGATCCGCATCTGGCCTTCGCCCGGCTTCATGTAACCGCCGACCGCCTTCAACAGCGTCGACTTGCCGCAGCCGGAGGGGCCGAGCAGCACGAAGCGATCGGAGCGATCGACGCTGAACGAAACCTTCTCGGTCGCGGTCACCACCACGCTTGAAGTCTTGTAGCGCAGCGTCACGCCACTGACGTCGAGGAGCGCGGCCATCGCGATCAGTTGCCCTTCAGGTCGTGGGCGACCGGCAGGTAGTAGTCGGTCCACGCCTTCGGCTGGGTCTTCAGGGTGCCGGTCTTGAATAGGTGGTTGGCGAACTTCATGGTGCCCTGCGGCTGCAGGTTCCACTCCATCATGCCGGGCTCCTTGAGCCACGCCAGCAGGTTCTCGACGCTGGTCTTGTCGCCGGTGATTTCCTTGTAGATCTCCACCGCGGTCCTGGTGTCGCTGCGGATCAGGTCCTGCGCCTCCTTGGTGGCGTCGCGCACCGCCTGGACGATCTTCGGATTGGCGTCGGCGAATTTGGTGGTGGTGAAGAACTGGGCCTGGCTCAGCGGGCCGCCCATCACATCGGGCGATGACAGCACGACATGGGCGCCGGGCACGTTCTTCAACTCCAGGAAGGTGAACGGCGGAATCGAAAAGTGGTTGCGAACCTCGTGCTGCGGGTTCGACAACGCCACATAGGCATCGGGGTGGCCGAGCTGCACGGTGTTGGCGTCCAGCTTCGACCACTGGTCGGCGCCGAACAGTTCGGCCGCCGCGATCTGCAGCACGATCGCCTGGGTCGAGACCTTGACGGTCGGCACCGCGATCTTGTCGTTCGGGCCGATATCCCTGAGCGACTTGATGCCGGCATCGCGGCTGATCAGCGTCATCGGCTGCGCCGAAGTGGCGACGATGCCCTTGACGCCGCCGCGGGTGCGATCCCACAGCAGCAGGAGATTGCCGGTCCCGGTATTGAGGATGTCGACGCCGCCCGCCAGCAGGGCATCGGTCTGGGCGCCGCCGCTGTTGAAGGTGAGCCATTTGGTGCTGATGCCCGACAGGCCCTTTGCCGCGGCGTGCTTCTCGATCAGCTTCTGCTTCTCCATGATGTGCGACGGCATGTAGAAAATGCCGGGCTGCCGCGACAGCGCGATCTCGGTCTTGGCTTGCGCCAGCGCCTGCGAGCCCGACAGCGCGACCCCCAGTAGCGCCGACGCCACGGCGCCAGCGCGCCACATCATCCTGTTCATTGTCCCACGCTCCGTGGCTGTGATCGGTTGACCTTCTCGCGAAGATGCACTAATACATTAGTGCATCTGTTGCAAGCGGCTTGCCCGCCACCACGGTTCCCCAATGGATTCACCGCGCATCGCTTCCCGCCGCGCCGCCCCGCAATCCGGCGAGCGGCTCGACCGCGACCGTCAGGCAGCACCCCAGGTGTTCGAGCGGCTGCGCGACATGATCGTTTCGCTGTTGCTGCCGCCGGGATCGGCAATGTCGCGCGCCGCGCTGGCCGCGCAATTCGGCGTCAGTTCGACGCCGATCCGTGACGCGCTGATGCGGCTCGAGGAGGAGGGTCTGGTCGACGTCTTCCCGCAGCATGCCACGGTCGTCAGCCGGATCGACGTGCGACTGGCGCAGCAGGCGCATTTCCTGCGGCAGGCGCTGGAACTGGAGATCGTGCGCCTGCTGGCCGGCAGCCGCGATGAGGCGCTCGGCGCCGAACTCACCCGCACCATCGCGCGCCAGCAGCAATTCGCCAAGGCCGGTGATTTCGAGCAATTCATGGCCGCCGACAATGATTTTCATGCGCTGCTCTATGCCGCGGCCGACAAGCAGGACCTCTGGGCGCTGGTGCGCAGCCGCAGCGGCCATATCGACCGGCTGCGCCGGCTGCATCTGCCCTCGCCCGGCAAGGCGCAGGACATCGTGCGGCACCACCGGCTGATTACCCGGGCGATCGGCGCAGGCGAGCCCGAGGAAGCGCAGCGGCATTTGCGGACCCATCTGTCGGGCACGCTCAACTATCTCGACACTATTCGCGGGCGATATCCGGAATATCTGGACGGCTGAACCGGCCCCGACGCGGCTTGCCACGAATCGAATCCGTCGCGACCCTGTTTCCGATTGCTGTCTGCCCTGCACCGTGCAGATGAGAAATCCCTGAACATCGTTTTCGCCGAGCCGGCGCATCGCCCGCCGTTGGAACAGCTTGCGCGGGAGTACAAATTCGGCAAACCTTTTGCGGCCGGACGTCGATTTGGTTTCGGATTCGCGGCGGAGAGATGGGCTTGGCAAAGATCCTGGTCGTGGACGACGACACCGCCGTGCAAACCACCATCCGGCTTCTGCTGGAACGGGCCGGCCACAGCGTCGTTGTCGCGGGCGATGGCCGCAAGGGGCTGGCGATATTCGAAACCGGCGAATTCGACCTGCTGTTCCTCGATATTTTCATGCCGGGAATGGACGGCCTGGAAACCATGCGGCTGATGCATCAGCAGCAGCGCCTGATTCCGATCATCGTGATCTCTGGCAATCCCGTTACTTCCGGTTCCGGCGCGGATTTCCTGGCCACGGCCACCAGGCTCGGCGCGGTCAGAAGCCTGCAAAAACCCTTCAAGCCGGCCGCGCTGCTGGCGGCCGTTGCCGCCTCCCTTGAAGCCGCACAGCCGGCATCGTCCCCATTCTTGTCCGCCGGCGCGGTTGCTTCCCGTCCATAAAGCGGAATAGCGTTGATTGTCCCGGCGAGCCGCGCACCAGGACGGAATGCCGTGGTGGCGAAGACCCAGATGACGCTTGCAACCAGATTAGCCGCCGCGATGATCCTGCTGGTTGCGCTCACGGTATCCGCCGTCGGATGGCTGAGCTATCGCAACCTGGAACAGGCCCTGCTGCCGCGCGTCCTCGATCGCATCGAGACGCATTCCCGGTTTGTCGCCACCGAACTGGAATCCCACGCTCGCAACGGCCCCAGCGAAATTGCGACCTTTCAGGGTCTGGAGGCGGTCGGTGGCGTGATGCGTGCACGCCTCAACGGCGGAATCGATCCGACCGATCAAATTCCGGAGTCGCTCTGGCGCGAGCGGCTGGGAGGTCGGCTGGCCGCCCAGATGGCGCTCAGGTCGGTCCATTCGCTGCGGTTGATAGGGGTGGAGGACGGCCATCGGGAGATTGTTCGCGTCGACCGCTCCGGACCTGACGGCGCCGTGCGCATCGTTCCCGAAAGCGAGCTGCGGCGCGTCGGCGATGAGCCATATTTTCGGGATACGATCGGCTTGGCAGCGGACGGAATTTACGTCTCGCATGTTGAACTGAAGGCGGACAACGGTGTCGTCGAAACACCGCATCTGGCGACGTTGCTGATCGCCAAACCGGTCGTGGCGCCCGACGGCAGGCCGTTCGGGATCGTCATCATCAACGTCGACATGCGCCCCGCGCTCGACCGCGTCCGATCGTCGGTGCGTCCGGGCGAGGATGTCTATGTGGTTGACGGCAGGGGCGCGTACCTGCTTCACCCCGATCCCACCCGGGAATTCGGCTCGCAGCTGGAGAAGCCCAACGACTGGCGAAGCGACTTCCCCACTCTGGCATCGTCGCTGGGCGCGACCCGGAGCATCGCAAAGCTCCTGCCGGAACGGGGCCCCCACCCGGACGCGATAGCGCTTGCTCCCGTCCTTTTGGCCGGCAGCGAGTGGGTCGCCGTCATCGAGCGGGTTCCGAACGCCGTCTTCATGGCGTCCGCCGCGGCGATCCGAGACTCATCCCTGCTGGTCGGACTGATCGCGGTGCTGTGCGCGGCCGGGCTGGCCGTGTTCATCGCAAGGACGCTGACCCGGCCAATTATCCAACTGACGGCCGCTGTCGAGGGCGCCGGCCGCGACGGCCCGACCGCCATCCCGGTCGATGCGGGCGGCGAGACGGGGGTGCTCGCACGCGCCTTTGCCCGGGTGATGGGCGAAGTGAATGCGAAGACCACCGCACTCGAAAACGAGGTTGAGGATCATCGCCGTACTGAGGCAGCGCGCGACCACTACGCCGCCCGCGAGCGTTTTTTCAGCGCCGCCGTCGAATCCTCCATCGACGCCATCGTCACGGAATCGCTCGACGGCACCATCACCAGCTGGAACCCGGCTGCGGAACGCCTGTTCGGATATACCGCGGCGGAAGCGGTGGGCCAGCGCATCGATCTCATCGTGCCGCCGACCCGGGCCGAGGAGGTGGGTGACATCCTGCGCCGGGTCGGCTGGGGCGAAACCATCGAGAACTACGAAACCGAGCGTTTGTGCAACGATCGCAGCCTGGTCCAGGTTTCGCTCAGCATTTCCCCGATCAGGACGCCATCGGGAAAGATCATCGGTGCATCCACGACCGCCCGCGACATTACGGCAAGCCGGAGAACCGAGAACGCCTTGCGCCAGCAGATCGAGGAGCGACGCCGCATCTTCGAGACTTCGCAGGATCTGATCTTTGTGGTCGACCCCCGGGGAGTCCTGGTGCAGGTAAGTCCAAGCGCCGAAACCATCCTGGGATATTCGCCGAAGGAAATGATCGGTCACGACACCGGCGAATTTCTCCATCCGGCCGATCTCGAGCACGTCCGCCAGGAAATACGCCGGGTACGGCGCGGGCAGCGCGCGCGGAACACCGATTCGCGCTACCTTCACAAGGACGGGCGGATCGTGACGCTGTCGTGGATGGGGGCATGGTCGGAACCGGTGCGGCGCTATTTCTTCGTCGGCCGCGACATGACCGAAAGCCGGCTGGCGCAGGAAACGCTGCGCGAGAGTGAGCAGCTGGCGCGCGGCATCATCGATACCGCGCTCGATGCCTTCGTCCAGATCGACGAAAACGGCCACGTCCGAAGCTGGAATTCGCAGGCGGAAAAGATCTTCGGCTGGTCGCACGACGAAGCGGTGGGACAAAAGCTCGACGAACTGATCATTCCGGAAATCCACCGCGCCAACCACGCATCAGGCATTGCGCGCTTCCTGAGCACCGGAGAAGGCCCGATTCTCGGCCGCCGCATCGAGATCGAAGCGCTGCGACGCGACGGAACGGAGATCAGGGTCGAGCTCAGCGTCACCGCGCTGAAACGCCGGGACGGGTTCTTGTTCAACGGTTTCATTCGCGACCTGACCGACAGGATCGCGGCGGAGGACCGGATTCGGCAGGCCGAAAAAATGGAAGCCGTCGGCCAGCTCACCGGCGGCATTGCCCATGACTTCAACAATATCCTGACGGTCATCACGGGAACCATCGAAATTCTGGCCGAGGCCGTCGAAAAGGAGCCACAACTCGCCGCCATCACCAGAATGATCGACGAAGCCGCATCACGGGGCGCGGATCTTACCCAGCACCTGCTGGCGTTCGCCCGCAAACAGCCGCTGCAGCCGCGCGAGACCGACGTCAACGAGCTGATCATCAACACCGCCAAGCTGCTGCGGCCCACGCTGGGCGAGCAGATCGAGATCGCATCGGCATTTGAAGACGAAGCATGCATGGTGACCGTCGACCCCAGTCAGCTGGCGACAGCGATTCTCAATCTCGCGCTCAACTCCCGCGATGCGATGCCCAATGGCGGCAAGCTCACCCTCGAAACCAGCATGGTCTTTCTCGACGAAAGCTACGTCGGCACCCACGGTGACGTCCCGCCCGGACGCTATGCGCTGATTGCCGTGAGCGACACCGGAACCGGGATTCCCGCCGCCATACTCGACAAGGTGTTCAACCCGTTCTTTACGTCAAAGGGGCCCGGCAAGGGTACCGGTCTCGGCCTCAGCATGGTCTATGGTTTCGTGAAGCAGTCCGCCGGACACATCATGATCTACAGCGAGGAGGGCCACGGCACCACGATCAAGATGTATCTACCGCCGGGCACCGGAGCGCTGTCCGCGGCGGAAGACGCCATCACGGCGGCCGTCGAGGGCGGGCATGAAACCATCCTGGTCGTCGAGGACGACAAGCTGGTGAGGGATTACGTCCTGACCCAACTGCATTCGCTGGGCTACGTCACGCTGGATGCGGCCAATGCCGCGGAAGCGCTCGCCATCGTCGAAGCCGGCAAGGATTTCGACCTGCTGTTCACCGACGTGATCATGCCCGGCACGATGAACGGCCGCGAGCTCGCCAACGAACTGCAGAAAACCAGACCCCGGCTCAAGGTGGTGTTCACCTCGGGTTACACCGAAAATGCGATCATCCACCACGGCCGGCTCGATTCCGGAGTCCTGCTGCTCGCCAAGCCGTATCGCAAGTCGGATTTGGCGGCGATGATCCGCAAGGCGCTCGCCGGTTAGGCCGTTTCCGGCCGGGCCGCGGCCCCGGGCATGGATCGGCACGGGCCGGTTCAGGAACCGCGCGACTGGGGCGGGGCGCGATTCACAATTCAGCTTATGCGGCGAGCGAGGGCACGATTTCGAGCACGCGATCGACGTCGAGGACGACCATGAGCTGGCCGTCGAGGCGATGCACGCCGCCGGCGAGCTTGGCCATGCGGGGATCGAGGTTGACGGGGTTTTCC
>Ga0307294_10000352_pt1 | contig 11361 bp, 10 predicted proteins | sample ER_DNA_151_FD_194468 | JGI IMG/M metagenome (GOLD analysis project Ga0307294, IMG submission 194468) | Bulk soil microbial communities from the East River watershed near Crested Butte, Colorado, United States - ER_DNA_151 | ecosystem: Environmental > Terrestrial > Soil > Floodplain | place... | reverse complement strand
GACCGAACGTTCCCGACATAATTTTCGCATCGGCCGGGACCGGATGCCGATGGACATCATCCGCGCGCTCGGCATCGTCAAACTGGCGTCAGCGGAAACCAATCGCGAACTTGGGCTGCTCGACGCACGCCGCGCCCGCGCCATCGTCCGCGCCGCGCGCGAGGTGATCGAGGGCAAGTTCGACGATCATTTTCCCCTGGTGGTGTGGCAGACCGGTTCCGGCACCCAGACCAACATGAATCTCAACGAAGTGATCGCCAATCGCGCCAGCGAACTGCTGGGCGGCAAACTCGGCACCAAGAAGCCGGTTCATCCCAACGATCACGTCAATATGAGCCAGTCGTCGAACGACTCGTTTCCGACTGCCATGCACATCGCCGCCGCGATGCGCATCGACGGTGATCTGATTCCTGCTTTGAGCGAACTGCATCGCGCGTTGCGCAACAAGGAAAAGGCGTTCGCTGATATCGTCAAGATCGGCCGCACCCATACCCAGGACGCCACGCCGCTGACGCTCGGCCAGGAATTCTCCGGGTACGCCGCGCAGGTCGAAAGCGGTATCGCGCGGCTGCGCATCGCGGTGAAGGACCTCTACCCGCTGGCACAGGGCGGCACCGCGGTCGGCACCGGCCTCAACTCGAAGCCGAGATTCGCAAAGCTATTCGCGCGGCATGCCGCTAAAATCACAAAACTGCCGTTCACCAGCGCGCCCAACAAGTTCGAGGCGCTCGCTGCCAACGACGCCTATGTCTTCGTGCACGGCGCCATCAATTCGGTGGCGACCGCGCTGTTCAAGATCGCCAACGATATAAGGCTGCTCGGATCGGGTCCGCGCTCCGGCCTCGGCGAGTTGATCCTGCCTGAAAACGAACCGGGCTCGTCGATCATGCCGGGCAAGGTCAACCCGACCCAGTCCGAAGCGATGACCATGGTGTGCTGTCAGGTGTTCGGGAACCAGACCACCATCACCGTCGCCGGCAGCCAGGGCCATTTCGAACTGAACGTCTACAAGCCGGTGATGGCGCACTGCATGATGCAGTCCATCGAACTACTGGCTGACGTGGCACGCTCGTTCACGAAAAATTGTGTCGAAGGAATCCGCGCCGACGAACAGCGAATCCAGGATCTGATGGAACGCTCGCTGATGCTGGTGACCGCGCTGGCGCCGAAAATCGGATACGACAACGCCGCCAAGGTCGCGAAGGAGGCCCATGCCCGCGGCACCACATTGCGCGAAGAGGCTGTCCGACTGGGGTTTGTTTCGACGCACGAGTTCGATCGGCTGGTGCAGCCGGACAAAATGACACACCCGGGCTGATCCGCTGAACCCCCGTGAAACTACGGGGATCGGCGTTATAATTATAAATCATAACAGCTAAAGACTTAGCGAATACGCTAGCGTCCTTTGATCTGGCGCAAGGTAGCGCACCAGAATACTGTTGCTTTCGCAGAGCGAAATTTATTTTTGACTAACGAGGATTTCCCGGGATGATGACGGAGCCAGCCAGGGCGCATAGCGCCGAGCCAGCCAAGGCGCACAGCGACCCCTCACGCCTTCGCAACCATTTCTCTTGTCCTTCAATAGCTCGATGATGGAGGCCGGCATGGGGGACGTGGTTAACCTGAACCGCTTCAAGAAACGCGCCGAGCGCGAAACCTCGGCGAAGCAGGCCGATGCCAACCGGACCCGGTTCGGCCGAACCAAGTCCGAACGCGCGATGGAACAACAGCGCGCCAGCCGGGCCAATGAGCTGCTCGACCAGCATCGCATCGACGGCGAGGACGCGTCATGAAGTCACCGGTCGTCAAGCGCTCGATCGTGGTCGCCGGCCACAAGACCAGCGTCAGCCTCGAAGAGGCGTTCTGGAACGGCATGAAGGAAATCTCGGGCCTGCGCGACATGACGCTGTCCGAACTGGTGGGCGAGATCGACAGCAATCGCCAGCAGGGCAATTTGTCGTCGGCCATTCGGCTTTTCGTGCTGGATTATTTTCGAAGCCGCGCTGTGTCAGCCTCCGCCACCGCATCGGAGTCGAAGCCGCAGGACTTGAACCGGGCTTAGCTGTCACCGAGTTGCCCGAGTTCGACGCCGGTAGTGAAAAAACAGCAGCGCCAGCGCGATGGCGCTTTGTGGCACGCCGATTTCGCGAGCGCGTCGGCAAAGCCGAAGCCATGCAGTAACTAAAACGGTACCCGCAACGCGGCATCGCGGCGTTCAGTACACGAGCCCGGTGCCCGGAGCCTGTTCCAGCGCCGCGGCCAGCGACCGGTACTCCTCGCACTCCGTGCCGCCAATCGCGGCGATCCGGTGCAGATGATATTGCGCCTGGTCGCGGTTGCCCTGTTCGATCTGCCACAGGCCGTAATACTGCCAGGTCAGCACATGGTTCGGGTCGGCTTTCAAGGCGCGCTCGTACCAGACCTGCGAGAGCCGGTAGTCGCCGAGCTTGCGATAGGAATAGCCGATCAGATTGGCGACGTTGGCGTGGTCGTCGTGGCCGAGCGCCTTGAGTTGCTCGATCGCCGCGGCATAATCGTTGCGCTGGTAGATCGTCGCATGGGCGGCGCGATAGCCGGTGGCGAAGGCGGGATCCTCGACGCCGGACTGCTTGCTGGGCTTCTTCTTGGGTTGTTGGGTGGTGCGGCCGGCGGGGGCCGACCTGGTGTTGGGCGGCGGCGGGGCCGCCGCCGGAGAATAATCGGCACCGCCGCCGGCCGCCAGCGCCGGACCGGGCGAGGAAGCGGCGAACGGCGCCGCCAGAAACATTGCCAGTACCACCAGCCTGATCGCTGATCTCGTCATGCGGACCTCCCGGGGTGTCGGTGTGGGCGCTCCCACCAGCCGCAGGTGTAAACCCCGTTTTGCCCCGGACATTCCCTTGATGGCGCCCCGGTCGGCTTCAACTGGCAGATCGCGGTGGCGCTGATCCCGGGCATGGCGGCGCGGGAAGTCGCCGTCGCGGCCCTGGGCACCGTCTATGCCATCGAGGGCGGCAAGGAAGCGGCCGAACAGATCGGACAGGTGCTGGCGACAAAATGGAGCCGCGCCACCGCGCTGTCGCTGCTGGCCTGGTACATCTTCGCGCCGCAATGCGCTTCGACGCTGGCGGTGATCCGGCGCGAGACCGCAAGCTGGACATGGATGTGGGTCACCTTCGGCTACATGTTCGCGCTGGCCTATGCCGCGAGTTTCGCGACGTACAGTATCGCCGTCGCGCTCGGGGCCGGCTGAGCCCTGGACGAGCCGACCAATCAGATGGCATTTGCGCGGCGCAAACCGCGTTGCATCGGCTACCTGAAATAATCGACGATGAGATGAACGTCGGATGGCGGCGCGAGCCCGCCCTTCAGGTTCGCGTCGATCACCCGGCGACAGGCCTCGACGGCGGCGTGGTCGCCGAGATCGTTCGCGGCTTCGAGAACGAGCCATGCCATGTCCGAGGACGCGTCCGGGCCCGGCTCACCGGAAGGGGTGCCGAGGCGATCGCGTGAGGCCGTTCCGAATGAGATTGCGTTCATCGCCGATATTCCCCAGCCTGTTCAGATCGGCGGCATCATTGCGCGGCAAGCGCGGGCTGCCGCGTTGGACCCGCACCGGTATCCCCGGCATTCTTGCGGGACTGATAGAATTCCAACACGCTGCGGGATGTCTGGAGGTTGAGGCGGCCGAATTCGCTTTCCAGATCCTTCAGCTCGCGCGCGGTAATGCGGTGATCCTTGGCGCCGAGAAACAGCAACGCCATCGTGGTGTCCCATGCGAAGTCGAGGGCCTTGGCCAGGATCAGCAGCGTTTCCCGGTTCTTGTCCAGCATGGCACGCTCGATCACGTCGCCCGGCAATGAACACAGCAAGGACAGTCCGATCGTGACCTCGTCGAGCTTATGCGATCTGGCGTAGAGCGATATGCTGTTCTCGTTCAGATTGCCCTGGCGATGCTGCGCCGTCACCAGCCGCTTGGCGACGAAATAGCTTCGCGATACCGGACCGAACTTGGATTGCAGTTCGCCCGCGACATCGGTCATCGTGGACTTGATCTGGTCGACCATGGTCGGCCGCTCGCGTTCGAGCCGTTTCCTGACGTCTTCCGACGCCTTGGCGATAAGCTGCTGGAAGATATGCCTTGGGATGTCCCGACGCAGACCAAGCTGCTCGGCGAGAATGGAATCGCCTTCGGCCCGCTGGATCATGTGCAGGAAGCCGAAATCCGAGAAGCGCGCGCCACTGTTGGTGGCGACGGAGTTCACGACATCCTGGTCGCCGCGGGTCACCAGCACGTCGGTGACGGTTTCTTCCAGCGACCCCCGCTTCGAGATCGCGAGCAGGTGAGTCTGGGCCTTGGTGCAGACGTTGGCGACCAGGGCGTACGGCTCGAGTTGTACGGACTCCTGCAGGATCGGGCCGGCGACATCGATCGAATCGTCGAAGGCGAGCTTGTGGATGATATTGACCGGGGCCTTGTCGAAACGGGCCAGTCGGCGCGCCAGCTGGGCGCGGGCGGCCACTTCAATCTCGTCCGCGAGCCGTCCGATGACCTCGCCGAAGGTCCAGATTTCGTCATCGCTGTAACGGCCGGTGATCATCAGATCGGTGGTATGCCACAGCGCTCGGGTGCGGCTCTCGGTAGTGCCCCGCGATACCGCGAGGTCGAGATCCCTTAGAAACGACTTTGCCCCACTCATTTTCTTCAGACCTTGGATCGCAACACGCCTGCGCCAATCGGCGCGCATTGCAAGCCTAGCGAGCAAACGCGAGTTTTCCGTAAAGTTGGCGAAGAAGTATTATCCGTAAAAATTCGCTCAAATTCGCCGGAAGTTGTTGATTTTTGGCCCTGACGCAGCTTCGGCGCCTGACGCGGCTTCGCGGCCGCTGGCGCGAGCGGCCGCCTTCGGAAGCCCGCGCGACAGGTTAAAATGCGTCATGGTTGACCGGTCCCCGGCGGCGTCAGCACCAGCGGCGGCCGCAATTTCGGCTGCCGCGGAATGCCGGAGCCGGGCGCCGGCCTGACTTCGATCGGCGGCGGCAGCGGTGCCGCCTGCTGGCCCACAACAGGCGCGCCGGGAGCTGCCGCACTGGGAGCTGCCGCACTGGGGCCTGTGGCGCTGGGAACGGGTGCAGCGGGCGTCGCGGCACCCGGATTTGGCGCACCGGCAGCCGGTGGACGTGGAATCGCGGCCTTGGCTTTCGGCGGAAGCCGGCGCGGATCGCGGCCGGGGATCAGCGCCTCGGAAGCGTCCGGCGTCCCGATCGAAGGCGCCGTGGCCGCCGGCGGCAGTGAGGCGGAAAACGGCGGTGGCGGCTCACCGCGCTCGATCGCATCGAGCCTGCGGGTTTCGCGGTCGATCGCCCGCACAGCCAGCCACGACGACAGCGCGGCCACATCGACGGTGCGATCGAGCGCGTCGGGCGGGCCCGCGGCGAACAGTTGAATCTCCGGGCGGCTGCTCGCCGACCCGGCCGCCGTCGAAGCAAGGCTGGCGCGGATGTCGGCCTGGTCGGCGGGAATGTCGTATCCGCCCGAAACGATGGCGCGGGCGCCGTCGGCATCGAGCGTGGTGGCACCAATCCGGAGCCGGCCGTCGCGGATGTTGAACGGGATCTGCGCCGACTTGACCGTCAGCGTGCCGGCCGACAGCACCCGCTCGACGATCTGCCGCAGCTTGACGTCGTCGGTCGCCTGACCGTTGTCGCTGGCGCGGATCGCGGCGTCAAAGGCGCGCGGATCGAGCCCGGCGACGGCTGCGGATTCCAGCGTCACGGTCCCGCTGCCGGACAGCGCGCCGGTCAGCGCCGACGCGCTGCGGCCCTGGCTTGCCAGCGTCATCTGCATCGACGCTCGGCCTGCCGGCATCTTCAGCCCGCGATAGCGCAGCGCCGCGCCATCGATGCCGCTGAGCTGAACCCGCGCATTCAATGCAATACCGTTGCCGGTTTGCCTGGCATCGAGGTTGGCGCTGGCCTCCCCGCCGCCGAGGCCGCCGCTGATCGCTTCGAAGCTCAGCGACTGGCCGTCTCCCCTGAGGACACCGTTGAGCGGACGCAATTCGCCACCGCCCGGAAGGGCGCCGCGCAGCGCCTGAAATGCGATGCGGCCGCGCCAGCCTTTCAAGAACCCGGAACCGAGCGGCTCGGCGGCGTCGTGGCCCGCGGCGCCAATGGCGAGCGCAAACGCCGGAACGAGATCGAGCGTGTCGAGGCCAATCTCGCCTTCGACGTTCTTTTCGTCGCCGAGCGTCAGCGCCAGGCGGCCGCGCAGCCGCGAGCCCGATATCACGCTGTCCAAATCGTCGAAGGTCAGCCGGTTGCCCGCAAGCGAGGCGCGCGACGACAGGCTGATATTCTGCGCCAGCGCATCCGATGTCTTGAGGTCCAGCAGCGGCCCAAGATCGACGCTGCGAACCCTGAGGTTGAGGCTCGCCTTCGGCTCGGTCGCCCACGGTTCAGCCGCGCCTTCCGCTTCGGCATCGAGGCCGGTTCCCGACAGCTTCACTTTCAGCCGCAACGGCGCACGCCACACGCCGGACACCGAGCCTTCGAATTGCGCGGGGCCATCGCCCGCCGCGATTGCGCGATCGAGCCCCAGCGCGACCAGCAATGGGCGGCCCTGGCCGGACGACAGCCTGGCTTCGAGCGAGAACTCGCTTCGTCCGAGCGCCTCGAGATCGATCCCTTGCAGCGCCACGATAACAGGCTTTGCCGCGATCGTGACGACACCCTTGAGCTGGGGCGTATCCAGATCGAACACGGCGCGCGCGCTGGCGCGATCGGCCTGCTGTGGGTTCTTGTCCAGATCGAGCGACAGTTTGAGGCGTGTCGGACCGGGACTCGGTCCCATCGCGTTGAGCCGCGCCGCCAGCGCCGGCGCCAGCGGCGCGATCAGCCCGGTGATCTGGCCGAGCGACGCCGCGCTCGAGTTCAGCGTCAGTTTTCCCGAGGTGGCGATACGATCAAAGCTTCCGGCGCCTTCCAGCATCACGCCGGAGGCTTGACCGATTTTCAGCTGGTCCAGCGCGAACGATCTGGCGTCATAGCCGACCTTCGCCAGGAGCGGGCGCAGTTCCTGACCGGCCGATGTGGCGCGGCCGATATCGAGCGTGAGCCGCGCCGCATCCGGCCATTCACCCTGCGGGCCCGCCAGCGAACGCGCCAGGGCGGTTGCAGCATCGAGATCGAGACGTTCCGCCTTCAGCTCGGCATCGAACCGCGAGCTGCCCCCCGCCGTGGAGACCGCGGCCCTTCCCTCGACGGCACCGCCGTCGATCTCGGCCTTCATGGCTTCGATGGAAACCCGATCCGGCGCCACGGTCACGTCGCCGCGCAGCCGCAGCGGCTTCTGACTGCGATAGGCCACCTCGCCGCGGCCCTGCAGCCAGGTCGCCAGCGCATCCGGATCGGCGGAATCGACGCTGAGCGCGCCGGTGAAACTGCCGGCTTGCGCGTTGGAGCCGCCGAGGTTGACACGGGTCGCGCCCGGCGCCCGGAACTCCAGTCGGTCGATCGCCCAGGATTTGGCGTCGGCCTGCAGGGCGGCGGTCAGATTCTGCAACGGGCGGCCGCCCAGCATGATCTGGTCGGCTGTGAATTCGATCTGCGCCGGAATCGGCACCGTCTGCGGGACGGCGGCCATCAGCGCGCGCAACCCCGGCAACAACCGGACCGGCTCGGCGCCGCTGTTGCCTTGGGCGACGAATCTGTCGGCGTCGAGCTGCCGCGCCGACAGCGCGGCGCGCAGCAACGGCGACGCGCCGAAGCGAACGTCGCCGACGCCTGAAAATCTCAGCGCGCTGTCTTCCGCGCCAAGGACGCCATCGATCTGCTCCAGCCGCGCGGCGGATGGCTCGGCCTTGACCTTGGCCGAGACCCGCCAGGGCATTCCGGCCGCATCCTCCTTGCCCTTGAGGCCGGCGGGAACGGCCAGAACCACCGTGCCATCGAAGCGCGGCGCGCGCGCCTCGAACGACAGAACGCCATCGAGATCGACCGAGAAGGCCCGTGCCCCCGGATCGACATTGAGGTGAACGCGCGTCCCGCTGCCGTCGGCGGTCTGCCCGGACGACACCCGAAACGGATAGCGCGTCCCCGACAGCATAAAATTGCCGTCGCCGCGCACCGAGCCGGCCAGCGAACGCACATCGCCGCTGAAGGCGATGTCGTTCAGCTCGAGCGTGCCGCGGCTTGCGGCGTCGTGCAGGGCGACCCGGCCGGTCAGGTTCAGCCGGTCGATCGCCAGCGACCCCAGATTGAATTTCCCGGTGGATGCCGGCCAGTCGATCCGCCCCTGCGAATCGAGGCCGAGATCGAGCGCAAGGCCATTGATGGTCAGTTCGGTGGCACGCCATTCGCCGCGCATCAGCGAACCCAGGCTGAATTCCACGTCGAGCTTGTCGGCGCGAACGCCGCCCACCACCACCGAGCGCAGTTGCAGCGACGGCGCCGGCAGCAGCCGCGCGTCCAGTTTGCCGGCGACGCGTACCGGCGCGCCGATCACCCGGGACGCTTCGGCCTCGAATTGCGGCCGGAACTGGTTCCAGTCAATGAAGTACGGCCCGATCAGCGCGGCCACCAGCGCAATGATAAAGGCAATCGCCAATCCGAGCAGCGTCGTCTGCACGGCGTCTCCCTTTGGGCACGCCCCGGCGCAATGGCGGCCCGGAACAGCCCACCCACCGCCACGCTGAAATCAACGCCGGAGCAAGCCCATATATAGAGGCAATAGTGGCGAAGTCACAGCATTGCCTGCGACGGCTCCGCGCAGGCCGCCGTCACCAGCTGGCAGGCAGCTTCTTGAGGCCGCGCAGCACGAAACTCGGCCGCCATTCCGGATTCTCGGCGTCGTCGAGCCGCAGGTCCGGCAGCCGTCGCAGCAGCGTCGCGATCGCCACCTCCGCCTCGATTCGCGCCAGCTGGGCGCCGAGACAGAAGTGGATACCGCCGCCGAACGACAGCGGACGCACATTGGGGCGGGTGATATCGAGGCTGTCCGGCCGGTCCGGATAGACCGCCGGATCGTGGTTGGCCGAGCCCAGCAGGCAGAGCACGCTCTCGCCCTTCGGGATCTTCTTGCCGCCGAGGTCGTCGATGTCCTCCAGCGCCACCCGGCCGGTCATTTGCACGGAGGAATCGTAGCGCAGAAATTCCTCGATGGCGTTGGTGATCAGGGCCGGATTGGCCTTGAGCAGCGCGAGCTGGTCGGGATTGCGGTGCAGCGCCAGCAGGCCGTTGCCGATCAGGTTGACCGTGGTCTCATGCCCGGCGCCGAACAGCAGGACGATATTGGCGGTCAGTTCCTCGTTGGAAAGCTTGCTGCCGTCTTCCTCGGCCTGCACCAGTTGCGTCGTCAGGTCGTCACCCGGATTTTTCCGACGCAGCTCGAACAGCTGCTTGAAATACATCTGGGTCATCGCGTTGGTGGCATTACCCTGCTTGATCTCTTCCGGCGACAGCGGCACCGGCTCGAGGATACGTCCGCTATTGCGCGAACCCGTATAGAACAGCTCGCGATGTTCCTCGGGGATCCCGAGCATGTCGCAAATGATGGTGACCGGCAGCCGGAATGCGAAATCCTCGATCAGTTCCATCTTTCCCATGGGAATGATTCGGTCGAGCGTCTCATCAACGATCGCCTGGATGCGCGGGCGCATGTCCTCGACCCGGCGCGCGGTGAAGGCCTGCACTACAAGCCCGCGCAGGCGGGTGTGGTCGGGCGGATCCTGCTGCAGCATCGTGTGGCTGTAGTTGCGGAATACCGGCTCCTGCATGATGTCCGGCCCGTAGCGGCGCTTGGTGCGTTCGACATAATCCTTGCCGAAGCGCTTGTCGCGTATCACCAGGCTGGCCTCGGCGTGACGGCTCGCGACATACATGCCGTGTGGCGTCAGGTGCATCGGATCGGTGGTGCGCAGCCGCGCGTAATGCGGATAGGGGTCGCGAATGAACTCCGGCGACAGGGGATTGAACAAGGGCGCGCTGGTCGCAGTCTGAACATGCTCGTTCATGATGACCTCAATTGGTTGCCGCGCTGAATGCCCGCACATTCCGGCCGATTGGCGTCGTCCCGGCCGGACCGGTTGTCATCCGGTTGATTTGAAATTGGATACACTATTGTATCGAGTTGCATTCTGACCTAAAATCGACCGATGTCAAGAGTTCGAACGCGACCGACCCGGGGTGATACCTGCGACAAGCTGTTCGAGGCGGCGGCGCAGGTGTTCGAAGGGCAAGGCATCGGCGGCGCCAGCATCGAGGCCATCGCCGCCGCGGCCGGCCTGACGCGCGGCGCGTTCTATTCGAATTTCAAGAGCAAGGACGAGTTGATCATCGCCATGCTCGAAGAGCATGTCGAGCAATCGATCCGGCGCAATCTCGATCTGCTCGCCAGGCACAAGAGCCCGTCGGATTACATCGACGCGCTGAAGAGCATGGACCGCAGCCTGCAGGATCCGCTCGGGCGTTCTCCGCTTCTGCACATGGAGATGATCCTGTTCGTGGCGCGCGCCGCAAAGCGCAGGCCCGAACTCGCCAAGCGGCTGCGGGCCCGCCGAAAGCTGGTCGCCGATATCGTCGAGACCACGCTGAAGAACAGCGGCAAGACCAGATCGGTGGACCCGGCATGGGCCGGCGCCATCCTGCTGGCGATGGAGGATGGCTTTCGCCTGCACCGCCTGATCGATCCGGAAACCACACCGGCCGACAGCTTCCTGCGGGCCATCGGCGATCTGCAGCGGGCGATCGGAATTACATCGGCCTGACCGGGGACGGCCGTTCAGCCGCGCGCCTTGTGCAACTGGCCGGCAACGGCGCGCACCTTGCGCGGCGCCGCCTGCCAGATCGCGACCGCCGACAGCACGCTCAAGCCAATCCCGATCGCGAAGGCGATGGTGTAATTGCCGGTGAGGTCGTGCAAAAAGCCGGTGGTCGAGGGCCCAGCGGCGCCGCCCGCCAGCGCCGCCAGCATGATGGTGCCAAAAATGCTGCCATATTGCTTGCCCTGAAAGATTTCCAGCACCACCGCGCCCATGATCGAGGTCAGGCCGTAGCCCAGCGCGCCCTGCGCGAGAATCATGAGGTAGACCAGAAGCAGGGTCGGATAGAATTTCAATGCGATCAGCGCCGCAAAGCAGATCGCAAAGCCGAGGCAACTCGCGGCCCAGATCCATTCGCGTCCGACCCGGTCCGACAGATGCCCGAGCCAGATCTGGCCGGGAATGCCGAGCAGGCTGACCACGCCCAATGCCCAGACCGCGACATTGGCGCTGAAGCCGATGTCGAGCAGATATTTGGTCTGGTGCACCTGCACCGCGTACCAGACGTACAATGCGCAGAAATAGCCGAGCGCGATCCACCAGAAGCGCGCGGTGTGCAGCG
>Ga0307294_10000350_pt1 | contig 11408 bp, 12 predicted proteins | sample ER_DNA_151_FD_194468 | JGI IMG/M metagenome (GOLD analysis project Ga0307294, IMG submission 194468) | Bulk soil microbial communities from the East River watershed near Crested Butte, Colorado, United States - ER_DNA_151 | ecosystem: Environmental > Terrestrial > Soil > Floodplain | place... | reverse complement strand
CGACCAAGTCGGATACGCGGCAGAGGTCTCCGAGCGTGATGTCAGAGAGTCATGACCCGGTTGCCAAATGGTCGGCCACGCGGTCGATGGTGGCTTTGAACCAGATGGCATCCCCGGTCGCCAGAGTTGGCGAGGAACTGGACCTGCCTAGAGATCTGGCTGACGCGCCACCCACCTGGTTGAGACGGTCGCTCAGCCGGACGGCTCGACCAGGTAGACGCGGCACGCCTCCGACAGTCCCTTCAGCTCGCGCAGGCCGCGATCAGTGAAACCGATCGGCGAGCCAGCCAGAAGCTCTCGGGTCGCCCACGAGACGTAGACCTGGCCCGGCTCGGTCATGTCGAATTGCGCCCATCCTGTGCTGGACCGCGCTAAGCAATTGCTTCACGCCGAAACGAGTCGCGGATCTTGGGTCAGACATCCCGGGCTCACTCTTTGTGCCGTGATCAGTATCAGACGCGGCTTCGCGCGCTCCTGGAGCGCACCGATCCTGAAGAGCGGCGTGCAACCGGGCCCTCCTGGATCCATTTTCGCGCTCAAGATGTCCGAAACCCGCTTGTCGAGCGGCCGTTCAACTGGTTCAAGTCCCCCCTCGGACACAGTGAGACCGCTGGTCAGAACGCTCATCGGCCGCTCCCCAGGTGGTCTCTGCTAACGGATTGCTAACGGGAGTGCGGAACATCGCGGCGACCTGCTCGGCTACGTCCTCGTGCATCCCGCAATAAGGTGGAGTAGGTGTCAAGCAAGATACCAATGTTCGCTGGCCAAGTCGCTCCCGCACAACCTTGAGATGCACGCCTGTAGGGCCAAGGTGGCCCATCCGTGCCGCAGGTCGTGCAGCCGGATCTGCGGCAGACCGACCGGGCACCGCTTCGGAAATGCCGCCGCTGAACCGCTCAGGGTCCAGCATCGTGCCGTCACCAATTCCTGTCTATCGCGGCTCAGCCGTTCGGGCGATCACCCTCATCTGATCGACTTGTGGATCACTCACTCCCTGTTCGTTCACCGACGTGAGCCCGTCTAACCCAGGTGAGGCTGAGCAGACTGCCACAGGAGCAGCAGCGGGCCGGCCGGCGCTCCTGCTCCGGTGGCAGCCATCACAGGCGAGGGAACCCGAGGATGGTGACGAGCGCGTAGACCGCGAGGCCCCCCGTCAAGAGGAGCAGTGCAAACCGCACCCGGCGCGACTGGAAGCGCGGTGCAAGCGCGACCAGGAACAGGACAGTGGCGAGCACCACGGTCGTCCCGGTGTACTCCTCGGACTGCTTGCGGGCGACCGTGCCCTCGTCGAAGATACGGCTCGCCTCGTGATTCGTGGCGGCGCCTTGCAAGATTTGCGGATTGCGGTATTCGGGCATGAAGCTTGGGCCGGGCGGCGCGGTTGGATTCGAGAATGGGTCGGTCTTCAGCCAGGCGTCGAAGGCGATCTTGAATTCGTCGCTGAACCTGCGCACGTACAGCTCAGCCAACTCATCGCGGCCCTCGTTCTTGGCCTGGATCCATGTGTTGAAGGTCGAGACATCGAGGAGACGCTGCTGGCCTCCCAGGGTCACGAGCTCGTTGGCCTCGATCCTGAGTGTCGAAGCCTGCGCATATAGCTCCGCCTCGTGCCCGTCCCACTTCGCGGCGTGGTATGCACTCCATGCGGTCGCGACTGCGACGACCCCCAGAAGGACAGCCTCCAGGATCTCGACGACGAGGTCTTGCCAGGACTTTTTCGCTGATTCCGCGTCCCGATGCTCGGCTAGCCTTTCCACGATCTCGATGTTCGAGCTTTCCGGCACCGATAGGCCCTCCCGGCGCGAGTGTGTATCGGAGCAGGCTATCAGCAGGTCAGTCACAGCCGTTGTGCGTTGATCTGGTTGTGTGAGCGGTGACTGCGGCGGCTAACAGTCGCATGATGTCGGCGGCGGTTGCGTTGAACCGGGCAGGCGGCACGATAATTGGATGGTGTTGCACGCACCGAGTGGACCGCCTTACTTGGCGGTCACGCATTGTTGATCTAGGGTGCCTCCCTTCTTGCAAACCATTTGCTAACGGACCGGTAAGACGGGACAGGGCAAATGGGACGCCGATGTGTCAGTGATACTGACCGAGATGGGGATTGTCGGTGCTCAAGCCCCCTCGGACACTTCCGCGACCGAGGTGTAGGGACACCGATCCGGTCTCGGTCTCGGAGCTGGGACCCGCGAACTGGATCCGCGCATCTTGCGTCCCAGTCGTCAGGCTGTCGGCGCTGGAGGCGTACTGTTCGAGTCGTACAACGACTGGAGGAGCCCCGCCATGAGCACTACAACCGGTCCGCAAGCCTCCGACGACGACAAGAACGAGCCAGAGCCCCAGGACGTCGAGAAATCCGCGGGCAAGGAAAAAGCCGTAGCTGGTGCCGAGATCGGCATCATGCCGCCGGGCGAGGGCAGCTCGTTCGAGCCCGAAGAGGATCCGGAAGCTCAGAGCTGAGGCTTTCACGGGCTGTTGGCTGCGGCGCCGTTCACTCTCATTGCTTCGGCAACCCTTAGACGTGGCGTCAAACTACCGCTTCGATCAGCGCTGATGCGCGGACATAGTCCACGATCAGCGCGGGGACGGCCCCAGCGTCCCTGCCCTCAGACTTCTCCGGGAAGTCGAAGACGCCGACCATGAGCTGCATCGGGTATGCCGGAGGCTTCGAGCACGTACGTGCCAGCACGCCGTCAACGAGAAAGTCCACCTTGTCGGCCGTCCAGTCCACGGCATAGGTGTGAAAGTCGGCCACGTCGATGGGAAGGCGTACCGCCTCGAAGTCCTCTGTCGTGGCGGGATCGCGAAACGCGTGCAGCCCGAGGCCGACCGCTGTTGATTCGCCTGGCACCACTGCATCACCAAACATTTCTCCAATACAGATCTCCGCTGAGCGTTGCGGTTGATCCTCGATACCGGCTAGCCAGAAAGCGACCATCGACCGCTGTGTGACGACGCCGCGGGCGCGGATCTCGATGTAGCCCTGCTCTGGGGTCCAGCCCCAGAAGGTCTGCTGCTGCTCGCGTACGGTGAGGCCGTCACGGTAAGGCTGCTGACCGATCGTGCTGCCCACTGGGCCCGAGAAGTTGCCGGACTGGATTCCCGACACGCGGAGTGGCGGCTTATGGTCGTCGCCGCACCACAGGTCTTGGCTTAGCGGGATCGTCAGGCGCAGGCATGAGTCCCCAATGGCATACGTCGCCGCCGTCTCAGCGCGCGAGCTCCAGGCCGGTAGGTAGTACGGCAGCCACACGTTTGGATCGAGCTCAGCCGCATCGAAGTTATCCTCGAATACCAGGCGAAGTTCTCTAGAGCACTCAGACATCGGTCAATCATCCATCGCGCGCGAATCGCTCCTCGGTTTTCGCTACCGTTGGTCTCCGCCTCCGTTCCCAATCTGGGTGAAGGACTGGAAGGAACAGCCCGGTGGTTAGTTATCAGCCTCAGCCTGCAGATGCCACTCGGCCGGTACCGCCCCTCGACCTGCCGTACTACGGCATCGGCTTCGTCGATGCCGTCAAGCGGGGCTTCAAGAAGTACGCGACGTTTACTGGTCGCGCCAGTCGCAGCGAGTATTGGTGGTGGGCACTGTTCACCTTCATCGTGTACCTCGGGCTCGGTCTGCTGACATTTGCCGTCGGCACCGCGACCTCACGAGATGGAGGTCGGACGCCTGGCGCTCTGGCGATACCGCTGATCATCCTGTTCGCTGTGTTCCTCCTCGGAATCATCGTGCCCACGCTCGCGCTGACCGTCCGTCGACTGCATGACGCTGGATACAGCGGGCTCTTGGCGCTTCTGTTCCTTATCCCCTATGTGGGAGGGCTGATCATTATGATCTTTGCCTTGTTGCCGAGCTCGCCAGCTGGAGCCAGGTACGACCCGGTCCCGGCAATCCCCCCGGCTTACAATCCTTATCCGCCGCAAGACTCCTACACGCCGCAGGGACCCTAACGGAAGTCACGGGAGCGATGCCTTGATGGCAGGATGCCCCTGGCCTCTGGATAGACCGAGCTCAACGGCTGCAGCCGTTCGGCCACCAAGTTGGTGACACCGTCGCTGTGCTCCACCCTGCCCCGAATGATCATGCCTGAGGCGTTGCGACCGATCCGGCCGAAACGCCTCCAGAGCTCGGAGGAGCAGACCACATTGAGCATCCCCGTCTCGTCCTCCAGGTTGAGGAAGGTCACTCCGCCTGCCGTGGACGGGCGCTGCCGGTGCGTCACCAGCCCCGCCACTTGCACGCGACTTTCCGCGTACGCGGCACCAAGGCGACCGATCGGCACTATGTCGTGATCATCAAGCACCGGGCGTAGATGCTGCACCGGATGATCATCCGGAGAAATCCGCGTGGACCACAGATCAGCGAGGGTCAATTCGACCTCGCTCATTCCTGGAAGCACTGGCGGGGTGGCGTCGATGGCTGAGCCGGGCAGAGTTTGGTCGTTGTCGGCGTATCCGGCGTTCCAAAGCGCCTGGCGACGAGATAACCCGAAACAGTCGAATGCTCCAGCCGTGGCCAGGGCTTCGGCCTGCGCCACTGTGAGCCCGGCCCGGCGTACCACGTCGTTGATGTCGGTGAACCTTGCTTCCTGGCGTTGCAGGACAATCCGCTTGGCCAACTCGCGGCCGATGCCTTGCACCTCAGTGAGTCCCAACCTGACTGCGAAGTTGCCATCACGACGATGTTCGAGCGTTCGATCAGGAGCCGACCGTACGAAAGGCCCTACCTCGAGTTGAACGCGCTGCAAGCAGCTGTCAAGGCCAGTTGCGCCGCAGCGACCGGGTTCGATCGATTCCAGGTCGGCATCGACCTCTGACTGCATGATGTCAGGACGCAAAATCGCTACGCTGTGCCGACGCGCATCAGCGACCAATGACTGAGGTGAGTAGAAGCCCATCGGCTGTGCTCTCAACAACCCGGCCAGAAACGCTCCTGGATAGTGCAGCTTGAGCCAGGAGGAGGCGTAGACCAGTAGCGCGAAGCTGATCGCATGGCTCTCGGCGAACCCGAAGTTGGCAAAGGCCTGGATACGGCTGTAGATGTCGTCAGCCAGCGCACCAGTAATCCCGTTGGACGCCATCCCCGCGTAGAGCTTGTTCTTGAGCCGTTCGATCTTCTCCACGCCTCGCTTGGACCCCATGGCGCGACGGAGCAGATCGGCATCATCGCCGGTGCAGCCACCGACCGCCATCGCGATCTGCATCAGCTGCTCCTGGAACAACGGCACTCCCTTGGTCCGCTCCAGCACAGGCTCCAACGCCGGATGCAGGTAGGTCACCTCTTCCCGGCCGGTCGCCCGTCGAATGTAGGGATGCACAGCGCCACCCTGGATCGGTCCGGGGCGGATCAGCGCTACCTCGATCACCAGGTCATAGAACCGGCGAGGCAGCAGTCGCGGGAGGGTCCCGACTTGAGCTCGGCTCTCGACCTGGAAGACGCCAATCGAGTCGGCACGACACAACATGTCGTAGACCCCGGCTTCCTCTTTGGGCATGGTGTTGAGCGTCCAGCGTTCCCCCACCCTTAGCGCTACCAGGTCGAAGGTGTATTGGATGGCGGCCAGGATCCCCAGACCGAGGAAGTCGAACTTCACTAGTCCCATCCACGCACAGCTGTCTTTGTCCCACTGCAGCACGGTTCGGTTGTCCATGCGGCCTCGCTCGATCGGGCACACCTCCCCTACCGGACGCTCGGTCAACACCATGCCGCCGGAGTGAATGCCAAGGTGGCGTGGCGCCTTCAGCAGCTGCTCAGCCAGGTCCACAACCTGATCAGGAATCTGGTGGTCCAGCACGACGGCGGTCGTTGTGCTCCCGCGATCCTCTGCCGTCTCACTGATCGGAAGCGTCCCCCAGGAGTCGATCTGCTTTGACCAGGCATCTTGCTGACCGGTGGAGTAGCCGAGCGCCTTCGCCATATCACGAACCGCCGACCTCGGCCGATAGCTGATCACATTGGCCACCTGGGCGGCGTTGTGGCGACCGTAGCGGCGGTACACCTCCTGGATCACCTCCTCGCGCCGGTCGGAGTCGAAGTCGACGTCGATATCCGGCTCTTCATCTCGAGTGGCCGAGAGGAAACGTTCGAAGGGCAGCTTGAACGCAATGGGGTCGACCGCGGTGATCCCGAGCACGTAGCAAACAACCGAATTGGCCGCCGACCCCCTGCCCTGGCAGAGAATCCCTTTGTCACGCGCGAACTTCACCATGCCGTGCACGATCAAGAAGTAGCCGGGGAAGTCCTTGTCCTCGATCACTGCCAGCTCTTTACGCAACCGCTCCTCAGCCTCCTCGCGGATGTGCGCATAGCGCTTGTCTGCACCTTGGCGGGTCAGTTCACGTAACCAGCTGATGGGGGATTCTCCAGCTGGCACATTCAGTTTGGGGAGCCGCGGCTTAGCCAGCCGCAGATTGAAGGCGCATTGGTTGGCGATCTCGACAGTCCGCTCCACGACACCGGGATAACGCGCGAAAATTTGCGCCATCTCCGCCCCTGAACGCAGATGGGCACCGGGTCCGGACAGCCAGCCGTCCATGTCCGACAGGCTTCTGCGGGCACGTACGGCAGCCAGGGCGGCTGCCAGACGACCGCCGTCAGGTGTGGCGAAGTGCACGTTGTTGGTGGCCACGACCGGCAACTTGTGATCATGGGCCAAGCCGAGGAGGGCGTCATTGAGATCGGAGTCGGTCGGCAGCCCATGATCGATCAGCTCGATCACAACATGATCATGGCCGAACAGGGTCGTCAGCCGGTCCAGCTCCGCCATTGCCGCTGCCCGACCGGAGGTGATCAGCGCCTGCCGTACGGCTCCTTTGCGACAGCCGGTCAAGATCATCCAGTTGCCGTCTGACTGCGCGGCCAGCTCCTCCTCCAGATAGCTGGGACGACCTTTCTCATCGCCTCTCAATTGGGCTTCGGTGATAGCCCCGGCGAGCCGGTGATATCCCTCGACACCTTGAGCGAGCACGAGGAGATGCCGGCCTTCGGGGTCGGCTACTCCGTTCTGGGGCGTAGTGAGTCCAAGCGACAGCTCGGCACCGTAGATGGTGCGCAAGTCGTACGCGAGTGCCGCCTCTGCGAAGCGAGAAGCCGCGTAGAACCCGTCATGATCGGTAATCGCCAGCGCATCCAGTCCCAGTCGTACGCCCTCCTCGATCAGTTCCTCGGGATCGCTCACCCCGTCCAGGAAGCTGAAGTTGCTGTGACAGTGCAGCTCCGCGTACGGCACCACCGGTCCGGTAGGACGCTTGACCCGCTGCTCATCAGCTTCGTAGGCGGGTCGTTTGTGCGAATAGCCCGGAGCGCTGTCGCCCTCGGGATTGTCCGCGGAGTTGTCTGGCATAGACCGCCCGGACATCCGACGTTCCAGCTCCCGCCAAGAGATCGGCGGATTATTCCAGCCCATTTATTGGTCCTTCTGCTCGCGCTCAGAGCCGTTGCAAACCCAGATCGCGCGCCGATGGATGGAGGAGGAGCGAGCGGACACGCTTTTCGTCTGCGAGCGACGACGACACCATCGGGTTTCGAGCGCGATCTGCAGCGAGCGGAGCGAGCAATTCAACTCAGTCATAGCGGGCTTCCGTCCACCACTGGTCGTTCTCCACGACCAGCAACCAGGCACTGCCATCGATGCCGGTGACCTGGAACCTCGCAACCTGGCGCGCCTGGGCAGGGTCCCACCACAGCTCGTCAATGGGCCAAGGACCTGCCCAGGCATCGACCGGCATCAGCTCGGACTCATCGCCGATGCTGACAAACGCGGGTGCAGCAGTCATCAGCCCGCGACTCGTGACGCTCACCGGCTTGCGGTCCTCGCTCAGCACGACCGACGGCATGGGAGCGGGGAAGACTCGGGCCGGGGCGGGCGGTGGGATGGCGCCTGGCCACGGCAGCCGCGGATTGCGCTGTGTTGGCCGTCGCTCGCCCCAAGGGCTGAGCACCTGACGATCGTGCGGACTGCGTCCCCCTTGCAGCGAAGGTGCCAATACCTCCTCAGGACCGAGCATGCCCTGCAGTCGGGCGATCCCCCGTTCGACATGCTCGTTCAGCGCACTCCCCCACAGGCCCTCACCATGATCAGCAAGTGATTCGACCGATTCAGGAAGCAGCCGCAACTCACACACCGGCTCCGGGGCGGGATCACCTTGCAGCTGCCAATAGATCCGATCAATCAGGTCGCTGGCCGCGAACCAGCGCGAGTGGGCCCAGACCCGAGATCCGGTCCAGCCACCCTCAGTTACCACCTCAATGCGAACTTGGGTGCAGACCAGGCCGTGGTAGGCAAGCTCAGCAACCAGTCTCTCGGCGGTCTGCCGAGCGCTGAACACGATCGGTTCGACCGTCTCCAGCGCAGGCGTGAAAGACACTTGCTGATTCATATCGAGAGGCGGCCGGCGGGAGACGACCGGTTGCTTGTCCAGCCCGCGCGCTAGTCGATGGAGTAACGCGCCTTCCCGGCCGAAGCGTGTGAGCACATCGCGGGTGGCCAATGAGGCGAAGTCTCCGAGGCTGCGGATGCCCAGGCGGCGCAGCAGAGTGACCAGTTCGGCATTCTCCAAGACACCGATCGGCAAGACTGCGAGGAACGCCGCCGAGCCGCCCGGGGCGATGATCCAGCAATCCTGAGGTGCGGCCCGACGCGCTGCATGCTCGGCGGCAAAGATGTCGTCGGCGATCCCAATTCGGAAATCCCAAACCCCGGCGCTGACCAGATGCTCAGCCACTACGGCCGCAGCTTCTTTTTCACCGCCGTAAAAGCGGCTGGGCACACGAAGAGCACACAGTCCGGGTCGCACCGGTGCCACGCCCGCCGAGATCTCCTCCATCGCCGACAGCACATCCTCGAAGGTTCGGATCTCGCTAGCGGGGTTCCGCTCCAGAACGGTCAGCTCGGGGCAGCGCGCCGACGCGTCACGACGTCGCATACCACGTCGGACACCCTCGACCCTGGCCATGGTTGAGCAGGCGAACACTTCACCGTGGTCGAAGACGGCAAGCGGTAGCTGCAAACTCAAGCCCAGTGGGGCTGCCGCTGCAACCACTGGCCAGTCAGGGCACCACACGAGCAGTTGCCTCGCGGTGTCACTCGCGTCGTTTCTCCGCACACGGTCATGAAAATCGGCCGAATGACGTGGGATCGCGTTCATTCGCGGCCCTGTGCGGAGAAACGCTTACGACGAGGGACGTGAGCACTCATCACTCAGCTCATCCCGCCTGAGCCACGGCGAGCGGTACCACCGTGTGATCGCGCTCGGCGACTTGTTGATCGGGGCCCGGCAGCCAAAGCGGCACACGGCGTACCGGCCCTCCCTGGCGAACCGAGACCACCACTTGACGAGCCGTGAGTCGCCCATGCCCGCGTCCCAGCCCGAGCCAGGAGGATTCGGTGATGGCCAGAGTCGCGTCGGACCTTGGCCAATCCCCCCAGCACACCAAGGCCGCATCCTTTGTCCGGAGCCTCGACTTCAGCCGTTCGGCCTGCTGAGCGCTGACCGGCACAGGAGGCTTCACAATCACAACGGTGGCCACATCGAGCAGACCAGCCGTCACGCTCAACCAAAGCTCGCCGGGACGCGGCACCACCACAGTCCGCTCGAGATCGATTCCGAACCCTGCTGCTGCCTCCAGCCCGAGATCGGAAGCTCCCACAATGGCGACCCACTCACCCGCCTGTGATGCACCCGCCACCAATGCCATCGCCAGGCTCGGACTGTCCACCGCGTACGCCTCACCAGTCCTGAGCTGAATGACTCCCGACAGGCCTGGTAACGACTCCAAGGTCCGCGAAATCGCTGATCCCTGCATCCGCTGGACACGTTGCTGCAGCTCGTGGAGACGGCTGGAAGTGGCTTGCGGTGACACTCCTCTATAATCGAACATGTATTCGAGAATAGTCAAGACGACTGACACGCTGCCTTGCGCTATCCCGCTGCCTTGATCGAACCCGCCATAATCCCAATGACAGCGTTCATCGGGTTTGTGCACTCGTGGGCCAGGAGCGGAGGTGCGGCAATGTCTGCGGTGATTGTCCTCAACACCGACAACACGGCCCTGCACACGGTCTCAGTCCAACACGCGATTCGGATGTTGGTCCGCGAGGTCGCCATCGTCGAGGAAGCCCGCGACGGACATCGCATCGGTCCATATCCATGGCCTCTGGTCTTGCGCCTGATCCGCTACGTCAAGACAACCTTCCTGTACGCCCGAACGCCCGCCTGGTCCAAGCGTGGAGTGCTCCGGCGTGATCATCACCGCTGCGCCTACTGCGAGGGCGTCGCAGACACTGTTGATCATCTGGTACCTCAGTCCCGCGGCGGATCCAACAGCTGGCAGAACACCGTAGCCGCCTGCACCCGCTGCAACAATCGCAAAGCCAACCGGACCCCCAGAGAATCGGGGATGACTCTCGCCTGGAAACCCAGCGTCCCGACCTGGCGTGAGGCCTACCATCGTCGGAACTGATCAGCGCCTGCTGATCATCTCCAGTTGATCAATGCGTGCTCACACCCGGGCGGCGTGCCGCGTCTGGACCACCTCGGACGTGCTCTGCAGTGCCTCGATCGCCTGGTCGTAGGAGCGTTGAGCCACTCCGGCGAACAGACAATCGACCAACGCGAACTGCGCAATGCGGCTTGACATAACACCGGCGCTGAAGGTGGTCTCCCGCGCAACAGTAGTCAGCACCAACTCGCTTACCGCAGCAATCGGCGACATCTCGTAGTTCGTCACCGAGATCGTGGTGGCTCCCCGGCGCTGCGCGACACGAAGCGCGTCGATGGTGTCGATGGTGGTACCGGTGTGGGAGATCCCGATCGCCACGTCACCCGGGCTCAAGAGTCCGGCTGAGGCTACCGCCAGATGCCCCTCCGACCACACAAACGAGACCAAGCCGATCCGATGCAGCTTCTGGTGCAGGTGCTCGCCGACGAGAGCACTGGCGCCGACACCGTAGATGTCGACACGTTGCGCCATTGTGAAGGCATCAATCGCTGCCTGCAGGACCTCCACGTCCAATGCCGCCGCGGTGTCGGTGACAGCACGCGCAGCCGCATACGTGATCTTGGCAACAACGTCGGCCAGAGTGTCGGTCGCAGCAATGTCGCTAGTCACGGGTGCCCCAGCACGATGATCAGCTTCCTCGAACTGTGCGGCGCGCGCCAATGCGATGCGCAGCTGGGGATACCCGGCAAGGCCGAGAGCCCGACAAAACCGAAGCACTGTGGTCTCCGAAGTCTGGCACTTCCGAGCGACTGCGGTGATCGAGCTCTCGGAGATGCCAGCCGGGTCAGCCAGCACAGCCTGCGCCACCCGCTGCTCAGCTGGTCGAAGGTTAGGCAGTACTCCGCGTACCCTGATGAGCACCGATACAGGCCGGTGCGAGTCAGAGCGAGCAGTCCCCCGAGGT
>Ga0307294_10000349_pt1 | contig 11415 bp, 22 predicted proteins | sample ER_DNA_151_FD_194468 | JGI IMG/M metagenome (GOLD analysis project Ga0307294, IMG submission 194468) | Bulk soil microbial communities from the East River watershed near Crested Butte, Colorado, United States - ER_DNA_151 | ecosystem: Environmental > Terrestrial > Soil > Floodplain | place... | reverse complement strand
ATGGTCTGGAATAGCCAGACCCAGCAGCGGGAGCCGCAGTCGACCTTCTGGCGCGTGTCGTGGTGGATGGATGAGTTCCCCGGCCCGCAGCAGCTGGTGTTCAAGGGCGACAAGGTGTTCGTGATGGGCGAGCTGACCCAAGAGAAAAAGAAAGCCGGCCAGGAAGGTCCAAGCCACACCCGGATCTACCCGTACACGGTGACGGTCATCCGCCGCGGCAAAGAGGGCAAGGCGTTCCTCTCCACCGGTGGCCAGCCGGCACAGCAGCAGCCAGCCGCGCAGCAGGGCTCTGACCCGTGGGCTGCCAAGGGCGACGAGCCTCCGTTCTGATGAATGCGAACGCGGTGGCGCTGTCCCAGGCATTGAAGGACTGGCAGCATGAGAAAAGAATCCGGCGCGGCACCGCAGCCCGGTCTACTCTGATCGAGCCGATGGACGAGCACACCCGGAATGAGGTGCTCGCCGAACTAGCCGGCGACGCTCCGCCCGTGATCGTCCCGGTCCTGAAGAAGCGGCGCGGGCGTGGCTAGGGTCAACACCTACACCGGGATGCTGGACGCTCACGCCTGGTGCGAAGACTGCCGCTTTGAGCAGGACGAGCGCAACGCGGTGGGGCTGGCGGCACAGCATGCCGACCGGCACCCAGACCACGAGGTGCACGCCGAGCAGACCATCGGGGTCACCTACAACCGGAAGAAGGACAAGTGAAGCTGACCCAATCGCTGACGCCTGAGGAGGCGGTCGTAGCTACGTTCGCTCGGGTTGAGGTGGTCGACGAAGACGGCGAGCTGTCCGCCCAGCTGCCGGTCGAGGCGGAGCAGGCGCTGGTCGCGTACATCAAGAATCGAATCGGGCTGACGGTGCTAGCCAACAATCAGGTCGCCCGTGAGCGAATCTCCCGGTCGATGGCGTCGCTGCTGAACCCGCTGGGCCACATCAACGCACTGGAGCCGAATCCAGCAGACAACGAAGGGCCGGACCGCGACTATGGGTGACAAGAGCAAGATCGACTGGACCGACGCCACGTGGAATCCGGTGACCGGGTGCACGCACGTCTCACCGGGCTGTGACCACTGCTACGCTGCCTCGCTGGCGTCTGGGCGGTTGAAGGAGGTGCCCGCCTACAAGGGGCTGGCCGTCGACGGCAGGTTCACCGGGGAGGTGAGGCTGCTGCCCGCCCGCCTCGATCAGCCGCTGAGCTGGACCAGGCCGCGCCGGATCTTCGTCAACTCGATGTCCGACCTGTTCCACTCGGACATCCCGAAGGAGTACCTGGCACGGGTCTTCGCGGTGATGGCGGCGGCCAAGCAACACCAGTTCCAGATCCTCACCAAACGGGCGGGCGTGATGCGGTACCTGCTGAACAGTGAGGAGTTCGCGTGCCTCGTGCTTGGCGAGTGGGAGAAGCTGCGCGTGAAGGACCACGGCAACTTCCCGCTGACCCCTGACGGCAAGAGGGTGCTGGTGCCGAACGTGTGGTTGGGCGTGTCCGCCGAGTCGCAGAAGTGGGCTGAGCTGCGCATCCCCGCGCTCGTGCAGACGCCGGCGGCGGTCAAGTTCGTCTCGGCTGAGCCGCTGCTAGGTCCGATCGACCTGTTCGGCAACGTCGAGGAGCCCGGTCCCGCGGTCACCCGCGAGGGCGTCATGAACCTGGTCGACTACGGGACAGGGATCGAGTGGGACGTCGACGACCAGCTCGGCATCGACTGGGTGATCGTGGGCGGCGAGTCCGGACATGAGGCTCGCCCGATGCACCCCGACTGGGCGCGCTCGATCCGTGACCAGTGCGTCAAGTGGGGTGTCGCCTTCCACTTCAAGCAATGGGGTGAGTGGAAGCCGGTGTCCGGCCCCGATCACGTCGGGGCCTGGCCAGAACGGGTGGACTACTGGGGCGACGGCACCGTGTCTGGGCGGGTCGGGAAGAAAGCGGCGGGCCGCAACCTGGACGGTCGGACCTGGGATGAATGGCCCGAGCAGGACGCGTATACGACAGACTCTTGACACCCGTGTGTCAAGAGATAGGCTTTTAATAACACCTGGCAAAGGGAGAACCGATGAAGAAATTGGCAGTCAACGATTCCATTGAGGCGAAGATCCGCAGGGCGTTCTCGAACGTGCACCACTGCACCTACTGCGGCGAGCCGGTGGTCCCGGAGGGTCGGCGCTGGATTCAGGACACGAGCCACAAGCTGGGCGCTCGCTGGGCGCCGATGTGTACGCCGTGCTGGGCAGCCACCTCGCCGGACGCCAAGCTGGAGGCGTTCCAGCTCGCCTCCGACACATACGGCTGGGAGTGGCCGGAGGTGCGCCGTGCGCTCGCTGCGGCGATTGCCGATGAGATCGTCCTCCAGCTGCAGGCGCTCCGTCTGGACCTGCAAGAGCAGGGCAAACTGTTCGAGATCCGGCCCGTCCCAGCCACGGTGCCGCCGGGCACCTACTTCACTGAGGACGGCGACACGGGCAGGATCCCGCGGATCACCGACGAGATGATCCAGGCGCTGCCGGTGGCTCACTCGCCGATCATTGCTGCCCGGACCCGCCCGCCGGCCCTTCCGCGCCGGTCGAAGGATCTGCTGCCGTGATCGTCGCGCGCTACCCAGGCGAGTGCCCGGAGTGCGGTGAAGACATCGAGCCCGGCGACATGATCGAGAGCGACTCCTCCGGCGACGACTGGCGGCACGTCGAGTGCCCCTCGATCACACCGCTGGAGAAGGCGGTCGCCAACACCTGCCCGAAGTGCTACCAGGTCCGCGCAGCTAACGGGACGTGTGGTTGCGAATGATCACCGAGGAACGACTCGCCGAGATTGAGCGGCTCCGCAGCAGAACCGGGAAGGTGTCAGACAGGGCTGTCCAAGAGCTGCTCGCCGAGGTGCGCCGACTTAAAAACTGGCAGCTAGGTATTCGCCAGCTATTCGCCGGCGGACCCGACACCCCCTGCCGCACGACCCACCGCGACCCGGTGTGGGGGATCACCAGCGGCGAGGAGTGTGTCGAGATCCCAATGGAGGATCTGCGCGAGGCGCTCGGCGAGGATGAGGCATGATCATCCCCAACTCGGTCCGCTCTGGCGTGCCCTGTGTGTCGCCGAACTCGCTGCGCATCTACGGCGGTTTGGGCTTCGACTGGCCGGAGGTTGAGCCGCGAGGCTGCCCCCGCCAGTACTACGCCCGCTACGGCGAGCAGCGGGTCAAGCGCGAAGACAACGAATGGCTGCGCTACGGGCGGGTGATGCACCGCGCGATCGAGCACATGGAGAAGCACGACTGCGGCCCCGAGGAGGCGCTGGAGGCGGTCTGGGACATCGGGCTGTCCGACACCCGCTACGCCGAGGCTCTGAAGGACCTGAGGGCCTACATCAGCCGCGAAGCCAGCCCGCTCGACCGCTATGGCACCTGGGCCACCGAGGTCCACCTGGAGACCGAGCTGTACGTCGACGAGGAGTTCGGCCCGACGAACATCCAGGGCATCATCGACCGGATCTCCATCGACGATGACACGCCTGACGTGGTCCATCTGGGCGACTGGAAATCGGGCTTCTGGTACCCGAGCGTGCAGGACGTCAAGGAGTCCGCGCAGCTGAAGACGTACGTGTGGCTGATCATGCAGCTGTGGGAGACGCTGGGGTTCCCGCGGAAGCCGCGGCGTGTCGTCGTGCACCTCGACCTGATCAAGTGGCGCGAGCTGCCGGAGGTGGTGTTCACCGACGACGAGATGGAAGCCTGGTACGCCTACACGGTGGCGGTGTGTCGCACCATCTGGCGCGACGAGGACCATAAGCCGCGGATCAACCCAGGCTGCGCTCAGTGCCCCGTCCGGGACGACTGCCCGGCCTTCCAAGGCATCCCAGATTTCGCGCTGGAGCTGCTGAATGTGAAGCCTGACGACCGGGACGACCTGGTGGGGTGGCGCGACAAGGCGGCCACCGTCCGCACCCTGCTGGACAAGGCGGTCAAGGAGATCGACGAGCGGTTCCGCGCCGACGCAATGAGCGAGGGAGAGATCAAAGCCGGTGGCTACAAGTGGCTCCGCGAGACCCAGTGGGCGAATCGCATCGACTTGCGCAAGCTCCACGAATTGATCGGTGTACGGCTCTACGATGAGGCAACCATCACCAAGACCCGGCTGCAGGCCCTGCAAGCTGAATACCGGGAACTTGACCTGATGTCTTGCCTCGGTCGTGAGCCGATTGGCACCCACGTCACACGTACGAAGGAGTAACGGTGGACTCTTTGTTCGGGGAGGACCGCATCGACGGCCTGATGAACCTGCTGCACTCGATCCAATGGGTCGAGAAGGGAAAGGTCGTCAGATGGCCGGCGGATCCAGTGCGCGATCGCGTGATGATCGAGCAGCTGGAGCGGAAACACCCTGAGCTGGACCTCCGTGCAGAGATTGAAAAGTGGGCAGCGTGGATGCTCGACCACGACCAGAAAAAGGAGGTGAGACCCCGTGCCCGACTCACAACCTGGTGCAGTTACGACCAGCGATACGGATCTGGATCCGCGGGAAACCCGAAAGGCAACGGACCCAGTCCGGTTCGACGCAGCCAAGGCGGTGGGAGCCGCTCGGGCTCGACTGTCGGAGGTGCGCCGATCGGACCCGGAGCGATTCGAGTCGCCGGAAGAATCAGCTGGTAAGGAGCGCGCCCGGCTGCAACGTGAGCTGATCGCCCACGGGGTGCCGCGACGCTACGCTGAGGCGACCTGGGACGAGGCTCCCGACTATCCGGAGCTGCGCGAGTGGCGGGTCCCGATCATCCTGCGAGCCAAGCTCCACGCTGGTCGCGGGTTGATGCTGTTTGGACCGGTCGGTACCGGCAAGTCCTCCGTCGCTGCCCTGCTTTGCGGTGAAGTGGTGAAGCTCGGTCTCAGCGTCGCCTGGGAGTACACGCAATCCCTGCTTGATTCGCTGTACGAGGGCGCTGCTGGCACCGTGTCCCGGCTGAAATCGCCCAGCCTCCTCGTGCTCGACGACTTCGGTGTGTCACAGATGGGTGCGTACCACATCAAGGAGCTGGAGAAGATCGTGGAGGCGCGCTACCGCGCCCGCCGCTCCACCGTGGTCACTGGGAACCTGGATCCGGCGGCGCTGTCCGGAGATGAGAAGCTGCAGCGCATCGTCGACCGGTGGAAGCAGGCGAACACTCCTCTCTACATGCCGGGCCAGTCCCGTCGGAAGCCGGAAGATGGCTGACCCGTTCAATGGGTTCGAGCCGCCGTGCCGGCAGACAGATCCGGAGGTTTTCTTCCCGGAGGGGCCGGGTCCACAGCGGGCGATCCTCGCCGTCGAGGCGCAGAAGATCTGCTGGCGGGGTTGCCCGCTGTGGGCTCGGGAGATCTGCAAGAGCATGCGTAAGCCAACCGATGACGGCGTGTGGGGTGGCGAGTTCTTCCCTCCGCGCAAGCACAGTAAGAAGGCGGAGGAGCAGCGGGTTGGCCAAGAAACGGCGGCGTGACGACGGGCCATGGGCACGCGAAGCAGCAGAGATCTACGGGACATCGTGTCTGGCCTGCGGTCACCACGGCTACGTCGAGTTCGACCACATCATTCCGCGATCGCAAGGTGGGCCGAGCGACGTACGGAACGCGGCCCCGCTGTGTGGCCAGTTCTGCCCGTTCTGTCGGCAGCAGTCCTCCACGCCATGTCACTTGAGGAAGACCGCCGGCGATCTGAAGTACGCGCCCGAGTGGCTGACGTTCGACCAGCTGGAGTTCCTGGAGGCGATGGGCTGGGTTGACTTCGACATCCACGGCGAGCCGACCGGGCGTGGCTTCAAACATTTCGAGAGGATGAGCTTTCCCGCCATCAGGGCGGGGCAACAAGGAAGGGTGGCAGATCCATGGCAGTAACAACAGACGAGGACGTCGTCGCGAGCAACGGCAGCCTGGCCGACGCGGCAGCGTCCGCATCGAACGACGTGCCGGAGTTCGACCAGCGCGGCCCAGCGGAGGCGCTGGACGTCCCCGAGGGCACGATCTACAACTTCGTCGGCGTCAAGTTCCACCAGAACGCCGAGCCGGCCAGCTTGGGTGAGCAGGTGAAGTTCGTCGTGGAGGGCGTCGTGGTCGGCAAGTCGACCGAGCTGATGGCCGACGGGCACGAGCGCGACTCGCTCAAGATCAAGGTGGAGCACGTAAACCCGGCATGACCACGTCGGCTGCGGAGCTGCTGGTCGACTTCATCGACGACCTGACCCCGACCGTTTGCCCGGTCGACCAGGCGGAGATGATGGCCGGCCAGCTGGTGTGCATGAGCTGCTGGGTGAAGATCCCGGAGGTGTTGCGCCGCGACGTCCTCACCGCATACCGGTCGCTGAAGCTCAGCATCGGCGACCCCGACAAGCACGCCGAATGGCAGCGCGCCCGGGATGCTGCGCTCGCCACCCTCAATGGGTGACGTGCTCCTGGCGATCGCTATGGTGCTCGCCTCCACCTCGATCACCGTCGTCGGCATGTACTACGGGGTCTGGAGGCGCCTCGGCAACCGACCGATCGAGGCGCCGAAGGACAGTCGCAGCTGGCCGGCGGAGATGAGCATCCAGGACATCGTCCTCGAAGCCGAGCTAGACGGGAAGGAGCAGTGGGATAGTGACCAGCGATGGAACCGAATGGAGCAACGAACCCGGGGCGCTCTGCCCTGACTGCAAACAGAGCAAACATCACGCGTGCGTCGGTGAGGCCTGGGATGAGGAGAACGACAAGGTGACCTTCTGCAGCTGCTGGGCACGAGGCCATCACCCGGAGCCAACCCTTGACACGGGTGCGGCGACCTGAGAAAATGATCTTGTAAGAACACCTGGCGAAGGAGATTGAATGCTTGCGACCTGTTCGTATTTTGAGTTCCGCCGTGAGATGGGGTGGCCCGTCCGCACCTCGCTGTCGTTGCCCCGTTTCAAGATCGACTACGACCTGCCCGGATGGTCGAAGATCGAGAGTCTGACCCCGCGGTACCAGTATCTGAAGGACCCGCAGGCGTCGTACACAGAGAAGTACCTGGCCCAGCTCGACCGCTCGTCGGACCCCGTCATGCTGGAGACCCGGTTTCGGCAGCTGCGCACCACCGCCGGCATCGGCGACGACGTGCCGCTGGTCATCCTGTGCTTCGAGCGCAAGCCTGGCGAATGGTGCCACCGCCGCCTGTGGGCCGACTGGTGGTTCCGCAGGACCGGCGAGCACGTGCCCGAGCTGGGCGCCCTCCAGTTCCTCTCGCAGCTTTCAGAAGAGGGTTACGCCGATCCGACGGAGGTGAAGGCCGAACCCATGTTTTGACCGGTACGATCCCGGTCAAAGCTCGGATCACGAGGCGTGCTAGCCCGTATTGCCTCGTCCGAGAGCCGGCAGTGAAATTACGGGCACGTGGTCGGCGCCCGCGGTGATAGCTCAACCAGCTGGACGATCTAGGTGCGAATCCTGGTCACCGCTCGAAAGGAGGCAGAGATGGGTATCACCTGGCCCCCCGAACCGATGGCTTACGAACAACAGATGAGTCTGCTGCGCGTGCTGTCTGAGATCACCGGCGAACTTGCCCGGCAGGACGCCAAGTGGGGTGAGCAGAACCACGAGGACGGCACTGGTGCCAACACGGTATTCCTGTTCCCGGAGCGCGTGGAAGCCAAGGACTTCGCTGCGAGATGCCGGGAGATGTGCGACAACGCGCATCGCGCCGGCTCAGGGACTTGGATGCACATCCTGATGGAGGAAGTATTCGAGGCGCTGGCTGAAGGCGCCCCATCGAGGCTGCGTGCTGAGCTGGTGCAGGTCGCAGCGGTCGCCGTCCAGTGGATCGAGGCGATCGACCGGAGGGACGAGCCCGCGTATTCAGCTCGCGAGCACATCTCCGAGCCGGCTTCGGGCATCATCTGCGAGGGCACGTACCTGGATGACGTGCACTGATGTTCGAGGGCGTCATCACTCAGCAGATGCGTGCCTACTTGGTCGAGATGGTCGATCAGTGGGGCGTCAAGAAGCTGTACAACGGGTGCGCCGGCAACTTCACCGTGGCCCGCTCGCTGCCCGGCATTGAGCACTACGGCAACGACGTCACCATCTACAGCTCGGCGATCGGCTGGTGGGCGTCCGGCCAACCTGTCCCGATCACCCTGAAACCCGAATCGGAGGAGGAGCTGGGGTGGCTGCAAGGATCTTTATCGGACCCCGCCTCGTGCGTGGCGACGATCCTTCTTGGGACCGACTTCCTGGATTCCGTTGGACGGAGGCATCGATTTCACGAGCGGAAGGTGAAGGCGTACCGGACCCAGTGGGCGAAGCTCCACGAGAAGACCCGGGCGAAGCTGACCTCGCCGGCCCTCTCATTAGCGGGGTACGCCTGTCAGGACGTCCTCGACTGGATCTCTAAGATCCCCAAGTCCGCCCCGTTCGTGTCCTTCCCCCCGTTCTACGGCGGCGGCTATGAGCTGATGTGGGCGCCGCTGGAACGACACTTCGACTGGCCCGCCCCGAGCTACACGGTGATGGGTGAGAAGGAGAAGGACCAGCTGATCGAGCGCGTGATGGACCGGAAGCACTGGTTCCTGGGTTTGCGCGAGCGACCGGAGCACCTCCGCGACTACCTGAGGGGCGAGGTCCAGACGACCGCCCACGGGCTCCCTGTGTACCTGTACGCCTCCAGTGGCCCCACCCGGGTGGTTGTGCCCAAGGAAACCCTGGCGCCCGTGCTGACGCCCCGCCTAGGCCCGCAGGATGAGCTTTCCGGAGACGAGCGGGTAGGTCTGCTGGAGCTGACCGCCGATCAGCTGTCGTGGCTGCGCGTCCAGTACCTCGATCCGCGCATCAAAACGGCCAACCCTGCCAGCGCCTACGCGGTCACCCTGGACGGCAAGATCGCCGGCTGTCTGGCGTTCAAGAGCCACGACGGCAGGTTCGGTGGCCCTTGGGCGTACATGCTCTCCGACTTCCCGGTGGCGCCGACCGTATACAAACGCCTCGCCGCCCTGATCGTGATGTGCGCACAGTCCGAGGAGGTGCGGCTGCTGCTGTGCCGGTCACTGTCGCGGGACATAAGATACCTAGCCACGACGGCTTTCACCGACAACCAGGTGTCCATGAAGTACCGGACTGGCGGCTTGCGGATCGGTGAGCGGCGCCCCGGCAAGGATGGCCACAAGTACGCGATCAGCTACACCGGCGAAACCGGGCGCCGGCCAATCCAAAACGTATACGCTGACTGGTACGCGAAACATGGAGGTGTGCGGTGATCGACGTTGTGAAGCTCAACGGGCAACATGTGCCGTTCACGGATTCCGCCGGCAACCCGATCAGCGTGCCCGGTGAGAGGAAGCTGGCCGCCGACCAGCCAATCCAGTGCCGGAAGTGCCTATTGGCGTGGCCCTGTGAGACCAGGCAGCTGCTGGACGTCATCGAGCGACTCCAGCAGACCAGCGAGCCGGAGGAGCCGAGGAAGCCGATCGGGCCTAACCCCGACATGGTGTTCACCGTTGCTCAGATCGAAGGCGGCAAGCCGATCAGCGAGGTCGACTGGTCCGAGCTGCGGGACTATCTGATGTCCGAGATCGGCATCGAGCTGGACCGGAAGGGCCTGGAGCTGAGCCTGTCGTCGTACGTGATCTGGCCGTCGGTTGCGGAGCAGATGTCATGAGCGACTGCCCGGACTGCACCCCGGAGGAGGACCACCCGGATCTGCATGCCGAGGACTGCCCTCGGGTCGACACGTGCGGCCAGCTCGGTCCGCCGTACCTGCCGCCACCGTTCCATCCCTGGCCTGATCGCCCCACGATGGGATCGACAACCTGGCTGATCGAACACGCCCGCGAGGTGCACGGCGTCGAGAACTTCGAGGTGCGGGCATGAGGGGCAAGCGGAAGCAGCAGAAGATGGCCGCGCTGGGGTTTCGCAGGTCTCGACCGATCCAGGTGGCACACATCTGGCTCGGAGGGCGCCGGTGGCTATACGGCTTTCTCATCAACCGCAAGGTCGTCTGGCAGAGGGTGAAGCTGTGAAGGTCTGGCACGAGCAGGTAGACCCGCGCGAGCTGATCCCGGCTGAGGTGAACGCCCACTTCATGCCGAAGGGCAAGTACGAGCTGCTGGTGAAGACGATCCGCGAAACGGGTGTGCTGGAGCAGTGGCCGTTCGTCTGGAAGGGTGCGGACGGCAAGCTCCACATCATCTCTGGCCACAACCGGACCCGCGCCGCGATCGACGCCGAGGTGTTCGAGGTCGACGTTACGGTCACTGATGAGGGCTTGTCCCCGGATGAGCTGCGCAGCAAGCAGCTGGCGCACAATGCGATCTTCGGCGAGGACGATCCGACGGTGCTGCGCCACATGTACGAGTCGATCGAGGACATTGAGCTGCGGAAGGCCACCGGCTTGGACGACGAGTTGCTGCACCTGTTTAGGGACGTGACCACCGCCGGTCTGTCGGAGGCGAACCTGGATTTCATGACCGTGGTGGTGACGTTCCTTCCGGACGAGCACGCCCGAGCTGTCGCCGCGCTCACCGATGCGGCGACCATGACGAAGGCCGACGACCGGTGGGTGGCACGCCTCGACCAGTTCGACCGGTTCTCAGCTGCGATGGAGGATGCCCGATCGAGCGCGAACGTACGCAACGCCGCGGTGGCGCTGGCGTTGCTGCTGGATGTCTGGGATGCGCACCGTGAAGACCTGTCTGGGTCGTACCTGGATGGCGATGAGTTGCGCATCCCAGACCGCACCCTGGTGCCGACGTCCACACTGGTGGGTCTCGACATGCACGCCGGCGACGCGGCTGCCACGTTGAAGGCGCTGAAGAAGGTTGTGGCTAGGGGAGAGGCACCGAACCATGCGGCTGCGCTGCGGGTGCTCGCGGATGCATACTTAGCCTCATCATGACAAACGGCACGATCCCGGGTGAGGAGTCGCTCACCCCCGACGTCCTGCCCTGGGAGCGGCAGGAAGGTGAGACCGACAACGCCTACGCTGCATTCCAGGCGTACCTGAACGATGAGAAGCGCCGAGTCAGCGACAAGGGACCGACGGCCAGAAAATGGTCGATGACGTGGCTGTGGGCCAGCCGAGCCCGCGAATACGACATCTACATGGGCCGCGTCGACCTGGAGGAGAAGGTCCGCTACCGGCGCAAGATGGAGGAGCGGCATCGACAGCTGGCGAGTGTTGCGCTGGGCAAGATGGTGTCGTGGCTGAACACGTTCGATGAGAAGAAGATCGCGGCGATGTCGGTTGCGGACGCCACCAGGCTGTTTGACATCGCCGTCCGAATCGAGCGCGGTGCGGTGGGTACCGCGAACCACGAGGATCTTCCCGACCTGGCTGGTCAGGTTGAGCAGGAGGGCAGCTTCGAGTCGCGCCTGGCCGCTGCGAAGCTCGACATTCCGCTGGACGAGCTGGCCGACCTGTTGCACGAGAGACTGGGATGACCACGCTCGCGGAACTG
>Ga0307294_10000348_pt1 | contig 11417 bp, 8 predicted proteins | sample ER_DNA_151_FD_194468 | JGI IMG/M metagenome (GOLD analysis project Ga0307294, IMG submission 194468) | Bulk soil microbial communities from the East River watershed near Crested Butte, Colorado, United States - ER_DNA_151 | ecosystem: Environmental > Terrestrial > Soil > Floodplain | place: USA... | reverse complement strand
CCGACCCGTAACCATTTAGAACACGATCCGGCACAATTCGGCCGAAATCGAAGACACGCACGCTTGATCGCTGCATACTAAGCCGGACATATGCTTCGGCGTTCGGGGGATGCAGTTATGCGGCGCAGGTATTGGCGCGCCAGCGCGTTGGCTGGTCTGTTGGGTCTGATCACAAGTGTCAGCACTGGAGTCGGCATAGCAGTCGCCCATCCGGGCGATGGTGATGAGACCGACGCCGAGCACGCCAAGCAAGATCTTGCTGGTACCTCGATCGAGAAGATCGAGAAGGACACCAAAGCCAACGCGACCAAGATCAAGAAGGAGACCGGACACACTCCCGGCCGCCGGTCCGACGAGCAGACGGTGCCCAACGCGAGAGTCTCCGCTGCCGCGGCTCAGGATCCGGGCCAGGGCGGATCCTGGAGTTCGGTGATCCCCACGGACCAAGGAAGCAAGGTCGGCGTCGTACCGATCTTCCAGGCCGTCTTGCCGAACGGCAAGGTCCTGATGTGGGACTCGGTGGGTCAAAGCGCACCAGAGCAGATGCCAACCAATAACTTCACTCGCGCCATGGTTTGGGATCCCACGACAAACACGTACAACCGTAGGGACGTCTCGGGCTACAACATCTTCTGCGCTGGATACACCCAGCTCGCAAATGGCAACGTGCTGGTGGCCGGCGGAAACAAGAATGCTGCGCTGGACGGCATCGTGCAGACCCACATTTTCAACTGGCAGAACGAGACGTGGAGCCGTGGGCCGGACATGGCGGCCGCCCGCTGGTATCCCGCAGTCCAGGCTCTGGGCAACAACGAAGCAGTGATCGTCGGCGGCGGTCAGGCAATCCCCGAGGTTTACCAGACCGATGGAAAACTTCGCCGGCTGACCAACGCCAGCGGGTACAGCGATCGGTTGTACGCCTTCTTGACTACGCGTCCGAATGGACAGGTCGAGTTGATGGGTCCCGCGACCCAGATGAACACCATCGATACCAGCGGGACCGGAGCGATTACGGCCACAAAGGCACGGGATGGCATCGCCCGCACTTATGGCGGCTTTGCCACCTACGACATAGGTAAGGTGCTGGTCGCCGGGGGCGGCGACATAACCGAAGGCGGCCAGAGCCATGTACCGACCAAGACGGCGGTCCTCGTTGGCGTCAACGGCTCCACTACCACGGTTGGCTCCACCGCCTCCATGTCAGTTGGCCGGCGGCAACACAACCTCACCATCCTGGCTGACGGTAGCGTGCTCGCAACCGGCGGAATGAGCAAGGCGACCAACGCAAACGTTGATCTTAATAATCCGGTGTTCGCCGCCGAGCGCTGGGATCCAGCGACAGGGAACTGGACAGTTTTGTCGGGCGCCAGCCGCGTCCGGCAATACCACTCCAGCGCCACGCTACTTCCCGACGGCCGGGTACTCACCGGCGGCGGCGGAGTCTGCGCTTCTTGCGTCAGCCTGGGATATCTCGAGAAGAACATCGAGTACTTCGAGCCGCCCTACCTATTCAAGAAGGACGGCAGTGGGCAGCGGGCGACCCGACCGGTGATCAACTCCGTACCGAGCACCGCTACCTATGGACAAGATTTCGACATCAGTTCAGCGCAGGCCGGATCGATTGCCAAGGTTGGGCTGGTACGCCTCGGAGCGGCCACTCACAGCCAGGACCAAGGACAGCGCTACATACCTTTGTCCTTCACCGCCTCAGGCGACACGCTTAAAGCCACCGCGCCAGCGAACTCCAACATCGCGCCTGCTGGCTACTACATGCTCTTTATCACCGATGATGCGGGTGTCCCGTCGGTGGCCAAGATGATCAAGCTGCAGCCGAAGTCGGCGGTCAAGGGCGCTTCGTCAGATTTCAACGGTGACGGCTTCTCCGATGCAGTGGTTGCCGATCCTTACGCAGATCCGGGAGGTGTATCCGACGCAGGGCAGATCACGGTGATGTACGGCAATAGCGGCACGATCGGCGGCGGGTCGGTCGACACTCTAGTGCAGGGCTCGGGCAATGTGGGCAACACCGCCTCGGCCGGAGACCGATTCGGCTCAACGGTGGCGGCCGCTGATGTTGATAACGATGGCTACACCGACCTGCTCGTCGGCACACCATACGAGGACATCTCAGGCCAGGCCGATTCGGGGCTGGCACAGGTCATCTGGGGTTCCTCAAGTGGGCTCGGCAAGGGCAAGGCCTCGACACAGCTGACCCAGGATTCCTTTGGACGCACCGCTACAGCTGGTGATCAACTGGGGTCTGCGATAGATGCGACCAATGAGCTGGGCGCCGACTTGCCAATGGTGGCTGTCGGGGTTCCGGGCGGCAATGTCTCCGGGCAGAACGACGCCGGATGGGTGGGCTTCTTTACCGCCGGCCTCAACGACCCAAGGGCTGTTGATCAAGAATCTGCTGGGATTCCCGGGGCAGCTGAGGCCGGCGATCGGTTCGGCGAGGCGATCACGCTCGGCCTGATCGCCGGGACCTCAACCCGAGTTGATGCCGCAGTCGGTACTCCAGGCGAGGATTTGGGTTCCGGTACGAGCGCGATCAGCAACGGCGGCGCGTTCACCGTGATCAACGATCTCTACACCGGAGTCGTGGCTGGGCAGGCATACGACCAGAACAGTTCAGGAGTTCCTGGCACCCCGGAGAACAATGACGCCTTCGGCCAGGTCTTGGACAGCGTACGGGTCGGCAGCACGACTCATTTGGCGGTCGGAATTCCTGCCGAAGACATCGGAAGCGCGGCCGACGCGGGAAGCGTCCAGCTCTTCACTTCCACCGGCACCACCATTACGCCGGGTGTTGGGCTGACTCAAGACACGACCGGCGTGACGGGAACGGCAACCGCAGGTGATCAATTCGGACGCCGGATAGTCCTCGCGCCGCCGGGGCTGAGTGATACAAAGACCCGGTTGGCGGTGTCCGCGCCGTACAAGGACGGCCCAGCTACCGATGCTGGACAGGTGCAGATCTTCCCGCTTGATGATCTTGGTGCCGAAGCGACGTACGACCAGAACTCGACGGGAATTGATGGCACGGCGGCAGCCAACGATCATTTCGGCGAGGGGCTCGGCTTTGTGGCGGGCGTCTCCGAACGCTCCATCTTGGTCGGAGTGCCAGACGATGTGGAGTTCTCCGGCGGCATCGTGAACGTCATCCCGCTGACCGGTGGCTCCCTGCGGTCGTGGCGTCCTGGTGATGGTCGGGTGCCGTCCGCCGGTGCCGACCGCTTCGGCGGCGCTGCGGGTGGGGAGGTGCAGCAGTAGCGCATACTGCCGCAGGCGGACAGCCAATGCGGACGGCGCATGCGAAGGCTCTGCGCCGAAGTTGTCCGCTGGCTGATTAAGGGTTGAGATCGCAGAAGCTAGTCCAGCTGAGGGACGACATCGGCTGCTAGCCGCTCCATCTGCTCCCGGTCCTCAGCGACGTAGGCACCCAAGGGGTTGAGCAAGATCATCTCCGCACCGGCGTTGATCACGTCGCGTAGGCCGCGGACAACGTCGTCAGTTGTTCCGCAGACGGGCACGTCCTGGATGCCCGGCATTTCAGCGTAGATGCGGCGCAACCCGTCGGCGACTCGGCTACGGGCGCGGTCGGCGTCGTCATCGACAGCGAGATAAACCCGCTTGCCGATCATGAAGGTGGCCGGATCCCCACCCTGGTCCTCCAGCTCACGCTTGACGATGCCCACCTGCTGTGCGAATGCCGCGGTGGTCGTGGAGCCGGCGCCCAGGAATCCGTCACCAAGCCGCACGGCGCGAGCGAGTGCAGCGGGCGCGCTGCCGCCGAACCAGATCGGTGGGTGCGGGCGCTGTACAGGCTTGGGCTGGATCGGCAGATCGTCAAGCTGCCGGAAGCGGCCGTGGAAGGTGATTCGAGGCTCGTCGGACCAGACGGCCTTCATGAGCCGGAGCCCCTCGGTAAAGCGACCCACGAACGTTTCCTTCTCGACGCCGAACGCCGAGAACTGGCGAAAGCCGCCGCCGGGAGACACCCCCACCTCGAGACGACCATGGCTCAGCCGGTCGACCGCGGTGATCGCATTGGCCAGCTGCAGCGGATCATGCAAGGAGCTGACCAAGACAGCGACCCCGAGCCGGAGCCGCTCGGTGCATGCCGCCGCGTACGCGAGCATTTCCAGTGGCGCGATCAGCGGTGTGGGGCCAATGGCCTGCTCCACGACCCAGCCGGACTCGAAACCCAGCTGCTCGGCCCGGGCCAGGTAGGCCTTGGCGCCAGGGCCGTCAAAGGATCCGGAATCGAGATGTGGGATGGAGATGCCTACGCGCATGGCAGGCACGCTACAGCTCGGGGGCTCGCTGGCCGCCATTGGCGGTGAGGTGCAGCAGTAGCCGGCTTAGAAGATCCGGATGGCCGTCTCGGCTGGCGCCTCCAGCAGCCGTTCAATCTCCTCGTCCAGCCGCACGAGAGTCAGCGAGGCACCGGCCATGTCGAGAGAGGTGCAGTATTCATTGACGTAGCTGCGCCCAACATCGATACCCCGGTCGGCGAGCTGTCGGTGGGCACGGCGATACAAGATGTACAGCTCGCTGATCGGCGTGCCGCCTAGCCCGTTGATCATCAGCGCCACGCGGTCGCCGGAGTCGTACGGCAGATCGGTCACTACCGCCTCGAGCAGCTCATCGACGATGGCGTCGGCGTTCGTGAGATTGCGACGCTCCCGGCCCGGCTCGCCGTGGATGCCCACACCGACCTCCATCTCGTCAGCGCCCAGCTCAAACAGCGGCGATCCCTTGGCCGGCGGAGTGCAGGCGGTCAGCGCCAGCCCCATAGTGCGGGTCAGACTGTTGACCTTCTGACCGATCCGCAACAGCTCATCGAGATCGGCGCCTTCCTCCGAGGCAGCGCCGACGGCCTTGATCACGAAGAAGTTGCCGGCAACCCCGCGCCGGCCAACGGTGTAAAGCGAGTCCTTGACCGCGACGTCGTCGTCGATAGTCAGCACACCGACCTTGATGCCCTCGGCCTCGGCCATCTCACGACCCATATCGAAGGCCATCCGATCGCCGGTGTAGTTGTTCACCAGCAGCAGCACACCGGCAGGTGAGGCGACGAGCTTAGCGGTCTCGTATACGTAGTCCATCGGAGGCGCGGCGAAGACGTCACCCGGACAGGCCGCGTCGAGCATGCCGCGGCCAACGACCATGACATGCGCCGGCTCGTGACCGGAGCCGGAGCCTTGCACGATCGAGACCTTGTCATCGCGCGGAATGTCGGTACGCATGATCAGGTTGTAGTCGGGGACGTACTTGAGCTTGTCCTGGTTGGCAAGTGCGATGCCCTCAAGCATCTCGGGAACGAACTGCTTGGGGTCGTTGACGAACTTCTTCATGACGCTCCTCCTTGAGATGCTCCTGACCAGACTTCACTGATGCGCTCGGTGATCACCGCAACCGCCATGGCGCCCGCGTCGAAGGACGCTGGGCTCCGTTCGCCCGTGTACGCCGCCCTGCCGCGCTTGGCCACCATTTCCTTCGTGGCCTCTGCCGTTTCACGGGCCGTAACAGCGGCAGCCTTCAGCGCTTCGTCGCCGTCCGCACCGGATTGCAACTCCGATTCCAGGCGGTCGGTCACGGGTACGAGTGTGTCCAGTAGCGTCTTGTCTCCGAGATCAGACTGGCCGCGGGCTTTGATGCCCTCGGACGCCGCCCGCAGCATGCTGATCACCTGCTCGCTGCTGAGTCTGTCGGTGGCGCCGGCGGTCATGCCGGCGCGGATAAACGCAGTGCCCCAGATGGGTCCAGACGTTCCGCCGATGCGGGAGCTGATGATCATTCCAGATCTCTTCAGGAAGGTCCCGATGTCGGTACGGTCAAGATCGTCCCAGCCCTCGAGGAGCCTCTCGAACCCACGAGCCAGCGAATAACCGAAATCCCCATCACCGACGACCGAGTCAAGATCGCCAAAGTACTTCTCGTTCTCGATGGCGGTCTCGCCGATGGTGCGGACCACCAGCTCGACCTGCTGCATGCCGTTGTCACTCACTCGCCTCTCCCTCTCCCGGGTCTCGCACCTGTCCTGATCCCGCCGCTGCCGACTGCTCCTGGAGCTCCTCCGCTGGGGCTGCCCGGAGGCAGTCGCGAAGGTCGTCGAGGGTGATGTAGTCGCCCGGCCGGGCCGCGCTGCGGTTGGCCAGCACCTCAATCGGCGGCCGGTCCGGACCGCCCAGCTCGGACACCACCAGGACCGCCTCGTCGAATCTCTCCTGACGCGTATACCCGTTGACCGTCACCACGCAGCGAAGTTCTGCACCCACCGCAGCAAGCAATCCATTGCGCGAGTCCTCGACGACGAGCGTGTCCTCCGGGTCTAGCTCCAGCTTGGCGAGGGCTAGCTGGTAGATCGCGGGGTCCGGTTTCTTTGCCGGGACGATGTCCCCGGCGAACAGCGGCACGCGAGTGGCCAGTTCGCGACCGACGGCATTCTCAAGGACAGCTCGTACCGACTCCTCGGCTGAGGTGGACGCTACGGCGACGGTCCAGTCGGCCTCAAGGGCGGCCCGGATGATGCGCACAATGCCGGGCCGGGGCGGGATCTGCCCATCGGCCACCATCTTCTTGAAGATTGCGGTCTTGGTCTTGTGCCATTGCGCGAGCAGCTCGCGGCGCCCGTCCTCATTGGCGGGGATCTGCGCGGTCCGCACGAACTCCGGATCAGCAAAGAGGCTGGCCATGCGCTCCTTGCCGCCGCCGATCTTGAGCTTCTTGGCGTAGTCGTCCTCACTCCACTGCACGGGCAAGCCGTATTCGGCGAATGTGGCGTTGAAGGCCGCCAGGTGGCCGTAACGTTCGGTGTCGGCAAGTACGCCGTCACAGTCGAAGATCAGGGTTGGCACTGGCTCACCACGCCCGGCCGGCGCCGCCGAAGAGCTGGATGTGGTAGCGAGCGGTCTCCATCACAGCCGACCGCTGGTGACGGAATAGTGACGGCGGATCCCACTTGGCCTTCTCCTCGGCGCCGCGCAGGAATTCCAGGCCAGACTTCATGAACGATTCCTTGATCGCTGTGGAGATATTGACCTTGGCGCAGCCCCGCGAGATCAAGTCGCGGAACTGGTCGTCGGTCAGCCCGGTGCCACCGTGCAGGGCCATGGGTACGCCGGTGGCCTCCACCAGATCGGTCACTCGCTGATGATCAAGCTTTGGAGCAGCGGCGTACTGCCCATGCGCGTTACCGATCGCCGGCGCAAAGCAGTCGACACCAGTCTTTTTGATGAAGTCGACGGCCACGTCCAGACTCTGGACCCTCGAGGCCTCGTCGGAGCCGATGTCATCTTCGACGCCCCGGATCCCTTCAATCTCGCCCTCGACATTTGCCCCGTACCGGCGAGCTTCTGTCACCACCTCAGTCGTCTGACGCAGGTTCTCCGCTACGTCCAGGTCGTGAGCGTCGAATAGCACGGAGTTCCAGCCGCCGGCAAGGCAGTCGCTGATCACCGACCGCTCCGGGCAGTGATCAAGGTGCAAGGTCACTGGCACTGGCAGCTCGCGTGCAAAGGCTGTGAGGATCGCGAAAAGTTGATCACGGCCGTACTGGCGGACCGTCTTGACCGATGTCTGGATGATCACCGGAGCCTTTTCCTCCACGGCCGTCGCGAGGATCGCCTCGATGGTCAAGTCGTTCAGTATGTTGAAGGCGGCCACTCCGTAGCGCTCGGTGAAGGCGCGGTCGAGGATCTCCTTCATGGATACGACGGGCACGGGTTTCCTTCCGGTCGCTCGGGCTGAGAAGGCCGATTTCTGTCTAGCACGACGCTCGCCGGTTACGGAAGAGTGGTTCCCAGTCGCTGCGCTTCCGCGTTAGATTCCCTGCATGGCCGACGTGAGCATGATCAACGACGACGAAGCGGCCCGGCGCGAGGTAGCGGCCGGGATGGCCGAGGCAGCGCACGCCTGGTTTGACACCCTCGATGCGGAGCAGCGCACGATCGGCCAGGGAGCCGTTCCCGCCGACAATCCATCCGACAATGAACGCCGCCGCTGGTTCTACACCCCAACCGATCACGGTGGCCTCACCATCCATCAACAGCGACCGGCGCAGCAGCGCGCCGCAATGCGGCTCATCTCGACCGGGCTCTCCCCCGCCGCGTACGTCACTGTTGCGACGATCATGGGCTTGGAGAACGTGCTGGACTACATCGAGGGGTTCAAGGCCAGCTTCAGTCGGGAACGCGGCCGCGATCCCGGGATGTATTACCTGCGGGTGTTCGGCGAGCCGGGCGACGAAGGCTTGTGGGGTTGGCGCTTTGGTGGCCACCACGTCTCGTTGCACAACCTCGTACTGGACGGAGTCCTTGTCGCCACGACGCCGTGCTTCCTGGGCGCGAATCCCGCTGTTTCCCCTCTGCTCGGAGGAGCAGTGAACCGCCCACTCGCCCGGGTGGAGGACCTTGGCCGAGACCTGATGCGCTCGCTGCGGCCCGAACTCACCGCTCGAGCGATCTTGTTGCCGAAGGCCCCGTCCGACTTCGTCACCGTCAATCTCACCTACGTCACCGACGGCGATGGAGTCTTTCCGCTTGTCGGCATGTACCGCGCCGAGCGGTTCCCCGACCCGGTACAGCAGGCGCAGTTGAAGTCGCTGCGCGATGCCATCGCTGAGGTCACTGAGCTGAGCGACGCAGATCAGCAGGCCGTTGCGTACTCGATGGAACCCAGGGGCGTACCGGCCGCGGAGTTCGACGCCGAGCAACGAGAGATGCTGCGGGCCCTCCTCGCCACTTACCTGGACCGGGCACCGGCTGGTGTATCACCGCTGCACCGCTACGACGACGATGCGGCCCTCGACACTGTGCACTTCGCCTGGGCAGGACCGACTGCACCGGGCGAGCCGCACTACTACCGTGTGCAGGGGCCCCGGCTGCTGATCGAGTGGGACAACACCCAGGACAACGCCAACCATGGTCACTCGGTGTGGCGGGATCCCCTATCGGACTTCGGTCTCGACGTACTCGCCCAGCACCGCGCGGCGCACCATCGCTGATGTCTATGGTGAACCGCGGTTCAGCTCATCACTTCTCAAATGTGCTACGCTGTCGCACATGGAGATCGGCGTCAGAGAGCTCCGGAACCGAACGGCCCAAGTGCTTGAAGCCGTGAGGGGCGGCGAACGGGTCACACTGACAGTGCACGGTGAACCGGTCGCCGACATCATCCCTCACGCTCGGCGTACCCGCTGGCTCTCAGGTGATCACGTTCGAGAGCAGCTAAGCCGTCGAGCTGCCGACCCAGAGCTTCGAAACGAACTGGACGCGCTGGCTGGTCAGACTCTGGACGAGCTTTGAGCGAGGCGATCTCTGCGGGGCTTCTCGATACTTCGATCTTTATCGCCAAGGAATCGAGCCGTGCCCTTGGCCAGCTACCGCAACAAGTCGCTGTTTCGGTTGTCACGCTTGGAGAGCTCCAGCTTGGCGTTCTCGTGGCCGAGAACAATGAGAAACGAGCGCGACGGGCCGAGACGCTCGCCTTCGCAAGAAGTGCTGACCCCATACCTATCACCGAGGCCGTCATGGGTGCTTGGGCACGCCTAGTGGCCGATTGTCGCAGCGGAGGCATTTACAGGACAGTCAGGCTGACTGACGCATTGATCGCGGCAACGGCAATCGAGCACGGGGTGCCGATCGTGACTCAAGACGACGACTACAGCCAGATCGCGAGAGTGCACCCTGCATTGAGGGTCCTACGAGTCTGAGCCACTACTCTCGCGGCGTGACAGCAACAAGCTCAGATGTGATCGAGCGCGTCTCGACTCTCGAGCTGTTCTTCGACCTCGTCTTCGTCTTTACGATCACGCAGCTGACTGGTGTGCTCGCCCATGATCCGGACTTGCTGCACCTGCTGCGAGTCGCCGTGATGCTGGCGATCATTTTCTGGATGTACGGCGGCTACGTGTGGCTGACGAATGCGGTTGCTGCCAACACGGCCGCACGACGGCTAGTGCTGCTCGGCGGGATGGCGGGGTTCCTGCTGCTCTCGCTCGCCGTGCCAGACGCGTTCGACGGCGGCGGCCTGGGGTTCGGTCTCGCGTATGCGGTCGTCGTGCTGGTCCATATCGCGCTGTTCACGAGGACACAGCGAGTGCGGTCGGCGCGGGACTTGGCCCGGATCGGGCTGCTCAACGTTGCCGGCGCCGCATTGATCGTATTGGGCGGAGCGCTCGGTGGTATCCCTCAGCTGATCTTGTGGATTTTGGTGCCGCTGGTCTGGTGGCTGGTGGCCACATACCGCCAACTCTCCGGCGCCTTCGAGATCGGCGCGGTGCACTTCGTCGAGCGGCACGGACTGGTGTTGATCATCGCTATCGGCGAGTCGCTGATCGCGCTTGCACTCGGGCTGGGTGACCTCAAGCTGGGACCTGCGTTGGCGGCGGTTGCAGTACTTGGACTAGCCCTGTCGGCGTGCCTGTGGTGGACCTACTTTGGCGGCGACGACACCGGAGCCGAGCACGCGCTCACCGCGGCACCGCGGGAGCGTCGAGGTCGGCTGGCAATCGAGGCGTTCGGCCACGCTTATCTCGGACTGTTGCTTGGCGTGATCGCCATCGCCGCGGGACTGGAGGGCGGCGCGCACCACCCGTTCGGTCCGCTGGCCGTCGGGTACGCCGTTGCACTCGGCGGTGGCGTGGCGCTCTACCTCGCTAGCGATGCCTGGTTTCGCTGGCGATTGCGGATCGGCCGGCCTGGACATCGGGCCTTGGCGGCGATCCCAGCACTCGCCACGATCGCTTTGGGACTTTGGACAGCAGTGGCTCAGGTTGCAGCGCTAGTGGTGGTCTTTGCAGTCCTGTTCGCCGTGGAATCGCGGCGCTCTGCCGATGACTCTATAGAATCCCTGCATGAGCGCTAGGGAATTTCGCCCTGACGTGGTGATCATTGGTGCGCCCAAGGCCGGGACTAGTGCGTTGCATGCTGCCCTGGCCCAGCATCCGCAGATCTACGCGTCGCCGGTCAAGGAGCCCAAGTACTACATGTGCTGGGACGCTCCCCCGCCGGCTTATCGCGGGCCTGGCGATGCGCACAGCAATCAGGAGTGGATCTGGCGGCGAGCGGACTATGAGGCGCTCTTCCGTGAAGCGCCAGAGGATGCGGTACGGCTGGAAAGCACACCCTTCTATCTCTATATGCCAGGTGCGCGCCGTCGAATTGCTGAGGAGCTTCCGGAGGCGAAGCTGGTCGTCATCGTTCGGGATCCGATCGATCGGGCGTACTCCAATTGGATGCATCTGTGGGTGGACGGGCTGGAGCCGATGTCGGACTTCGTCGAGGCCTGGCACGCCGAAGATCGTCGAGTCGCTGCCGGATGGGCGCCGTTTTGGCACTACCAGCGGCTCGGTCGGTACGGCGAACAACTGGCCGACCTGTTTGGGCTCGTCGAGCGCGAGAGGGTTTTCG